>Ga0307476_10000055_pt1 | contig 120620 bp, 88 predicted proteins | sample atmos_gasesECM2C_2_FD_203314 | JGI IMG/M metagenome (GOLD analysis project Ga0307476, IMG submission 203314) | Hardwood forest soil microbial communities from Morgan-Monroe State Forest, Indiana, United States - atmos_gasesECM2C_05 | ecosystem: Environmental > Terrestrial > Soil > Temperate... | reverse complement strand
TTCGCCATTCATCGAAGTTTGGGCCTGCCGGATGAAACTCACCGCCGCGATCGAAGCCCATGCCGTAGACGCGGTAGTTGAAACCCCGGCTATTCGCATCCCCGTAGCGAAAGCCGGTGGTGCCCTGATCAACATTGCCCCCGCCCGCTGACGCCAGCGCACCATGGGTATCTTTCGCGCTCTTGGTGATGATGTTGATAATCCCATTAACGGCGTTGGCTCCCCAAATTGTGCCGCCGGGCCCCCGAATCACCTCAATACGCTCAACGTCCTCGAGCGGAGTAGCCTGGGCTTGCCAAAAGACTCCGGCGTACAGCGGCGAGTAGACGCTCCGTCCGTCAATCAGGACTAGCAGTTTGCTGGACAGTCCGGCTGCAAATCCTCGAACGCCTACCGACCAGTGATCAGAGTCGATTTGCGCCACCTCAACTCCTGGCGCCAGCCGCAAGACTTCCGGAATACTAGTGGCGCCAGATCGGCGAATATCGTCCTGGGTGATCACGAAGACTGCGGCAGGCGTTTTCCAAACTTCTTCCGGCTCTTTTGACGCGGTCGTCACTACTACGTTGCCCAGGTCCGCCAGGCTCAATTGTTTGAGGGGCTCGCCGGTGGCTTGATCTGCTTGCGGAGCGGCGAAACCTTGGATGACCAGCCCCGCGAGCACGAGCAGGACAATTAGAGCACCGCGCTGAACGAATGCCGCCACGCACAACGGCCCCGTCTCGGGCATAGTTGCGGCAGCATCCTTCCATGCGTCGGTAACGGTGCGTGCTTGCATATTCATGAGCTGACTCATCTGTCGAAAACGTCCCAGGCTTCTAGCTCTTCGCCCCTCCCGCCGCGCCGCGCGACAGGAAATGAGCTGTGCCGCTTCTCACGAACTGCTCAAACAGGCCGAAGATGTGAGCGTCCCACCATCCCTTGGCTACTTCCATCTTCATAGTCTGTAACGCGTCAGTGATGGAGAAGGCGGGTTTATAGGGCCTTATCGTCGTAAGCGCATCGTACACATCCACGATTTGCAAGACTCTGGCTGTGATCGGTATAGCCTCTCCTGCTAATCCATCTGGATACCCGGAGCCGTCAAATTTCTCATGGTGATGGCGAATTATCGGCAGCACAGAGCGAAATGACTTCAGCGGTGCGCAGATACGCTCCCCGACCACAGGATGCTCGCGCATGAGTTTCCATTCCTCTGGAGAGAGACTGGTTGGTTTCAAGATAATCGCATCAGGTATGGCAATCTTTCCGATGTCGTGAACCACGCCGGCGCGCCGCAGTGCAGTGACTTGATCTTCCGGCAGCGTGAGATGTTCTCCCAAAGAAGCTGAATACTCTGACAAACGCTCGCAATGACCATGCGTGTAAGGATCCTTCCCCTCAATGCTCCGGGCGAGAGTGAACAGCACGGATTCCGCGCGTTCAAGCTCGTCCGTACGCAGCTTAAGCCTGACGAGCGAGCGCACGCGGGCGAGCAATTCGGTGCGGTCCACGGGACGGGTGAGAAAGTCATCAGCCCCGGCCTTGATACCTTCAATGCGATCCTGCTTGTCAGAGAGTGCAGTAATCAGAATTACCGGTATCAGATAAGTTTCGGGATTGGCCTTGATTTTCTCGCAAGTCTGAAAACCGTTAAGATGGGGCATCATCACGTCAAGGAGCACCAGGTCGATCGGAACGATAGACAACTGCTCCAACGCGGCTACGCCGTTTGAAACCGTCGCCACCTTGAATCCCTCCGCGGTGAGCAATTCCTCTAACAGCTCGCGGTTGGAGACTTGGTCGTCAGCGACTAAGATCGTGCCCGTGACCGGCTGCGGCGATTTACTAAACATGGAGTACCTGCTAACTGCAATAGAAGTTATTGGCAGCGTGGCACAGCAGATAAGTAACTACTAATTACGGAAGTCATTTTCCGGGATCTTGTTCGGATTTCGTAACAAGAGTGTCGACACTGGGGCGCGCAAAAACGGTCCCCTTGGTCTCTAAATGCGAAGGTGCCTGACGAAACTGTCCTGCCTCCACCCTAGCCAAACAAGCCAGTGATTGCGCGAGGTTCAGCCAAACGATAGCGGAGCTTCGTTTCTCGTGATAACTTTCGCTTAGCGCATCTTTACGTACGAAAACAAAAGCGAGGCCAAATAATGGACGCCTCTTCCTTCGAGATGAAGATCCTGGTGGCCGATGATTCTCCGATATATCGCAAACTGGTTGAGCAATCGCTCTCACAGGAAAACTACACCGTTCTGTTGGCGAAGAGCGGCCAGCAGGCCATGGATTTGTTTCTCGAACACCAGCCCGCGCTCGTAATCACGGACTGGAGTATGCCAGATATCAGCGGCATTGAACTGTGCCGCCGTATCCGTCGGGACCACAAAGAGTTCTATGCCTATCTCATCCTCCTTACCGGCAACACCGACAAAGAGGAAGTGATTGAAGGTCTCGCTGCCGGAGCCGATGACTACCTGACCAAGCCCTTCCATCCTGGAGAACTGCAGGCCCGCGTAAGAGTCGGCCGCCGCATCGTCAACCTTCACCGTGAAATCCAGGACAAGAATCGACAACTGGAAGAGATGGCCCTAACCGACTCGCTGACCGGCCTGCCCAATCGCCGAGCGATCGATTTCTGGGCAAGCCGCCAACTCAGCGCGGCGGTGCGTCACAAATTCACCGTCTGGGTGGTCATGGCCGATCTAGATCACTTCAAGAGCATCAATGATACCCACGGGCATGACGCCGGAGACATCGTGTTGAAGGGCTTCGCCGAGATTCTGAAGTCCAATACCCGCAAATCAGATATTTGTGGCCGTCTCGGCGGCGAAGAATTTCTGGTGGTCATCACGCATGCACAAAAGGAAAACGCCGCGATTGCGATTGAGCGTATCCGCAAGGAATTTGAATCAAGGAAGTTTACTGTCGGAAACCGCAGTTTCGGCGCGACCGCGAGCTTCGGAATTGCTGGCATCCGCGAAAAGACGGGTCCCGATTTCAGCGACCTACTGACTCGCGCAGATGCAGCTCTGTACTCCGCGAAGCGGCAAGGGCGTAACCGCATCGAATTTGAAGTAGAAAAGGTTTTGTCGACGACTAGCGAAGAATAGGAGACAGAAAGCCGGTCAGTCATCAGTCAATACTAACTGCACGACAAATCCATGATCGTTAGTTGATGTCTTCTGTTAGTTACTCTGTGACGCCGAGAAAGATCACAAGGTCGGACTTTGGTAACTTTCTGTCGACTTTTGCTCGTCTAGAATTAATTTATCCTCAGAAGTTAAATCGTCCAAGACTAGGCGGCCATAGCTGTGAGTTCGCAATCTCCGTCAGAGTACCCCGAGTCTCCCGCGCTCCGAACGCGCCAAGTGGAGGGTCGAGAGTGGTGGCTTTGGGGTTCTGCCGTGGCCGTCACCCTGGTCCTGACGTTCGGTATCCTTTCCTTAACCTTCCCCGGTTTACATTTGCCTTCCGACAGCGCTTATTCGCTGAATCTAAAAGAATGGGTGCGTGGACTGGCCGCTCTCATCCTGCTATTCGATATTTACACGGTTTACCAGCAGCGTGAGCTGCAGCGAATTCGGCGGCGGCTGAGCGAGCGCGAACGCTTGTTTCAGTTAATCACGGAAAACGCCGCGGATATGATTGCGGTAATCGACCGCAATGGACGGCGCCTCTACAACAGTCCCGCATATCAGACAATTTTAGGATATGGCCCCGAAGAACTGGCAGCCACTTCTTCGATGGATCAGATTCATCCTGAGGATCGCGCGCGTGTGCTCGAGGCTGCCGAGAAAGCCCGCAGCACCGGCCGGGGTGAGCGGCTGGAATATCGCATCCGCCATAAAGATGGTTCCTGGCGCTTTATCGAGTCGACGGCCAGCGCTATTCGCAGCCCGGAAGGCGAGACTGACGGGTTGGTCATCGTGAACCGTGACATTACTGAGAGGCGGCGGGCCGAGGAAAAGCTGGATCACCTCTCCTTCCACGACGGATTGACCAATCTCCCCAACCGCGCGCTTTTTCTCGACCGCTTGCAACGCGCGATTACTCAGGCGCGACGGCACTCGGATTTCAGATTCGCCGTGCTATTCATTGACATTGACGAATTCAAAGTCTTCAACGATAGTCTCGGTCATGTTGCCGGTGATGCATTACTTATCCAGATCGCGCAGCGTTTAACCGTCTGCCTGCGCGGCGCCGACACTGTTTCACGTCCCCGCCTGGCCGACACTGCGAGGCCCCTGCTGGGCGAGAGCACGTTGGCCCGACCCGGGGCCGACGAGTTTACCGTCCTCATCGAAGAGCTCCATGACCCCAGCGACACAATTCGCGTCGCAGAGCGCATTCAGCAGAAATTGGCCGTTCCTTTCGATTTGAATGGCCAAGAGATCGTGTTGACCGTAAGCATTGGAATTGCTTTCAGTGGCAACGCCGGAGCGGAGGCACAGGACGTTCTGGGCGACGCCGAGATTGCCATGTATCGCGCCAAGAGCGCTGGCAAGGGACGCTGTGAAGTGTTCGACCACGCGATGCATGCCGGCGCGATTAAACGCTTGCAGCTCGAAACCGACCTGCGCAAAGCTCTCGAGTTAAACCAGTTCCGCGTCTACTACCAGCCCATCGTATCTCTGCGTAGTGGCCAAATAGTCGGCTTCGAGGCGCTCAGTCGCTGGCAGCGTCCCGAAGGTCTGGTCATGCCTGGGGAATTCATTACGGTTGCAGATGAGACCGGCATCATCTTACCCATGAACCGTCAACTGCTTAACGACGCTTGCCGGCAACTCCGTGCCTGGCAGGCGCTTTTTCGTTCCGATCCGCCGCTCACGCTCAATGTAAACATCACTCCCAAACAGTTTGCGCAACCTGAGCTGGCCTCAGAGATTGGCAGGATTCTGCGGGAGACTGGACTGGATCCTCGCTGCGTCAACTTAGAAATCACGGAAACGATCGCCATGGCCGATGCCAAGAGGTCTGCCGTTGTGCTCTCCGAGTTAAAAGCACTCGGCGTTAATCTGGACATCGACGACTTTGGCACCGGCTACTCCTCCCTTAGCCGACTCCAGGGCTTCCCCGTGGACACGCTAAAGATCGACCGTGCCTTCATCTCACGTATAGATACCGACCTCGCAACCCACGAAATCGTTCGCGTTATTGTGATGCTCGCACACGGACTCCACCTGAAAGTCGTTGCGGAAGGTGTCGAAACTCAAGCGCAGGTGGACCTGCTGAAGGATATTGGCTGCGAACTGGCACAAGGTTACTTTTACTCTAAGCCCGTCGCAGCTGACACTATCGAGCAGCTTCTACATAGCAACAGTGCGACAAACGTCGCGGCCCTGCGAGCGAAAACGGCTACTTCCACGTCCGCATGAAAACGTGCGCGAACCTCCAGTTTGTTTCTGACAATATGCCCGCAGGTGTGAAGGAATTCTGCAGTGTTGAGGTCAGCGCGGTTCGCTTCAAGATGTTTAAAGCGGCAACAAAGTGCCAACTCGGGCGGTTCCAGCGCGCACCGACGATGAGGGTTGGTTCAAAGCCCTAGTTTCCGCGCCACGGTGCTGGCCAGATCAAGCCTGCCTCTATTCATCTGATGGTCAGCCTTTGCCGCATACATTTCCCGGTCGGCCTCATCGAGCAATTGATCCAGAGTCATACCTTCCGACCATTCCGAAATACCGATGCTCAAGCTCAAGTCGAATGCTTGAAGGTTTTCTGCCTGGTTCCACTCCAGTACGTAGGCTCCAATTCTCTCCACAACTCGGGCAGCCCCGGCGCGTGATGTATCCGCCAAGACGATAAGGAATTCGTCTCCGCCGTAGCGAAATACTGCATCCGAGCCACGCACCGAACTTTTTAACAAAGTCGCCGTATCTGCCAGCACCACGTCACCAGTCAGGTGGCCGAACTGTGTATTCACGTCTTTGAACCGGTCAATGTCGATCAACAGAAAGGTCAGTGAGCTCTTCAGACGTCTGGCGTGGCTGATAAATCGTCCAACCATCTCCTCGAGGGAGTGCCTGTTATAGATCTCGGTCAAGGGATCCGTGAAGGATTGCTGCTGGACGAGCTCCCGCTGAATCGTGCTGGAGATGAGCTCCTCGCGCACTCGACGAATTTCGAGACGTTTTGAGACGAGATAAGTGTTGAGCAAAGCCAACAGGGCAATAAGGCCCATAGCCAAAGGCCTGGACACGGTGAGCTCAAAGTGGACGTTGTCTTGCTTCAGGAAAGCAGCGGGGAAGAGGAGTGCCAGCAGTCCGGTGGCGACCAGCACGCCGGTAAGCGACACAATCACCCATAGCTCCCAATCGCGTCTCTCGAGTTGAGAAAGCTGCTGGCCGACGCGCGCAAGAACGCTTTCAGTCTGCCTGTACATTATGTATTCCTAAAACAGCCAAGTCTAACGTGATCGGGTGAGGCCTACACGGGTACGAAAGTACTCTATATGCGGGTAACGCCTTACTCGAAGGCACCGCCTTGACCATAGGAAGACAAGAAATCTGGTTTGCAGCGTTCTTGCTGCGCAGTTTCGACCTTTACGAATCTCGGATCGCTTAGTGTGTTTCGGTTTCGTGACTAGCCGCGTTGGTTAAGGTTATGAGTCATGGTTGAGAAGAATCCGATTTCTGATTTCCGTCGAGTGCTGCCGATGGCCATCCGTCTTTCCAGGCAAGCGTAGAAATCTGCAGAAAAGGATGACCCGAAGTCGCGTCGTAAGCGTGAAAGACGATAATGTCTCTGTCCTTCTGCAGCAGAATGGACTCACCGCCCGGTCCCAGCCAGCGACTGTTTCCTACTAATAGCGGGCTTCCTCCACCCTCCATCATTGACTTGCTGTTCTTGTCCACATAAGGTCCGGTTACGCTGCGCGAGCGCCCTACCATGGTTTTGTAGTTGCTCCTGGTTCCGCGGCAGCACAAGTCGAAGGAAACGAAAAGGTAGTAGTAGTCGCCATGATGAACGATGAAGGGCGCTTCAATAGCCTGCCAGTTGGGCGGCAAGCCCACACGCGGGGGAGCAGGATTTTCGGGGCGCTTGCGGCTCGCCAAAGAGTACAGGGCTGTATCTTCGGTCGAAAGTTTACCGGTCTTGCGGTCGAGCTTTCGCATCTTGATTCCGTCCCAGAAACTGCCGAACGCGAGCCAGGCTTGCCCTTCCTGGTCGAGGACCAGGTTCGGATCAATGGCATTGAAATCATCGCCCGCATTGGATTGCAGCACGAGTCCCTGATCCACCCAGTGGAACTGCGAGTCCTTCGGATCTAAAGTATTGTTGGTGAGCAGAGCTATGCCCGAGGTATTTTTGCCGAACGCGGAAAAGGCGTAATAAAGATGGTATCGGCCATCGAAATAGGAAATGTCGGGCGCCCACAGTTCCTTTGTTTCCGGACTCTCCTTTTGAATCCACGCGGGAATTCCTGGTAAGACATAACCGCATCGATTCCAGTCGTGCAGGTTTTGCGAACAGCGAACCGGCAGTTCTCCGTCCCGCTTAGGTTCGGTCGCGGTGCCGAACACATACCAACTGTGGCCTTCTTTGGCGATCGATGGGTCGTGAGTGCCTTCGACATCACCCGCGACGCTGACGACCTGAGGTCCGGCGGTCGCTGGGGCTTGGCCATAAATGGATGGAGCCGAGAATATAGTCCCGAGCAGCATTGCGGAGATGAACAAATTTGCTGTTCCTGTTCTCATAAATAGTTCCTCCGGAATTGCGGCGATGCAAAGCAAACGTGTTATTCCAACTCCGAAATGCCATCCGTGGGGATCAGCTTAACTCGATTTTCGTGCAACACCGTTCCGGCGAAGTCGAGACGTCAGCATCGGGGCCATAGCGGTCGACTCTCTGAGCAACAAGTTGGTCCGCAGTAGATATTCGGTCCCATTCAACGTGGGTGTCTGCCGCTCCACTTCAGTCAGAAGAGCGTGGAAAGCCAACTTGGCCAGTTCGGTCTGTGACATCTGCACCGTCGTTAGAGGTGGAGACATGAATTGTGCCAAGCGCACGTCGTCAAAGCCAACCAGCGACAAGTCGCGCGGAATGACGCAGTTCTCCTCGTAGCTCTTTCTCATTACACCGATGGCGGTCAAGTCATTGGAGCAGAGGATTGCAGTAGGTTGAATCGAGACGTTGCGCAACTGCGTCGATGCTTTCATTCCTCCCTCCGTCGTGTGGTCGGCTTCCACAATCAAGAGTGGGTCGCACGCGAGTCCGATTTCCTGCATTGACTGGAGAAATGCATCTCTTCGTGCGATGGCTGATTTCAAACTCAACGGACCGGAAATGAAAGCGATTCGTTTATGGCGCAACGCGGCCAGGTGCTGGATTGCCTGGCGAATGCCATGCAAGTAGTCGATGCGAATATTGCTGACTCGGGGAAGGGCCGGGCCGACATCTACGAAAACCAGCGGAACTCGACGCGATTTCAGATCTTCGAGCAGCAATTCCTCCATGCCAAAGGTCATGATCGCCACGCCGTCGACGCGGCGCTCAATCATGCGTCGAACCGAACTTGCCATCAGCTTGGGGTCGTGGACCGTGGACGTCAGCAGGATTTCGTATCCGTGCTCGACGGCGATTCTCTCGAATACTGCAACGATCTCCGGAAAGAATGGATTGGTGATTTCGGAGACGACCAGACCGAAGATTCTGCTTTTCCCGGAAACGAGCGCCCGTGCTTGAGTATTCGGATAGTATCCGAGTTCATTTACCACGCTCCAGACACGCCGCGATAGCAGGGGGTCCACCGTGGGTATCCGATTAATGGCACGCGACGCCGTGGCTGTCGAAACCCTTGCGCGCCTGGCGATTTCCCGGAGATCCATATTCCCTTAGATCTATGTTCCCTTATTGAAAACCAGTCGGGGCCCCTCGTGACTTGGGAGACAAGCCACCGGGTACCAGAACCAAGCAAAGCCAAGAGGGGCAACGTGAAAGTAGAAACCGATTTCAGACTTTCAGGCTTTCAATCAGCCGGAATCGAGTAGCACACGGTGTTTTACAGTAAGCCATCTTTTAAATACAAAGACATACGTGGACTCTAATGGCGTGAGGTTGACGGAAGCGGGGGGAGAGCAGCGAGTTTTTTGGATGACAAGGGCAGGGGCTGCGTGATAAGACCATGCTTTGGCTGGGGGGGACATGGCGGGGCCATCCGAGACAATTGCCAGTACGGATCGCCAAGGAGGACGCGCGACCGCGGTCGAAGAAGTAGATAAATCCGCCGTCATCAAAGAGCTGGCAAACATCATCGCGAGCCCACCTTTTCGGAGCACGAGCCGCTGTAAACAGTTTCTCTCCTACGTGGTTCAACATAAGCTTGACGGACATGACGAACTGTTGAAGGAGCGGAGTATTGGAGCCGATCTGTTCCATCGTCCCGCCGATTACGCCACAGGAGACGATCCGGTAGTTCGAGTGCAGGCCGGTGAGGTACGACGGCGGCTGGAGCAGTACTATCATGAGTTCTCTAAGCCCTCAGACGTTCGCATAGACCTCCCTGTGGGAACCTATGTTCCGGAATTTCACCGGATTCCTGTCGGTTTGCCGGTTGAGCCTGCAACTCACCCTCTTCCGCTCAACGAGCCACGGGGTAAGTGGAAATTACTCGCCTGGACTGCGATTGCTCTGAATTTGGTGCTGGTCGTGGTGCTGGTGGCTCCCTTCATTAGCGGCAAGCTGGCGCGGCCCTCGGCCTTGCAGCAGTTTTGGGCGCCCGTGTTTTCGACGTCGCAACCTGTACTGGTTTGTCTTCCCAAGCCGATTTTCTATCGCCCGTCGTTCTCGCTCTACGACAAGTACGCCAAGGCCCATCCCGGCACGTTCCAGACACAAGTCGAGAGGTTTAACCAACCGCTCCTTCTGGATCCAGATCAAAAAATTCTATGGGGTGACATGGTCACCTACCCTGATTTTGGTCTGGTCTCGGGCGATGTTTATGCTGGTTTTAGAATTTCCCAGGCATTAGGCCGGATCGGGAAGCCAAGCCAGATCAGGATTGGCAACGAATCGTCGTTCGATGAGCTTCGGAATTCTCCTGCCGTGCTGATTGGAGCATTCAGTAATCGCTGGACGATGGAGATGACATCCGACTTGCGTTTCGTGTTTGAAGAGAGGGACGGCATCCTCTGGATACATGACCGAACCTCTCCCGACAAGAAGTGGTTCTGCCGTCTGGGGCTGCACGGGGAAGTGGTGGTAGATTTTGGAGTCGTCACCCGATTGCTGGACTCTAAGACCGGCCATTCGGTGGTCAGCGTGGCGGGAATTACCGCACCTGGCACGGACGCAGCGGCGCAGTTCGTCTCCGCCCCAGAATTCTTGTCGGAGTTGGCCCGGACCGCGCCTCCCGGGTGGGAAAAGAAAAACCTGCAAGTCCTTGTACAAACATCGGTTATCGATGCAGGTGCGAGCCCGCCTCACGTCGTCGCCGCCTATTTCTGGTGAGTTCGACGTTGACTAGGCCATCGAAAGTCGATTCCCTGGTGTTTGTCTCTTTTCTTTCTCTTCCACTTCTTCTCTTTCCACTTCTGTTGCACGAGTGAGCATAGAACCACCGGATTTTCCCCGGACCATCTCTACACGTTCAAACTTCAACCCTCGTGCTGAAATCTATGTCTATGCAGGTAAAGGATTTAGATTTTGAAGGGCACTGTAACATACCGTATGCATACCGTGTGTTACTCGAAAAGCTGGGATGGGGAGGCCTTTTATGGAGGCCGCGGAAGTTACGCAAACGTTTACTCGGAGTCCAGGTTCGAACCGAGCAACTGATGAACACGCGCCCCCGTCGGCACGGCCACATTCTTAGTAGCCCTGCTTTATCGCTCTGGACATATTGGCGGCCGGTTGCGCTGCATGGTTTACTCGCGGTCTGTTTTTTCCAGGCCTGCGGCGGTGGTTCGCCGGGTTCTTCGACTTCTGGTCCGTTGGTCATCACGACGTCGTCTTTGGCGGGGGGAGTCGTCACGGTGTCGTACTCAGCGACGTTGGCAGCGACGGGCGGCACTGGCACCGGGTATGCCTGGACCGCCTCTGGAGGTTCGCTGCCGGCAGGGTTGACTTTGGCAACGAGCGGCCTTCTCTCGGGAACGCCCACGATTGTGGGAAGTTTCAGTTTCACCGCCGAGGTTACGGATTCTTCGGGGAAATCGGCGACCGCCAACCTCAGCGTCGTGATCGCGGCGGCCGGCCCATTGACCAATTACGAATTCACCGGCGACACCACGCCGGTGCACGATCCCAGCATCATCCGGCAGGGATCGACCTACTACGTCTTCTCCACCGACGCGTCCGCGAATCAGGGCGGATTCATTCCCATTCGCTGCTCCACCGACAAGATTGCATGGACGGCCTGCGGCTACGTCTTCAGCAACTTGCCGTCGTGGGTTTCCGGGGCTGTTCCTCAGACGACCGAAATATGGGCTCCAGACATCTCCTACTTCGGCGGAATGTACCATCTGTACTACGCCGTTTCTTCTTTTGGGTCGAATATTTCGGCTATTGGATTGGCGACAAATACGACGTTGGATTCGAGCGATCCAAATTACAGCTGGGTTGATCAGGGCATCATTCTTCAGTCTTCCACTTCCGACAACTTTAATGCGATCGATCCCAATATCCTGGTAGATGTCGGAGGATTGGTCTGGCTTACGTACGGCAGTTTTTGGACTGGGATTTTTCAACAGCAGGTCGATGCGGCGACCGGGAAGATTCAATCCGGATCGACTACGTATCATTTGGCCGAGCGCGCTTCTAATGTTGTCAACGATCCCATCGAAGGGGCTTCACTGATTTACGAAAACGGGTACTACTATCTCTTCGTTTCATGGGATTACTGCTGTGAAGCAGATCCCGCTCAAAGCGACTACAAGATCGTAGTGGGCCGCGGCACCAGCCCGAATGGTCCGTTCACAGACCAGAATGGCGTCGACATGGCGGCGGGCGGCGGGACGATTCTGCTGCAGGGAGATGCAACATGGGCCGGGCCGGGCGGTCAAACTGCGTACATTGATGCTGCCGATGGCGACCTCATTGTGTTTCATGCGCTGCAGCTCTCGCAAAACGGTTTGGACTACCTGTTTGTGAGGACGCTCACCTGGGCGAATGGTTGGCCGGTGATCGGAACCTCAACCGTCGCTGACGCAGCGAAACCCGCCACGGCCGAAACGGGAAAGCGGGATCATCAGAGAAACTGATCGTCAGAGAATTGTGGTTGGTGAGTTTTGTTGTGGAAACTGCACGCAGTAGAGAGCTGGACCCGCGGCTCTGGAGTGGGATTACGAGAAAACGATTACTGATGGGACGAGTTCGAATCGCTCTAAAACTAGTCGCAGAAACAATATCGCCACTCTGGGCTTCATGGAGACACTGATGACACTCAACGTGCGACATGTTCTTGGCAGAAATTTCCGCTCCTTCCTCAATGCCCGCCGCGTCTGGAACCGTCGTTGGGTTGCGGGAACGGTCCTATTCACGTTACTGGTGGCCGGATTACCCGCCGTCGCGCAATTGGACACAGGGTCGATCAGCGGCGTCGTCACCGATCCTTCTGGAAGTCCAGTCAAAGATGTCAGGATTACAGCGAGGGAAACCAGCACGGGCACAACCTACACGACGATCAGTTCCGCCACCGGGTACTACGTGTTTCCTTCTGTGCGTAGCGGCACGTATGAGGTGAAGGCGGAGCTTAGCGGCTTCAAGACTGAAGTTTACGCAGGCGTCGTCGTGACGGTCGCTTCGCATGTTGGCCGTGACATCGCGCTGGCGGTTGGCGCCGTGGCGGAGACAGTCAACGTGACCGCCGATACGTTGGCGCTGGAGACGGAAAGTTCGGAAGTTGACGCAAACGTTACCAAGGAGCAAGTGAATGATCTTCCTCTGGCAGTGACGGGCAACCTGCGTTCGATTTCATCGCTGGAGTTTCTGGTACCGGGTACGGTTGGTCCGGGAACGTCTTCGGGCGGGTCCGGCTTCCAAATGACGAAGATCGCCGGTGGCCAGACTGAAGGGACGGACTATCTGGTGGATGGCATCACAACCAACCGGATGGAGAATGGATCGGGCTCTTTTGACGTGGTCGCGCCGTCGGTGGAATCGATTCAGGAGTTTCACGTTGACATCTCCGGAATGTCCGCGGAATTCGGGAGAACCACTGGCGGGTTGGCGAACTACAAAACGCGCTCCGGGACCAACGAGTACCACGGGGCGGCTTTCGACTATTACAAGAATGCTGTGCTCGATGGCAACAACTGGTTCAACAACGGGTACCTGGCACTCAATCCGTCGGACAGCGCATTACTCAAGCGTCCGCCTGATACCAAGAACAACTACGGCATTTCATTTGGTGGACCGTTGCGGATTCCGGGGTTGTACGACGGGCACGACAAGACTTTCTTTCTCTTCAGCTTCGAGCAGTTGCTGTATCACACGGGTGCTTCGGTCACCTCGAATATTCCAACCCCGGCCGAACTCGGCAGCAATGGGCAGTACTTTGATTTCTCTTCCACGCTGGGTGGCCCGATTCTCGACAGCAACGGAAACCAGCTTTACGGCGGGTGCAACAACTCGGTGCCGGTGTACTACGGTGAGATCTTCGATCCCGCGCAAGAGGCCAACAGCTGCAACAATGTTTCGTTCCCCAACAACCAGATTCCGATCGGCCGCGAGAGCCAGGTGGCTAAGGCCGTATTGCAGTACATGCCCGCCCCGAATTTAACCGGCGGGACCAATAATTTTGTTTACAGTACGACCGACAGCCTGGCTCAGACAGTTTTAAGCGTGCGAATCGACCAAAACCTGGGGCAGAAGCACAAGATCTGGGGATTCTACAGCACCCGCGAAAATACCGACCACGGCGGCGGGGCCAATCTTCCTCCACCTCTAACTTCAGCTGGGGGCGGCGGAGTCGATCAGTTGGGCAAACTGACTCGGGCGGGATGGGATTGGGTGGTAACACCGACGTTAGTGAATTCGTTGACCTTCGGCGCCAACCGCTCCAATAATTACAATCTGTCGGCAGCCGCGCGCATGGGAACCGACTGGGATAGCAAACTGGGAATCCCCAACGGCTCCGGCCCGGTGTTTCCTGGGTTTGTATTCATAAGCAGTCCCTATCCGAACTTCGGCGAGAACGACGACGCTCAGGATGTGGACAACACGCTTGCGCTGAACGACATCGTTCACTGGCAGCACGGCGCGCACAGCCTGAACTTCGGAGGGGAGGAGCAGTATCACCAGTATTCGTTCGTCAGCAAAATCGGCGGCACGTGCAGCGGTACTTCCGGATGTTTCACCTTCTGGCCCAACCAGACCGCATCCGACACGACGTACTGGGGACGCGACGGCAACGCCTTTGCCGCGTTCATCCTGGGGCAGTCCGGTACTGCAAACGCACTCAATCAGATTCATGCCCCACGCTGGATTACCCATACCACTGCAGTTTTCGTGCAGGACGACTGGAAGGTGAAGCGCAACCTCACCCTCAATCTTGGACTGCGGTGGAGTTTTGACACGCCGCGCCACGAAGCGGATGGTGACACCACCATCTTTAGCCCGACCACGCCCAATCCCGGAGCGGCCGGGTTCCCGGGTGCGCTGGTCTTCGCGGGAACTGGCGCGGGGCGTAACGGAAACGTTGGCGAGACCTGGGCTAACACCTACTACAAAGATTTCGAGCCGCGCGTCGGCTTTGCCTGGTCGCCCTCATTCCTGCACGACCGGGTCGTAGTTCGTGGCAGTGCCGGCATCTACTATGGGCCGCTGGTTTATGCCGACTTCGGGCAGGGAACGCTCCAGGGTTTCACAGCAAACCAAACCCTGTTTACCGGAGATCCGCTGTCCGGTCCGCAGGTCGACGCTGGGCTTCCCGCGCTACCCAACACTCCAGACCTCGATCCAACCCAGTCGAACGGCCAAGGCGTGGACTACATCGCGCCGACCTTCGGGCGCCCCGCCATGGTGAACTCGTGGAACCTGGAGATCCAGACCCAGGTCAGACCGGATCTCTACTTCTCCGTCGGCTACATCGGCAACCATGCTACCCGCTTGCACGGATTGCTCAACTATCCCAACGACATCCCGCTGAGCGATCTGAGCATAGGCACCTGCCTGTTGTACTGGGCCGTAGCACCGTGTCCCAACGGCTTCAGCTCGCCTCCGATTCAGCCGTATCCCGGCTTCTCTTGCGCGAGCGGCTGCACCTACGGAATCACCGAAGAGGTCGAGCAGGCGCTCCGCCCCTACCCGCAGGTAGGCTACATCAACGAAGACAGCTACCTGCAGAACGTGGGACAGTCCAGTTATGACGCATTGGCAGCCAAGTTGGAACGACGCTTCCATAATGGTCTGAACGTGCTGGTGTCCTACACCTTCTCGAAAACCATCACCGACGCGGACAGCATCCAGCCTTACTACAGTACGCTGCAAAGCCAGGGTGGAACCCAGAATCCCTATAACATCAGAGCTGAAAAAGCGGTGAGCAATCAGGACGTCCCCAACAACTTTGTCGCGAGCTACATTTATGAGTTGCCGGTTGGCCGCGGCAAGCGTTTCCTCGCGGGCGCTCCCGCCCCGGTGAATGCGATCATCGGCGGCTGGAGAGTCAGCGGAGTGAACCGGTACCTGAGCGGGCAGCCTATCAGCTTCTTCGGCGCCAACGGCATTCCGGGCTTCGACAATGGCATCCGTCCGAATCGCGTGCCGGGTCAAGCCGTGCGCCGCCAGGGCCCATTCAACCCCTTGTTGTTCAGCAACACCGGCACTACCGGATATGACCCGACTTCGGGTGCGTGCACTACGGGCTACTGGAACTGCGGCTTTGTCACCGATCCTAATCCCAGTCCGGGGGTTGACGTTCCTTATGTATTCGGCAACATGCCGCGCAACTCTGCGGACATCCGTTCTTTCCCCTTCTACGACGAGGACTTTAGCATTGCCAAAACCTTCGCGATCACGGAGCGAGTGAAGGCGGAGTTCCGCGGAGAGTTGTTCAACGCATTCAACCGACACGTGTTCAACAAACCCGACTCCGGCGTTCAAGACACTAACTTCGGCCAGGTTGGCAGTACGCTCCTTGGGCCAAGAAACGGGCAGTTTGTACTTCGAGTCAGCTTCTAAGTGGAGAGAGAGTATTCGCCCAGGCGACCGAACCTTGCCGGCTGGGCGATCATTGCTAGCCGCATGTCGCGGCGTCTGCCCTTGCTTTGCTGTGGGATATGCTAGTAGCTGTGTCGCATCTTCTTTCACGGCTTCTGACGATCGCGCTCATGCTGGTGTGCTGCCAGCTTGCGCTCGCGCAAGATGAAGCCAGCGATGCGACTGTCCTCTTCGAAAAGGGAAACAGGGCGATGCGAAGCGGCGATGCGGCCACAGCCGCGGACGACTTTCGCCAGTTTCTCCGTCTGCACCCTGGCTCGGCAGAAGGATATTTCAATCTGGGTCTCGCCCTGCAATCCGCTGGTGAACTGAGTCCTGCGCTCACTGCACTGCACAAAGCCGCATCGCTGCAACCCGGAATACGCGGCGTTAGGCTCTTCACCGGGATCGTTGAGTACAAGCTGAATCGTCTCGGCGAAGCTCATGCTGAGTTGGACCATGCGACACGGCTGGAGCCGAAAAACTCCGCTGCCTGGATGTGGCTTGGGATCGTGGAACTCGCCCAGAACCAGGCGGAGTCTGCTGCCACAGCGTTGGATAAGGCTGCTACGCTTGACTCAAAGAACCTCGACATTTTGTACCATCGGGGCCGGGCTCACCTGCTCGTTTCCAAGCAGAGTTACGCGGCGATGTTCAAGCTTAGTCCTGACTCTTGGCGGGTTCATGAAGTGCTAGGGCAGGCCGATGCTGAGGCGTTTCGCGCAGATGACGCAATTGCGGAATTCGGTCTGGCCATTCGTGCCGCACCGCGTGAGCCGGGATTGAATGAAGAGCTGGGAGACGCCTGCTGGACGGCCGGAAAGTTGCCCGAAGCCGACGAAGCTTATGCTCAGGAAATCAAGAACGACCCCTCCAATGCTGTAGCGCACTACAAACTGGGTAGCTTGCGTGTAACCCGCGACGATGCCGCGGCTGGAGTTCCTCTGCTCGAGCGAGCCCTGACCTTAGACCCAAGCATCGTGGATGCGCATTATTATCTGGGAAAAGGATATGCGGGGCTCGGCAAAGAAGATCTGGCCATCCAGCATTTTCGGGAGGCCACCAACCCACAGGGCAGCGAAGAGCTTCGGATTATGTCGTGGTATCAGCTGGCAATTATCTGTCGCAATCTTCATCGCAGTCAGGAAGCGACCGAGGCGCTCGCAGCCTTTCGGAAGATGAAGACCGAGCGGGATCGGCGCCAGGCCAGTAAGTTTGAAGAGCAGGGCCGGCGGCGCGATCAATTGCCGAAGCAAGAAAATATCCCGGCTGCGGGCGACCTTCCTTAGGGTTAAGTTGAGCTCTTGCTGTATCTATGTTGCCAGAGCGATGATTCGACGAATGAGAATCCTGAGAAACATTCTGATAAGCGCTGCTGCCTTGCTCATCAGCGTTTCGAGGGGAAGCGTCCTGTCGGCCCACATGGCGCAGCAGCAATCCCAACAAGGTGGAATGGCTGCCGGGCCTCCGCAAAAGGCAGAGCTAGACGCCGAGCATCGGCCGATCACGGCGGGAGGCTTCGTGAAAAGCGGCCCCGTAATCTTTCTCGACGGCGCGAAGGATGCTGGCCTCACCGCGTGGCGCCACACCGCCGGGACGCCGAGCAAGCGTTTCATTCTGGAGGCGAAAGGCGCGGGCGTGGCGCTGCTCGATTACGACAACGATGGCTGGCTCGACATCTATCTGGTCAACGGATCGACGTATGATGCGGTGAGCGGCAAGACCACTTCTCCTCACGCGGCGCTGTTCCACAATAATCATGATGGCACTTTTACCGACGTTGCCGCGCAAGCCGGAGTTACCAACGACCGCTGGGGTTTCGGCGTGGCGGTTGGAGACTATGACAATGATGGCTGGCCCGATCTCTACGTCACCAACTACGGGAAGAACCGTCTCTACCATAACAATCACGATGGCACGTTCACTGATGTGGCCGAGAAGGCCGGTGTGGCGCTGGGCACGTGGTCGACCGGCGTGACGTTTGGCGATTACGATGGCGACGGGCGGCTGGACATCTTCGTTTCCGGCTATGTTCACTATGACATTAACGATCCTCCTATCGGAGGATCCAAGAGCGTGAGTTACGCGTCCTGCCAATTCCGCGGTGTCCCGGTAATGTGTGGTCCGCATGGACTTCAGGGCGAGCTGCATCATCTATTTCACAATAACGGCGATGGCACCTTTACTGACGTCAGCGAAAAACTGGGAGTAGGCAATTCTGAACGCTACTACGGTCTCGGCGCGCTTTTTGTAGATGTGAATAACGATGGCAAGCCCGATCTTGCCGTCGCCAATGACTCAAGCCCAAACTACCTCTACATTAATAAAGGGGACGGCACATTCCAGAATCAGAGCTATGCCAGCGGGTACGCGTTCAACGGGGATGGTCGAGAAGTGGCGAACATGGGTATCGCCGCCGGCGATTACGAAAACAATGGACACATGGACCTGGTAAACACGACGTTCTCGGACGATTATGACGTTGTGTTCCAGAATGATGGGACTGGAAGTTTCACCGACGTCAGCTTCAAAATCGGGGTGGGTACTCCTACTCTTCCGTTCGTTGGATTTGGCGACGGTTTCCTCGATTACGACAACGACGGGTGGAAAGATTTACTGATTGTAAATGGCCACGTCTATCCGGAAGTCGACGGTAAGGGTTGGGGGACGTCCTACGCGCAACGCCCGCTGCTTTTCCATAATCTGAAAACCGGGAAGTTTGAATTGATGCCTGCCGTCGAAGGAACCGGACTGGCGGTGGTGACCACGGCCCGCGGCGCCGCTTTTGGGGACCTGTTCAACAATGGCAAGATCGATGTCGTCGTCAACGCGGTCGATTCCGTTCCGGTGCTGTTGCGCAACGTGAATCCGGATCATCATCACTGGGTCGAACTGAAACTCGTCGGAGGCGCAAAGAGCCCGCGTGATGCCGTCGGCGCCACTGTATACCTGACGAGCGGAGGCACGCGTCAACGTGGCGACGTCCTGAGCGGCGGCAGTTATCTCTCTTCCAACGACTTCCGCGTTCACTTCGGGCTGGGCGACGCGGTTACGGTCGATCATGTCGAGATCCATTGGCCGAGTGGAAGAGTGGAGCAGGTCAAGCTCTCAGCGGTGGACCGTATTCTGACGGTGGAAGAAGGCAAGGGAGTGACCGCGGATCTCACCAGCGACCGCAGTGCGCCATAGGTCTCGAGGGTCGGCTGTTAACTCTAAACTTTTCTCACGAACCCGTCTTCGCTCCACTCCTCCGAGCCCACGCCGTTGTGCACAAAAAATAATCCTGTCGGATCGTATTTCTTTTTCACCGACGCGAGGCGTGCGTAATTGCTTCCCCAGTACGCTTGCTGCCAGTGCTCCTGAAAAAAATTGCTCTCCGAAACGTACGCTCCGTCGTCCGGGGCGATCGCGCGCAATTCGTTTACGCACTTGTGGATCTCTTGCCGAGCTTTTCGTCCGGCCTCAACATCGGGCTCATGGCCGCGGACGCCGGGATATCCGCCGCCCGCGTCGCCGACGATGGCCAGTGCAAACGCATTCAGGACTGCGGGGTTCGTCGCCGTATCACGCGTCGCTTCGATTGCTTCTTGCGGTCCTCCCGCCAGGCCCTTGTTGAAATGCAACTCGATCACTTTGTGGCGCGAACCGGCAAACAGCGCCTGCGCGAGCCGCTCCCGTGAATCATCTTCGAGCAGGGACGCCGGCATCCACAACGATTCGTATCCGTAGAGGAACCACGCGACTTGGCCCCCGTCTCCGGTCCACCATGCGTTGTTTGAGCCCGCTCCGGGGCGCTGGTCCAAACTGAGAGCGCCATCATGGTTCTGTTTTCTCCACTCGACGTCCCACCAATGCCGAGCCGGCATACTGTCCAGAATCGGTTGCCGCTCGATTGTGTAAGAGGCCGGCGAGCGCGCCACCCAATCCAGAAACGGTTGCCATATCTTTCTTACTTCTTGCGTGCTTAGGTCGTGGCACACCATCAGCAAGTCGAGCACATTGTCGCTCGTAATGCGCGCGTGCTCGCCCCAGTGATCGTTGAAAAGATGCTCTCGATAGAAATCGATGAAGTAACGCAGCAGACGCCGGAACGCGTCATCCGATGCAGCTTTTACCTTAAGAATCGCGGCACCCCAAAATTCCGGCAGTTCCCGTACGCGCAGCGTGACTTTGCTCACTGCGCCGAATGTTCCTCCTCCTCCGCCCTTCAGCGCCCAAAATAAATCGGGGTTCGTGCATGCGTTGGCGATGCGTACTTTTCCGTCTGCGGTGACGACTTCCGCCTCTAACAATCCGGCCGCCGCGGTTCCGTAATGTTTTGAGAAGCTACCGAAGCCCCCGCTCTGAACCAGGCCGGCCACGCCGACGGTGGTACAGCCGCCGCCCTGCACATACGCGCCGCCTTTGGTCGTCACTGCGTCGTAGGCCTGCATCCAAATCGCGCCGGAACCGAGCGTCACTGCGCGCTGCGGGGCATGTTTGGCGTCGCATCCCTGGGGAACAAAGTTTTGATGCATGGTGATGTCGTGCATGTGGCGTGTCCATACCAGCAGCGAATCCCCCGCGTTCGAGGTTCCCTGATAACTGTGTCCGCCGCCCTTCACCACCAGCCGCAATTCATTTTCCCGCGCGAAGTTTACCGCCGCCGCAATGTGATTTGCATTGTTCGCCGCCACGACATAAACGCTGGGTTTGCTCACCCACGCGTCCACCCAACCTAACGTTTGGGTCAGGCCAGGCTGGTCTCCGATGTAATAAGGATTGTGAATACTGTTGAAGAGATCGTGGCAGGCTGCGCTTCCCGTGTCTTTGACGCAGGCTTCGATCGGAAATTCCACTGGAATCAAATTTCCGTCAACTTCATCATTCAGCCGTTTCCACGCGGCGGGCGAAGGCCAATTCGCATCCGACGGCCGCCGGCGGCGAATTCCGGCGGCAACACGCGCTGCATTCTGTCGGTCCGCAGTTCCCGCAACGCGCGCAGGAGTTTTCTCAGCTCGCCAGAGCTCGCGCGCCCACAGCGGACCCAGGGCGGCCGTTCCTGATCGTTTTAAGAATGTTCTTCTGTCCATTGAACTCGATGGATGTTCATTTTTGACGTCCGCTCATGCGGTCGGGTGCTTCAGGACCTCGGCCAGGGCGCGCAGGCGCGTAGAGTCAGCCGGCGTCTTCGCAGTGGCTGAGCTCTCTGCCACCGAGGGCGCCATCGCTTGCAATTTCGCCACGTTCTTATTGCTCAGGTGCGACTTCTCCGCGTTTTTGATCGCCTTCTGCAGTTGCTTGATTTGGTCGGCGGGCAGCGCTTGCGACCTCGCCAGCTGATCGAGATAGGCTTTGGCCACGATCAACTTTGCCGGCCACTCTAGCTTTTGCTGGTTCTGCACATTCAGCTCGGCTACCTGAACAGCCTTGGCCGCGTCGATTTCATTCTGCGTGAGGAATTTAGTGGGGGTGAGTTGGAAAACGTCCAGGCCGCGAGCAATCTCCGAACCGTAGATGTAGCCGTTGTACCAGTAGGCGGACCAGTCGCCGCCGAGCACCAGCATTTTCGGATCGATAGGGCCGCGATCGAAGTAGGCAATCTCGAAAGGTTTCGCGGGATCGGTGAAGTCCATGACCGAGATGCCGCCCTGATACCAGGCCTGCACTTCAATATCACGGCCGGGAACAGGAACGAGAGAACCGTTGTGAGCGACGCAGTTCTCGGTGTCACTCTGCGCAGCGGGGAGTTTGTAGTAGTTGGCGAAGGTGAGCTTGTCATCGCTGAGGCGGAAGATGGCGTCGGCGCCCCACTTGTTGGGATCGTTGGCCCGGCAACGTGCGCCGAGGCCTCCGCCCCACTCGTCGGTGAAGACGACCTTGCTGCCGTCGTTGGAGAAAGAAGCGGAATGCCAGTAGGAATAATTCGGGTCGTTGACGGCATCGACACGCTTGGGATGGACCGGGTCTTTGATGTCTAGCAGAATTCCGTTGCCGGAGCACGCGCCGGCGGCCAAGCCAATGGCTGAGTAGACGGTGATGTCGTGGCACTGGTCGGTGTCGGCGGGCTTCTCCGAGCCTGCCTTGCCGTGGGTACCGCCGTTGTTCAGGCCGTTGAGCGCGCCAGTGCGCGCATCCATAAATACGCGCGGGCTGGAAACGATCTTCGCATCTTGCGGCGCTGCCACGGGCACTTTGATTACATCGATGCGGAACAGAGCGGTGTTGGGATCCTTGTCCGGTTTTTCACCGGAACATCCTTCGAGTTCTTCGGATTGACGGACGAACGAGGTGCCCGACACATAGATGTAGACATTGTCTTTGTCGTTCGGATCGGTGACCAGGGTATGGGTGTGGGATCCACGGCAGGTCTGTATGGCAGCGACCTGCTTGGGATTCTGGATGTTGGAGATGTCGAAGATGCGCACGCCGCGGAAACGGTCTTTTTGGGCGGCGGGAAGTGGACGGCGTCTTAGTTGCGGCTTTTCCTTGTCCTTGTCTTTATCTTTGTCTGCGTCTGCAGCTTTGGCTTGATCGGAATCTTTGTCTTTGTCAGTGTCCGGTTTCTTTTCAGCGTTATCTTTTTGCTCCTCGGCCGATGGTGGTGGCTCAGGCGGAAATCCCTGAGTGCCGCAATCGAGACGACCGTTGGGCATTTCTACGGACATGAAGAGCAGATTCTTATAAACCGAGACGTCGCCCTGTCCGCCGGGGCAGACCATGGATGTGAGCAGGGACGCCTTCGCGGGATTGGAGATGTCGAAGATATTGATGCCGTAAAAATTTCCCTGGAAGAGGTGGTTGCCCTGGAATGCGAGGTCGGAGTTGGCGAAGGCCAGCTGCGCGACGACCAGCTGGAACGGCTTAGGCATCTTGGACATCATGGCTTCGGGCACGCCCATTTGCCCGAGTGCCGTCTTTACCTTGGGAGCGTCCGCGTCTGAGGAACCGAGGTCGAACGCGTCAGGCTTTTTGAGGAGCAGGAGGTGCTGGATGCCCACGGCGGCTTCGCCGGCGTCGTAGAGTCCGGGTGTGAGCTTGGCGCGCGGATCATTTGCATCCGACCCGGTCATGCCGGGTGGAAGCGGCGGAGCCGGCTCGGGAGCGAAGGGATTTCTTGGTCCCTCTGCGTCTTTCTTCGGGGCGTCCTGCTTCGTGGCTTCATTGCCGGAGGGTGACGTCGCGGGCTTCTGGGCCTGATCCTGCTGGGGAGCGGCGGGCGGAGTTGCTGGCTGCGCCTCCTGTGCCAGCGTTCGGTTCATTCCGAAACCAAAAAAAATCACGGCACCCATAACCCACAGGATAAATCTGGACACTCGATTCATCGTTTCTCCTTAGTGTTTCCTACCAATGTTTCTTTTGCTTAATGTTTCTTAGCCAACATGGCTTGCATGATCTTGATCTCGGCGCGTTGCGTGTTGTCTGCGTCGGTGGCGAAGTTGAAAATCTCGGCGTCTTGTCCAGCCCCGGCGGTGTCGAATAGATCTTTCACCATGGTCAGGGCGCCGTTGTGATGTTGAATCATCCCGACAAGAAATAAGTGGTCGAAGTCGGCGCCCTTGGCCTTGCGGAGCGCTTCCATTTGCGCGGGCGTTAGCATGCCGGGCATCAAGGCCATGGTCTGGTGTGGCATGTCCATGCCAGGCATGTCATTGTCTCGAGTATCGGGCATCGGGTTGGGGACGGATTCGCCGCGGGCAGCGAGCCAGCGCTTCATGAACTTGATTTCGTCGGACTGTGAGCTGCTGATGCGCGCGCCAAGGGTGCGCAGATCTTTATTCTGAGTGTGTGAGGGGATCATCGCGGTCATCTCGACCGCCTGTTCATGATGCATGATCATGCCCTGCATGAACTCGACGTCGGCCGGGGAACGTGGCGGAAGCTCGGCTCGCGTGGACGATGGCAGCGTTTTGCTGGGTGCACCCGGAGGGCCCGGTTGTATCACGACTGGCTTCGGCGAATCAGACTGCTGCGCGCGGGCTGCTGGAAAGAACAGGACTGTGGCTAGGGAAGCTCGCACGAGGATCGCTCGGGCATTGGTGGGGTTACGCTTGTGTTCGCGGCTCTGGGTGACGTGGCTGCGGTTCGGGCTGAGAGGAAAGAGCTTCATTGGGCCGAGGAGGAATCTTGTCACGAAACGACGAATCCTTCAACCCGGGAAAGAAACGCGACAGACAGACCGGTTGGCGCGGATCGGTGGATCATGGTTGCCCACTATTGTATCGAAGGATGGGAAGGCGAGGAACCTGGAGCGGGGGCAGCTTGGCTACAGGGAAGGTGGACGATCAGCAGGCGTTTCTTCGGGCTTGCGGGAACCATGCTCCGGAAGTGGAATTGAGGAAAGCGGCAGCGAAATTTGAAACGGATCCGGTGGCGGAGTGTGATGCGGAGTTGTTGTACCAGAATGCTGAAGTCGCGGCCTTCTGCGGACAGGGGACGCAGCGCTGCGGGAACTGAGGAAAGCGATTCAAGGGCGTGACTGCTCGTATCCTGCGCTGGATAAGGATCCGACGTTTGATTCTATTCGGAAGCGATCGGACTTTGCGGAGTTGCGGCAGGCGGCGATTCAGTGCCAACAGGACTTCGCGACCCACCGGTAGCAGGTCGATGCTGCGGCTCGACAATGAAGCGCTGTGCCGAGCCGCGAGCGTCGATGACCGATTTCTCTCTTATTCCTTATTTCGTGTTGTCGTCTTTCTTGTAGGTTGCCGCTTTCTTGGCGGCTGCCGCTGCCGTCCAGGGCGGAACGATTCCGTTTTCGCGGGCATAGGCGACGGACTGGCCGAGGTGTTCGTGGGCGTCGGCGACCAGAATGTAAACCACATCGCCGGCATTGGCGTCGGGGCCGAGCTTAGCGATGGGTTTAGCGAAGTCGGCGTTGGTCATGGAGTTGATCGCCGTCTTGGCGAACTCCCAGGACTTGTTGAGTTCTTCGACGATCTTGGCCGGGTCGGTTGTGGACTTTTCATATGTCTTGCCGTCGAAACCGGCTGGGGGTTGCGCTCCCATTAAGGCCATAATCTGGTAACGTTCGCCGGAAACATGGAGCAAAACTTCGGCAAAGGAACGGGCATCGGGCGAGGGACGCCAGTTGAGTTTGTCGGCGGGAACAGCGTTGGCGAGGTCGACGAATTTTTTCTGCATGGTCTCGAGGTCGAGCAGGGATTGGGGTTTCATGTCGTAGCTGGGAGGAGTGTGGTCGTTAGTGGCGGCGGCCTGATTGGCGGCGAGGGCTGCGGTTGGTCCGGCGATCGGGGTTAGCAGAACAAGAGCCAGTAAAACAGGGATAAGCAAAACTTGGGATGCTGAGAGAGAGGCCTTTTTCATACGATTGGTTCCTCCGGAAGTGAAGACGCTGTCAGCTTAGACGTGCTAGGCGGGGGAATGCCTTTCGGATGGAAAGTATAGGGCCGAGTACGGGGTGATTGGGGACGAACGCATCCGCGATGGGGACCGTTTTTGAGGGTCAAAGAAAAAATTTAACTACAGAGGCCACGGAGGAGCACAGAGGTGGAAAACTGAGTGGCGCTTTCTTGCTGTGGCTTGCGTCATGCCTGGTCTGACTTCTGCAGAAGATGGAGAAGCTGCTGGGCTTCTCGGGTCTGCTGTATATTTTCGGTGTGATCAAAACAAGTCTGGGGTGGGTTGTACTGCTGGCGCTTCTGGCTTGCGCGGGGGATTTCGCGCGCGCGCAAACTTACCAATATTTTCGGATCGGAAATAAACAGGACGTTCAGACCAGGCCGGTGGCGGGTGTGGCCATGATGGGCGGAGGGAAGGATCTGGATGAGGCGTTTCGCTGGCTCTGTGAGAAGGGTAACGGCGGAGATTTTCTGATTCTGCGGGCGCGAGGCGATGACGATTACAACTCGTATGTGAACGGGCTCTGCAAAGCGAATTCCGTGGCGACGCTGATTATTCCGGACCGCGGGGCGGCGGAGGATCCGGCGGTCGCGGAGATTATTCGCAAGGCGGAGGTGGTGTTCATTGCCGGAGGAGATCAGGCGAATTACATTCGCGAGTGGAAAGGGACACCGGTGGAGACGGCGTTGAACGACGGCATCGCGGCAGGGAAGCCGATTGGCGGGACCAGCGCGGGATTGGCTGTTGAAGGCGAATTTGTGTACGGGGCGATGGAGGACAAGGCGGACGACAAGGATTTAGCTTCGGCGGATGTGCTGGCGAATCCTTATATGGAGCGGGTTACGCTGGTGCGGGATTTTTTGAAGATTCCGCATCTGGAAAAGTTGATTACGGATTCGCATTTTGCGAAGCGCGACCGGATGGGGCGGACGCTCGGATTTCTGGCGCGGATTGTGAAGGATGGATGGAGCGCGTCGCCGAGGGAAGTGGCGATCGATGAAAAGTCGGCGGTGCTGATGGAAGCCAATGGGAAGGCGGTGGTCGTGGGCACAGGGAAGGGCGCGTATTTCTTGCGCCCGACGCGTGCGCCGGAAGTTTGTGAGCAGGATGTGCCGCTTACGTTTCTGGACGTGAGTATTTATCGAGTTCCGGCAGGGGGACATTTTGATTTGACCTCGTGGGCGGGTGAGGGGTGGACGGCTTATTCCCTGTCGGTGGAACGGGGGAAGATTGTGAGTACGCAAGCGGGGGGCGGGATTTATTGAAGGGGTTTATAGACGATGAGCTGGGCGACGGGATGAAGAAGAAAGTGGTGGGTCTCGGCGAAGTGCTGTGGGATCTGTTGCCGGAGCGGACTTGCCTGGGCGGGGCTCCGGCGAACTTCGCATACATCACTAGGCTGTTGGGCGATCAGGGTATTGTGGCCAGCCGCGTGGGGGAGGATGCGCGAGGAGCCGAAGCGCGGCTGCGCATGGAAGAATTGGGGCTCGACGTTGAGTACGTGCAGAACGACCGGGAGCATGTGACGGGTACGGTGAAAGTGGAACTGGACGCGAAGGGGATCGCGCGATTTGAAATTGCGCATCCAGTGGCATGGGATTTTTTGGAGTGGACGGCAGACTGGCGGGATTTGGCGGAGACGGCGGATGCGGTTTGTTTTGGATCGCTGGCCCAGCGGTCGGAGGCGAGCCGTAAAACGATTCGGGAGTTTCTGCGGGCGACGTCAGCGGACGCGGTGAAAGTGTTTGACGTGAATTTGCGGCAGGCTTTTTATTCGCGGGAAATTCTGGCGGAATCGATGCGGCTGGCGGACATTGTGAAACTGAATGATGAAGAACTGCCAAGGGTGATGAGCCTGGGTGGTTTTTCGCCTCATGGGGATGAGTTGGCGGGGGCACGGCAGTTGATAGGGGCATACCATTTGCAGCTGGTTTGCGTCACGCGGGGTGGGCGGGGCAGTTTGCTGGTGCGGGGCGAGGAGGCGAACGAGCATCCGGGATTTCGCGTGCAGGTGGCGGATACGGTGGGAGCGGGAGACGCGTTTACGGCGGGTCTGGTGCATGAGTATCTGCGCGGGGTCGAGTCGGGGAGGATGAATTTGGATGAGATGAATGAAGTGGCGAATCGAGTCGGGGCTTGGATCGCGAGCGAAGTGGGGGCGATGCCGGTGCCGAAGAGCGGGGTGGAGCGGGCGCTCGCAGAGATCGGGTGAGATTGCTGGAGAAATCAAAATCCCCACTTCTCGCAAGAACACGAGAAATGGGGCACCCTGGCGTCGCGAATAGAGAAGAAAGCACGGGAGAGCTCGATTGCGGTATAGTTACGAAACGTTGTTTTTAGTTTCGTTCTGACACGATTTGGGAAAGGGAAATTATGAGGCGCATCGCGCGGCACGGACGGGGCAGGCTTGCTCGGTTGTATTCCTTCATTTTGGGTATCACGCTGGCGGGGATTGCCGGGGGGATGCTGAGTTGTACCAAGCCGGCGGAGCAGCCGAAGCCGGCGCCGTCGCGGCCTTCTGACATTAAGGTAGAGGTGCGCGATGGTGGGCCGGTGGTCGTCACGACTAGCGCGGCGGAGTTTCAGATTCTGCCTTCGGGTTTTTTGCAGGCGACCCTGCTGAAAGATGGCAAGCGGTTGACTCTGGACGAGCCGGGCGTGGGGTCGACGGGCGGGAGCGACTCGATTATTCACGGCGGGACGGAATTTGATTTTGTGCCGGATTTTGCGCAGGCGAAAGTTCTGGAGGGCAGCGGCAAGCTTGGGCGCGGGAAGCGGGTGGAGATTCCGGCGCGTCCGCTGGCGCCGGCGGGAGTGGGCATTGAGCGCATGCTGGTGGTGGAAGCGTACGACGATTTCCCCAACATCGCCTTGGTCAGCACGACTTACAAGAATGTGGGAACTGCGGATTTTCAGGTGGATCAGGTCTGGATGCAGCAGCATCGGTTCAGCGCCAAGCAGGCGGAGGCGAAGGCGGAGCCGTACGAGATGTGGTCGTTTCAGGGATCGAGTTATGACTGGGGTAAAGATGATGTGCAGAAGTTGACGCGGGTTTCATCGCAGCCGAATTTGATGGGCGAGGCGGTGAAGGGCGGCTACGGGGGCGGGATTCCGGTGGTCGCGTTCTGGACGGGGTCGGTGGGTGAGGCGATTGGGCATGTGGAGACGGTGCCGTTGACGCTGTCGCTGCCGGTGAAGGTGGAAAAGGACGGGAGGGTGACGGCGAGTATTGCGATTCCTGTGAACGAGGCGCTGAAGCCGGGAGAGAGTTATGCTTCGCCGCGCAGTTTTGTCGCAGTATACAGCGGAGATTTTTACGAGCCGCTGCGGATGTGGTCGAGTGTGCTGCAAAAAGAAGGGTGGGAAATTCCGAAGCCTTCGAGCGAAGCTTACAACGTGAGCTGGTGCGGATGGGGATATGAGTTCAACGTGACTCCGGCGCAGATGCTGGGGACGGTGCCGAAGCTGAAGGAACTGGGGATCAAGTGGGCGACGCTCGATGATCGCTGGTTTGACACTTATGGCGATTGGAATCCGCGGGCCGATACATTTCCCGGGGATTCAATGAAGCAGATGGTAGATGAGTTTCACAAGCAGGGGATTCTGGCGCAATTGTGGTGGCTGCCGCTGGCGGTGGAAGATGGGCAGGGAAAATATGAGTCGCATAAATATGGGATGTCGAAGGTGGTCGCGGAGCATCCGAATTGGTTGATTCTGGATAAGGATGGGAAGCATGCGCGGATGACGCGCGGGCTGGCGGTGCTGGATCCATCGCTGCCGGAGGTGCAGGCGTATTACAAGCAGCTGACGGAGAAATTTATTCGCGACTGGGGATTTGACGGATCGAAGCTGGACAATATTTATAGCGTGCCGGCGTGCTACAACCCGGCGCATCATCACAAGTCGCCGCAGGAGTCGGTGAATGCGATGGGCGAAGTGTACAAGGCAATTTTTCAGACGACGCGGGCGATTAAGCCGGAGAGCGTGACGCAGGCGTGTCCGTGCGGGACGCCGCCGTCGCTGGCGTGGCTGCCGTTTATCGACCAGGCGGTGACGGCAGATCCGGTGGGCGCGGTGCAGGTGCGGCGGCGCATCAAGATGTATAAGGCGCTGCTGGGCCCGGAGGCGGCCGTGTATGGCGATCATGTGGAGTTGTCGGCGATGACGCCGGTCGGCAAGGACAACTGGAGCGAGCATGGCGACGATTTCGCTTCGACTCTGGGAGTGGGCGGTGTGCCGGGGACGAAATTTGTGTGGCCGGATCCGGGGCCGAAGTACAAGCCGGTGAACCTGACGGCCGAGAAGGACGCGCACTGGAAGAAATGGATTGGCTTGTACAACGAGAAGATGTTGTCGAAGGGGGAGTTCCGCGACCTGTATGTGTATGGGTATGACGTGCCGGAATCGTATGCCATTGAGAAAGACGGGAAGATGTATTATGCGTTTTTCGCGAAGGATAACGGGTCGTTTGCGGGCGAGGTGGAGTTGCGCGGGCTAAAGCCGGGGACTTATCACGTTGTGGATTATGTGAATGGGAAAGATTTGGGGACGGTGCAGGCAGAGGCGGGGAAGGCTCCGAGGGTGAAGACGGAGTTTAAGGAGAATTTGCTGGTGGAGGTGAGTGGGAAGTAAGGCGCCGTTGATGCTGTGGGTCTTGAGCGCTAAGGCTGTTCTCGCCAGTTGAGAAGCGTAAACTGAAAGACTCGCGGTTCCAAACGCAAGGTAGGTTGTTCCAACATGATTGTCAAAGACCGGTCAGGCAGGCCACTGCTTGAGGTTGAGAGAACGAGAGACGACTTGGAAGGAGTGGTGCTAGAAGACGCTCATCTGCCTGAAGCCGATTTGCGCGAGGCAGACTTGTACGAAGCGTACCTTCCAGGGGCAAACCTCGAGGGCGCCGATCTTCGTGCTGCCAATCTTCGTGGGGCAACGCTCAGGGAGGCGAACCTGCAGAATGCCGATCTGAGTGGAGCTGATCTTTCTCTCGACAACATCAATCACGCTACGGATCTATCCGGAGCCAACCTTAAGGGTGCGTTGCTTGCGGACGCTTACCTGTATGGAGCAGTGTTCGACACGCTTACAATTTGGCCGGATGGATACGCTCCTGATACCAAGACTAAGGACCATGGGCGACCGGATGTTCGATAGCTGGCGATAGATCGCCATTTCGCTCAGACGCCGCGCTCCCGAAGAAACTCTTGCCTGTGAGCCGCGTCGCGGAAGGCTTCGGTGCCGCCGGGGCGCGTGGTCGAGAGTGCTCCGGCGCGGTTGCCGCTGGCCAGGCAGGTGGGCAGGTCTGATCCTTTTACGTACTCGTGCAGGAAGCCGGCGTCGAAGCTGTCGCCGGCGCCGACGGAATCTACGGGGACGACTTCTTGCGTGGGACTGGTGAAGCGCTCGGAGCCCTTCTGAGCTAGTGCGCCTTTGCGGCCGAGTTTTACTACTACCAGCGGGACTAATTTAGAAAGCTTATCGATAGCGGCTTCCAGGTCGCCGTCGTTCGTGCCGGCGGCTTTGCAGGCTTCGCGCTCGTTGGGGAGGAAGACGTCGACGTGGCGCAGGACTTCGTGCAGGCCGCCCTCCCAGCGGTCGTCGGGATCGTCGTTGGTGTCGAGAGAAATGGTTAGGCCCTTCGATTTCAGGCGCTGAAATAATTCTCCTACGCGCGGACGCAGGGCGCGCTGCAGGTAATACGAAGAGAAATGAAAGTGGCGCGAGTCGGCGAGATAGTCGAGGTCGAGATCGTCCCAGGAAGTTTCTGCAATCGTTCCGGAATAGGTGAGGATGTTGCGCCAGGGCTCGTGGTGCAGGATTACGGTGAGTCCGGTGGTGATGGGGCCGGGGACGCGGCGGACCAGCGACACGTCGACGCCGCTTTGCTGCAGGCGATCGAGCGCGATCTGGCCGAGGGGGTCGTCGCCGATACGGGATTGAAATCCGACGCAGCTGCCGAGGGCGGCCAGGTTGTGGGCAACGATGGCGGACGAGGAGCCGAGGGTGAGCATCATGCGGTCGGCGAGGAGTTCGCGCTCGGGGGCTAGTTGCTCGGGCAGGCCGTAGAGGATTAGGTCGAGGTTGAGTTCGCCGGCGATGGTGATGTCGAATCGTGGCATGGTTTGCGTTAGTTGTGTTGCTGGAGACGCGTCGGCTGCTGGACTCCACAAGCGGCATAGGAAGAACGCCTCGCAGCAGCTGTTGAGAAGGCGGGAGTGCAGGGGTCCTTCGACTGCGCGTGGCCTGCGCTTCGCTTGGGCCACGCTCCGCTCAGGATGACAAGACGCTTTGAGTTGCTCAGGAATGCTGATCTGTGATGTGCGCTCATGATTTCAGACGAGGGTGACTTCGATTCCGGCTTGCTTCAGGGCGCGGAGGTCGGATTTGGGGACGGCGCGGTCGGTGATGACTTCGTGCAGAGCCGTAGGCGGGACGATCAATGACAGGCTGCGGCGGCCGAATTTGCTGGAGTCGCAGACAGCCACGGTTTTCTTGGCGATTTCCACCATCACGCGATTGACTTTCGCTTCCAGAAGATTCGGCGTGCTCAATCCGAAGTGAACGTCGAAGCCGTCGACGCCGAGAAATAAAAGATCGGCGCTCAGGCGGCGGAGAGTTTCTTCTGCGATGGGGCCGACCAGAGAAAAAGAATTCTTGCGCAGAGTGCCGCCGGTGAGGATGACTTCTACGGCGGTTCCGGCGAGTTCGGCGGCGATGTTGACTGCGTTGGTGATGATGGTGAGGTTCTGGAAGTTGCGCAGGGCGCGGGCGATGGCCGTCGTTGTGGTGCCGGAATCGAGAATCAGGACCTGGCCTTCTTTGACTTTTTCGACGGCGTTGTCGGCGATGCGCAGTTTTTCCTGATGGTGGAGTTTTTCTTTTTCGCGCAGCGTGGGATCTTCGAGTGCGCCGTCGCGCGACGGAAGCGCGCCACCGTGAGTGCGGTGAACCAGGCCGTGGGCGTGGAGGATTTCGAGATCCTTGCGAATCGTAACCTGCGAAGTTTCGAATTGCTGGGCGAGTTCAGTGACTAGCACGCGGCCCTGATGGGTTAACTGATCGAGAATGGCGCGACGACGTTCTTCGTTGAGCACGGGGATCGCTTCTTGGCGAATCGGTAGTGTAACTGAGGATTCGATCGGCCACATTTCTTTTTATAGCGTTTTGTTTCGTTTGTCCACCGCCAAGGTTGTGTCTGCCGGTTTCGGAAAATCCCCGGGAATATCTCGCACCCGGCCTTGATGTGATGCCAGCGGGAGCACAGTTAAGCTCGTAACCCACGTTCTTGTGGGTGTTTGGGAACCATGCGGGGTGATAACCAACCCAATACCTGCCACCAAAGTCCGATGCTCAGTGGGGACGGCTTTGCCGTAATCTCAAGTTGGGACGAAGGCGCGGCGAGTTTCGAAGGGTAGCGTTTGTTACGAAATCCGGAATCGGAGTCGGGAAGCAAAGAGGTGACGCCTTGGCAGACATGTTGCGAGATGAGATTTTTGTGCGCTCGCGAGCAGTAGTGGCGCGCGTAGTCGCAGGAGAAACGTTGATTGTCCCAGTGCGTGCCAAGGTGGGCGACCTGGCTTCGATTTACAGCTTCAATGGCACAGGAACGCTGATCTGGAAATTGCTGGAGTCGCCGAGAACTGTGGCGGAACTGGTTACGGCCGTCGCCGAAGCGTATGAAGTCGATCTGGCACGGGCCGAGCGTGATGTGACGGATTTTGTATGTGAGATGAAATCAGCGGGTCTGGTTGAGGTCCCGGCTGCGGTAGCGATGGCTGGAGACTGAAGGACCAGTGGGGCGGGAGACTGGGGCGGCGGGCGCATGAGGGCGCGTCCGCTGCCGTCAGAATGGAGGGGGATTTGGAGCAGTTGAGCTACAGCGCGTTCAGCGCGGATTTACACGAGCGCCAGGGCAGTGAACGGGTGCCGCTGCAGGTTTCGATTGAAGTGACGCGGCGTTGTCCCCTGGAGTGCCTGCACTGCTACAACAACCTCGCGATGGGCGACATGGACGCAAAACGCCGCGAGTTGAGCAAAGAAGAACATTTTCAAATGCTCGACGAGTTGGTAGACCTGGGCTGCTTCTGGGTGCTCTACACCGGCGGCGAGATTTTTGCGCGCAAGGATTTCCTCGAGATTTATACCTACGCCAAGCAAAAGGGATTTCTGATCACGCTGTTCACCAACGGCACGATCGTCACGGAACAGATTGCGGACTATCTGGCGGAGTGGCCGCCGTTTGCGATTGAAGTCACGCTGTACGGGCGCACGCGGGAAACATACGAGGCGCTGACGGCGATTCCGGGATCGTATGAGCGGTGCCTGCGCGGAATACGGCTGCTGAAGGAGCGCGGCTTGCCGCTGAAGTTGAAGACCGTCGCGACGAGCATCAACAAGCACGAAGTTCTGGCGATGCGGCAGTTCGCGGAGGAAGAACTGGGCGTGGAATTTAAATGCGACGGGCAGATTAATCCGCGGATTGATTGCTCACAGAGTCCGCTGGCGGTGCGGCTCGCGCCGGAGGAAGTGGTCGCGCTCGACATGCAGGATCCTAAGGTGGCCGCCGAATATCGCAAGCTGGCAGAGCGGGATTTAGGGAACGTTCCGAATCTGTCGACGGTTGACACCGTATATATCTGTGGCGGGGGAGTCAATTCGTTCGCTGTGAATGCGTATGGGGAAGTCGGCATTTGCGTGATTTCACAGCAGGAGACATTCAGCATTCGCGGGGGCGGAGTTCGGAAAGTGTGGGAGGAATCGCTGCGGCAGTTGCGCGACCGCAAACGCACGCGAATCACGAAGTGCGTGGAGTGCCGCATTCAGTCGCTGTGCGCGATGTGTCCGGCGAACGGCGAGTTGGAAAATAGAGATCGGGAGAGCCCGGTCGAGTTCTTGTGTCAGGTGGCGCATTTGCGAGCGGCGGCGGTGGGGGCTGAGATTCCCGCACATGGGGAATGCGCGTTCTGCGCGGGCGGGCGAGAGCACGAGGCGATGCTGGACTCGGCGCGGCGGATTATGAACAAGGAAATTGATGTGGAGAGTTGGGTAGGGCCGCAACATATTTTGCCAATCCTGAACAATGCCAGCGTGGCTGCGGGGGGATGCGGGAGTTGCGGGAATCATTAATGCTGATATTGAGCCGATGACGAGAGGTGAGTCTGAATGAATCGCGAATCGAACCAAGGCGACGGCAAGAAACCGTATGAATCGCCGCAGCTCGTCACGATCAATCTGCGGCCGGAAGAGGCCGTGCTGGGGCATTGCAAGAACGCTTCGGGTGGCGGGCCGACTCCGGGGTGCGGGATTATTTTGGGAGGCTGCCAGAGTATTGGATCGTAAAGAGGTGCGGGCACGGATGGAATGGATCGCGGGATGAGTCTTACGCAGACACTGGCAGGTTCGCGCGGGGCGGACGTTGGACTCTGCAGTAGTCATTTTTGTGTAGGCGGAGTTGTGGTCCGATTGACGGGCGATGACAGTGCGGCGGTTGAGTTAGTTCCGTCGTTGATGGCGTTTCGAGCTGAGCCACGACTGCCGGACATTCGGGTGCGAGTGGAGTGGATCGAAGAGTTAAGTGAGGCGCCCGGATTGCAGTTGTTCGACTCAGGGGCACTTTGGCGCTTGTACGAGTGCGAGTCGGGATTTCAGTTCGACTTCCGGGCGCCGGTATTTGGCGACGAGCCTTACAAGAGGCTGCTGGTGGATCGTGATTTTTCCCGGGCTACGTTGCAGATGAGCGCGGAAGTGTCGGCGGCGTTCCCGTATGCGGCTCCGCTAGGTTATCCCGTGGATGAGTTGCTGATTATGCATCGGCTCACCCGGGAGAAGGCGATTGAGCTGCACAGCTGCGGGATCGTGCGGGAGGATGGAACGGGGAATCTGTTCGTCGGGCATTCGGGAGCGGGGAAGAGCACGACGACGCGGCTGTGGATGGAGCGGGAGGATGTGGAGGTTTTGAGCGACGACCGGATTATTGTGCGGCGGGATGACCGAACACAAAAGCAGGTTCCTCCCCTTCGCTCTGCGAAGGCTCGGAATGACAAGGCTTCTATTTGGAATGACACGGGAAATATGCGGATGTATGGGACGCCTTGGCACGGAGAGGCGGCTTATGCGTCGCCGGGGAGCGCGCGTTTGGCGAAAATTTTTATTCTTGAACATGGGCAGGGGAACGTGTTGACGCGGCTTTCTGCGAGCCAGGCGGTGGCGGAATTGTTTGCGCGCAGTTTTGTGCCGTTTCACCGGCACGAGTATGTGGAGTCGGCGCTGGAGTTTCTGCAAGAACTGGTGAGCGCGGTTCAATGTTACCGCTATGCCTTTGAGCCTAATAAATGTGCGGTGGAGAGGATTGTGGAACTTTGTGATTGAGGGGCCTAGTAGCGGGTTGCTCGAAGACGAGGCCAGCGGCCCTGCGGTTGTGGCGGGAACTCCGCTAGAGGCTGGTGGCGGCGCCAGCGGGCATGGGGTCCTTCGGCTGCGTGGCCGTTCGGCTTCGCCGATCGGTCACTTCGCTCAGGATGACAGTACTGCTACTCAACGCTTCGCTCAGGATGACACCAGTGAAACAAGTTTTTCTGGTGACCGGGCGCAGTCGAAGTTGTTTGAGGAATTTGTGCGGGAGTTGCTGGGGGCCGGGAAGGGTATTCGCTTTCAGGCGCGGGGCGCGAGCATGTCGGGGGCGATTCGCGATGGCGAGATGGTGCACGTGAAATCCCCCGACGTGGCGAAGTTACGTGTAGGAGACATCATTCTGGTGAAGGGCGAGACGGGATTTCGGCTGCACCGACTGGTGGTGGCGGACGCGGAGCGGGATGTGTTCATTACGCGCGGAGACTGTGCGGAGCAGGATGATCCGGCAGTCGGCGGAGAACAGATTCTGGGACTTGCGGTGGGTAAAGAGGTGCGGGTGGGGCGCAGAGATTTCCGGGCGAGATTTGTCGGAGTGGGAGGACGTTTGCTGCGCGGAGCGGCGCGGGGCCAGCGCGTCATGGCGAAGTTTTGGAGATCCGCGACCGCAGGCCGCTTGCGGACGGGCGATGGGAGCCGGGCGCAGAAAGCATCGCGGGCTGCGCTGGGACTGCTGGGAGTTTTGCTGGTGCTGCTGGCGACAGTGTATTCGCGGGCGCAAGTCGCGGTGGATGCTTCGTCCAGTTCTTCGGCCGAGATAACCGGCACCGGCACGACGGTTCTGACCTTTGGCCATACGACCACCAACACCGGAACAAATGTGCTGATGCTGGTGGGCGTCTCCCTCAACATTACGAACTCGCCGACTGCCGGGGTGGTGGGCGTTACCTTGTCCGGCGCTGCGTTCAATTTTGTAGGAGCGCATAACGACGCGGGAAATACCCGCCGGGTGGAGATGTGGTACTTGCTGGCGCCGGCGACCGGGACCCATAACGTGCATGTGTCGGTGAGTGTTCCGGCAGCGGGGCAGACTGTGGGCGTGGTCGCGGGGGCGACGACGTTTACGGGAGTGGATCAGACGGTGCCGCTGGGGACCTTCGTGTCGGCAAGTGGCGCGGCGGCGGGATATTCCGAGCTGGATGTGCCGAGCGTCATCAACGGAATGATTCTCGACACGCTGGCCATCGGGGGAAACATCACGGCGGCCATACCAGGGCCGCAGGTTTCGCAATGGAACCTCGCGTCGGGCGGAGCAGATCCGCCGGATGTGACGGGAAGTGGAAGCAGCCGCACCGGAGCGCCCAGCGTCCCGATTTCCGAGACCTTCAGCGGGAATACGAATTGGTCGCTGGGTGCGGTGTCGGTGAATCCGAGTTCGGCGGATATTGGCGTTACCACCAGCGTCAGCGCGGTGCCGTTGGGTCAGAACTCGATTTACAACATTACCATTACGAATAATGGCCCTTCGGCTGCGAACAATGTTGTTCTGACTGACACCTATGCGGGGACGGGATTGGCGTTTGTCTCGGTGACGCCCAGTGCCGGAACAACGTGCCCGACAACCACGCCGACCATCACATGCAATCTTCCGACCTCTTTCGCCAGCGGAGCGGTGGCGACGATCGCGGTGAAGGTGTCGACGACCACGGCCGGTTTTTATCAAAACACAGCGAAGATCACTGACTCAGGCACGCCTCCCGATCCGAATACTGGCAACAATACTTATGTCGCGCTGGCTCCAGTGGTGAGCGTGGTTTGCTCCGCTAACGCTCTGACCGTGGGTGGAACGCTGAGTAACGTGGTGAATACTTACTATCCGGGCACGGCGAGCGTAGCCAAGGGGGCTACATCGATTCCGATAGGCACGGCGACCGGGGTGGGCGTCACGATTACGAACGGCACGGAGTTGCTGGTGATCCAGATGCAGGATGCCAGCATTAACACCACGAACACGGTCGCGTACGGAAACGGGTTCACGGGGTCGGGATTCACGGCGATTAATAATGCCGGCAATTATGAGTTTGTGACCGCGACGGGGCCGATCAGCGCAGGATCGGTGCCAATCAAGGGCGCGGGGCCGACGACTGGGCTGGTGTTTGCGTACACGGCGGCCGCAGCGTCGGGGACGAAAGGGCAAAGTACTTATCAGGTTGTGGTGGTGCCGCAATATTTGTCGGCGAGTTTGGGAGCGGTCGTAGCGACTCCGTGGAACGGATCCACGGGTGGGATTGTGGCGCTGGACGTTGCGGGACAGCTGAATCTGAACGGGGGGTCGGTTGTCGTCGATGGCCAAGGATTCCGCGGCGGCGCCGGAATGCAGTTGACGGGAGGAGTGGCCGGGGCTTTGAACTCGGACTATCGGCAAACATCGCCGACGGCATATACCGGCGCTGCGGGTGGGGCGACTGGAATTGATGCGTCCAAGGGTGAAGGCGTTGCGGGCACGCCGGAGTGGGTGGAGTTTAACCAGACGTTTCTGCAAACCACGACCACGATCGGTTATCCGAATGGAACGGCGGATGGCAGTATGGCGCGCGGTGCGCCAGGCAATGCGGGCGCAGGCGGGACCGACGGAGATGCAACCGGCAATACCCAGAACGCAGGTGGTGGTGGCGGCGGCAATGGAGGAATGGGCGGCTTTGGCGGCGATTCGTGGAATACGAATCTAAGTGACGGCGGGGAAGGCGGAACGCCGTTTCCGGCGACGATTGACCGCATCGCGATGGGCGGGGGCGGGGGCGCGGGATCGCGGAATAACTCCGATACTGATAATCAGGCTAGCGGTGGAGCGGCGGGCGGCGGGATCATCTTTATTCGCGCGGATAGCTTGACTGGCACCGCGACGATGACGGCGAATGGCGCGGCCGCTTACAACGGGACAGCCAATGATGCGGGTGGAGGCGGCGGCGCAGGCGGAACGATTATTGTGCTGGCGGCGAATGGCGGCGAGAGCGGGCTGACGCTCCAAGCGAATGGTGGCCGCGGCGGTGACGCGTGGGACTCGGATACCTTCAAGTTGGCGGACCGTCACGGTCCCGGAGGCGGCGGAGCAGGCGGAGTGGTTTACGTTTCCGGTGCGGCCGCCGGCATTACCGTAGCTGGCGGAGGTAGTGGGACGACGCTAACTCCGGGCGTTGCTTATGGGGCCACTCCAGGCGCGGCGGGGACGAGCGCGACGAACTTAACTTTGTCGCAGGTGACGGGGCTGCAGTCGTCGGCGTTGTGCGTTCCGGATCTGACGATTACTAAGAGCAGCTCAGGAAGCTTTACTCGCGGATCGACTGCCAGCTATACGATTACGGCTTCAAACGTCAGCACGCTCGGGGCAACCAGCGGAGTGGTCACCATCAATGACACGTTGCCGATTGGCTTGACTCCGACCAGTGCAATCGGGACGGGATGGACGTGCTCGGTTTCGGGGCAGACGGTGAGTTGCTTGCAATCGACTACGCTGGCGGCTGGCGGCGTTTATTCGGCAATCACACTGGGCGCGACGGTGTTGCAGTCGGCTCCGGCGACGGTGACGAATACGGTGGTAGTCGGTGGTGGCGGCGAAGCAAATCTGCTCAATGATACGGCCAGCAATACTGCCAGTGTGATTTCGAGCGCCGACATGAGCGTGACAGACGCGGGTTTGCCCAGTCCGACAGTCGCTGCCGGGGCCAACATCACCTACACGCAGGTGGTCACTAACAGCGGGCCGAGTGCGGCGGACAATGCCACCGTGGTGGCCACGATTCCTGCCAATACGACGCTGGTCTCTTTTTCTGCGCCGGCGGGATGGAGTTGCCTGAACACGAAAGCCGGGGCGACCGGCAACGTGGTTTGCTCGAACGCAAATATGGCAGCTGTGAGTTCGGGCACGTTCACGCTGGTGGTGAACGTCACCGCCGGCACACCGAATGGGACGACCATCGGCGAGACGGTGTCGGTAGGTTCGTCGGCACTCGATCCGAATTCGGCGAACAATACGGCTTCGGTCAGCACGCTGGTGGGCGCGACCGGTCCGAATTTGTCGGTGACGAACGTGGGATCGCCGGTTCCGGTGCAGGCCGGGACCGACATTACTTATACGCAGGTAGTAACGAATACGGGAACGACCCCGGTTACAGGCGCGACATTCAGCGAGACCGCTACGCCCGCCGCCGATTTGACATTCGTTTCGGTGACTCCTCCGGCGGGATGGACCTGCACCGGATTTCCGGGCACGGCGTGTACGGACCTGAGTGTGGGAGCGGGTGTGTCGGGAACGTTCAAAGTTATCTACCTGGTGAAAGCGACAACGCCGAACGCGACCGCGATCGTGGATACGGCGACGGTCACGGGAACGAACCAGTCGTATGGAGCGAATTCCGCGGTGGCGAATGACGTGGTGGCAGGGGCGACCCAGGCCGACCTGGTGCTGACCGCGGCTGGAGCCCCGACCACGGTGCTGGCCGGAAACAGCATCACGTATACAGAGACAGTCACGAACAACGGTCCTGCGGCGGCAACGGCGGTGAGTTTCACCGAGGCGACGCCGACGGGCACGACGTATCAATCGGTGCTGGCGCCGGTGGGTTGGACGTGCACGACCCCGACGGTTGGCGGGACGGGCACCGTGACCTGCACCGATCCTACATTTGCAGTGGGAGATACGGCCAATATTGTGGTCGTGCTGAATGTCCCATCGAGCGTGACTGCGCCTACGATTACGGCGCCTTCGCAGGTGACAGCGACCAACGCGGTGACCACTGCCACCGCGTCGGTTACGACCAATGTGAGCACCGTCTGCGACCTGACGGTGACGAACAGTGGAAGCCCGAGTCCGGTCGCCGCCGGGGCACAAATTACTTATGTGCAGACGGTGTACAACCACGGGCCGAGTAATTGCACGACGGCAACATTCACTGAGCCAACTCCGACGAACACTACATTCTCCTCGGTAGGGGTTGTGACCACGGGCGGAGGCACGTGGACCTGCCCGAATACCGGGCCGGTGAGTTGCACGAATCCGAGCGTTCCGCCGGGATCGACGGGAACCATCACGGCTATCTACACGGTGGCCTCTGGAGCGACGGCGGGAACGATTATTTCGGACACCGGTACGGGAGGTTCGGCGACACACGATTCGAATCCGGCGGACAATTCGGCGACGGTGAATATTGCCGTGACGGCGGGCACGCAGGCGGATTTGAGTGTGACCAATGTGGGGAGTCCAAATCCGGTGACGGCGGGAAACAACATTACTTATACGCAGAGCGTGACCAACAACGGCCCGGCGACGGCAAACGCTCCCGTGTTCACCGATACGCTGCCGGCCGGTACGACGCTTGTGTCGCTGGCTGGGCCCGCGGGATGGACTTGCACAGGCTTGACTTGCACCGACACGACGACCATGCCGGCACTCACGACGGCGAATTTTACCTTCATAGTGACGGTGGGCACGACGGTTGCAAACGGAACGACGATCTCGCAGACGGATTCGGTGTCGTCCAGCACCGGTGATCCGAATGGCGGCAACAACAGCGCCACGGTCGGCGTTCAAGTGGCGGCGTCGGCAAACCTTTCGATTACGAATTCGGCTAGCCCGGTCCCGGTGATCGCTGGCAACAATATTTCCTATACGCAGGTCGTGACGAACTCGGGCCCGAGCGCGGCCGCGAGCGCAACGTTTACTGAGAGCACACCGCCGAACACGACGTTCTTCTCGCTCGCGACAGTTCCGAGCGGTTGGACGTGCTCGACTCCGGCAGTTGGAGCGGCAGGCACCATCAGTTGCACGAATCCGAGTTTTGCGCCGGGCACGGCGAGTTTCCCGGTTGTGGTTGCAGTGGCTGGGAGCACGGCGGCCGGGACAGCGGTGAACGACACGGCTACGATTGGCTCGTCGACGGCTGATCCGAATGCGGCGAACAACAGTGCGACCGCGACCGACGTAGTGGCCCTCGCGACGCAGGCGGACTTGATCGTAACGAATACTGCTTCGCCCAACCCTGTGGCGGCGGGAAGCAACATCACTTATACGCAGAGCGTTACCAATAACGGTCCGGCGGTGGCGGCCACCGGGATGACGTTTACCCAGACGACGCCGCCGAACACCACGCTCGTAACGATGACGCCACCCGGGGGCTGGACTTGCGCGACTGCTCCTGCGCCCGGGGGGGCGGTCACGATCACCTGCACCGACGGCGGTACCCTGGGCGTGGGACCGACGAACACTGCGGCCTTTAGTCTGGTGCTGCAGGTGAATTCCCTCACGCCGTCGGGAACAAACATTACTGACACGGCTACGGCTACGGCGAGCAACATCGTTCCCAGCATCACGACGAATACCACGAGCGCGACCGTCGTGGTGGGCACTTCCAATAGCGTGGATATGTCGATCGCGAAGACAGGGACGCCGAATCCGGTGACGGAAGGAACCCTGCTCACCTACACGCTGACCGTCACTAACAACAGCACGACCACGTCGGCGACGAATGTGACGGTCACCGATACTCTGCCTTCGGTGGTCACCTACCTCTCGACGAGCACGACGCAGGGCTCGTGTTCAGAGGCGGGTGGGACGGTGACGTGCCTGCTGGGCACGATGGCGAATTCGACGACGGCGACGATTTCGATCCTGACAATTCCGGCGGCTTCGGGCATCGTCACCAATACGGCGACGGTCTCGGCCGACCAGACGGATCCGAACCAGGCCAACAATACGTCGACGCAGACCGAGATCATTACAGCTCCGACGAGGATTACGCTGCAATCGTTCTCAGCGCACTCCGGCATCGACAAGAACGGCGCGAGCCGAGTCATCTTAACGTGGAAGACCGGCGGAGAGGCGCACAACCTGGGATTCAACGTGTACCGCGAGCAGAACGGAAACCGGGTGCGCATGAATGCCTCCCTGATCGCCGGCTCGGCGCTGCTGATGAGCGGGGCGCAGCCCAAGCATGCAGGCAGAAGTTATGCATGGATTGACGCTGGCGCGAGTGTGGCCGGAGATGCTTACTGGCTGGAAGATGTAGACGTGAACGGCACGCGGACGACTCACGGGCCGGTCTCGGTGGCTCCGGGAGCGGCTTTGGGAATTCAAGCGGTGGGCGATGCGACTGCGTCAGAGACGCGGATGCTGAGCCAGATGAATCAGGCAGTGTCTGCGACGGCGGGCAGCCAGGAAAGTCATGTGGTTGAGACCTGGCCGGCTACAGCCGCTCCGACTTCGGGTCAGATACAGAAGCAGTTTGAGCTGGCGGCGTATCCGGCAGTGAAGATCTATGTGCGACACGAAGGATGGTATCGCGTGGGGCAGCCGGATCTGGTGAAGGCTGGGCTAGATCCGAATGTGGATCCGGCGCTGCTGCATTTGTACGCTGAAGCGACCGAGCAGTCGATGCAGATTACGGGCGCGACCGCGGGGCCGGGAGGGTTCGGCCCGCAGGCGGCGATCAATTTCTACGGGCTGGGGATCGATACAGTTTTCTCGGGCACGCGAGTCTACTGGCTGGCGGCGGGCGAAGCACGGGGCGCGCGGATTCGGCAGCTGCCGATTTCATCGGGATCGAACCAGCCTCCGATCAGTTATCCCGCGACGGTAGAATTGCAGCAGCACACGATTTATTTTTCAGCGCTGCTGACCACGAACGGGCAGAACTTCTTCGGAGCATTAGTCTCGCCCACGCCCGTGGAGCAGGTGCTGCAGGTGCCGCACTTGAACGCAACGTCCACGCAAAGCGCGCAACTCGAAGTGGTACTGCAGGGCGTGATCACGGCCTTCCCGCACGATGTGACGGTTGCGCTGAATGGCACCACGCTGGGCGACGTAAATTTCATTGGCCAGGCGCAGGGGACTCTGCGCGTCGGAATTCCGACCGGAGTGCTGCAATCCGGAAGCAATACGGTCACGCTGACCGCGCAAAATGGGGAGTACGATACCAGCCTGGTTGACTACATTCGCATCACCTATCCGCACGCGTATGCCGCGGATTCCGATGAGCTGAAATTTACGGGGCGTGCGGGAGACGAGTTGACGGTGAGTGGCTTCACGAGTGCGCCGGCGGTGGTCGATATTACGGATCCGAATCGTCCGGTAGAGTTGACGCCGCAAGTGATTTCAATGAACGGGCAGTATCAGGTTGCGGTGCAGGTTCCGTTCAGCTCGACGAATCGCACGGCCTCTTCGACGCACACCTTGCTGGCTGTGGCTGCCGATCAGGTTTCATCTGCCGCGGGCGTGTGGGCGAACCATCCTTCGCACTGGCACAGTGCGCAGCCGGGCGCCGACATCGCCATGGTCACTTACGGGCCGTTCGCGGAAGCGCTGGCGCCGCTGGTGCGCGCGCATCAGGCCGAGGGGAAAACCTCTGCGATAATTCCCATCAATGATTTGTACGACGAGTTCAATTTTGGTGAGCGTACGCCGTTTGCTATCCGGTCGTTTCTGCAGACGGCGAAGCAGAACTGGAAGAAGCCCCCAAGTTATCTGCTGCTGAACGGGCGGGCATCACTCGATCCACGGAATTATCTAGGATTTGGATATCTGGATCTGGTCCCGACGCGGATGGTGGCCGCGACCAGTCTGATGACCGGGTCGGATGACTGGTTCTCGGACTTCAACGACTCTGGGGTGCCGACCATCGCCACCGGGCGCCTGCCGGTGAGCACCGTGGACGAAGCCACGACCGTGGCAGGGAAGATTGCGACGTATGAGGGACAGTCGACCAATGGTGCGTGGACCGCGAATGCGCTGATGGTTGCTGACAAAAACGACACGGAAAACTTTACGCAAGACAGCCAGACGGTGCAGGCGAAGCTGCCGGTGACGATGCAAGTGACCGACGTGTTCACCGACGCGGTGGGCACGGCTGCAGCGAAAACGGATATTCTCAACGCGATCAACTCAGGACAGGGACTGGTGAACTACCTCGGGCACGGGTCGGAAGAGCAGTGGTCGGGGTCCGACATTTTTGACACCGATTCGGTAAGTTCGTTGACCAATGGATCGCAGCTTCCGGTATTCCTGATCATGGATTGTCTGAATGGGTTCTTCCAGGATGTATATGCGCAGCCGCTGGGTGTGACACTATTGCTGGTGCCAAATGGCGGCGCGGTCGCAGTGTTGGCTTCGAGCGGACTGAACCAGCCGCCGCCGCAGACCCAGCTTGATGGACTGGTCGTGCAAGGTGCTTTGAACACGAAGGGGGCGACGGTGGGGGACGCGATTGTGAAAGCAAAGTCGAAGATTAGCGATGGAGATGTGCGGCGGACGTTTATTCTGTTTGGCGATCCGGCGATGCAGGTGAAGCAGGCACCCTCTCAGACGCCGAAGGCTGCGCCGGTCTCGGGGGCTGAAGTCCCTGTCGAAGGAAAGGCTTTAACGCTGCGCTGAAAGCGCTGCGCCCCGAAAGCACTCTTCTATATATAGGAAGCAGTTCTTGATTCTTGTCCGGCCTTGCGGCGCGGCTAGAAGCCGCGCCCTTTCAAAGAAAACTTTCAACGTTACGACGCCACTGGCGTCGCGGCGGGCAGACTGGCCGTCTGGCGCAGCGGTTCTGCGAGGGCGCGCATGACCTTGCCAAATCCGGCGAAGTCGAGAGACTGCGGGCCATCGGAGAGAGCGCGCTCCGGGCATGGATGTACTTCAATGATGAGGCCATCGGCTCCGACGCCGACGGCGGCGCGAGACACCGCGGCAATCAGGCTCTGCTTACCGGTTCCATGAGACGGGTCGGCGATGACGGGCAGGTGCGAGAGATCGCGGGCGAGGGCGACGGCCGCGAGGTCAATGGTGTTGCGCATCTCGGTCTCGAAAGTCTTGATGCCGCGCTCGCAGAGAACAACCTGCTGATTGCCTCCCGAGAGAAGATATTCGGCGGCGAGCAGCCACTCTTTGACCGTGGCGGACGGGCCGCGCTTCAGCAGGATGGGTTTGTTGACGGTGGCGAGACGGCGCAGGAGAGCGAAGTTCTGCATGTTGCGGGCGCCGACCTGCAGCATGTCGACGTGCTCGCAGATGACATCAACGTCCTCAGTGCTCATGACTTCGGTGACCACGGGCAATCCGGTTTCTTCGCGAGCTTCGCGGAGAATCTTCAACGCCTCCAGGCCGAGACCTTGAAAGTCGTACGGGGAAGTACGGGGCTTGTACGCTCCGCCACGCAGCATGGCGGCACCCGCTCGCTTTACGGCATGAGCGGTGTCGAGTAACTGTGTGCGCGATTCGACGGAACAGGGGCCGGCGATGACGACGACTTCAGGGCCGCCGATGGCGACGCCGTTGATTTTTACAACTGTGCGCTCCGGCTTGACCTGGCGGCTGACCAGTTTGAAGGGCTGGGCAATGGCGACCACGTTGTCGACGCCGGGAGCGACCTGGAGAGCTTCGATCTCGTGGCGGCGTCCGCTGCCGACCGCGGCGACGATGGTCCGCTCGGTGCCGCGGGTGACGTGAGGCTGGTAGCCGGCCTCGCGAATGCGTTCAATGATGTGGTTGATTTCCTGCTCGGTAGCTTTCTCGGACATGTTAACGATCATGGGCTGGTTCTCCTCTTTTGAGTCCTGCGTAGTCTTTCCCGGCTTAAGTCAGCTCGACATAAGTCCGCCGCTAAAACAAAAGCCGCGATCTCTGGATCGCGGCTTACGGCGGAAGCTCGGTTCGTTCAGGTGGCCGTCAGTGGCCCATCCTCACCCCAAGCTGCGCCGCAGCCGCTGCTTCTGGAAACCAGAAGTAAGCGGTAAACGCGAAGCCTGAAGTAAATCGTGTCATAGAAATTTTCAGAGCAATCCAAGTTACGCAAGAGATCGTGCAGATGGGCGTCAGCCGGCTGAAGCTCCCGCCTACTGGAGCGAACTCGCCACACTGGAAAATGCGGTGTTGGCATTCGATCCGATCAGGCGGACGGTACCCACCACCAGAACCAGGATGACCGCCAGCATCACCGCATATTCGGCGATGTCTTGCCCTTCCTCTTGCGACCAAAGCCGTGCAATCAGTTTGGACATTTTCTCTCCTCCACGCCGCCGTCAGTTCCCCGGGAGAAAAAAACTGACCTCAGACAGGGTGCACCCATGATGCACGCGGGTGGACGTTCTTGTCAATGCGCGTTTCGACATTTTCCATGCTGAGAGTTAAAGCTGCAAAACGGGCTCTGGGGGCGGAGTTTGGGCCATGCTGGCCGGGGTTGCGGAGGCTGGTTGCGGAAGCAACTGCTGAGCCCCCTGCTGGACATACTGCAGAACGCGGCCGGGCAAGATGCCAAGATAAAGCGTAGCGACGAGACTGATGGCGAGGGCGAGTCCGAGTCCGAAGGAAACCGGGGTGACGGGTACGGGCTTGCGCGACTCGCGCATGTACATGACGACGATAATGCGCAGGTAGTAGTAAGAACCGATGGCGCTGTTGACCACTCCGATCAGTGTCAGCCAGATCAGATTCGATTTTACTGCGGCGCTGAAGACGTAGAACTTGGCGAAGAAGCCCCCCGTCATCGGTATGCCGATCAGCGAAAGCAGGAAAATGGTGAGGGCAGCGGCCAGCAGAGGGGAAGAGCGTCCCAGCCCCTCATAGTCTTCGAGAGTCACGTAACGTTCGCCGGCATTAGCGAAGTGGCTGACTACGGCAAACGCGCCCACATTCATGGCCGCGTAGGCGGCGGTATAGAACATGACGGCAGAAATGCCGGCCGGGGAGTTTTCGCGGGTGGTCATGGCGAAGGCCGCCAGCATATATCCGGCGTGGGCGATGGAAGAGTAGGCCAGCAGGCGCTTGATGTTGGTCTGGACGAGAGCGCATACGTTGCCCAAGGTCATGGAGAGGGCGGCCGCCAGCCAGATGAGCCAGAAACGCCCGGGCGCATTGATAGTGAAGACAACTCGCAGCAACACGGCGAATGCCGCGGCTTTCGGTGCGGTCGACATGAAGCCGACGATGGGAGCAGGTGCGCCTTCGTAGACGTCGGGCGTCCAGATGTGGAACGGAGCGGCGGCGACTTTGAAGCCCAGGCCAACGAACATCAGGGCCATGGCCACATAGACGAGCAACGGGGCTGGACCGGACTGCAGCTTTTGGCTGATCAGGTCGATGTTGGTCGATCCGGTGGCGCCGAAAATCATGGCCACGCCGTACAGGAAAAATGCCGTCGCGAAAGAGCCGAGCAGAAAATACTTGAGCGACGCTTCGCTGCTCGACGCTTCGTTGCGGCGGAAACCCGTAAGGATATAAGTGGAGATCGACGAGATTTCAAGCGCGATGAAAATCAGGACCAGTTCGACAGCCGAGGACATCAAGGCCATGCCGACTGCGCCGAACAGAATGAGAGCGTAGTATTCGCCGGCGCGAATGCGCTGCACGGCCATGTATTCGAACGAACTGAGAATCACAACGGCAGCGGTGGAGATGATCAGAAAATGGAAGAACACGCTGAAGTAATCGACCTTCACCATATTTGAAAAAGCGAGCCCAGGCGACTGCGACATGTACCAGGTCGCGAAAAGACTTGCGACCGCGCCGACGAAGGCGATCAGGCCCAGCGTTTTCTGACTGCTTTCCTCATCCACCAGAGGATCGAGAACCATGACCAGGATGCCGAAGGCGGAGAGAACCAGTTCAGGCAGAATGCGGACGTAGTCGGAGGTTTGAGGAATCGTCTGCATTGCTTGTAGCAAAGCGGAGGGGAGGTGAATCATTGGCCCACCACCTTGCTGACAACTTCAGTGAACGGCGCGAGCGCGGCCTGTACCGCTGGATCAATCGCGCCGAGCCATAAAATTGGGGCCACGCCCATGACAAGGGCCGCGGCGACGCAAGGCCAGACTGCAGCTTTCTCGAAGACGATCATGTCGCCCATCGAATTATTGATCGGGTGCGTGACTTTTCCATAGAAGACGCGCTGGTACATCCACAGCAGGTAGGCAGCGCTCCAGATGACGCCGGTCGCGCCTAGAATTCCGTAGATGGGTTTGGCCTGGAACGCGCCGCTCAGCACCAGGAACTCTCCGATGAATCCGTTGAGCAGGGGAAGTCCGACCGACGCGAGAACGATAAAAAGATAGGAAGCGGCATAGACCGGCACAGGAGTAGCCAGACCGCCGAATTCGGAAATCTCGTAGGTATGGCGGCGTTCGTGCAGGATTCCGGCGAGCATGAACAGGCCGCCAGTGGAAATTCCGTGGGCCAGCATGACGAACATTGCGCCGTTTAATCCTGACGTGGTGAAGCTGAAAATTCCGAGCACTACGAAGCCCAGGTGGCTAACCGAAGAGTAGGCGATCAGCTTCTTCATGTTGGGCTGCACCATGGCGACGAGAGCGCCGTAGATGATGCCGATCAGCGCCAGCGTCATAATCCACCACTGATTGTGGCGGGCTTGCTCGGGGAACAGGCCAAGATTGAAGCGCAACAGGCCGTAGGTGCCCATCTTCAGCAGGACGCCGGCCAACAGGACTGACCCGGCGGTAGGCGCTTCGACGTGCGCGTCAGGCAGCCAGGTGTGGAACGGGAACAGCGGGACTTTCACCGCGAACGCCAGGAAGAATCCGAGGAACAGCCACTGCGCAGCGGCTGGGAAGTTCGGCACTTTGCCGCCGGCAATCAGATCACGAATTTCGTTGAATTGGAACGTGCCCGTGTTCGCGTAGAGCCATAGGATCGCCGCCAGCATAAACACCGAGGCGATCATGGTGTACATGAAAAATTTCACTGCCGCATAAACCTTGCGGTCGTGGCCGAAGACGCCAATCAGCAGAGCCATCGGGATGAGCGTGGCTTCCCAGAAGAAATAGAAGAGGAAGAGATCCAGCGAGGTGAAGACGCCGATCAGCGCAGTCTCCATAATAAGAAGGAGGATAAAGAATTCCTTCACGCGATCATGAATCGACTTCCACGAGATCAGCACGCATAGGGGCGTGAGGAACGTGGTCAGCACCACCAGCCACATGGAGATGCCGTCCATAGCCATGTGGTAGTGGATGTTGGGAGTAGAAATCCACGGCCTGTCGATTTCGTATTGGAAGCCAGCCTGGCCGCGGTGGAAGTGCACCGGGAGGTGCAGCGATAGAAGAAATGTAAGTAGCGAAATGACGAGAGCGAAGATGCGAATGTCGCGATCGCGGCGGGGAAACAGCACGAGCAACAGAGCGCCCAGCAGCGGGGCGAAGGTGACGAGCGTCAGGATGTAGGGGCTCCAGCTATCGGTCGTCATCGCTTCAGCGCACTCCCATCCAGATCATGTAGGCAATCACGACGGCCGAGCCTGCGGCGATCCATCCGGCGTACGAGCGGAGGTTGCCAGATTGCATGTGGCGGGCCTCGTCGGAAATGTGGCGTGCGCCGTCGGCGGCGTTGTTAACCGTGTCGTCGATGACCTTGCGATCGACTCCCTGCCACAGAATGCTGGTCGAACCATCGATCAGCGGCTTGACGAATACTCTCGCGTAAAGTTCGTCGACGTAATACTTGTTCACGACCGCGGTGTAGAAGCCGTTCAGGCCGTCGGCGATTTTCTGCGGGAGGTAGGGCTTGCTGATGTAGAGGAACCATGCCAGGATGGCGCCCGCGAACGCGACCAGCACTGAGATTCCCATCAGGATATATTCCGTGGAACCACTTGCCGCTTCTCCGGCGGCATCTGCGAAGCCTGTCCCGAATACTGGCTCCAGGAAATGCTCGAAATGACTGTGGTAGCCGACAAATCCTCCGAAGACCGAGAGGATCGCGAGAATCATCAGCGGAACCAGCATGACCATCGGGCTCTCGTGGGGCTCGCCGTGGCCGTGACCATCATTCGCGCTCCCGCGTCCAGCGCTATGTGTACCGTGTCCGTGATCGTCGACCTGGGCGCCCTTATAGTCGCCGAAGAATGTCATGAAGAGCAGGCGAAACATGTAGAAAGATGTGATAAAGGCGGTAACGACGCCGACCAGCCAGAAGACCCAACTGCCGTGTGGACTGGAGTAAGCTTTCCACAAGATTTCATCTTTGCTCCAGAAGCCCGCGAATGGCGGGATTCCGGCGATGGCCAGCGTCGCGACGCCCATGGTCATGAACGTCCACGGAATGTAGGAGCGGAGGCCGCCCATTTTGCGCATGTCCTGCTCGCCGCCGACGGCGTGGATGACGGAGCCAGCGGCCAGGAAGAGCAGCCCCTTAAAGAACGCGTGGGTCATCAGATGAAAGATGCCGGCGGAGAACGCTCCCACGCCACATGCCATAAACATGTAGCCGAGCTGCGAGACGGTGGAGTAAGCGAGGACCTTCTTGATATCAGTTTGCGCAATGCCGATGGTTGCTGCGAACAGCGCGGTGAGCGTTCCGATGACGGCGACCACCATCAGAGCCTGTGGTGCGCGCTCGAAAATCACGTGCGAGCGCGAGACCATGTAAACGCCCGCCGTGACCATGGTTGCGGCGTGGATGAGCGCGGAAACCGGCGTGGGGCCTTCCATAGCGTCGGGCAGCCAGACGTAGAGCGGGATCTGGGCCGACTTGCCGCAGGCGCCGACCATCAGCAGAATCCCGATTGCGGTGAGAAGTCCGGCGCTGGCCATCTCTGGCGCGAGGGGCTGGACTTGCGAAAATACGGTGGCGAAGTTCAGCGAATGATAGTTCTGGATGATCAAGAACAGCGCGATCAGAAATCCAAAGTCGCCGATGCGGTTGACGATGAACGCTTTCTTCCCGGCCGATGCCGCTGAATCTTTCGTGAACCAGAACCCGATCAGCAGGTACGACGCCAGGCCCACGCCCTCCCAGCCAATGAACATCAGCAGGTAGTTGTCGGCCAGCACCAGCGTCAGCATGAAGAACATGAACAGGTTCAGGTAAGCGAAGAAGCGGTAGTAGCTGGGATCGTCCCACATGTAGCCGACGGAATAAATGTGGATGAGGAAGCCGACGCCGGTGACGACCAGAAGCATGATCAGCGAGAGTTGATCGAGATAGAGCGCGAAGTCGGCGGCGAAGCTGCCGGGAAGTCCAATGCCGCCGTAGCGGATCCAGTGCGCGATGTATTCGCGGTAGGGAAGTTCGTCGAACGAGACGCGCACGATAACCGAAAGCGCCCACGCGAAGGCTGCGCCGGAGAAGAATAATCCGACGACGCTGACCGCGGTGCGCGAGGACTTCTTCCCGAGAAAGCCGTTGATCGCGGCGCCCGCCAGGGGCAGCATCGGGATCAGCCAGAGATTGAGAGAGGAAGTCATAGTTTGAGCTGGTTCATAACTTGAGCAGGTTCACTTGGTCGACGTTGAGAGTTTCGCGCGTGCGATAAACAGCGATGATGATGGCCAGGCCGACGGCTGTTTCCGCAGCCGCGACCACCATGACGAAGAAAACGAAAATCTGTCCAGCCAGCGCGTGCCAGTGCGCGGCGAAAGAGACAAAAGAAAGATTCACACCGTTGAGCATGAGCTCAATCGACATAAAGATGGTGAGGATGTTGCGCTTGATAAGGAATCCGATGACCCCGCAAGCGAACAGGAATCCGCTGAGCACGAGGTAATACGAGAGTGGGACCATCAGTCTACCTCCCTTGGCGCGACGCCTGCAGGCGATGTTGGCGGTTTGCTGGCCAACACGACCGCGCCCATGATGGCGATCAGGATTAGGATGGAAGTAATTTCGAATGGCAGCAGGAAATCGTGGAAGAGTAATTGTCCAACGGTTATGGGGTCACCGGGCAGCGCTCCAGCAGCGACGGCTTCAGTGCCAGAATGCCGCAGCACGACCCAGGCTACGAGAATGCTTCCCAGCAGCATGCCAGGGATGCCAAATAAAACGGCGACGCGACTGCCCTGGGTGCGTTCCTCCACTCCGGCGTTTAAGAGCATGATGACGAAGACGAACAACACCATGATTGCGCCGGCGTAGACGATGACCTGCACGGCGGCGACGAACTCCGCGCCTAGCAGCAGATATTCGCCGGCGAGCGCGGCCATGACCGCGATCAGCGAGAGCGCGCTGTTAATGGGATGCGTCTGCGCCAGCAGGTTGATGGCGCCCGCAACGCAAACCGCACCGAAGGCCAGAAACAAAATCAGATGAACGCTCATGAAATCAGTTCTTGGAATTCTAGTGGCCACTAGCCACTGATTACTTGTTTCTCACCAGGCCACTGCGATTGCCGTGGCGATCAGATTCATCAGCGACAGCGGCAGCAGGAACTTCCAGCCAAACGCCATCAACTGGTCATAACGGAAACGCGGCAGCGTGCCGCGCACCCAGATATACAAAAAGAGAAATGCAAAAATCTTTGCGCCGAACCAGAACACGGGCAGGAATGCCTGCAGAATTCTTGGGCCGAAGAGCGGACCGTTCCATCCGCCAAAAAATAGCAGGGTCGCCAGGCAGGCTACCGTGATCATGTTGGCGTACTCAGCCATAAAAAACATGGCGAACTTCATGGCGCTGTATTCGGTGTGGTAGCCGGCCACAAGTTCGGTCTCGGCTTCCGGCAAGTCGAACGGAATGCGGTTGGTCTCCGCGTAAGCGGCCATCAGGTAACAGAAAAATCCAATGAACTGGCCGTGAAAAATATTCCAGCGCGGAATGAATCCCCAGAAATGGCCCTGCTGCGCCTGTACAATATCGCGCAGACTGAAGCTGCCTGACATGATCAGTACGCCGACCAGCGAAATGCCGAGAGAAATTTCGTAGCTCACCATCTGGGCGCTGGCGCGTAGTCCGCCAAGCAAAGAATATTTATTGTTCGACGACCAGCCGGCGAGCGCGACCCCGTAAACGCCGATCGACGTGACGCCGAGAATCAGCAGCAGTCCGGTGTTTACGTCGGTGACCTGGAACGGAATCGGGTACCCGTGGATCGTGAAAACATTACCGAACGGAATCACGGCGATCGAGGTCAGCGCGAAAATGACGGCGATCAGCGGCGCCGCAATGAAGAGCGGCTTGTAAACGTGCGGTGGTGTCAGATCTTCTTTGAATAAAAATTTCAGGCCGTCGGCCGCGGGCTGCAGCAGGCCAAACGGGCCGACCCGCGTGGGTCCCCAGCGATTCTGCATGTGGCCGACCACTTTGCGTTCCAGCCAGACGGTGTAGGCGACAGATGTGAGCAACACGAACAGCACCACCGCCGACTTGATGATCGACGTCAGAAGGTAGATCCGGATCGGCTCTTCGACAAACCAGTGCGCCAGTTTTTCGAGGGATTCGATCATCAGTCTGCCGCGACCTCAGCGGGTTTGACTTCGTGGCTCTCCATCACCGATTTCAATGTGCGTGAGTAACGGCCGAGAGTGCCGGAGGTGAACAGGCTGTCGTTCGCCGGAGAAATCGATTCAGGCTTGTGCGCCGCGCCCGGGCCGCTGTTAGCGAGCGACGTATGCTCGCTGTTACCCGCCAGAAGATTGATGCGCGAAACATCGTAGCCGGGAACGAGTCGCTGGATTTCGTCGAGAATCGCCATGGGATCGAGCGGGCTGAGTTTCGGCTCCAGGCCTTGCATCTCGAGCCACACAGCATGCCGGTCAGCTTCGCCGGACTGCGCCCCGCGCGATTGTCCCATGTCGGCGCGCGTGCCCCCACCAAAGGGAACGAGCTTGTGGACGTCGAAGCCCATCGCGTCGGCGATGCGAACGATCATTTCGAAATCAGTTTTGGTGCCGGAAATTTCCCCGGCTTTTTTGACGAGTTGCACGTCGCCGCAGGTGTTGGTCATGGTGCCGGATTTTTCGTACGCATTGGCGGCGGGGAGAACCACGTCGGCCATGATCGCGGTTTCGGTGAGGAACATGTCCTGCACAACGACGAATGTTTTGGAGAACGCGAAGGGATCGATGTTCAGGCGTCCGACGGGATTGGATCCGACAACGTAGAGCGCTTTCAGTTGGCCACTTTTGCCGGATTCCACCATGCCCGCGAGATCGAGTCCGGAGGATTGAGGGACGGTCCATTCCTGATGGAACTGGCTGCTGCCTGCTGTTGGGTGATAGCCGGGGAGTAGGTCGGGATACAGACCCATGTCGGCCGCGCCGCGCGAGTTGGCGTAGTCGCCGAGACAGATAAATTTAACGCCCGGGATGGCCGAGCCGAAGGCGACGAGGCTGGCAACGTCGCTGCCGCGAATTTCCGAACCGAAAATGATTACGAGATTTTGTTCGGCGCGCACCTTATCGCGGAGGGCGGCCAAACCCTGCGCGAGCGACTCGTCCGCGCCCACACCGGCTGTGATGGCTTCGAGGGCGTTGTCATCACCGGCTAGGAATGCGGCAACTTTGCCTTCTGCTCCGGCAGCAATCTGAACGAAGCTTGTGGCTTGGCGTCGCAGTTTGATGGACTCGGAGTTAACGACGTACAGTCGGGCGCGGTGCAGGCGGACGTTGTTGCGAATCTGCCAGGCCAGCAGCGGATGCTGCTCCGTCGGATCGTTTCCGATGAGTAGAATCGCGGGAGCGTTGTAGACGTCGGCCATGCTGGCAGTCGCATCCGGCCTCCCACGGAGGGCAGTCGAAAGAGCAGGGAAGTCGGCGGTGCGGTGATGATCGACGTTGTTGGTCTTCAAGACAACGCGCGCGAACTTCGACAGGAGATAAGCTTCTTCATTCGTCGTCCGGGTCGAGCCGAGGACACCGATAGCTGAACCGCCGTCCTTGTCTCGAACTTCAGCGAATTTCTTCCCGACGAGATCGAACGCTTCTTCCCAGGTCGCAGGCGTGAGCTTGCCGTTTTTGCGGATGAGAGGCTGCGTCAGGCGATCTTCGTGATTGGCGAAATCGAAGGCGTAGCGGCCCTTGATGCAGAGGAAGTCGCCATTGGTGCCGCTCTTGTCGCGGTTGTCGCCGCGAACGATCTCCATCCCCGTATCAGACCGGCGCACGCCCAGCGTGGTCTTGCAGCCGTCTCCGCAGTGGGTGCAGACGGTGCCGACGTGCTTCATTTCCCACGGGCGCGTCTTGTAGCGGTACGCGCCGGAGGTGAGCGCCCCGACTGGGCAGATGTCGATGCACATGCCACACTCTTCGCATTCCAGGTGATCCTCTTTATTCGGGGCGATGAGCGAACTCACGCCGCGGTTCTGGACGCCGAGTGCCCAGACGTCCATACCCTCGCCGCAGACGCGCACGCAGCGATAACACAGGATGCAGCGCGGCCGGTCGAAGAAAACCACGGGAGACCATTGCTGCTCCTCCTTGTGGTTCTTCGCTTCCATGAATTTCGATTCGGCGGCGCCGTAGCTGAATGTCATGTCCTGCAGTTCGCATTCGCCGCCGGCGTCGCAGACCGGGCAATCCAGGGGATGGTTGCCGAGCAGCATCTCGAGCATTGACTTGCGCGCCTGCTTGATCTCATCGCTATCGGTGATGACGATCATGCCCTCGCCGACCACCGTGGTGCAGGCGGTTTGCAGCTTGGGCATTTTCTCGACTTTCACCAGGCACATGCGGCAAGCGCCCTGCAGAGAGAGGTTGGGGTAGTAGCAAAATGACGGGACTTCGATGCCCACGGTCTTGCAGGCCTCAATGAGCAGCGTGCCCGCGGGAGCGGTAAGTTTCTTGCCGTCGACAGTGAGATTTACGTCAGCCATACGAATTGAGTAATTGAGAAATTTATCTAGTGCGCAAACGCCGGAACTTGTTCCGCCGCGCCTTCTTTTTCGTACGGGCACGGCTTGCCGTCTAAGTGATCTTCGAATTCTTTTCTGAATTTCTTCACGAAGGCGATGGTCGGCATTGCGGCTGCATCGCCCAGCGGACAGAAGGTTCGTCCGAGCATGTTTTCCGCCAGGTACTGCATGTTGTCGATGTCTTTCTTCACGCCGCCGCCGTTATGAAAGCGGATGAGCGTTTTCTTCAGCCAGTCGGTGCCTTCGCGGCAGGGGATGCACCATCCGCAACTCTCGTGCTGGTAAAACTTCATGGTACGCAGGGCGAATTTCACGATGCACTGCTGGTCGTCGACGACGACCACGCCGCCGGAACCGAGCATGGAACCGGCCTTCGCCACGGAATCGAAATCCATGGCGACGTCGATTTCATCTGCGGAGAGACACGGGCAGGACGCGCCGCCAGGCACCACCGCCTTCAACGTGCGGCCGTTTGGAATTCCGCCGCCAACCTCGTAAACCATTTTCTTTAAGTTATAGCCCATCGGCAGTTCGTAGACGCCGGGCTTGGAGATGTTGCCGCTCAGGCAGAATAGTCGCGTGCCGCCGTTCTTGGGCGTGCCGAGCTTCGCGTACCAGTCGGCGCCGCCAAGAATAATGTGCGGGACGTTGGCGAGGGTTTCGGCATTGTTGATGACGGTGGGCCCTCCCCAGAGTCCGACCACGGCCGGGAAGGGCGGCCGGATGCGCGGGATACCCCGCTTGCCTTCGAGCGATTCCATCAGCGCTGATTCTTCGCCGACTTCGTAGGCGCCTGCCCCGCCATGCCAATAAATGTCGAGATCGCGTCCGCTGCCGAAAATGTTTTTGCCGACGAAGCCTTTGGCGTAAGCGTCTTGGATCGCCTTCTGCATGATGATCGAAAGATAGCGGTACTCGCCGCGAATGTAGATGTATCCGCTCTTCGCGCCCACGGCGATCGCCCCGATCATGACGCCCTCGATCACCGAGTGCGGATCGTGCTCGAAAATCAGGCGGTCTTTGCAGGTGCCGGGTTCGCTCTCGTCGCCGTTGCAGAGCACGTATTTCGGTTTGGCCGATTGCTTGGGCACGAACGACCACTTCATCCCCGTGGAAAATCCCGCGCCGCCGCGGCCGCGCAGGCCGGAATTCTTGACTTCATTAATGATGGCGTCGGGCTCCATGGCGAGCGCCTTCTGCACGGCCTTGTAGCCGTCGAGTTCGAGATAGCGGCCGATATTGGTCGCACCCTGACCGAAGCGTCGGGAGACGACTCTTATCTCGTCGGGATGGGAGACTAAGTCAGCCATGGCAGAAATTGCTTTACTGCATTTCCTTCCTCTTGTACTCGTCGAGAATCCGGTCCATTTTTTCTGTCGTCAGGTTCTCGTGAAAATCGTAGTTTATCTGAGCGGCCGGGGCCCAGCTGCAAGCACCGATGCATTCCACTTCTTCGAGCGTGAACAAGCCGTCGGGCGTGGTTTGCTTGTGGCCGACGCCGAGTTTTTTCGCGCAGTGGTGCAAAATGTCTTCTGCGCCGAGTACCAGGCAACTAATGTTGGTGCAGACCTGCACGTTGAACTTGCCCCGCGGCTTGGTGGTCAGCAAGGAGTAGTAGCTGATCACATTGCGTACTTCGAGTTCGGTCAGGTCGAGGCGCGACGCAATTTCGGCGATTACTTCGTCCGACAAGAATCCGACTTCGTCCTGGGCGTAGAGCAGTGTCGGAACCAGCGCGGAGCGCTTGGTCGGATAGTGCGGAACCATCTCGGCGAAACGCGTTTCGAATTCTTCAGAAAATTTCACCGATCAATTTCTCCCAGCACAATATCAATTGATCCAATGGCTGCGACCACGTCCGCCAACAGGCGTCCCTCGCACATTGTGGGCAGGGTTTGCAGATTTGCAAAACATGCTGACCGCATGTGCACCCGATACGGCTTAGCCGTTCCGTCGCTAACGATGTAGTAGCCCATCTCGCCGCGCGGGGATTCGACCGCTTGGTAGACCTCGCCCGCCGGAACTGCGAATCCTTCGGTAATGATCTTGAAGTGGTAGATGAGCGATTCCATCTGCGTCTTCATTTTTTCGCGATCCGGCAGCACCACTCCGGGAGCGTCGGCTTTGATGGGGCCTTCGGGCATGCCATCGAGTGCCTGGCGCACGATGCTGATCGATTCGCGGAGTTCCTGCACGCGGCACATGTAACGGGCGAAGACGTCGCCTTCCTGCGAAATCGGCACTTTGAACTGGAACTTGTCGTAACTCGAATAGGGCATATCGCGGCGCAGGTCGAAGTCGACGCCGCTGCCGCGCAGCGTTGGGCCAGTTGCGCCGAGTCCGATCGCGTCTTCGGCGGTCATGCGCGCGACGCCCTTGGTGCGCATGGTCCAGATAGGATTGCCGGTGAGCAGATTTTCGTACTGATCGATTCTCTCGGGAAAGGAGCCGGCGAAATCGCGTACGCGGTCGAAGAAGCCGAGCGGCGGTTCGAGCGCAACGCCGCCCACGCGGAAGTACGAAGTCATCATGCGCTGCCCGCTGATCGCCTCGAACATCTTCAGAACTTCTTCGCGCTCGCGGAAGCAATATAGAAAGACGGTGAGCGCGCCGATGTCCATAGCGTGCGTGCCGAGCCAGACCAGGTGTGAATTGATGCGCGTGAGTTCGTTCAGCAGAACGCGCAGCCACTGCGCTTTGGGCGGAATCTCCAGCCCCAGCAACTTCTCTACCGCAAGCACGTAGCAGAGATTGTTGGTCATGGGACAGAGGTAGTCGATACGATCGGTGAGCGGGACAACTTGCTGGTAGAACTTGGCTTCGCAGGTCTTTTCGATTCCGGTATGAAGGAAGCCGATGTCGGGCATCATCCGGACGACAGTCTCGCCATCAATCTCGAGCAGCACGCGGAGCACGCCGTGGGTCGACGGATGTTGCGGCCCCATGTTCAGGATCAGGGTGCGATCCTGGCCGGGTTCGAGCACGGGAGTGGGAGTCAGGTGTGACATCTTTAATTCTCTATCGCAACGTCAGCGGTAGCCCTCCACTGGATAATCCTTGCGTAAGGGGTAGCCTTCCCAGTCCTCGGGCATCAGGATGCGGCGCAGATAAGGGTGCCCGGTAAAACGAATGCCGAACAGATCGAATACTTCGCGCTCGAAATAATTGGCGCCGGGCCAGACGGGAGTGAGCGACTCAATGGCGGGGCTGTCGCCGCTCAGGTGAACTTTCAGCCGGATGCGCTCTTTTTTCGGAATGGAGAGAAGGTGATAGACGACTTCAAATCTGGGTTCTGCCGGATACCAGTCGACGCATGTGATGTCGGAAAGAAAATTGAAGGGGCAGGCGGAATCGTCTTTCAGAAGGGAGCAGGCTTCGCGGATGAAAGGGCGATCGATGAAAACCGTCATCTCTTCGCGATCGAACCTGGCACGGGTCACGGCCTGAGGATTCCATGAGATGAGGCGGGCGACGGCTGGATGGTTCTTCAGTTGCTCCAGATCGGTGATGGCGGGGGCCAGCGGCATTAAAAATTTCCTCGCTTGCCGGAGGTTTCGCCCCAGTCGAGCACGCCCTTCTTCCAGACATAGAAGAAGCCGACGAGAAAAATCCCGATGTACACGAACATTTCCCAGAGGCCGAAATGGCCCTGACCCTGAGCCTTAAGTTTGCGTAGAATCACTGCCCACGGATAGATGAAGACTGCTTCAACGTCGAACAGAATGAACAGCATAGCGACCAGATAGAACTTTACCGAGAAGCGCTGGCGGGAGTCGCCAACCGGGGTCATGCCGCATTCATAAGGAGAGAGTTTCGCGCGGGTGGGCCGGCGCACGCCGATCAGCCAGGAAAGCGTGACAATCGCAGTCGCAATGCCACCCGCCATAAGCATATGGATCAAAAATGGGAGGTAGCGTGCGAAGTAATTGTCGGGCATGGGAGGAGATGGATATAATTCGCGCCAAGCGTTGCTTAAACATTCTAGATTAATGGGCTTAAACTCGGAGTGTCAAGCGAGCGCACGACAAATTGCGTAATTGTGTAATCTGGTAGTTGAGAAATCGAAAAACGTGTGCGAAGTGGGATCGTCGGGCCGAGTTTTTAGATTTTCGGTGGCCCGATTACACAATCACAAAATTACAGAATATTTATGATCTTTGGCTTCAATACCGACGTCAAGCACGGCGACACGATCTACCACGTGCAGAGCGAGGCGCGTGAGAGCGAACTCCTTTTGCAGACGCAGGTGTTTGTGCGCGGGCGCTGCATCGGGAAGCGGGCGACTTCTTACGCCAGCAAGGCCAGTGAGGCGGCGGTCGCGGATACACAGAAAGAACAGCGGCTACGCGAGCAGCACCGCCTGGTGCTGGACGCGATCCGCGAAGGCAAGCTGGATAACGTTCTCGACCATCCCGAGGCCGAGGCGCTGGCGGCGGTGAAAGAGTTGGACGTTCAATGGCTGAACGCGGAGTCGATTCCTTCCGACCGCAACCTGACCATGCAGTTGCGGGTGACCGAAGGCGGCGCGGCCGCGGGCGGGGCGCGGCTGACGTTTCGGCTGGCGCGTCCGGGGGCAACGCCGTTTTATACGCAGACGGTGGCAGATTCGGGCGGCGCGGCCGAGATCAAGATTGAAGTCGACGAAGCGGATCTGCCGGATTCGACGCTGCTGGTGCAAATCAATCAGGAAGGCCGGACGGCCACGCGGAAGTTTGTGCTGCGCAAGGCGGAGTAACGCAATTCATGCGTCGAGCCGCGAAGCGGCGCAAGAATGCAGCCCACGGCCCAAGCCGTGGGGTACGAGCCTGATCCGCACAAGCCCCGAATGGGCGAAAGATACGCCACTCGCATGAAACTCCACATCAATGGGGACGAGAAGACGTTCGACTCTTCGCTCACGCTCGCCGCGCTGGTGGAAATCCTCGGCATGAAGGCTGATCGCGTGGCCGTGGAACTGAACCTCAGCATCATGCCGCGGGACAGCTGGGCTGCAACTGTGTTGAACGACGGCGACCGGTTGGAGATTGTGCACTTCGTCGGCGGCGGCTCGCTCCCGCGGCGACAATTCCCATGAACGTCCGGCATTCAACCGATTCTGACCTGTAGCCCGACGACCAGAAGCTACTGGAGATGCTGGAAGAATGGGGCTGGTTCGTGATGAAGGTTTTTACAACTGATTCGGAGCCAGCGTTCGCTTACTCTCTCGGTCTCTACGAGCGTTTCAAGCATCCGGAAATCATTCTCTTCGGACTCGACTTGGATGTGATGCATCGACTCATCAACGACGCCGCCGAACAAATTCGACAAGGCGAAAGATATGAGGTTGGAAGACGATACGACGATCTTCTTGCGGGATACGGCTGTGAGTTTCGCCAAGTAGATTCCAAGCACTGCCGTAGACTTCTCACTTACGCCTTCTGGTATTACAAAGGATCGGCGTTCCCGGCCCTTCAGCTTATCTGGCCCGATCCAGAAGGCCGCTTTCCGTGGGATGCCGGATTCGAGGAGCGCTTCAGGAGCTTTCAGCCGAACCTCGATTGACCCTGGGATCTCCCCCGCAGGAACTCTCTTAGTCACCCCTTTTCCACCGATTCTCTGCTTGACCTTCGCTCTTCCGTGCCTAAAATGTTTGAAACATTCGACTTGAGGATTGTTTCAAACATACTCGAGGGACGATGCAAGATCGCTTCACATCGCACGAGGTGATAACGCTGACGGGGATCACTGCCCGCCAGTTGCAGTGGTGGGACGAGCGCGGCGTGGTCAAGCCGGAGCGGGAAGGGCATCGCCGGCTGTACTCGATGAAGCACCTGACCGAAGTGGCGGTGATCTGCGAGTTGAGGCGCAAGGGATTCTCGCTGCAGAGCGTGCGCAAGGTCATGCGATTTCTCGAACGCGAGATTGGCAGGGGGCTGGCCGAGATTGTCAGCAATGGCTCCGACTATCACCTGCTCAGCGACGGCACTCATCTGTATCTGGAGACTTCGGAGCGGCAGATTGTCGACATCCTAAAAAACTCGGACCAGCCGATCATGGCGGTGTGCTTGAGTGACGCGGTGCGGCAGGTGCGGGCTGGGGTCATCTCCCGGAAGACGAATACTTCAGTAACTTCGCCGGAGCACCGCAGGCGTGCTAAAAAAGCTTCGTAAGTATTGGTGATGAGAATCGCGGGACGAACTAGAACTTCGGCGGACAGGGCATTACACCACGCGGCATAGGGACACAGGAGGAAGACATGGTCGGTGAACTGGACCTTCTCAACGAGTGGATTCCGGAACAGATGCAGCCGGGTACCGTCTTCGTGCTGGAAAATGCCGGGGAGATCGGCGAGAAAGAAGATCCGTATTGGGCCGTGTTGTCGTGTCCGTCGTGCGGCATGCTGGGGCTGATTACGCGCAAGCAGATTAACGGGTTCATTCCCGTGATCTGCGGGTCGGAGCATTGCTCGGCGCAGTTCTTCATTCGCGAGAGCGAAGTGGTGGTGCGGAAACCGTTCTAGTGTGGAGCGGGCACTCCTGCCCGCTAAAGGCCGGAAGCAGGAAAGAATTGGCGGGCCTCCGATTTTTCTTGATCCCTTTCTCTTGATCCCTAAATTTTTGCCACTGTATGCAATCGGGCAGGAGTGCCCGCTCCACATAATCAAACCCACAGATGCGATCATCTCTTTACTGCCTGCAAATCTACTGGGACTTGCTCGACGATTTCGATTCCGAATCCTTCTAACGCGGCTACTTTCTTCGGACGATTGGTCAGGAGGCGGATGCGGTGCAGGTTCAGGTCGGAGAGGATTTGGGCGCCGATGCCGACTTCGCGTTGGGTCTGTCTTTCGCTCTCTAGCAGGCCGGGGAGTTTGCGGCCGCGATGGAAGCTGAGGGCAGTGCGGTCGCCGACTTTTTCGACGGAGAATCCCTGCGATGTCTGGTGGAGATAGATCAGGGCACCACTGCCTTCCTCAGAAATGCGGCGGAGCGAGCCTTCGAGCGTGGCGTGGCACTCGCAGCCGGTGGCTCCGAAGACGTCGCCCATGAGGCAGTGGGCGTGCATTCTCACCAGCACCGGTTCTTTGCTGTGCTCGATATCGCCACGAATTAACGCGACATGGGATTCGCCGCCGTCGACTTCGCTGGTGTAGGCGATGAGGCGGAATTCGCCGAAGCGGGTGTCGATCAGGGCTTCGCCGACGCGATGGACGTAGCGCTCGTGCGCCATGCGGTAACGAATGAGTTCGGCGACGGTGAGCATCTTCATGTGATGCTCGCGGCAGAATTCGATCAGGTCGGGCACGCGGGCCATGCTGCCGTCGTCCTTCATGATTTCGCAGATGACGCCGGCGGGCACCATGCCGGCGAGGCGGGCGAGGTCGACGGAGGCTTCGGTCTGCCCGGCGCGGACCAGGACTCCGCCTTTGCGGGCGCGGAGGGGGAACATGTGTCCGGGACGTGCCAGGTCGCTGGGCTTGGTGGCGGGATCGATTGCGACTTGAATGGTGCGGGCGCGGTCGTGCGCCGAGATGCCGGTGGTGACGCCCTGACGCGCGTCGATTGCTTCGCAGAAGGCAGTTCCGAATTGCGACGTGTTCTCCGAAGTCATGGGCCCGATGTTGAGGTGCTCGAGGCGCTCCTCGGTCATGGCGAGGCAGACCAGGCCACGTCCGAACTTGGCCATGAAGTTGATGGCTTCGGGGGTGACCTTTTCGGCGGCGAGGGTGAGGTCGCCTTCGTTTTCGCGATCTTCGTCGTCGACTACGACAATCATTCGGCCGGCGCGGATTTCCTCAATCGCATCGGGGACGTCGGTGAAGGGGTGTTGGGGACTCATATTGAGGCGATTGTAGCAATCGGGCGAATCGGCTTGAACATGTGATTTAAATTTTTTTTTGAGGATCTGCGTAAGATCTTTGCTTTGTTTCGGTTAGGGGTTTTGGATCTGCTGCCTGTGCCGTAAAATATTGAGAATGAATGAGTTGTGGGCAAAATATTGCGGGGGAAGGAGTTAGAGGCGGTCACTGTTGGCCGATGGCTGGATTTGTTTTCGGGAGACTCTGCGTGCATTAGGGAAGTATGCAGCTTTTTAAATCCTCAGTAAAGGTTGTTCGTCACAGGGTTAGGCTGTGGAAATTGGCTTTGGGATCTGGCGGGGGAAAAGCAGGTTCCTCACCGCGCTTTCAGCCCGGTTCGGAATGACAAAGCAGAAGCAGGTTCCTCACCGGGCTTTCTGCCCGGTTCGGAATGACAAAAGCAGAAGCAGGTTCCTCACCGGGCTTTCTGCCCGGTTCGGAATGACAAAAGCAGAAGCAGGTTCCTCGCCGGGCTTTCTGCCCGGTTCGGAATGACAAAGGCAGAGGCAGGTTCCTCACCGGGCTTGGCGCCCGGTTCGGAATGACAAAAGCAGAAGCAGGTTCCTCACCGGGCTTTCTGCCCGGTTCGGAATGACAAAGGCAAAAGCGGGTTCCTCACCGGGCTTTCCCGATTCGGAATGACAAAAACCTAAAGCAGGTCGCCTGCCATGCCGATGGAATGATTGTCCAGCGATGGCGGTCGCACGCTCGGTTGCACACTCGGCGGTTGCAGGCGCGGCGGCCGCAGTCACGGGCCGGGGACGGCAGAATTCCGGACGGAAGGGGCTGAACCACATGGGTTGGTTTCGCGATTTGAATATTGGCAAGCAGCTCGCCGTCGCGTTCGGATTTCTTGAGATTTTGATGATGGGGTTGGGGATTTTTGGGTTGATGCAACTGTCGGCGGTGAATGGAACTACCGTACAGGTGGTATCGCGGCAGATGCCGTCGGTGAAGGTGTTGGGAGCGTTGAAGTATGACGCTTCGGCGATGCGGCGATTCGAACTCAGCCGGTTGCTGGCCTACGAGCATAAGGAGAAATGGGACACGCCGCTGAAGCGGGCGCAGATGGACCTGGAAGCGCATGAAAAGGAATATCAGCCGCTCATGAGCTCCGAGGAAGAACGCAGGCTTGACCGGGAGTTTCGCAAGGCCTGGGAAAAATATCTGGCGGTGCATGAGCAGGCCATGACGCTGGCGGTGGAAAACGAGTATCAGGCGAATCTGCTGGCGCAGTCGACCGGGGGCGAAGCATTCGATGCCGCGGCGAAGATTCTGCAGGATGAAGTTGCGCTCGATGACAAGGCAGCGGCGGCATTCGCCAGCAAGGGCGCGGAAGTGTACTCGTCGTCGCGATACTGGATTATCGCTTTCCTGGTCTTCTCAGTGGCGGGAGGGTTTGCGCTGTCGACTGCAATTGGGCGCGCGCAGTCGGTGGCCACGGGGCGGATGCTGGCCCAGATGGAGGAAATCGCGGGCAAGAATCTGGAGATTGACGATGTGCAGGTGGATTCCGACGACGAGATCGGGCGTGCGTGCGTGGCGCTCAATACCATGAAAAACAGTCTGGGGGACGTGATCCAGTTGATTACGGAAACCGCCATTCGCGTGGCCAGCGCGAGCGACGAACTGTTCGCCGCCCGGGAGCAGATCACGGCCAATTCGGAAGAGACCTCGGCCAAGGCCAACGTGGTATCGCAGGCGGCCGAGCGAGTCAGCGATAACCTGCAGACGGTTTCGACGGGCGCGGAGGAGATGGCCACGACGATTCAAAGCATCGCTAGCAATACCCACCAGGCGGCCAATATTGCCGGCGACGCCGTGCTGAAGGCGCAAGCTGCAAACATTACGGTCGCGAAGTTGGGCAACTCCAGCGCGGAGATTGGCGAAGTCATCAAAGTGATTACAGTGATCGCGCAGCAGACGAACCTGCTTGCGCTTAACGCCACCATCGAGGCCGCGCGCGCCGGCGAGGCGGGCAAGGGCTTTGCGGTCGTGGCCAACGAAGTGAAAGAGCTGGCCAAACAAACCGCGACTTCCACGGAGGACATTGGGCGAAAGATCGCGGCCATTCAGTCCGACACTCGGGGAGCGGTGGAGGCGATCGGAACCATCGCGGGCGTCATCCACCAGATCAACGACATTTCGCGGACGATCGCCGTGGCTGTGGAACAGCAGAGCGCGACCACGAACGAGATGAAGCGCAATGTGGGAGAAGCGGCGCGGGGAGCGGGCGAAATATCGTCCAGCATTGGAGCGGTAGCGCGGGTGGCCGACGGCACATCGTTTCGCGCGCAGGAGTCGCAGCGCGCAGCCCAGGAACTGGCCGATGTGGCGAAGTTGCTGAGCGGGCTGATGTCGCAGTTCAAAATCAAACGGCGAGACGCGCGGATCGATTTGTCGTTGCCGGTGCGGGTTACCGTAACGGACGCCAAAGGAAATCCGGCGGAACAGCAAGTAACGACCGTCGATATCAGCCGGCAGGGGGCGCTGATACGGGGCTTCCGCGGCGAGGTACGGACAGGCAAGATTCTTAGTCTCAGCCGCAATAACAAGAAGCAGGAGTTTCGCGTGGCTTGGGTGGGAGGCAAGGGCACGGCCCAGGCGGGAGAGATTGGCTTATCGGCGGTCGATCCCATGTCGGGATTTTGGGATGACGTGCTGTTGGCCCGTGAGGGGGAAGCGGTGCCGGTGCGAAGCCAGGCAGCGCACGCGTGACGGGGGATCCGCCGGCAGCTGCATCAGAGCCGCATCATTGCCCGCGGTCTTTGGAGGTGAAGGCCCAGATCACAAAGACCAAGAGCAGCGCGATCCAGAGGAGGTCGGTCTTCTGCCACGGTCTGCGGCTGAACATCCTTAGGAGGGTCGCAAACAGGCTTAGGAGCGTCGCAAACATGCCGGAATTTTACTGCAGGACCGAGGCGCAATCACGAAGAGATTCATGGACGATTCGAAATGACAAAGTCGTGTGACCGCTAACCCGCGAGTTCGTGTTCGGCGCCGCGGAACAGGGCGCGCATGGCGCGGATTACCCAGCGAATGGCGATGATGATGATTATGACGAAGATTGTGGCCAGGGTGCCGGCTAAGTAAGGATGGCGCGTGGCCAGCCAGGTTAGGGCGATGGCGAGGGCGTCTTCCGCGAGGCTGAGGGCGATGTTGGAGAACGGCTCGGGCGATGGGGTGACGGCGGCGCGGACGGCGGTTTTGCCGCTGTGGGCGATGAGGGCTACGGTTCCTCCGAGAAGCGTGGCCAGGAGCTGGTGCTCGGGGGAAAGTTGGGCGGTGGCCTGGTAGGCGAGGAGTCCGGCGACGGGGACGCGAATGAAGGTGTGCAGGGCGTTCCAGATGAGGTCGAAGGCGGGGATTTTGTCGGCGAAGAATTCGATGATGAAGAGCGCTGCGCTGGCGGCGATGACGGGCCAGCCCTGGAGTAGATGAAGTCCAGGGGGGAGTGGGAGATGGCCGAAGCGTGCGAGCAAGCCGAGGACGGCAACGGTGGCGTAGAGATTGAGTCCGGCGGCGAATCCGATGGCGGCCAGCAGAGAGAAAAGTTCGGCGGGCGGGATTTCGAGGACATTGAGCATTGGTTCGGACAATATCACGGGATGGCGGTTGCTTTATAGCGCGGGGAAAGCGGGCTCCTCACCGGTGTTTCAGACCGGTTCCGAATGACAAGTTTGGGGGTGGGGGACTTCAAGCGGATCTCGGCTGGGTCTTCCAGATAATCTTTCGGGGAAACTCTTGCTGCGCGGAATGTGAAAAGGCCGCTCCCTTGCGTCAGGAGCGGCCTTTTAACTTTCCGCTGGGTTACAGCGTGGACTCGATCTCGAAGCCCCAGGCTTCCAGAAGAGGCTCAGGGATGTACTTGGAGTTCTTGTTACGGCGAGCCCACTCGCGCAGGCGGGTTGACCGCAGGTACTGGTCCGGGGAGAGCTTGTATTCGCGTACAACCTGCTCAAATTCGGTGATGGTCGGGGTGATTGGGCCGATGGGTTCGGGCTTGCCCCAGTTCGGATTTCCGCGTCGTTTGGCCATGAAAAGTGCCTCTCCACTTAGGGGAATGAAACTTCAAAAATGCCTAACTACATGATTCTCCGAGTCGTCGGCAGGATTCAGGTTCGGGGTCGAAAATGGAAAAACCACCCCGGGTGCAGACGAAGCTAGGTTGACGACAGCTTCACGCCTAAGACTAATCGGAGACACAATAGCTTACAGTGGAATTGACGGGGAAGTCAACGAGAAATTGCTGGGGAAACCGGGACGGATTTCATTTAAGCCTATGCAAATTAAGATAGTTAAGTGGAGGTCGGGTGAATCAAAGCAGGTTCCTCACCGGTCTTTCAGACCTGTTCGGAATGACAAGGGCGGGCAGACGTGTTCGGAATGACAAAGGGCGGCAGACCGGTTCGGAATGACAAAGAGGGGGAGGAGTTCAGAACAGCTCGCGTGTGGGTGGGCCGATTACGGCGGTAACCTGGCCTGACAGGAGAGACGTTGATTGACAACCGGGACGGACTTACAGTGCAGACAGGGCGTCTCGCTTGTGCGGTCTCCGGGCTGTCGGCCAGCAACCGGGGAAAGCATTTTCTGGCTATGGCATCCCTGCGTTGTTGCTTAGGAGTAGGCCCAGCATGAGTTTGAAATCGTTGGTGCTGTGTGCGGACGAAAAAATCGTACGAGTCTTGCGCCGGGTCATGGGCGATTTGGATATTGCAGTGGAGTTGTGCGTGGACTCCGACAGCGCTTTGCGCAGGCTGACACGGCAACGGTTTGAGGCGATTATTGTCGACGTGACGGACGACGGTGCGTCGGATGTGTTGCGCAGCGCGCGCACCGCGCCGTGCAACCGGCAGGCGGTTGCAGTTGCGATTGTCGATCCTATTATTGGGCTGAAGGCAGTGTTCGAGTTGGGAGCCCACTTCGTGCTCTACAAGCCGGTTTCGAGCGAGCGGGCGAAGTCGAGCTTTCGGGCGGCGCGGGCGCTGATGAAGAGCGAACGGCGGCGTAATGCGCGGGTTGCGGTGGAGATTCCGGTGGTCATGCGGAGCCCGGAAGCGGGCAGCAACATGAAGGTGACGACCATCGACCTGAGCGAAGGCGGCATGGCGGTGAACGTGCCGAAGCGCCGCCGGCCAACGGGACATTGGCAGGCGGTGTTTACTTTGCCGGGATCTGAAGTTGTTCTGGAGCTTCCCGCCGAGTTTGCCTGGGAAGGGGAAAAAGCGCAGGCGGGGCTGCGCTTTCAGCAAATCCCGCCGGAAGCGACGCAGCAGTTGCGGGAGTGGTTGAAGCAGAATTCACCTGACGCCGAGCAGGACGATCCCCCGATTCGGTGCCAGCTGACCGATATGAGCCTGGGAGCATGCTACCTGGAGATGGCATCGCCATTCCCGGCGTCGAGCCGAGTGGCGCTGTCGATGCGCGCCGGTGCTGCGGAAGTGCGCGCACAGGGTGTGGTGCGGATTATGCATCCAGATAAGGGCATGGGAGTAGAGTTTACGCAGGCGACCCCGGAACATCGGGCGGCAGTGGAGAAATTCCTGGAAGTGCTCAACGAGAATCGCACGCTGATGCCGGAGTTGCTGGTGGAACCGGAAGGGCTCGAATCGGAACCCAGCGCGAGCAAACCGGCGGCAGACATCGACGATCCGTTGTTGCAGTTGTTCTATGGCGAAGCGCTCACGGCGGAACAATTCCGCGAGGTGCTCCAGAAACAGCGCGGCGTCACGTCGACCGACGCGAGCAGCGCTTCGGCAGCCGCTCAGAGCTAAAACCCTTTCAGCTAACCTCGTTCCGACCCCGTTCCAAAATAACTAAGCTGTTTTCCTTGTTAGGACGATTGCCGGACGCCATCCCTAGTTCGGCTGCCCACTAACTCAAAAATGGGATTCGATTGCCCGGACGAAAATGGCGATGCTGCGCTGCCCTCATCCCACAGCGCCGGCCTTTATTGACCCAGTTCGCTGGCGAGCAAAAACTTTCAAGATGCTGCTGTGATCGATGGCAACTATCTCGGCACGGATCGTGACTTTGAGGCCGTCGTGCATGCCATCGAAGCCGCGCGTGAAATCGGCAATCAGCATGCCTTCGACGGTCTGTGCGAGAGCGAGCTTATTCCCGGGCCCAAGGCCAGCGCCGAGGAGATTCGAGAACTTGCTCGACTGGCCTCGGCGAGTTTTGGACATGCTGTTGGCACGCCCACGGCGGCCCAGAGTGTCGGTTGGCAAACTGCGCTGCCTGGCTATCATGGTCGCGGGTCCGAGCTGCTGCCCAATGAAAGGAGGGCTGCCCGCCAAGTGCCCGGCAGGTATACTTCTGTTGATGCAGCCCGACAACGAGGTTGTAGACAAATGGCGTGATTCGGCGCCCTTCTGGGAGAAACACCGCGAAATCATCCGGCAGATGTTCGCGCCAGTCACGCAAGCTCTCATTGAGGATGCGCGGATCGGTCCTGGACACTCAGTTCTGGATATTGCGACGGGACCTGGGGAGCCGAGCTTGACTATAGCTGCGATAGTCGGCTCCGAGGGCAAGGTCGTCGGGATCGATCCCGCACCGGAGATGGTGGATGCTGCTCGTCGAGCCACAGAACATTTTGGGTTCAGGAATGCGAAATTCGAGGTCGCTTCTGCCGACCGTCTGCCGTTCCCGGCCGATACTTTCGACGCGGTGGTAAGTCGGTTCGGCGCGATGTTCTTTCCCTCTCCCGTTGATGGTGTTCGAGAAATGTTGAGGGTGCTAAAACCTGGGCGGGAGCTGTCACTGGCGGTCTGGCATTTCGCCGATAGAAATCCTTTTTTCTACACGCTGTCGCGAGTCATGGAACGTTTTGTCGATTCGCCGCCGGTTGCGCCCGACGCTCCTGACGCATTTCGCTTCGCCACTCCAGGCAAGTTACGGGACGTTCTTAGAGACGCTGGCGCGATGGCGCCATCTGAGCGCCTGCTGCAATTCACGATACAAGCACCGATCTCGGTAGAGGACGTTTGGATACTACGATCTGAGATGTCGGAGAAGCTTCGTGAAAAGCTCGCCAAACTTCCAGGGGAACAGGCGAGTGAAGTGAAGCGTCAGGCGCTGGAAAGTTTACGCGGGTACTCGACCGAACGCGGGATGAGTTTCCCGGCCGAAGTTCTTATCGTCAGTGGAACGAAGAGCCGTCCGACATGAGCGTTTGAAGGGGCAGGCATCAGTGAACAGCGTCACGGCTCAGTCTTCGTTGTCCAAATCTCGTATGACGACGCCTGATGATGGTGTTGCGGTTGGACTCGGCCTCACCAACGAGTGTAATCTCACCTGCGCCTTCTGCTACCGCGATCCGACTCGCGCGGATCGACTCTCGCTGGATCAGGTGAAGGCAGTTATGGAGCGCCTGCCGGTGCGCTCGGTGAATCTCGGCACCGGTGAGAACGGCATGCACCCCGACTTCAAGGCAATTCTGGCGTACCTGCGAACGAAACCGGTCAAGCTCACCATTACTTCCAACGGTCATAGCGTTGCTGTTCTGGAAGACGATGAGCTGAGTGCCTTCCATGATATCGAGTTCTCTCTCGATTACGCCACGCAAGCGGAACAGGATGCACAGCGCGGGCAGGGCAATTGGGCACTCATTCACGACCAAGCCGAACGATGCCTCCGGCTGAGTATTCCTGTGACCATCATCGCGGTCATGATGAAATCGAACTACTTGCGTTTAGCGGACGTGGCGCGGGTGGCCAAACAGTTTGACGCTCCTTTGCGAGTGAATGTCTACCAGGCCGTGCGATCGGACGTTTATGCCCTCAGCTACGAAGAGTATTGGGAAGGGTTTAAGCGCCTCTTTGAGAAAACCGATGTAATCGCGATTGGCGAGCCGCTGGTTCGCGCTATGGTGGGACTTCCTGCGCTCCGAGCTGGTTGTGGCGTGAGCACCGTACGAGTGACGCCAAGAGCCACGACACAACCCTGCGTTTACTGGCCGGGACCAGGGGAGCCGCTTTCAGATTTGATTTCCGCAGGGGTTAATGTGTTGACATCAACGGCCTTCGAGCAAGCCCGGACACTTCCTCAAACCTGCAGTCCGTGCGAGTTCCGAGACTCGTGCCACGGCGGATGTGCCGGACGGCGAAGCTTGCAAGGCGCACTGCTGCAGCCCGACTCTTATTGTCCGATCATTCGCGGGGAACGGCCTATACTCGGGATCCGTATGGCCACAAATCGCGATCTGCCCAAACTGAGCAGTTCCTGCACGACCGTGGTGATTGCCAGGTAGTCTGATTTGTCACAAAACGCGATGAACTGTTCCGAACAGGCCCCGTTTATCGCCATCCGCCCAGATTTATTGCGCGGGTATCCACTTGTCCGAGCCGGCCAGCTTGACTGCCACGTCTGTAAAAAAGATGTGCAGGGGCTTGCCGTCGGCCATACCCTTATGCTCGGTTGCGAACAGGATTGGACCCGCCTTTTTGTAGCCCGTCCAGGTGGCTAAGACGCGGCTCGGCGGCTTGGCCCCGCCGCGGTGGTAGTCAAAGTACACGACGCGATTGTCTTTACCCACGTAGAGGTCCCAGGTATCGCCGGGCGTGTAGCCGGAATCCGCGGGATACTTCACCGGAACCAGTTCGGCCGTGCCCGGGCCCTCCGGCAGATTAAATTTGCCTTGATCGATCGCGCTGGCGCTCTTGTCCCAGTAAGCATGGAAGGCAAAGAAGACCCAATAATTGTCGTTTACGAAAGAGGGCTCGATCTCATTCTTCACCTGGTCCGATTGACTGCTGAGCTGTGAGCTGTCGTATGTAACACTGACCGGCTTACCGTCCTTGCCCACTCCTTCGAATGAAACTTTGCCGGTCTTAGGCTCCCACTCCCACTTGTGTGCCGCTTTGAAGAGTCCGGCAATTTCTCCGTTCCAGGTGTAGCGGACAGCTTCGACCTTGTCCCAAGAATCTACCCCAAAGGTTTTGGCGACTTGGTCAATAATTGGCGCGCGCTGTTGCGCCCATGAGTTTGGAGCAAGGACGAGCACTCCGCAAAGCAGAAGGGCCATCATGGTGAAACGGCGGACATTTCTCATAGAATTCGCTCCTTCGGTGAGTTGAACAGATGCTGGTTAGGATGACAGTGCAAGGCTTCCGGTTACAGTAATACGATTTGGCGTCCTTACGCTACTCAGGCTGGTGACCGTTCGCCGCGTGCGAGCGTGGGATCCGGCGCATGAAAATAATCACGGCAGCGATTGCCAGGCATCCGTATTCCAACAGCATGACCCAGCCCGGAAGCGCACCCCACGGACGTCCGAGTGCGCGCAAGTGCCACTGAACGTATACGGGGATAATGCTGACAGTCCAAATAATGATCAGCAGCGTCGAGGCCGAAGTCAAAAATGGCAGCAGCCACAGAAGGTACCATGGAAATACTGCCGGGGCGCACAAAAGAGTTGCTGCCATGGGCCAAGCAAACTGGCCCCCCGACCACTCGGGCGCTGAGCGTCTTCTTCTTAGCCAGGTTGCAGTGAGTAATCCGCTGAGCAATGCCAGCCCACTCAGCACTTGCGGAGACGCCACTCTGTCGAGTGCCGCGAATACCGGACCGTTAAAGCGGAAGCTGCGCACATACGTACCAAGCGAGCCGATCGGAATGCGGCCGTGATGAAGAAATGGCACGTACAGGAGTCCGACCACAGCTGCCCCGAGCGCCGCGTCGCGAATGCGAAGCCGCTTCCAGTAGACGGGTAAGAGTACGATCGGCAGGAATTTAACTGCGATAGCCAGCCCAAGTGCGACGGCCGCAGTTGCCCGCCATCGGCGCACTAGCGCAGCGGCGGACACGACCAGCATTAGCGCGCCAACAATATCAATGTGACCGCTTCCCGCCACTTCAATCGCCAACAACGGGTTCCAAGCGTATGCCAGAACCAGGTGCGCTCTCTGTTTCGAACCACGCAAGAAATCGAGCAACACGAAAACAATTGCGAACTCACAAATAACAAATGCTACTTTCAGGGCAAAGGTGGACTCCTGAATCGCCGTGACGGCGCGGAAAAAAAGCTGCGCTCCTGCCGGATATGGGCTGGGTAGATCCGGGTTGTTCAAGTTGCTGGTTTCCGGAGTATGAAGCGCTTTGACGGCAGGATCGCTGGGGACGACAAGATAGGGATTGTAGCCGAGCCTCTGCAGGCGGCCATCCCAAACATATCGATGAATATCATCATCGGGGCCCGAGGGCTGCCGAAGAAATTCAATGTGCCACACCGCGGCCAAGACGAGCCCAATGACGACAACTCGCCGGGAAAATTGTGGCGTAGCGAAAAACTCACGGATCGCTAAGAGGTAAGCGATTCCCGCGACTGTCAGAGAAGCCATGAAGTAGGGTCCACCCCTGTCACCGAAGTTGCGTGAGCAGATCGTCAGCGCCACGCACAACGTGGCTCCGAGTGCGCAGACTTTCCCCTCGGGAGTGAGCTTCACAGCTCTCCTGCTTCGGTCTGCGATCGCGCTGGGGTGAGCTCGCGCTGTTTCAGCCACGCCGCTGTACGTGGCGCCTTCGTTGGAGTGAACCGCAACTCCTCTGCCAACCGAGTCAGATCGTCAGCTATGTCGATATCGTAAAAAGTTTCGACGAAACCTACGGAGAGATCGAGGGTGCGCGCGTTCAATAGAAGTCTCTCCAGTGCGCTGTTGGTTCCCATTCCGTCTCGTGCAAAAAGTGTGGGATGAGAAACTTTTGCGCCTACGAGATAGTAGCCGCCATCATGTGTCGGTCCCGCGACCACATCGTGTACGGCGAGGGTTTCGAATGCGTTTTCGAGGACAGAGGGCGGCAGATGCGGGCTGTCACTATTGAAGGCAATGACACGTCGACCATGTTCTGTGAAGTGCGCAAATACCGAGGTGAGACCTGCAGCCAGGCCTTCACCTTTCTGGGCAACTACGCTCACTTCGTTTCCCGCCAATTGAGCCAGCTCGGCTACGTCCGAGTCCGGGCACATGATGGCAACTTCCACATTGCTCAATGACCGTGCCAGCGCCAGCGTGTCTTTCAAGAGGCAGCAATAGAAAGCGGTGACGGCCGCGGGAGAAAGGCTGGGAGTCAGACGGGTTTTGACCTCACCTGGTCTCGGCGCTTTCGCCATGATCACCAGAACACGCTCGCTACTTGACGAACCCAGCATTGTCTCGCCCGTGGATTTCATGAAATCTTGCCCGGACTACACAGCCCGTGGTGTCGCGGCTCTTCGGTGCCGGAAATAATAACGCACGATCAAACTGAGAATGAACCAACCTGCGCCGATCGTGCCTTTCAGCGTACCGCTGATCTTTGATTGTCCGATACGCGGGTAGTAGCTCACCGGGACTTCAACTACGCGGAATCCAGCCAGAGCGCCTTTGAGGATCATCTCAACCGCCCAGCCATAAGTCGTTTCTTCGAGCGTGATCGCGTGGAGTACATCGATGCGGACAGCTCGAAATGGGCCGAGATCACTGATTTCCAGTCCGTAGAGAAGCCTGATCAGGTAGGCGGCGAGACGATTACCAAATGCCTGATGCCATGGCAACGCCTCTGCAGAACGCCGCCCCCCCAGGCGAGAACCGAGCGTGATGTCCGCGCGCCCGTCAATGATTGGCGCTAAAAGAATCGGCAGTTCCGCAGGACGATCGCTATAGTCGCCATCAAGGAACACAACCACGTCAGGGGAATTTGCCGCGGCCAAGCCCGTGAGGCACGCTTGCCCATAGCCGCGGCGCGGTTCCAGAACCACGCGAGCGCCCATTCTTGCGGCGATCTCCGGCGTCCCGTCATTCGAGTTGCTGTCGACAACAATGATCTCCGTCGTGAGATCGGCCGGGAGATCCGCTAAAACGCGCTCAATTGCTTGCGCTTCATTATGCGTGGGGATGACGACAGACACTCGCACGTGATCGTGATTCAAGTGATTCTGCCCAACTACCACCAAAGAGAGGATGGCCACCGTTGCGACAGCCATGCGTCAACGCCCCACCTTCGGCCGGCGCTTCCGATAGCGAGCCCGAGCGAAGCTAGCACCGGAACCAGCAGTTCCCAGATCCACGACGTGCCCCACTCCGAGATCCAGAGGCTGCCCAGATACAGAAAGGCCACGAATGCGGCCGGTCGGGTAAGGAGACCGATGACGAGCAGGATACCGAGAGAGATCTCGGTCATGGCCTGCACGGGAGCCGCCATCGCGGCGTGGCTTGCCGCCAGGCCCATCACTGCCTTCCAGGCAGCCGGACAATGGCTCGACTTAATGTAATAGTTGATCAGACCCGCGTAACCGGCCGGTGTGTAGAGTCCTTTCCCCAGATTCTCGAAAAAGACCCACACGAACATTGCCCCAATCGTCAGGCGCACCAGCGCCAGTCCGTTTGCTGCCTGTAGGTGGGATTGTGTGGCTGCGTCACTTCTGAGTGAGGTTGTGGTTGTCGTCATAGTGAACCTCGTCCAGTGGATGCTATACCAGATTGGAAATATTCGACAGGCTTCAAATTGTGTCTCAGCGAAGCTACGGGTACGAATTATCGTTCATGGTGCCTTCATCGAAGACCGTGCCGACCAACTGGGAACGACTCGGTACGTGGACCCAAGCGCGTTCCACGGCACCGATATTCATCGCAGGTCATTCATGGCACGTCCGCGTGAGGGTGTGCTTAAAGAGCATTGGGACGTTCTGCAGGATGAGTCGACCAAGGCCGAGTCTGTCAGCGGCCTTCCCATGTTTGGTGACACATTTCCCAAGTGACAGCCGAAACAACGCGATCGTCCTGAGGGTGTTCGACACCTTCGTTCACGCTTATTCTCCTCTGCGATCAGCCGGTTGGGAACTACGAGCCTAAACCAGGACCGTACCGCCATCCACCACAACGGTCTGCCCAGTGCTGAATCCTTCCTGCATCAGAAATAAATAGGCTTGGGCTATGTCATGAGCTTCGCCGACTCGGCCCACTGGCAGACTCTTTCCCACGCTCTCGAATAGACGTTCGCGCTCCGGTGCGCTCATGCTCTGCCAGAGGTTTGTCCGAACGATTCCGGGAGATACGGCGTTAACCCGTATGGGCGCCAACTCGACCGCCAAGGCTCGCGTTAGTGCTTCGATGGTTCCACAGACGCTTGCCGCGATGACCCATCCTTTTTGCGGGCGCTGGCCGGCGATTCCGGTGGTGAGCACGATAGAGCCTTCCTTGCGAATATGGGGGCTTCCGTATTTGACCGCGGCGAGGGCTGCCCAATAGCGGAGCTCAAAGGCGTGTCTGGCCTGTTGGAGATCTGTGGCGGCAAGGTCGTGCAAATGCAGGCTATCGCCCGCGGTGAATACCAAATGATCGAAAGCACCGAGCTTGGAGAAGAAGGTTGCAACGGCTCGTTCGTCGGAGACGTCAACCGCTATGCCCTGCGCTTCTCCGCCGATTGATTCAGCGGCTTTCTGAACCCGTTCCGCAGTACTGGAAGCGATAACAACGCTCGCTCCCTGCGATGCCGCCTGCGTGGCGACCTCCAAACCAATTCCGGACGAACCGCCCAGCACAACCACGCGCTTATCTTGCAAACCGTTTCCTTGTGGCATTGAATCCTCCTTCTGCGCTCTATTTGCTAATACAGCCAAAGATGATTCCTTAGCTGCATGCGGTTCATGCATAATACTCATAACTGTCATGCGTTTAGAGAAACTACGACAGGTCGATTTGAACCTCCTGATTACATTTGCCGCGATTGCGGAGGAGAAGAGCATTACTGCGGCCGCATCTCGGCTGCTGCTGAGCCAGCCTGCGGTGAGTCGGGCGTTGCAGCGCGCCCGAGCGATGTTTCAAGATGACCTTCTGGTGCGATCACCGCAAGGCTTCGAACTCACCTTGCGAGGCCGCAAGATTCTTCAGGAGCTGGAGGGCCTGCTGCCCAAGATGGAGAATCTGGTCACGCCGAGTTTGTTCGATCCTATGCGGGAGAGGAGTCACTTTCGCATTTCCGGCCCTGACAATGTCTGCACAGTTGTGCTCCCACGCTTGTGCCGACAGTATGGGGACGGTTACCAAGTACAGTTTGAATTCCTTCCCTGGCAGGCTGGTATTTCGGAGCTAGTGGAACGTGGGCAACTCGATCTTATTCTTCACATTGATGACGGGCTTCTGCCGGTGCACTTTCACAGTGAAAGGCTCTATCGCGAGGATTGGGTTTGCGCCGTCGCGCGCAACAGCCACTTTGGAGACCGACTGTCACTAAAGCACTACCTGGCAGCGAGCCACCTTGTGGTTGCTACTTATGGCGGCGTGCAGACAATTCCAGACAAGCAGCTCGCAGCGGTCGGTGCGAAACGCAGATCCTCTATCCGGGTACCTTACTTCGGTGTGGCTCTGCAATGCCTGCCAGGTACAGAACTTGTGCTGACCTTAACCAGTGGCATGACCGCAGCCGTGAAACGGAATCGCGACCTACGCCTGGTAAAAGCACCTCAAGAGTTGCATCCGTTTTATTTCTTGATGGCTTGGCATCCGAGGCTGAACAGCGATCCGCCGCATGTCTGGCTCCGTCAAGCCGTGCGATCCGCGGCCGGACCTCTTATTCGATCGTAACGGGCTCTCTGCAAGATCGCGTATGCGTCTAGCACACTTACGTTCGGCAAACCTCACCTTTTCAAGTCACCAAACGCGGTACGAATCGCGGCGAACTGCGACGCGATTCATGGCTGCGTCGCAGGCTTCGCGCTGAAGATGCCTTTGAAGCTTTCGCGGTACTGCAGGAAGACCAGTATCCACAGAACGGAGGCTACCAGCGCCGGAGGAATAGTCGCTGGCGCAAGCGTCAGGTGAAACGCAAGGATGTTGTAGAGCTCCGCCGCCAAAACTGTCAGCGCAAGGGGCACGAAGTAGCCCGAAAGCAACAGCAGTCCACCGAGCAACTGCAGCGCGAAAAAGAACGCAGCAAAGTGCGACGCGCTGACGGCAACAAAGAACTGAATGGCCAGCGGATTTGTGGGCGGTGGCTGGTGGATAAAGTTTAGAAATCCATTCAATCCAAAGACCGTAAACATCAGGCCCAGTAAATAGCGAGCAACAATTGAGGTAGTTTTCATGAGTGTCCTCTCTTAGAAGGTCTGCGCGTGCGTCTGCACGGTTTGAAGATGCGGTGCAAGAAACGTGTTCCGGTCCTTCCCCTGGTTCAGTGCGCTGGTCCCCCCTGCGGTGAGGAAGGTTGCGTCTTTCACGCCAAGAAAACCGAATACGGATCGCAGATACGGCTCTACGAAGTTGAACGAGGCCATCTGCGTCTGGGCGTCGTAGATCCCGCCGGTGGCGATGATGAAGGTAGCCTTCTTGCCGGTGATCAGGCCCTTCGGCCCTTTCTCACTGTAGGCAAAGGTCCTGCCGACGCGCGCGATCTGGTCGATCCAGAGCTTGAGAACCGAAGGCACGCCAAAGTTATGCATCGGCACTCCGATGACGTACTCATCGGCTTGCTCCAATTCGGCGAGCAGCGAGTCGGAGAGCGAAAGCAATTCCTTCTGCTGAGGAGTGCGGGTTTGTTCCGGCGCGTAGACGGCACCGACCCATTCCGCATTGACCGGCGGCATTGCGGTTGCGTTGAGGTCGCGGTATATGACCCTTCCATCTGGGTGCGAAACCTTCCATTGGGTGACGAAAGCGGCGGTCAGCTCACGGGAGACCGACCGGCCGTAGAGTGGGCTGGAATCGATATGTAGCAGTGTCGACATTGAAGATTTCCTCCTGCACGACATATGATGAGTAAGCGACATATGTAGATTCAAAGAAAATAAACAAGTGTCGATTTGGTTCGGAAGGAGGTATGCTTTCATCAAATTGGCAATGGCCCAGCTTCTCCAATCCGAGAGCGGAACGACCGATCCGCGCATTCTGCGGAGCCGCCGTATGCTCATGGATTCGCTGGTTAGGTTATTGAAAAAGAAGGAGTTCGAAGATATTTCCGTGCAGGAAATCGCTGACGAGGCGACCTTAAACCGGGCCACCTTTTACTTGCATTATCCCGACAAGAATGCATTGCTGCAGGCCATGACAGGCGCGCGCTTCCGCGACCTGATAGAGCGCCGGGCCATCACCTTTACTAGCTGTAATGGGGCACTCCGCGCCATTGCACTCGGCGTCTGCGACTATCTCGTGGAGTCCACAAGCTGTCCGAGTCAGTTGGCTCGGATGGCGCTCGAAGGCTCGATCATTCCTATCGTTGAGGATATGTTCAAGGAAGGCCTTGCTCTTCATGGAACTGCATCCGGCATCGATGCGGCACTGCTCGCGACCACCGCTGCGTGGGCCGTTTTTGGAGCCGCGCGCCGCTGGTTTCAGACCCCCAATCGTATCCCCGCCGAAGAAATGGCAGCCAGGATTGAGACCATGGTGAGTCCGGTCCTTTTCGGGACCTCTCGATAGCTCGCCTCCCGATTGGCAAGGAGGCAACACTGAAGCTCCTCTGGTGAATCGACGGGTCGAAAAATGGCTGCTTCACTGGTCTAACAAAGAGGAGTTTCGGTACTGTGGCGGTCTGGAACGTCCTGGATTCTTCCTTTCCATTCGCCGCCACTACCCTTCCAGTACTTAACCGCCGAATGCAGCGGTCATCGTCGTGGATGATGAGAGTAGTCGCAATCGCAAAGATCAGGGTAAGAAAGATCAGCGTAAAAAGATCAGCGTAAAAAGATCAGGCCGAGACGTCGGAGAGTCTATCGGTGGCGGGTAGGGTGGCTTCGGTGAAGGTCATGCGGATTCCGTGTTCGGGTCGCAAGATCACCATGGGGCGGGCTTCGATGGTCTGGCCTGGAAGCAGAGAGAAATCGTACTTGCGGAGCAGAACACTCAGAATCATGAGCATCTGCAGCATGGCGTAGTTGCCGCCGATGCATCCTCGCGGCCCAGCCCCGAAGGGCAAGTGGGCGAAGGGCGTGTGACGTTTTTCCTTTGCTGGGGAGAACCGTTCCTGGTCGAACGTCTCCGGGTCCTCCCAGTATTGGGGCGAATGGTGCGCCCCATAGATGAACACAACCACAGTCGAACCCCGGGGTATATCGAGATCGCCAGCGCGGTCGTCTGCGAGGGCCATTCGGTCGACCATCCAAAACGGAGGATAAAGGCGCAGCGCCTCCATGATCAGCTGAGTCGTAAACTCGAATTTCGGAACGTCCGAGTAGCTCAGAGGCCGGTCACCCAGCACAGCATCGAACTCCTGCCGCACCCTCTCGACACAGTCCGGACGCGAGCTCAGCAGGTAGAGAAACCACGACAAAGCATTCGACGAGGTTTCATGGCCGGCGACCAGCAGTTGCATGCTCTCGCTGAGGATTAGCTCGTCGCTCATGCCATGGCCGTCGCTATAGCGAGCATCCATCAGGATCTGCAGCAGATCGTGGCCGGGAGCCTCCTTGCGCCGCCGCTGGAGGTATTCGCGTAGAACCCCGAAGGCACGGTTGCGGAGTTCCCAGTGTCGGCGCAGTTCGCCCGATACGGCAAACCAGGGGTTCAGGTAGGGCTGAATGGTTTGCCGAACCATAAATTCCTGCACGGTGGAGATGGCCAGGCTGATGAGGTCGATGTCTTCGTCTTTCAGCCGGGCGCCAAACAGAGATCTGCCGACCATTGCGAAGGTAATCTTCATCATGAGGGGGTAGATATCGACCGGGCCGAGCCGGGCTTGCCGGTCGAAATCCCGCAGCGAGTCAGCAAGGGAGTCCTGCATGATCGAGGACAGAACTTCGAGTTGTTTTCGCTCAAAACCCGTCTGGATCAGGCGACGTTGTGTTTTCCAGGGTTCCCCCTCAGTGGTGAGCAGACCCTTGCCCAGGAAATGGCCCATCCGCTTTTTTTGGATCTCGGACTTGTGGTAGTTCTCCGAATTGGTTTTCAGCACATGCTGAATCACGACGGGGTTGATGGTGACAATGGCTTCCTTGACGCCGCCAAAATAGAACCGGAAGGTGTCGCCATGGAGTTCGATGTACTTCGTGAGAACGCGTACAGGATTGCGGGCCATCGCGCGCGAATCCAGGAAGGATTGGAATCGGGAGACGGCGGGTATGCTTTGCGACAACGTTACGCCTCGCTATCCAGGCGCTTCAGAAGAGAAACATGATCCTCGTTCCCCAACTGTTTCAAGAGTAGTAGATGATGTTTGATCGCCTGTGTCATCGTGGGATGTTGCCGATAAGAAATGCCATACTCTTGAGCGGTCTCCTTCACAATCCGAGTGAGCGAAGCGTAGTGAGTGTGGCACACAAAAGGGCAGAGATGGTGGACGATATGGTGGTTGAGCCCGCCGACGAGCCAACCGACGAGCGCGTTCGTGGTCGCGTAGTCAGCCGTAGTTGCGAAGATGTGATAGATGCCGTTGTCAAACTCATCGCGGCTCAGGGGAAAGTAAGTGCCGTCAACACAGTGCGTAGTCTGGAATACCAGGGCGACGCTCAAACCGATGATCAAATGGGCGAGCAGGAAAGACAAGCCGACCAGCAGAGGCGATTTGCCCAGCAATATGACCGGCAGGACGAGCATGTAGGTGAGGTAGAAAGCTTTCCCGGCAAAGAGGATGACGTATTCCCGCGCCGGATGCTTCGTTTTCAGATAGTCGTGGGAGGGGAAGAAAAAGCACTCAAAGTCCCTCAGGAAGACATAATCGAGAGAAAATAGCGCGTACATTAACAGCGCATAGATATGCTGGAATCGATGCAGTGGCGTTCGTGGTTCCTGGGGCGTAAAACGTAAGATACCTCGACCCGTAAGCGCGTCGTCTTCGCCGTGAAGATTGATGCAGGAATGGTGACCTCGATGATGAAGAATCCGCCACATGTATGAGCTGATTCCACAAACATCGAAGACGTAATTCAGACCCTTGTTGATCCACCGCACCGACGAGATGGCGTTGTGGTTGCTGTCATGCGCGATGTTCAGCAAAAGGAACGTCTGTGCGATGGCGTTGATGAGGTAGAGACCGACGAATCGCCACGAATCGGGCTTGAACGCGTAAAGAGTAATCCAACTGCCCGCTAAGACTGCCAGCCCCGCCGCGATCTTGATCCACATGGCGCGGTCGGCTTTGGGAGAAATGTTCGCGGTGGAGAAGAAGTCGTCGAGGCGACGGCGCAAGACTTTCGGGAATGAAGGCGCACAGGTGGGATCGACCACGGAGTGCCGCAGCGCGGCCTCCGATGGCACTAGATCATCAATCTCCGGGTTCAGCTTAATAGGGCGCCTCGTCTCGTGACTGGTTTAATCTCGAACTGGCGCAATCCGGCGCAAGCGTGAGAAATTGGGCTTTGACATGAATGCTAGCTCGAAAACTGAAGGAAGATCAAGGGGATTTCAGGATCACCCGGGACCCACTGTAACGGCGAGGGTTCGCGGAAGGGCAGGTCTGTCCTTTGTAGTTCCCGGTTTTTCAAATCTCTGTTACCATCGAACGCTCAGTGCTTATTGAACCGAGAACTTTGACTCAGGCGATCTACCGCTGGGCGAGGGAGTAGCTGTGCCTCAATTCTCAAAGTCGGTAAACCTCTGAGCACGAGGAGCAGCAAGACTTTCGTTTTTTTATACGGAGTCTTCTCATCAAAGGAGATTAGCGGATGGCGGTGCCCCCGCCATGAGTCCCGATCCGATCTATGATCGCTTCGATTTTAGACAAGCTGGACAGTTTAGGAGATCAGCACCCACACAGGCTTCTCTATTCGTACCTTGACGTGAACGGCAATGCGATTGGGGGCTACTCCTATGAGGCGTTCCTCCACCGGACGAAGGTGATTGCCGGACACTTGAGGAAGGAGCATGGTTTCGCGTCGCAGGACCGTCTTCTGCTCGCCTACCCGCCGGGGCTCGAAATGATCTGCGCATTTTTTGGGTGCGTGCGCGCCGGATTGATTCCCGTACCTGTCTATCCCCCCAGTTCTCGGGGCTTCCAGGGCGCCCTGTACAAGATGATCCACATCGCAAAGGATTGCCAGGCGGCCGGCATCTTAACGAGCAAAGAATACCTCGGATCCCTCAAGACAAATCTTGCCCGAAGCGGAGTCTCGGCATCCGGAGTCGACGTCGACTACATCTCCGGTCTTCGTTGGCTTGTAACGGAAGACTTCGTCGATAGGGTTTCGGACGAGACGTTCAACGGGAGTTCGAACATTCTGTTTCTCCAGTACACGTCGGGATCGACTCGAGATCCTAAAGGTGTGATGGTCACACATGAAAACATACTGCATAACTGCCCGCTCGTAATCGATCATCACGCGCCGGTAGTCGTCTCCTGGTTGCCGCAGTATCACGACATGGGACTGATTGGGTGCTACCTTTATCCCGCGCTTACAGGCGGCACGACTTACGGCTTCGCTCCCACCGATTTTATTCAGCGCCCGACCCTGTGGTTCGACGCGATCAAGACTTATGAGGCCAGCGCCTCAGCCGCGCCGAACTTCGCCTACGACTATTGCTTGCGCGCCGGACGGCTTTCGAAGGAAAGTCTGGAGAGTTGCGATCTTAGCTCGCTGCGGTTGCTGATGGTTGCCGCGGAACCGGTCAAACCAGACACGTACACAAGATTTCTGCAGGCTTTTCAGGCCTACGGGCTTAAGTCGGAAAGCTTTTTTGTTGCCTACGGGCTGGCGGAGAATACTCTGGCGGTTTCGCTCCGCGGCCGCAATATTATTTCGGTCAACAAGAACGCCGTCGCGCTGGGTAAAGCCCGCATGACGACGGAGGTTTCCGAAATCGGCGCGGCCACTCGGATTGTCAGTTGCGGAACTCCGCTGGCTGGCCTCACGGTAAAGATCGTGGATGCGGAGAAGCACGTCGCGTTGGAGCCGGGTCGGATCGGCGAGATTTGGATCGCCGGAGGGAGTAAGTGTCCGGGGTTCTGGAACAATCCGGAACTGACGCTCAAGCTGTTTCACGCCCGGCTGGTGGATGACAGCCCCTACGATGATGGCTACCTTCGCACCGGCGACATGGGTTTCTTCCACGACGGCGAACTCTTCGTCTGCGGCCGCATCAAGGACATGATTATTCTGCGAGGGCAGAACTATTATCCGCAGGATATCGAGGCGGTGGTGGAGAAAGCGTCCGGCCTGGTCCGGGCGAATTGCGTGGCGGCGTTCCAGATTAATGAGGACAGTGAGCCGGCGCTGGCGATCGTCGCCGAAGTGAAGAATCCAAAAGCGCTTCCCGATGCTCTGAAGATTGCCGCCGCCGTCCGGAATTATCTCAACGTGGAAGTGGCTCTGATTTCTTTTATCGCGCCGCGAGCGATACCAAGAACGAGTTCGGGCAAGATCATGCGCCACAAAATCAAGCACATGTGGCTGCAGGGTCAGTTTACCGTTCTCTCGGAGTTTTCTCGGGAAAAGGACGATGGAGGCTCAGCGTCCGACACTGCAGGGCAGTCGCCTTTCGATGTATTGAAAGCCCGTTACAACCTGACGGGCACCGAATCGTACAACCTGGTCGAAGCGGGTCTGGATTCCCTGGATCTAGTGGTGTTCATGCATGAGATCAAGGAACTGTTGAAGAATAAAGACGCTGACATGCTGGCGAGGCAGGTGGATATCGGTCTCATTCAGCGGGTGAGCGTGGCCGAGTTGTTTCGACTGGCCGAACAGTTGGAGCATGCTCCTGAAGAAGCGCTGGGCCCGCTGCGGCAGTCCCTGGCGGCTTTCCGCGAAGAGCAGCGCATAGCAGAACAGCGGATGATGCGCAGCGACGCGAAACTCATTTTCGAGCCTCCGGCGCCTGCATTGCTGCCCGAAATACCAGTTTTGGATAACGTGCTACTCACGGGCGGCACAGGATTCATTGGACCGTTCCTGGTGAAGAGTCTGCTGGAACAAACACATGCGAAGATCCACGTTCTGGTGAGGGCTTCCGAAGAGCATCAGGGCAAGCAAAGACTCAGGGCGGCGATGGAATCGATGGGGCCTTGCCCGGCGGAACTGATGCAGACGTTCGAGACGCGCGTATTTCCCGTTTGCGGAGATCTTGGCCAGAAGGATCTGGGATTGACGCAGGACTCCTGGGACTTTCTCGCGAACGAAATCGATACCGTGTTTCATAACGGTGCAACCGTAAATTACTTGCTCAATTACGACCGGATGCGCGACGCGAACGTGCTGGGCACGAACGAGGTTTTGAGACTGGCGTTCGAAGGACGAGCCAAGAGCGTCAATTACATCTCGACGACCTTCATATTCGGCTGGGCGGTGAAGAAAGTTCTATACGAGACCGACTTCAACGAAAACATGGAGCTCCTCGATTTTGGCTACAGCCAATCAAAATGGGTGTCGGAGCAAGTGGTGATGGATGCGCGCCGGCACGGACTTGCGACCCGGATCTTCCGGCCTGCGCTGGTGAGTCCCTCAGTTAACGGCGGCGGCAACAACTTCGACATCGCCGTGCGTTTGGTTGCATTCATGGTGAATCACGGCATTGGAGTCGATGCTCTGAACCAGGTTAGTTTCGTTCCCGCGGACATCACAGCCAACAATATCGTTGCGATTTCCACAGCTCCGGGCACGGAGAATAAGACGTATCACGTTACGAGGGACGACTACGCGAACATGCTGGATATTACTGGGCTGATTACAAAGGCGACCGGCCGGCAATTTGAAGTGTTCAGTCTCCCCGACTTCGTTCCCGAGCTCATCAGGAGATGCAGGAAAGACGATCTACTCTTTCCGCTGCTGGATTTTCTGGTGGGATCGGTGGACAACATCTCGGCGATGGAGTTCAAACGCTACGACAGTTCCAGCTATCAGCTGGCCCGGGACGCTTCGGCATGGGGCAAGCCGGACCCGTCTCTCGAAGACACAGTCAACGGCATCCTGAAATTCATGCAGCGAAAGGGAATCATCTCGGTTGGACTTCGTGAGTCCAATGCCGTGGGCAGCTGCCGGTAGCGCGGTATACCCGCGCAGAGGCGTCGAGCGCGGCGCAGCGATGTCAGTGTTTCCGAAATACCAATTTCTCCTTGATCTGCTGACCGGTTTCCAACGTCCCTGTCGTGGTTAGCGTCATTTCTGCTCCGTCGGCGGAGACCACCCACCGATCCCTTTCCGTGATTTGATCGTCCCGCCGGTAAATCGAATCGACGGTGTGAGCATCGACAAGTTGGAGGGTCACGGTGTCGTTTCTTGAATTTCTCAGAGCGTATTCTTTGCCGTCAAAGCGCGCACTGTAGCTGAAATCACCCGAGAAGCGGACCCCATCCGTTTCCGGCTCGACCTTGAGCGCCATCCCCTGCCGCAATCGAGTCTTGCTCAGATCCTCGGTCCACTCACCGGCGAATAAGTCATTAGCAGTCTTCTTTCCTCCGCTCCGCATCCACACGGTGATCCGGTCGGCGCGGGCGTTCTGCGAGGTCGTGCTTGTTAACTCGTTCGCATCGCTCGACAGCTTGTCGCGAATCGTCGCCACGAGCGCTCCGTCCTTCTTCTCTGTGATTGCGACTTGATGCTTGTCGATCCGCCGCAGCTCGATTTGATTAAAGAGCGGATTGCCGGGTACGGGCGCGTCATGGCCGTTTAACTTCGCCGTAAACTCGAGGTGGGTATCGCCTGAGATTACGACGTGGACCTCATCCTGTAGACGCCTGATGGAGAGTTTGTTGGGGGGATCCAGGGACGACTGAGCAGAGACGAGCGTCCATGAGCCGATGCGGGGGTCTGGGGCACCAAGTTGAAGGGCGGCAAACAACCCGAGCAATGCGAGTTTATGCAATGGTCCTCCGGGAAACCGTGCATCTTAAAACACACAATAAAGTAATACGAAGCGGCCGAGAATGCGAGCGAGTCAGTACCGGTTTCGTCGAGGAACAGCATTCCGAGGAAGATTAATCCTGAGGTCTGAAGCGGCCTTCGTGCAGGATGTGAATCTGCTCAACGGGTAACGATTTTGAGTAGCCGCTCAATTCCTCGTTGCTGATCACTCCGCCGATCCTCTAGGATTTCGAACGACGACAACCTAAACTAAGAAATCGCCCACTACCCGGCTTTACGAGACATTATGAATCCTACCTATCTGCGCCGTTTCTGGTTGGCCGGGATAGTTCTTGTCGCCGTCCTTGTCCTCGTTCCGTTTTCCTTTCACGCCGAGCGTCATCTGGAAACTGCAACGCGCATTGAGGGTAGCGAAGCGGGAAGAGTTCCAGACGAATTGGCGACTCGTTTTCACTCGCCCTTCGTTGACCGCGTGGTACTTGTGATTCAGGGACTCCCTTCCGCTGATTCGGAGGAAGGCGAGCAAGCATTGGCAACAATTGAAGAGAGGCTGCAAAAGCAACCCGGCGTGTCGGGGGTTGTTTCTCATCTTGATTTTCCTGATCCGATTTTCCTGGGCAAGGGAGGAGGAACTTTTGTTCTGGTGGGACTCGCCTCGACCGAGGGGTCCGTCGAGTCGCTCGTCCCTAAGCTTCACGAACTCGACAACTCTCTTCAAGACCAATTGCGAGGCCGCTATCCGAAGGTGAAGCTCGAACTGACGGGAGAGACGCCACTTAATTTCGACATTCGGAAAGCCAGCGCGGACGACGTGCAACACGCCGAGACTCTTGTGATTCCTGCCACCCTCGCACTTCTGCTGGTGGCTTTCGGGAGTCTGGTGGCGGCGCTGATTCCAGTGGCCACGGGTCAGCTTGCCATCGCGACCGCTCTGGCGATTGCAGGTTTCCTGGCCCTGCGTTGGCACTTATCTATCCTGGTTCAGAACTTGTCTACGATGCTTGGGCTAGGCTTGGGAATCGACTACGCGCTACTGATGGTCAGCCGCTTCCGGGAAGCGATCGCCGGGCAGAACGGACTCGAAGCCTCGGCCATTACGGCGAACCACGCGGGTCGAACCCTCGTGATTTCAGCTGCGACTGTGGCCATCGGATTCCTGGCCCTCTTGACTGTCCCCATCAGCGAAGTCCGTTCCATCGGGCTGGCTGGATTCCTCGTAGCGGGAATGAGCCTGCTGCTGGCAACGACTCTCGTTCCGGAACTGCTGGCTGCTCTGGGTCCACGAATTAATGCTGGCCGGGTGCCCTTTATTGCAGCTTGGGATGCGCATAGGGCAGCGCGCATGGAAAACCGCTGGAGACGATGCGGTAAGGTGATTGTGGCCCATCCCTGGCTTGCCATCTTTCTGGCAGGCGCCCCACTGCTTTTACTCGCCTCGCAGGCTGCGCGGCTCGATACCAGCGTTCCCCGAGGGGACTGGCTGCCATCACAGGCGGAATCGGTTCGCGCGCTTCATACCCTTGAACACATGGATCGGGTGGGCATCGTGTACTCGTTGCGTGTGATTCTCGAACTTCCGACGGATTCCATTGCGCAAACGGACGCAAGCTGGGATGCGCTCGATCGTTTCAGCAAGCGGCTCGCGAGCGACCCTCGTTCCGACCGCGTGATTTCCCTCACAACGATGGCGGAGAGTAACCGGTCCGGCCTGGGCAACCTCTCGCGCGAGACGCGTCGCACATTCTTGAGTCGTGATGGGCGGGCGGCGCTGATCGAAATCTTGCCCGCGACTTCCGTTTCGCTGAACGATCAGGTCAACTGGGTGCGGGAACTGCGCAAGATCGGCGCGCCAGTTCTCACCGGAGTACCCGGCGCCACGCTGCGGATAGGAGGCATTCCGGCCCTAACGGCCGACTATCAGACGATCGTCCGCGAGCGATTCGTACCAGTACTGGAGTTGGTTGTGGGTGGGACGCTCCTGGCGCTCCTTAGCGGGTTTCGATCGCTTTTCGCCGCGGTGAAGGCTACCGCATTGAACCTGCTTTCGGTTGGAGCCTCCTTCGGAGCGTTGGTTCTGGTGTTTCAAGACGGACATGGAGTTCGCTTCTTCGGAGTTCCTGAGGGAACGTCGAGTATATTTCCTATTGTGCCGATCGTCGCATTTGCGATCGTTTTCGGACTGAGCATGGATTACGAAGTTTTCCTGGTCGCGCGGGTTCTCGAAGCGAGGAGGAGCGGGATGAGCGAAATGGAGGCAATCCCCGAGGGGATGGCCAAAACCTCAGGGCTCATTACGAGCGCCGCGGCGATCATGATTGTCGTATTCGCAGCATTCACTTTCGGGAATTTTCTGGTGATTAAGATGCTTGGATTCACGCTAGCGGTCGCAGTGTTGATCGACGCAACGCTAGTTCGCATTGTGATTGGACCTGCGCTTCTTCGCCTTGCCGGCGATTGGAACTGGTGGCCTGGAGGGCTGACCGCCACACGCAGTACACCGGTGGTCGCGAGCGGCAAATGATGCAAATCGGGATTGATTTATCATAAGTCGAGGAACGAAAGGCGCGGGCGTGGCGGAATGGCATACGCAGCGGACTTAAGGAAAACTTGAGTGCTCGTCCGGGAAACCGGCGATGCAGAACTGCTCAAATTCGGGGAAACCTTAAACGGCAATCCCGAGCCAAGCCCGGCGAGACGTCGTCCGGGAAGGTGTAGAGACTAGACGGGCAGCGCCTAAGCTCCGGAGCTTTCGGAGTAGGGTGAAGGGATAGTCCAGACCGCAAACCTGGCGTGGACCCTGCAAGGGCGTCACGTTCGGGCGGCGAAAGCCGTAGACGGTATGAAAATCCGCAGGGCTTAAACGGCCCATGAGGGTTCAAGTCCCTCCGCCCGCACCACATTTGGCATGTACGCACGAGGGAACACATCCTTTGAACCCGGTGTGGGATGGATGCGAACGACAGACATCTATCTGAAGAAAGCGCTCTTGAATGCCTCGTGCCGTTGACGGGCTTTATTTAAGATCTGATCGAACCCTGGTTCGCGGCGCAAATCATTCAACAGCGGGTCTTTGGAAAGGTACGGATAGCTGAAGAAACCAGATTCAACGCTCATGCGCAGTGCGCGCAGAGCAGAGATTTTATCTCCCAAAACCGCGTACGCTTGCGCGATTTTGTATATGCCTTCTGGGTCCCCGACTCCCTGGTCTTTGATTTTTTTCTCCAATCCCTTCAAGAGATCCAACCCTTCCGCCTTGCGCTGATGAATCGAGTCACTGAGGGCCTTGCCGACCGCCGTATACAAATTGGGATCGAGTTCGTATGCACGATCGAAATCTCGTGACGCCTGGTCGAACTCCTTTTCGTGAAATTCTCCAAAGCCCCGGTAAAAGAGAATGAAGGAAGAATCGTCGACTGGCAAGCTCTCGAGAAACTTCTGGTATTGTCCCAGATAAAGGTAGGTATTTAACACCGAGCCGTTGCCCTTGACGAAGGGGGCGAGTTGGCGTGCCCGCTCGCACTCCGCGACGGATTCGTCCAACATGCCGGCGAATCGGTAGGCATATCCCAATTCCCAGTGAGCAGCAGCATAGTTGCCATTCGTCTTCAAGGCGTCACGCAACAGTGGGACAGCCTGCTCAACTTTCCCCGTGTCTATCAAAAGGTTGGCGAGGAACATTTGCGCATCAAGCAAGTTCGGTCGTATGGCCAAAGCGCGCTCGTACGCGGCCTGAGCACGGCGATATTGCTCACGGCCGCCAAGCTCGAACGCTGCGTCCGAAGTGTATGACGCTCCCAGGTAGGCCCATGCTGGGGCGTAGTTGGGATCGATTTCAGTGGATTTTTCAAGCATCGCGATCGCCAGGGGGAATTTGTGCTGCCCATGAAAATCGAGTCCCTGCAGAAAGTATTCGTACGCGAGTGGATTGACCGCGGTTTCCGGCTTTAGACGCTCCGTTTCCGTGGGGGACAAGGTCAATTGCAGTTCCGATATCAGTTGGCTGGTAACTTTGTCCTGGACGGTAAGCAGATTGTCATATTTCAGGTCGATCACTCCTTGACCTAGGATCTTCTCGGTTTTGGCATCGACCAATTGGTACGTAATCCGCAAGTTGTCGCCGTCTCGAATGAAACTTCCGGTGAGAAGCGTATCGACCTTGAGATCCGCAGCAACTTTCTGAAGATCAATGGCCGTCCCTCGATACTTTTCAATGGCGGCGGAAGGACGAACGCTTAGGGTGTGTACATACGCTAGTTTCGTGATGAGTACATCCGCCAGGGATAGTCCGAGGAAATCGGTGGTCGAATCCTGGCCATGATTTTGCAGGGGAAGGATTGCGAGGCTCCGGAGGCTCAAAGACTGCTGTTTGGCAGATCGAGTGTGAAAAAACTTCGGCAGAACGATTGGACCAAGGATCACGGCGAATGCAACGGCGGAGAGGAAGATGAATCTGCTGGTTCGTGATCGTGTTGATTCCGGGAGCGCTACCTTGGGGCGTTCCCCTTTCTCAGGTGGTGGAGAGGAGGGCAGGGAACTCTCGTCCACTCCACTCTTGGAATCCACAGATAGTGAATCGGCGGATTCAAGGTGGCTCACGAACCGGTAGCCACGCCGCCCTACTGTCTCGACGAAGACTGGTTTTTCGGCAGAGTCTCGCAGCGCATCCCTTAGCTTGCTTACGGCCACTGCCAGGCGATGGTCGAAATCGACAAAGGTATCTTGCGACCAGAGACGTTTGCGAAGCTCTTCACGAGTGACGACTTCACCCGCCGATTCCAGCAGCACGGTCAGGAGCAAAAACGGTTGCTCCTGCAACCGCACTTTACTGCCGTCTCTTCGCAATTCTCCGGCACGCACGTCTACCTCGAAATTCGCGAATCTCACAACCGGTGGGAGGGTGGTGGACGGCATCAGGGGCTTTACATCGTTCGAAAGTTTAGCATGCCTTCAATCGGAGTGCGACCGCCCACACTCTATTGTGAACAAACGGCTTATCAGGGGATTGAGAGGGTATCGAAGGAGAAGTCTCGGAGCATTGACGATCGACGGCCTGCGAGCGACAAGTAGAAACGCTTGCCCAGCATTAGGCGGCGAGCGGGGAGCATGAATGGCGGCGACTATGTCAGTTCACGGCGTCATGGAGGAAGGCGGCTCCTATAATCTGCACGCCAAAGTTCCCGCTGGTGGAGGCAGTCTCGCATTGCCCTACCTGGAGGAGGCCAGCCAATCCTGCGCGCTTTCCTCAGGAAGCGAACCAATCGTTATCGCCGACTACGGTGCTTCGCAAGGAAAAAACTCTCTGGCACCTATGCGAGCGGCCATCCGATGCCTGCGCAAGCGCGTTGGCCACGAACGGGCCGTAATGGTTGTTCACGTCGATCAGCACGCCAACGACTTCAACACCCTCTTCCAGGTCCTCCACAATGACTCTGAACGATATTCGGCCAATGATCTTAACGTTTTCCCGTCTGCCATTGGAAGATCGTTCTACGAGAGTGTCTTTCCAGGAGAACAGGTAGATCTCGGTTGGTGCTCCTATGCAGCGGTCTGGCTCAGCCGAATTCCGGCGCTGGTACCAGGCCACTTTTTGGCGCTCGCCAGCAGAGGTGACGTGGAGGAGGCCTTCGGCCGGCAAGCCGCAGCTGACTGGAGATTGTTTCTGTCGCTACGGGCGCGGGAGTTACGCGTTGGTGGGCGACTGGTGGTCGTGCTTCCAGGTCTGAGTGATGCCGGGAAATCAGGATTTGAACCTCTCTTCAACTGCGCCATTGCGGTTCTCGAAGAACTTGTCCGTCAACAGGTCATCGCCAGCGACGAACGACGACGAATGGTGCTGGGCGCATATCCACGACGACGAGCACAGCTATTGGAGCCGTTCGGCCTTGATGGTCACTTCCGATCGCTTTCAGTCGAACATTGCGAACTCTTCGACTTGCCAGACGCGGCATGGACTGACTACCAACTAGACGGCAACGCAGAGGCTCTGGTCAGCCGACATGCCGCATTTTTCCGGGCAATTTTCGTACCCTCGTTGGCTTTGACGATCAGCGACGCCGGCAGGCGCCACGCCTTCGCAAACTGCATGGAACAACAACTGAAGCGACGCTTGTCTGAAGCGCCCGGACCGCTTCACTCGTTCGTCCAGGTTATGGTTCTCGCCAAACAAAACTTTGCCGTTACTCCATCAGCAAGGAGCGACGAGTAGAAATGAATTTTGACAACGAGACTTTGGCTCACGATCGAGCGCACTCGCCGCGAACAGTAACCAGAGAGCGGCATCCGGGGCGGATCTTTTATGGCTGGTGGGTCGCACTTGCGTCTGCGTTTGGCCACATGGCTCCCATGCTGCAATGACTGTAACCTGGGCGCGCGTGCGGCAGCTTCAGGCAGTTCGCTAGGGTCTTACAGAGGGACATTAGTCGGATTCTTTCTCGCAATTCTACTTTCTACGGTTCTCATGACTCGTTTGGGTCCGTATCGTTTCCGTTGGCCCGAATCGAACATTGCATTACCCAAGGAGCATGAAAACTTCACACAAGAACTCACAATCCAAAACGGAGGCAGGAAATGTCGGTAGATACCAACAAACTGAATGAATTTCTGGGGCACTTCATTAACGACTTGGGGGCTTCGGTCCACGCTGGAATGGTGGTCATCGGAGATCGCCTCGGGTTGTATAAAGCACTCGCGCAAAAGTCGATGACTCCCGCCGAGTTGGCCAAGGAAACCAAGACTGACGAAAGATACGTTCGTGAATGGGCCGCCTCGCAAGCCGCAGGTGGATACCTCACCTACGAGCCCACAACGCAACGGTTTGGCATGACGGAAGAACAAATTCTTACATTAGCTAGGGAGGATGGTCCGGCATTCCTGCCAGGAGCATTCGAACTTGCGCTTGGGTCGCTCGCGGCTGTCCCACGGATCACCGAAGCATTTCGCTCGGGGGCCGGAATGGGATGGTTCGAACATGAAGAAAGCGTGTTCCATGGGTGTGAGAAATTCTTCCGGCCAGGCTACGCGGCGAATTTGATCAACTCGTGGATTCCCTCGCTCGAAGGCGTCAAAGAGAAGCTGGCGCACGGAGGGAAGGTTGCCGACGTGGGATGCGGCAAAGGAGCCTCGACAATTCTGATGGCGAAGGCCTTTCCTCAATCAGAATTCCACGGATTTGACTACCACGATAAATCGATCGAACTGGCACGAGCTTCGGCTAAGCAGGAAGGTGTATCTGATCGGGTCACGTTCGCTGTTGCCGCCGCGAAGGAATTTCCCGGCAGGGATTACGACTTTGTTTCTGTTTTCGACTGCCTGCACGACATGGGCGATCCGGTGGGCGCTGCTTCTCATGTCCGGCGGGCCATCAAGAATAACGGATCGTGGATGATCGTCGAGCCGTTTGCGAATGACGAACTTCAGGACAACTTGAATCCAGTTGGCCGAGTCTACTATTCCTTTTCGACCCTGTTGTGTACACCCTGTTCGCGCTCGCAAGAAGTAGGGATGTGTCTGGGTGCTCAAGCCGGAGAGAAGCGGATGCGGGAGGTCGTGAATTCGGCAGGTTTCACTCGCTTCCGCCGGGCAACTGAAACTCCCTTCAATTTGGTGTACGAAGCTCGACCCTGAGGCGCAACGCGCATGATAAACACTCTTCAGCCCGGTCGTGACCGCGCTATCACAATTGACTGGGCTGCTGGGTCTTCCCTGGCTTTTCACTGAAATCGTCCAGCAATGGCGTGGCATGCAGTGTTGGTGCCAGCACAGGAGCCAGTTTCACATTTGTGTCTACCCGGGGATCGCCTCACCGCTCGAGGCGTGTGTATTTGTTTACCCAATTGGTTTCCCAAGTCTTGCCGCCATCGTCGGAAAATGCCTGCTCGGATTGGGCGGAATCGTCGCTAATTTTCCAGATAGAAAATCGAATCCAGACATATCTGCCGTTGATCTCCTCCTGGTCAAAAAAGTCGCAACGGCCATTCTTGCACTGCCCCACTCCCGGTTCGCCCAGCGTGCCAACATTCGGCGTGGCGAAGTCGAGGTTCCATTCATGCGTATTGGGATTAAACCATCGCAGCGCCAGTAACTGCACGTGCCCGGCGGGGCCGTCGCCTACATATTCCGCGAGGTTGGCGCGTCCGCCCCACACTCGGCGAACCACTGTCTGCCCCTCCAGATCAGCCCACGTGGTTGATCCGGTCAGTGGGTGCATAAGCCGCGAAGAGTGCGAGTGCCAGGTTCCCAGATCGAAGTCGAACGCGTGCGCATCGGGATCGGCGGTCATCGACTCAGCCGGCTCAGCGCCAGCAGCCATGTCGGACGGCGGCAAATCTTTTTCGCGCGTCTTATGAGCATCGAATGACGTAAACCACGTCTTTCCTCCATCATTCGAATACGATTCCGTGTACCGATGCGAGTTGGGAGTGATCTCCGACCAGACTCCCCGTACGAAGATCGACTTGTCGTGAAAAGTGTCGTGTGCGTACAGTTCGCCGCGGCCGTCATGAAACTCGCCCACTAAGCCTCCGGACAGAACTGCGACCTTACTGTTGAGGAACGACTGACTCCACTGGTGCGACTGCGGATTGTACAGAAATAGCGACAGTCCTTCCCAATGTCCCTTCGGACCGTCGGCCTCAATCTCTTCCAACCTGGCGCGCCCACCCCACACCGGTCGCACCGTGACCGTGCCGTTGAGTTCGACCACGTCGCTCGAAGCCGAGAACGGATCGAGCACGCGGCGTATATGCGTATGCCACACGCCAATGTTGAAGTCGAAATCGTGCGCGCCATCGCGGACCTGAGGCTGCTCCGTGCCTGTGGCCTGGGCCGGGAGGCAAAACGCAGGCTGCGACTGCCAGCCGACAGAGCAGAGGAGAAGAGGAAGTGCAATGACTCTGAGGAGATTGCGAACGTCGGTTGCTTTGGTCTCTATCATGTTTGCAGTGTAGGCTTACTCTCGGCGAAGGCATTGCACGTATGACACAGGGATTTTCAAAGAAAAATCAAAGCGCGATTGAGACGGCATACCGGTTTGGCGATTTCGCGCTTTATCCACACGATCGCCTGCTAAAAAGAGGTGTGGCCTCGATTGCTCTCCAACCCAAAGCCTTCGACGCTCTTCTTTGCCTGGTTCGAGGGGCAGAGCACATGGTTTCAAAGCAGGAGCTGAGGCAAACACTGTGGCCCGACGTGCATGTAAGTGAGCGAAACCTCACGAACCTGATCGTGAGCCTTAGGAAAATTCTGGGCCCCGATGCAATAAGGACCGTTTCCAAGCATGGATATCGACTGGAATTAAGCGTCTCCGGAGAACCTGGCATTCGGCGGGAGACTTACGAGAAATTCATCCGCGCTCGGGAACTGACCACGCAGCGATCTCTTGAGTCGATGTTGCTCGCACGAGATTTGTACTGGACCTGTCTGGCGGAGAATCCGAGCTTTGCGCCCGCCTGGGCATGGCTAGGCCGGTGTTGCTGGTTCCTCGATAAATTCACCCACAGCAGCTCCGTTGTACCGGAGTTGGCAGAAGCCGCATTTCAACGTGCATTCGTGCTCGACCCGGATCTGGCATCTGCTCACCAGTTCTATACCCTCTTGCAGGTCGATCTCGGCCGGGCAGACGACGCGATGCGTCGCCTTTTCGAACGCCTAAAGCATCATCCGACAGAAGCGGAAGCTTTCTCGAGCCTGGTTCAAGTGCTCCGGTTCCGCGGACTGCTTCGAGAGTCTGTTGCAGCGGACAGCCGAGCTGTCGAACTGGACCCCGCCGTTTCCACCAGCGTGGCGCACACCTTCTTCCTGGCAGGACAATACAAAACTGCAATCGAAGCCTACAGCGGACGAGCGGGATATTATTTGGATGCGGCCGCGTGGGCTGCGCTGGGCGACCGAAAGCAAGCTGTCTCCCTCCTGCGCGAACGACTCAGCAACGCTTCGTTCTCGAAGCTGATAACGGCTCTCATGGCTTCGCTATTGGCTATCCTCGAGGGTAAAACGGAGGAAGCGGAGCGCATTATGGATGAGGCCGACACCAGCCGCGAACCTGAAATCCTGGTTTATTTCGCTCGGCATTACGGCCATATGCGCTTGCTCGACTCCTCGATCAAAGCACTCCGACTCGCTGCACGTTCCGGCTTCACCTGCGCACCAGATACGATGAAGTCGGATCCCTGGCTGGTCCCGTTGCGAAAGCATCGCGAACTTGGCCCGCTGCTAAGCAATGCAGAGGCTCTTGTTGAAAAGGCCAGATCGAGTTTCACGGAATGTGCGGCGAGTGCGAAATGCTTTCGCTAGATCAGCCTTTTTATTGAGCCGAGCACTCCGAGGCGGAGCCATGGAAACCCCAATGTTTACACGGCTGATAGAGGAGCCAGGGGATCCAGGGGCGTCAATATGCGTTCTTGCTGTTAAATATGCGGAGTATTGTCATGGTCATGATTTGAAGATCGAAGGTGAGACTCCAGTTGCGCAAGTAATAGAGGTCGTACTCGACGCGCTTCGTAATGGAGGTGTCGCCGCGCCAGCCGTTGACCTGGGCCCATCCCGTGATGCCGACTTTGAAGAAGTGGCGCGCATTGTACTGTTCCACTCGTTCCAGATGGCGTTCAACGAAGTGGGGCATTTCGGGGCGGGGACCGACGACGCTCATGTCTCCCCACAGGACATTGAAGAATTGCGGTAGCTCATCGAGATTCAACTGGCGAAGAATGGTTCCCACATGTGTCTTCCTGGGATCGTCGGGCGTCGTCCAGCCCCACTCCGGTTGGCCGGGAGTTAATGCTTTCATGGTGCGAAACTTGAGCATGCGGAAAACTCGGCCGTTCAACCCCACACGGTCTTGAGAGAAGAAAACCGGCCCCGGGCTCTCCAGCTTGATGGCCAGCGCAATGAGCAGCAACAAGGGCCAAGTCAGAAGCAGAACGAATATGGAGAATGCAATGTCGAATATGCGCTTCGGGACAAGGTAAGGGCCGGTCTCGGCGAGGGTGGGTTGGAGATCGAGCATAGGAATTCCGCCCAGGTCGGTGAAACGACCGCTGACTCCGACTCCCTCTCCCAGATCGAATACGAGACGCGTGGGGACGCAAAGTTTTTCGAGTTCCGCGGAGATCTGCTGCACGTCGCTCATGCGAGCGGCTGGAAGCGCGATGATAACGTCGTCGATGGAGTGTCCGTTAGAAAACACGGGAATCTGATCTGCTTCGTACACTGGCCCTTCGACAGCAACCTCCTGGCCAGGCAGCCTCACAAACCCTACTACCTTGCAGGGAAGGACTTCACCATGGATCAGCGAGGCCGCTACCCGACGCGCGTAAGCGTCCGTTCCAACGATCAGAATCTTGACTTCACTTCTGCCGCTCTTCCTTAGGAATTCAAGGAAGACCCGGAAGGCAACGCGAAGGGCAGTGGCCAGAACAAAAAGGAAAAGGGCGCTCATACCGACGACCAGACGCGAATAGCTGGCCTGCCGGTACAGAAAGCCGAGTGCCATAACAATGGCGTAGGTAAAGGCGATTGCTTCGACCAGGCGGCGGCTTTTCTTGGCGGGTGCGTATATGAACTCGATACTCCAAAGTCCAAACTCTTCAGCTGCGATTGCCCACGCGATCGTGGTCAGCAGCACGACGCTCCAGTAAGACGGCAAACCAGGAGGTGCAGTCCGCGACAGGAACAGATTGAACCCGAAACGAAGCTTCACCGCAATGAAGTAGGCGCACGCAGGCAAAAGCAGAGTCAAGACTCTCAAATGGAAGCGTACATAACTGAGGCGGCTTCGAATCATACAAACAACGTCAGATGCGATTTCAGACGAAGGGGCCTAGGGCTTCCCGTACTTCCAAATTCCTATACAACAACACCAACGGCGCTCAATCGTTGCGTTCTCCTATCCAAAAACCCGATAGGCGCTTAAATGTCGCTTCAAAATGAGCGGCAGGCAAGCCTGATTGAGGCCGAGAAACAAACCAACCGATTTGGCGATGTCCTCCTGGATTCCATCGCCGGGGGATCGTTTGATGCTGACATCGCGCGAACGCCCGATTTTTTTCTTGAGCATTTTGCATCCATCTCTCCACAGGGATTTTCTGGTTCCGGGCGCGTCCCAGATTTCCAGTCGCTTCAGCGTGTAACCGATGTCGAAATAACGCCTGAATAGGCCGAGCGTGCTGTGATTGTGGGAGTGGTGGACGGCTGCTTGCGGCTCATAGACAATCTTCCAGCCGCGGTCGAGGATACGCTTGGCAATGCCCAAATCTTCAAATACCTTCAGTTCCTCGGGAAAGCGCGTTGCCTGCCAGACCGAGCGGCGAATGGCAGCATTGACGCTGGAAAAGAGATAAAAGCGGTATCCCAGTCCGTTACGGTGCGCGGGATCCTTTACGATCCGGTGCGCGCCATAAACGGTGTCCATGGTTTCCTGGCGTTCGGCGAAAGAACCCGGCTTCGGAATCTGGCGTCCGTAGACGGCGCCGACCTTTTCATCGTCGAAGTTGGAAATCAAGTTGCTAAGCCAGTGGCTGGAAGCAGGAATGGCATCCTGCGAGAGAAAGATCAGAACATCCCCGCGCGCAAGGCCGGCTGCGAAGTTTCGAGTGCGCGCATGATGAAAGGCCTCTGCGGGGATTTGTTCGAGATGCAGAGGATGACGTTGTAACAGGTCGATGGTTCCGTCGGTCGATCCGGAATCGACGGCAATCACCTCAAGCGAACCCACGCCCTTTTGATCGTAGAGCTTAGGCAGCAGGCGCTCAACGTCACGCCCGCCATTCTTCGTAAGAAGCAACACCGACAAAGCAACCATGCCGACCTTGCGCAAAGCCGCTCGTTGTAAACCGGCTTACGTCAAACGTAATTTCAAATCTCTAGTGGGATGCAATTTGGCGTCGAAAGTTTTATTACAAAAACAATAAAGTTTTCATGTTCATCTGTTAGAACGAGAAAAAGCTGAGACCTTGTCTTCTTTGGGTTTACAAAGTCTTCTTTGGTTTACAAATTTATCCAGGTTAATGAAAGGTGTGTTGATGTAATGATTTGCGGGCAAGAGTGAACGATTAAGGTTAAGTTGCATCGGCCATCGGGACGAATTCTCGATCTCGACTTCGCTCGCTTTTCCTTCCCAATGCCCACTCCAGAACCTGCTCTGTCACGTTCGCGGTTTTTTCCCATGAGAAATGCGCGGCGCGGCGCAATCCCTTGTTCGTCAATTGCAGACGGAGATCGGTGTCCCACACAAGGCGACGAATTCCCGCTGCAATTTCCTCAACATCACCAGGGTTCACGAGCAGGGCTGCGTCGTCGACCACTTCGGGTAAAGAACAGACGTTGGAGGTAAGAACCGGGACACCGCAAGCCATCGCTTCTATGGGTGGCAAACCGAAACCTTCATAAAGCGAGGGAAATAAGAAGCCGGCCGCTCCTCTATAGGCCTCTGAGAGAGCGATATCTGACGATAGGTCGGCAAAGGCAACGTCACTTCTTAGCCCGAGCCGGTCGATTTCGATCAACAGATTCTTCTCAGGATGCCCGGACAGCAGCAAGCGTACCTCCCGGCGCACGCCGGAAATTGCGTAGGCCTGCAGGAGTCGAGGAAGATTCTTGTGCGGTTTTCTGCTTCCCACATAGAGCAGATACTCAAATCCGGGATCGCATTTTCTTCCCGCGGGAGTAAAGGGCAAACCGACTCCGTTGCCGACATTGACGATTCTTTCCTGCTGGATCTTCGCCCATGCGGAAATTTCACGACGAGAGTATTCCGATACGGTCAAGACACAGGCTGCGTTGTGACAAGCGGGTTTGATCACGTACTGGTAATAAGCGCGCTTCACCACACTCGAGTTGTCGCGTACACAAAGATGATTGAGGTCGTGCAAAGTAAAAATGAAGCGACCGGGCCAACCGACCGGCGAGTTATATCCGGGGCTGAAGAACAACTCTGGATTTGCGTTCTTTAGAGCCCTGCCGAGCAGAAACGGATCCAGCGGATGAAATGGAGGCCGTAGCGCTTGAAATGCATCCAGGCCGTAAAGCCTTTTCTGAAGTTCACCGGCGAAGCGACCGATTCCATGGTTGCCGATCCAGCGGGCATCGTACAAGATCTCGCTCATGTCAGACGCCCTCCAATCCGGGATGAGGCAAAACCGGTGGTCTGGGTAGGATGCGTTCGCGGTAGACCTTGTTGGCTCCGACGGACGACAGGAAGCGCAATCCCAGGGCAACCAGCAGCGTTTCCGGAAATGGCCAGCCAACCCCGATGGGGAAGAGCGCGATGTCAGCAAGGAAGGCAACCATGACGAAGTCAGCGGGATGCCGGGTCTGCGCCAGCCTGTCGACAAAAATTCGTGCGAGCCAGCCTTTGAGAGCGGCAAACACAGCCAGGTAGACGATAGCCAGCCAGCCGAAGTCGGCGTACTGAACGCCGATCCCGAAAGCTGGGACGCCCTGATCTCTGTCCATGGACCCTGGGAAGAACTCAGCGTCCAGATAGAAGGCGCCGTAGTCTTTAGGTTTGTCCGGCATGATCGCGCGCGGCACGAGCCCTATCACGTTCGATTCCCAGGTTAGGCGGCCGTACTCGAGAGGCAGATGGGAATCAATCACCAGCATGGCGTTGCGGATGTAGTCGGAGTATTGACTCACCGTTTCTACCGCCTCCATGGGTCCGCCGAGAACCATGGTTGCCGCAAACAGACCGATAAGCACGAGCGCGATTCCCAGGCCCGCCATTAACGCCGGCAGTAGCTTCAGCTTGCGATGGTTCGCATAAATTTGAAACAGCACTACCAGCAGAAGAAGGTTGAGCACCTGGCCTTTGCTGCCGTGAAGAAAGAGGACAAAGGCGGAGGCCGACACTACCAGGATCTTCTTGACTCGGGACTGGTTGCTGAAGAGAGCCAGAATCGTCGCCAAGAATGCGGCAGCGCTCGACAAATAGTAGCCAGTGCCAAATCCCGTGCGAGTTTCTTCGTAAATCCGCCGCGGATCGAAGATGTATTCGCGAAACTCCAGCAAGATGGGCACGAATAGCAGTGCGGCGAGACTTATAAACAAAATTGAAAGGAGGCCGAAATTGCCATAGCCGTAGGCAAAGGGCAGACGGATTGGCCGCGATCGCCGACGCGTAAACAGGAACGCGAAGACGACGTTCTCCACAGCCAGCGTAAGGTAAACGTAAACATATGCAAAAGTACTCGCCTCAATGCCGAACAACTGGTTGTACACCCAGGGAAGCAAATAGAAGGCGGGAACGTTAATCGCCAACGCGGGTGTCATGATGTTGACATAGCTGCCTTCGCGACGACTTACAAAGATGTACGCTCCAATGGCGATGGCCAAAGAGGCTAACTGCACTGCGCCGGCCATGCCGAGCGAAATCATGCCGCTTCGTTCCCCTCAACGCCATGCTGCCTGGGATTCTTTGCGACTACATAGCTCATGCTGTTGTGGTTGAAGTTATCCGGATGCGATTGCAGCAACAATCCTCCCGCGGCGGAAATCACTGCCTGCACGTCAGGGCAGGATAGGCTTATGGTTCGCATCGGATTCAGATGTAGTTGCTTGTACAGGAATTCCGACGGGATCCCGAACGCCTTAAGGACGGCATACAATCTGCGTCGTGGTTGCAATGCATCCCGCACCCTGAGCTTGTACGGCATTTGGAAAACAACTTTTCCACTGGGTTTGACAACCCGCAGGAACTCGGTGATGTAGGAGCGGGCGATGTTCTTGGTTCGTTGATGTTGGAGCACGATATTGGAGTAGACAAAATCGAAAAAGTTATCCGCGAAGATACTCAGGTCATCTTTTGGATTGAGAAGAAATGTACACGAAGGTGTGTACTGCTTTGCCAGTCGGATCATTTCCACTGAAATGTCTACGCCATAGACTTCAGGAAAATAACTCCGTAATGCGTTCGAAAGTCTTCCCACCCCACAGCCGAAATCGAGCACTCTTCCGTTGTCTCCTCGAGCAATGCCGCAGGAGCTCATGAGGGAATCGATTTCGCGTTCGCCAGAGGCGAAAAACTCTTGTCGGTTCCATCTCCCGAATTGCATCGTCTTGTCACTCAGGATCGCCCACAACGGATCGAGTTGGGCAAGATCCTCCCACTCTTGTTGGGTTGCAGCGGTAGTTGGTGGAACGGTTTTCATTTTGAAATCGTGATTTGAGAATATCGAGATTTTAAGAACATCGACCTGTTGAGATCATCGACCTGCGCACGATGCCGCTTCCACCGGGAGTCCGTTCCAAAATCGCCGAGCTCACGTTGGCAGAGAATTGTTCGCTGGTGAACTGCTCCAGGATCAGTTCGCGGTGGGATTCCAATTGCCGCGAATAGTCGGCATTCCTGACGTGGACCAAGCAGTCGAATAGAGCCTGATGATCGCCGAATGGGAACAGCCAGTCCTGAGGAAGGAATTCACCCATTGCATCCGAATTTGAGGCGATAATTGGCAGCCCGTTTGCCATTGCCTCCAGCATGACCAATGGAACGCCTTCGAATTTGGATGGGATCATGAGCATATCAAGACCAGCATAGATTTTCCCTGGATCGCCGCACCAAGCCAATACTTGGACGAGCCGCGACAAATTCGATTTCGCGATCATCGCTTTGAGTCTGTGCTCATCGGGACCCTCACCGACGAAAACAAATTTGTAGCCTTCAAGGGAGCGTTCAAAGCGTCGAATTGCTTCGAGCGCGAAATCCTGTCCCTTCTGCCTGAAATCGATGCGGCCGATCGTGCCGACCAGGTATTCCCCTGTGGCAATCCCGTGCTCCTCTCTAAACCTGTCTTGGTCGCCGTGGGCTGCAGGCCTGGCATCTATTCCGTTCGGCACGACAACAATGTCTTTTGCACCCCTTTCCAACAGCATTGTTCGCGCGCCCTCGCTGATGGTGATGAATTTGTCCGGCAGCCGATAGAAATACTGATTGACCCTTTCTCGGAGCCGTACAGCGACGGGTTTGCCGGAGACTGACACAGGGTGAGCCATCGGCAGATAACTGATTGTCCTAAATCCGGCTCGTTTGGCGGCAAGTAATCCCATACTACAAGCCTCAATCCGGCCCTGAGAAACTACGACGACGTGCGGATTAATCTGTTTCATTAGGCCCACAAGGTATTGAATCTTTCTGAAGCTGATGAGGGATCGAAATGCTTGCAGGTTCTTCGAGCTGAACGCTAAGGGGAAAAGATTGAGATTCCCAGTTTCGTGGGAGATATCCATCAGTCCGGTTCCGAATCGATTATTGCTCTCGTAATACATGACCGAAACAGGCACGTCTCCACGTTGACATAGGGACTCAATCGCCCTAAGCGTCATCGCTTCGTGCCCGCCAAAGCCAGCGACATCGTTGTAAAACAGAAGTGACATCATCGACTCTTCTTTCCTCACATTTATGCATTCATCGTGCGAGGGTATCTTCCACGGTATCTTCCAAATCTGGAACGGCGCACGTCGCGGATCGCATGCATCCACATCACGATCGTGCTTGCCCTATTCTGCTCAAAAAGCAAGACACGCATCATCCCCTTCAGCATCTGCCAGGAATGAGCGATAGCCCATTCGGGATACAGGCTGCGATACTTCGTGATAGTCCAGACCCCATTTCGCATTAAGTAATATTTCCTGAGCGGACTGTAGTTAGCGGCAGTGATCTTCCGAATCCCGAGAACCGTGAACTGGGTTGCGTTGCCAGGATCGTGATAAAGCACAGCGGATTGACAGCAAACGATCTTGAGGCCGCGAGATGCAAGCCTCAGACAGAACTCGTAGTCGACATAGTCGACGAAGAGGTCCTCTTTATAGAGCCCTTCATCCGCAAAAATTGTTAAGGGCATGAGGCTGCCGGAGGTTTGAGCCACCAAGTATTTGCCTTGATGCATGTAGTGGAGATACTTCTCGCCGGTTCTCCGATGGATAATGCTTGGCATGACCAGGAAGATGCGCTCGTTGTCGGAGTGTCTTCGGTACTCAGCCACCATCTCGGCCACAAAAGTTTCGGAGGGAAGACTGTCTTGGTCAAGAAACAGGATGAACTCGCATTCGGTATGTCGTTTCGCCCATTCGATCGATTGATTGAGTGCAGCGCCTAGGCCGTAATTGTCTGAGTTTTCGATCAGAACAAAATCTAGCTCCTGAGCCAGTGTTCTCAGTTCTTCGATCTCCACCTCATCGGAGTGGTTATCCACCACAAGCACACGCCCGACTTGAGGGCGAAGCAGGCGAACTGCCCGTTCAAAGTCAGCGCCCGGATGGTAGGTCACAATCGCTGCACAGACTTCGACGTTCATACATCCTCGTAGATTGCGACTGGCTCGCTTGCAGTTGCCTCCCTGTTCATCGCCTGTCTGTCCATCCCCTCTCGGTTCATCAGGGTCCTGGCGAGGAATAGCAACAGCAGTGCGTTCACAACAACCAGCGAGCCATCACTTACCAGCGTGGCCCAGGCCGCGCCAATCCAACCAAAGCGCGGAATCCATGACCAATTTAGTCCGACATTGACTAAGGCAACTGAACACTGCGCCCCAGTACGCCAGTTTTGACGCCCGGCGCCGGTGATAGCGCTGCCGCACATTTGATGGAGACCGCGAATCAGGGGCAGCCAGCACAGGAATCCCAGAACTTGAATCGCTCCAGAAAAGTCGCGTCCCGTGAGGCGAGGCAACAGAGGAGCCAGCGCTTTTATCGCAATCGCGATAGCAATCCCGAAGGCCGCAGTAACCACTAGCGCTCGAAATGCCAGGCGCAACCGGGGGCGAATCCCGGACCGGCTCAGTAGAAAATGACGCTGGACTACGGCTGTGTTCAACGCGACGATCGGACTGGTCGCAAAGTCAAGGATGCGATAAGCGAGCGTATAGAACCCATTTTGAATTTCGAGGCCGAAGTAGGAGAGCATTACTTTGTCAGCATCGTTGTTGACCGCTTCGGTTGTGCCAGCGAAGGAAAATCCTAACCCCTCCAGCGCTTTGTTGCGCAGAAGTGGCAAGTCATAGCTTGCCGGCCCGATGGTCCGATGCATCCGGTAAAGCACGACTGCTGCTGCGAGGGCTGATGCCACCAGCACACCGATCGACCATTGAAAGGCGTCGGCCCGTCCCATACTCATCCTCATCACCGCGACCGCAAGAACACGGCAGAAGTTGGACGAGAGATTCATCCACGCAGAAGAACGCGCATTGCCGAGGGTGAAAGTGAGCATGCTCCCGAGAGTGGTGATCTGCAGAAAAAGGCAGTTGGCAACGAGGAGCACAAGGATGATACCCATGTGGGCCATCCTTCCGTGAAATAAGCGCACAATCATCACGCCCAACACGGCCGTCAGCGTGAACCCCGAAGTCGTAATCAAGCTATTGCCCCAATATTTCGGAGCCTGGCTAGGGTCAACCGCTAGGTAGCGCATAAAGAGCATAGCACCGCCAAGCGCACTGTAGGGACTGAGTGTGCTCACCAGAGCAAACGCTCCGGCGAAAGCGCCGTACTCCGAAACGCCGAGCAGGCGGGCAAGCAGGACAAAATATGCCGCCTGCAAAAGGACTGCGACCACGCGCCCTGTAAAGATCCAGGCTGCTTCGTGTCTCACCGACTGGCGGGGTGTGGCGCTGGGTTCGATCATCGTTCCTTCAATCGGGTTTTAATCCTTGATCGCTCGACGTGGTGCTCAGGCGAGTGCTTCGCGACTTGGTTGTCCCCCTATCCTTTGTGGGTCCCGCTATCCGAGTGGTTCACCGAGTTCGAGTAGTGTTGCCAGAGAGTCTGCGCACGAGTCTGGATCGTTCCTAGAACTTCCTGGGCGAGAACTTTTCCAGGATCATGGGGGTTTGTGTTTTGCCAGCGCGCATAGCCCAATGTCCAGCCCGCTGCCCCGGCGATGACCAAGAATGTCCCGAGTGTGACGAAGAGGATCCGTGGCGGGAAAGATTTTTGTTCCGGAACGTCTGCGGGGTCCAGGACTTTGACGCTTGGAACCTCGCGAGCCTCCTCGACTTTTGCGATTTCGTACTGCTTGGTCAGAGTCTCAAATACTACTTCCTGAACTTTGGCGCGGCGGTAAAGATCGGCCCAGGGCACGCCCAGAATCGGCAATTGCCGAATCGTAGGATATAGCTGATCGCTTTGGGTTTCGCCCTGGGAGGTTGCATCATCGGTGGCTGTGCTGGCGTTGCCGTTCAGCTTTTGTAACTGGCGGCGATATTCCCCGATCCGGGCCTGCAGCGTGCGCACTCGCACATTTTCATTGGTGTAGATCTGGCGCAGGCCCTCCAACTGAGTTTGCGCAGAGATCAGTTGTCCTTCCAATTCCGCCTCTGCGCCGATCATGGCCCTGCCTTGCTCCTTTACGTCGAGAGCCGTGTTCTTGCTGGCAAACTGGCCGAAGTCTTTTTCGGCAGATTCCAGGTCTTGCTGGACCTGCTGCAGGCGGTTTTCCAGGAAGACGCGTTCTTTATGGGCTGAGGATGTATTGAGCGTGACGACAATCTGGTTGAGTTGATCTACATATTCCCTGGCCATTGCCGCCGCACGCTGAGGATCTCTGTCGTTGACTTTGATCGTAACGATTCCGCTTTTGCGATCGCCGCTAATATCGGTTCGGCTCGTCAGATCCTTGCGTACATCTTCAATGCGTCGATCGCGATAGACTTTGCGCAGGTCAAACTTGTTAATCAGATCATCTTCTACCGTCCGGCTATGCAGGACTCCGATGAAAAGATCGCTGGATGTTCGCAACCCAAGCAATTCGGTGCCGAGAGAAGCCAACTCGCCGCCGCTGCCTCCTTTGGTCAATGCGCCGAGCGTTGCTGCCAGGCCTTCACCGACCTGATCGGGCGGCATCAGTTGTGTGGTTGAGGTATAGCGCACTGGAATGAGAAAAACTAGAAGAGTCGAAGCAGCGAGACCGAGGGCAGCCCAGCGAAAAAGAAATCTCCGCTCTCGCCACAGCAAGGCGAGCCTGGCGACGTTTCTCCCAGAAGCGTGAGTCTCCACTTCCGCGCCGATAATCAGCTCAGGCTGGAGTTCAGCATCGCGATAGAGCGACGCGCGTTTTGTAGCGTCTCTTGCCATTGCGGAGTCACTAATCCGAATCTTTGCGCGACCAGCCCTTCGGCCAAAACGTCAACTGCACCGACGAAGTAATATTCGACTGCCTGGTTGCCGCGATCACCGGATACGTCCACGCTTCATACTGCACTGCGGTCGAAAAGCTGAACGCCGATCGTTCCCAGATATCGGCCCGGACGCCGACATCGGCCAACGTGCCGCCATTTGGGACAAACTCATGGCTGACTTTAAGATGCCGAACCTCAAATTGCAGTTTGCTGCGCGGGCTGAACCAATAGGTGGCCCAGGCTTGCACGCCCTGGCCCTCACGCCCAACCCAATTGCCGAGCAACTGGCCCGCATTGGTAAACCCGCTGATCCAGGTCGGGTCGTAATAAAAGAAGCCGGAACCGACGATACCGCCGACCGGTGGATCGGTATATACGCCTTCCGCGCGAAAATCCATTTTGTGGAGTTTCGGTAATTGCGGAATATAAATTCCTCCCAACCACGCCGCAACATCGGGCCCAGCGAGCGGACTGAACGTATCATGCTGAGTGAAGCCGTCGGCATAGAAAGTCAATCCGCTATGAAGACGATAACTGAAATCCAGACCGGACCGCCGCGATCCCGGCTTATTCGGAGCGCCCGGGTTGGTTTGAGTGAGCGAAAATACGCTTCTGAGAAACGTATGCCAGTCCAACGGATATCCAGGTCCGCCATAGTCGGTGGTTCGAGACAATCCAATTTCAAAGTTTGGCGTTGGCTTGACACTGAATCTTTCTCCGTGGACGATGGGCTGCGGCTTTAAGGATTGCCCGTATTGTCCGACGAGTCCCGCAGGAGTGAACATCAGGTCGTATCCCGAATATTGTCCCATGAAAAATTCCGCACGCACCGGTCCGAGTACTCCGAGAAAACCCGGCAGCCGGAGTGGAGTGACTCGATTCAGGCGAAACATTCTCAGCGGTTCGGCGTTATCGCTGATCATCATGGCTCCGCCTTCATCGGGTCCCCACCAAAGGCTCTGATTGCCGTAGGAAAGCTGCCAATCGGAAATGTTCATGGCGACGTAGGCATCGAGAAAACGGCCGCGATCAACTGCCGCTGTCGGCGTGTCGGGAGGCACCGGAAACGGCGGAGGAACGATGTCGTGGCTGAAATCCTCAGTCGATATGGCTTGGCGAGCCGACAATGGCAGCGCAGGCGCTGACGGAGAATGTTGAAATTCGCTGCGAACATACACCGCAAATGGGCCGTCAGTGGCCCATCCCGACATTCCCGATACGTTGTTGAATCCCTGCTCTTCGGACCGGCCAAAGTCGTTCACAATGGTTTGCCCGAAGTGATATCCGTCGGTGAGGGGCTTGCCAACGATTTCTGTTCCTCGCGTATAACTGGATTCAAGCCGAACTTCGGCGTTGTCTCCTCCGCTTAACAGGCTCACTTCGTGACCGAATTCGTTTTGTAATTCCTGATAAATCCGACTTGCCTCGCCATTGTCCACCTCGTCGCCGCCGATTCGATCGGCCGCTTCTTCGACTTGCCGGGCACACTCCATGCGCGTCCAGGGACGCATGGCAGCGATATCGCTGTCGATGTAGCCCAACGCGGTGAGGCGCGCCAGCGCCGGATAAATCCAGCTATCCAGCGGAACGTAGGGTGAACCCATGAACTTCGATTGCCAGTGCGACGGCCGGTCGGGCCGGATTGCAGGAATCTCCCAGACGCTGCCCCGAAGATCAGAATTGTGGTGCTGGTTGTAAACATAGTTGCTGACCAAATAGCCGATCGCCGATCCAATGAGAGCATCGGATGGGAAATGTTGCTTTGCCCCGACGCGTGAAAGGCTCACCGCGGTTGCTGCGCCGTAGGCGAGAAATTTCGTGAACGGGCTGGGATATTCATGCGCAACGACTCCAGCGATCGACCAGGCGACCGCGGAATGATCGGAGGGAAATGACGAACCGCCCTTCCAGAATTGGCCGTTGCCGTTCTCTTGATATGGCCGTTGGCGTCCGGTTGCAAAGGAGAGGGCCTCTACAATCGCAAGGCTGTCGATCGCCGCTTCGCCACTTAGAAAGCCGGTTTCACGCTGATGTTCGTTATTCGTCATGAGACCCAGCAAATAAATTCCGCCGGCCCCCCCGGCCATGGAATAGACGCCGTAGTCGGAAAGATGCTTGTAGCGCAAAAGCGTGTTTGGATTGTTCGACAAATGGCGGCTGAAATTGCTATCCGTAGCGAACATAGCGGCACTCAGACCGCCCAAGGGAACGAGCCAGGTTGCATCGGCTAAGCGCGCTTTTGCGGGACTCGTCCACAGACCGAACTGATCGTGGAGGAATGCGCGGGGAAGACCAACAGCTTTATTCTGCGTCTGGTTGGGTTGAGGGGCGTCGGGAACTTCGACATCCGAACCTTTATTTTGGTGGTTCGCGGCTGGCGCGGAATTGTGTTCCGCCTGAGGCGGAGGCGGAGGCGTAACCGACTGTCCGAGCGCGCTCGCTGTGATCGCCAGAAAACACATCGTCTTGATCCAACCAATTAGCCCACCGATTGGCCCAGCCAGCTCACGCGAGTCCATTCACGAACCTGTCCTAGAAATAGGCCGCAGCGAGGAATGCGCTGGTGGCAATGGAACTCAGGACCTGTGCATTGGTCATTAATGTCTTCCAGACTGGCGGACCACCAAGCGGTCTTTCGGGAACCACAACCTCATCGCCCGGTCGCAGAGCCACGTCCAATCCGCCTCCGGAGAAGAGCGAACTATGATTGCCGATAACCGTGCCATCGGCCCGAATTACGAACGTCGCTTTTTTGTTGGCCATGTTGGTCGTCCCGCCAGCTTGCATCAGATACCAGCGGGCGCTCTTGCCAGGGCGATAAGCAACGGCGGTTGGCCCGTAGACCTGGCCCTGCACGAGCACGTAGCTTGGCCGCTTGGGCACAACGAGCGTGTCGCCTGCCCTCAGGGTTACGTCACGGGAAGTGTTCCTCCAGCTTCGTATGTCGGACGAAATCTGAATGGTCACCCTGCCGGTGGGCGGGCTGTTTATCAGGCTCGACAACGTCGTCTGCCATTGCGTGAACGCCGATTCCGCTGACAATCTTTGATCGGGGTCAGTCGCACTGGTTGCGGTCAATTTCAGATTGGCTTGCTGCTCGCGAACTCTCTGAATGAGTTCGCCATACGATCGCTGCTCGAGTTTCTGCACTTCGGTTCGCATGAGCAGGGCGCCATAGGGATAAGCTCCCGGCCCAAATCCACCGGCACGAAGTAGAACGGAACTGAGTCGTTCGCCGGGATGGATTCCATAGCTTCCGGGATGAACAATCTCCCCACGCAAAGTGATCGATGCGCCCAAGTCGTCCCAACCGGGAACCTGACGAATGGAAAGAACATCGCCGTTGTTCAGACGGGCGTCGTTGGTGGAGTCGGGGTTGAGCGCATCCGCGAGCGTGATCTGACTTTGCTGGCCTTCTACCTGCTTGTCGTTGATCAACACGTAGTGGGTCAGATCGGCGGTGCTGGTGTCGGCGCTCTGCTTCAAACCTCCAGAGGCGCGAATCAAATCGGAGACTCGCATGTCGGCCGTCAGCGGATATCGGCCGGGCCGATCCACTTCTCCCTTGACGTAGACCGTGGCGGGATCGGTGGCCGCGGTGTTGCGGTGCACAAGGACGCGATCGCGGGATTTCAGCACGACGTTATCCTGCGGATTGCCCTGGAGCGCGCTATCGAGTTTGACGTCGAGAATTTTCAGTGTGCTGTCAGGCATGTAGCGGAACACCTGAGCATCGAGCGACTCGGCATCTGGAGTAAGTCCGCCGGCCAAATGAATGGCATCGCTCAGATGAATGTCGCCCGAGGTTCGGTAAGTGCCGGGGGCGCGGACATCGCCCAGCACCGAAACGACCGGCGGATTTTCGAAATCGTAACGTCCGAAAACCTGAACGGTGTCGAGCGGCTGCAACAGGGGCGCCTTGCTCGTGTCGGCGAGCGCCTTTGCCAGATCGAAACTCTCAACGGTGGGACGAAAATCCGGCGAGCTCAAGCGGACAATCTCGCCGTAATTCGCGGCGGGTTCAGGCAGCAGATCTTTATAGCTCGCGATCAGGTCGGTCACGCGCATGCCGTCATGAAACGAATACTTGCCCGGACGAATTACGTGGCCTTCCAAATACACGGCATCCGCCGCGTAAGGAGCTATGGGATAGATTCTGATCTTGTCCCCATCTTGGATTTGAAATGCTGCCAGCTGCTTAGTAGCGTCGCCCGAAGTATCCTCCGCAGGGATGTCGAGGCTGAGCATGGTTTGTTTGTCGTGCACCACTACGCGCTGCACTTCAATGTGCCGCAGGGTTGCGGTGGGCAGTAATCCGCCCGAGAGTGCGATTACGTCGGCCAGCGATTTTTCATCTCTCTGCTCGTAAATCGCGGGGCGCCGCACCATGCCTTCAATCGTGATCTCAGGGCCCAGCGGGGGGACCATAACTGTGTCGCCGTTTTCGAGCCTTTCGATGTCTCCCTTCACTCCGTGCAGGAGCAAATCGTACACATCAACTTCCTGCACGAGTTGATTGCCGCGATAGTGGCGGACAATGCGCAATGAGCCGCGAGTCGTGGGTCCACCGGCTGCGAACAATGCATTGAGCGGCGTCGAAAGCGAGCCGACGTCGTAAGCGCCGGGTTTTGAAACGTCGCCGACAACGTACACGCGAATGGTGCGCAACCGCGCGAGGGAAACGTCGGCGGAAAGATCGCGGAACTGCGTGCGCAAAGTCTTCTGCACCGACTGCTGCACGTCGGCCAAGGACTTGCCCGCGACCATCACCGGCCCTACCTCTGGCAGGCTGATGCGGCCCTCGCGGTCAACGACCTGGTAAAACCGGCGCGAAACTCCTCCCCATAAATCGACTTCGACGGCGTCCCCCGAACCCAACACGTAGTCGGGACCGACCGGAAGGTCCATGGGGATTTGCTGCAGATCGCGCGTGCCGTTTTCAAATACCTGCATTCCGAAACGTTCGAGCGCAGGCGGGCGCGGCACTGCTTGCAGGTACATGTCATAAAGTGAAGGGATGTCATTGTACGGATTAGGGCGGCGGACGAGGCGCTGGCTGAGAGTGGATTGCTCTCTCTTGAGCAGAGAGTTTTCTGTCGCGGCGGAATTATTATTCGGTAGGTCGTATCGCGCAGGTGCAGTCGCGGTCTCCGACGGCGCGGTGGAATAGAGACTTGGAGAAGAAGTTCCGTTGCCGGGTGATCTATTTGCTTCATTGCCGGCGAAATCGGAGCTCAGCGAAATATCTTCGAATTGATCTCTTCCCGCCGCCGAGTTTTGTGTTGCGAACTGGTTCTGCCCATTGAGTTGGGGCAGACCGCTCGATTCGCCATTATCTCCCTCGATACCGGAAGTGCTGCCGGTTCCACCCTGCATTCCAATCGAGGATGAGCTTTGTCCGCTGGTTCTTAGTAATTCCGTGACATCGTTGGTTGGCGGCGCCTGTTGTGGAGGAAGATACGGAGTCCCGGTAGGATTCTGCGGAGTCTGGAGTCCCGGCATTTCCGTCGGCGTTTGCACGCCGGGCTGTTGCGGCGACTGAGGAAGGGATGGGGTATTGATCGCACAATTCTCGTCGAGGGGATCGCAGTTGCGAGCCGGCTGCGCAGCTTGGGCTTGTCCAGTCCTAGGCGGTTGCTGTCCTGTCTGTTGCGCCAGGAATCTCACTCGTTCCTGCAGCAGCAGTTGATGTTCTCTGCCGGCATCAGAATCGGGGTTGACGGTCGGCTGAAGATATCCGTACTTCTGCAGAAGAAGCGTAGCCTCTGCGCGAAAACTGATGTCCGTTTCCAGACGCTCGAAGATCGCCTCCTCAGCCAGGTCGGAATCTGAAATCAGCTGGCCGTGATCGGTCGCGTCTTTTGCGATCCAGCGCTTCAATTCCACCATGAGGCCGGGATCCCGGTGGAGGATGGCAACGATCTGGCCGACCGAGGCGGCGACATGGGCCATGTTCTGGCGCGCCAGCTCGGAGGTCGACACTCGCGGCCGTTGAGTAGTTTGTCCGAACACACTCAGGCACGTGGCCACAAGGCCAAGCCCGAGCAGAAATAACATGTGCCTGCGAGAGCGGAGCATAGCGAAGCCCATGAAACCTGCTGCTTGACTCGTTTGAATTCTGCGCCCTCCGGGGCGACTTAGATGCTGAACCTCTTGGACCTGGGACGCCCTGGAACCTAGAACTCTATAGAAACCGTGCGGTTAATAGAGTTAATAGGGAGTATTAGATCGCGAATTCGCGTCTGAAGGTTGTTCGCGATTTTGGATTTTGCGCCCGCCATTCTTGGGCTGCAGTAATGTTGAATTAGTGGCCTGACCGGGGAGGACGAAGCCAATACGAACGCGTGTTACCTGTGGAAATCTGGCCATTCGCTATGCACTTACAGGCGCATAGCATAGAGAAGCATGTTATTTAATATAAAAGACTTATTGATGGACTTGCGGACATTCGATCCGGCGACGGCTCTGTGATCACCAGCCGATCGATATGGTGACTAAAAGAGAAACTTCAGCGCCACCTGAATTACCCTCGGGCTTACGTCCGACTGGATTTGCCCGAACGTCGGCGATTCGATGTCGCTGACCGGCAGGCGAAGGTTAGTGTGATTGAGCAAATTGAACAGTTCACCCCGGAATTGAAGCTCTTTTGATTCTGTCAGCCGAATGTTCTTGAAGGCTGAGGCGTCCCAGTTCACATATCCTGGGCCCTGGACGACGTTGCGGCCTTCGTCCCCGAAGACCTCGAAGCGGCCGAGAGGATCAGGTTGGAGTTGCTGGAAGGCGTTTTTGTTAAACCATTCTTGAGGGGTGCGCGGACCGGAGTTGGGATTGCCGACCAGATTGGGGCGGTTCGCAGAAAAGCCGGTGATTTCCGGCGCTTGCCCTTGCAGCGAAACGTCGTTCGAGTCGAATACTGTGAAAGGTCCGCCACTCATAGCGGTGAAAATTCCGTTCAGCTGCCAGTTGCCGAGAACGCGCCCATACCAAGTGCTGGAGTGCTGCAAGAAGGGAAGGCTCCACTGATAACTCAGCACGAAACGATGGTGGGAATCGAACATCGACCGGCCGCGCTCTGCCGCGAGATCAAATGGATTTTGCGCCAGGTCATTTTCTCCGGCCACAGGTTGCGAGGCAGAACCGGTAATGTTGAAGGAAGAAACGTCATCGATGGAATGCGACCAGGTGTAGGAGGCAAGGAACGAAAGCCCGTGGTTGAAGCGCTTGCGCAGGCTGGCTTCCAGGGCGTTATAGCTGGAGTTCGCGACGCCCGCAATTTCACCGACTGAACTATACACGCAATCGTTCGGGTTCGCTAAGGTGCATCCAGAATAGAGGCGCCGCTGGTTCACGTTGTTCTCGGTTGAAATCGGGCACGGGACCGTCGGCGTACAGCCGTTGCCGGTAGTGACTGCGCCGGGGACAAAGGCAGGCGGATTGCCTTCAATGAATCGCGGCAGCCGCACGCCAGTCGTGCCCACGTACCCAAGCTGCAAGAGCCAGTCCTGGCCTAGCGATTGCTGGATGTTCAGGTTCCAATCCTGCGCGTAGGGCAGATGCAGGTTGCGCGCGACTACGAGCAGAGTCATCGGCTCGGGGAAGGCCTGGCTGAAAGGATTGGGAGTGTAAAACGGATTGGCGAATGAGTTCACGGGGCTAATTTGCTGAGTCTTGAGGAAAGGAGGCGAGCTGACCGGATCCTGCAGCGGACCGCCTTCTCCGGTGTAGAACGGCTCGTAGAAAATTCCGTAGGCCACGCTGACCACCGTTTTAGAGTTGCCACGCGGGTCCCAGGCCACTCCGAAGCGCGGAGCGAAAGCTGTCTTTTGCGTCGGAATCAGGCCGGCGGGCACGCCCGGGTCGCCCGGGTAAAGAAGCCCCGCGGGCGCAGTGGGAAGCACCCGGGACTGCGCTCCAGGAACGAAGAGGTTGACCTCGTTGTGCCGTTCAGTCGAAGGAAAAGGTAGCTCGTATCGAAGTCCCAGATTCAACGTTACACGAGAATTGATTTTGTACGTATCCTGGCCATAAGCGTCCGCGGCCCGGTCCCGGATTTCGCGAGCAAAGTTACCTCCGCCTTGCAGAAATACCACTGGAGCACCTGACAGGAAGCTGGCAAATCCGTCACTGAAGGGAAAAGTTGTGAACACAAAGAAGCCATTGCTGGCGATGCCCTGCAAGGCGTTGATCTGATCGCGGCGATAGCCACCACCGAATTTCAACTCGTGACGACCGTGGATCCAGCTGAGAGAGCCGGAGAGATCAAACGTATTTTGAAACGTGTTGCGCGGTCCCGTGATGGGGTCGCCAACCGAAGCGTATCCGCCGACCTGAATGAAAGGAGGTCCGGCGGCGGAAGGCAAGGTCGGGGCGTACTGGAAGCCCAAGTCGGAGGGCGATTCGTGATTCAGGTGTTCGTCGAGCAGAAACATATCGCGGAGATATGAAAAGCGCGCGACGCCGATAGTAGTGGGCGAGAAGATATGCGTTTCCTGCGCGACGAAGTTCTGCGCGCGGTTATACTCGCCCACCGGAAAGCCGGGGACGTTGGCTCCTACTGGGGAAAGAGGATCCGTTGTCGGTCCGGTGCTGAACATGTAGCGGAAATTGAGAGTGTCGGCGCTGGAAAGATAGTGATCGAGGCGCAGTCCGAATTGGTCGTTATTCTCAACTAGAGTCTGCGTGGCGATGAATCCATTTTCGCCAACGTTTGGCATTGGGAAAAATGGCAAGACATTCGTCGCGGTCGGATCGATGGAGGGTAGCTGGTTGTTCGGGATTGGAACCGGCGCCGGGCCCATGGCGAAGTTGAGCAGTTGTCCGTTGAAATCCGGCTCGTTCGTCGTGGTGTTGGTACAGAGGCCGCCCACAAGTGCGTCACCGGGGATCGAGGTGCACAACTCGGCGAAGTTGCCCTCTCTTTCCGCGACCGAGGGCACTGTTGCAGGAACGGTCTCACCCTGCCGGTTGCGGAAACCTTCGTAGTATCCGAAGAGGAAGGTTTTATCTTTGACGATCGGGCCGCCGAAAGTTGCGCCGAATTGATTTTGTTTCAAAGGCTGGACGCTCTGGGTGAAGTAATCGGAGGAATCCATCGCGTCGTTTCGTAGAAATTCCCAGGCCGCGCCATGAAATGAGTTAGAGCCTGACCGCGTAACGATGTTGGTTGTCGAGCCGGTATTGCGTCCGAACTCGGCATTCGCGTTGTGGCTGAGAATCTTGAATTCGGCAATCGCATCGATCGGCGGCTTGAGAACAAATCCACCATCGACAGAGCTCTCGTTGTCGGCGCCGTCAATCATAAAGTTGTTCGACTCCGGCCTCTGGCCGTCGACGGCATAGGCCTGGTTCTCTCGCGCCGGACCGCCAGCTTCGAGCAGTCCAGGAGTCAACGGCACGACTCCAGGCTGAAGGAGTCCTAACTGGGAAAAGTTGCGCCCATCGAGCGGCAGGTCGAGAATCTCGTGCTCCATCACGGTTTCGCCGAGACTACTGACCGTGTTCTGGACTAACGCTGCGTCAGCGCTCACTTCCACCTGCTGTGTCTCTGCACCGAGCCTGAGGTGAATGCCGATCGTCGCAGTTTCGTTTACATCCAGCGAAATTCCTTGCTGCAAATACTTCTGGAAACCCTTGGCCTGAACCTCCAGCTGGTAATGTCCGATGGGGAGCTCAACCAACACGTACTCTCCCTGGCGATCCGTGATTACCTCACGGGTCAAGCCGGTTTCAATCTGCTTTGCGGTGACGGTAGCGGCTTGAACGATCGCTCCGCTGGGATCCAAAACAGTTCCGCGGATATTGCCTGTAATTTGTTGTGCTTCAACCTTGAAACTTACGAGGTTCAGTCCGGCAACGACCGCAACCAGCACAAAGGCCAGGTTTTTCAAATTACTCATGCATCTCCCAATTTGCCATTTTCTCTTTTTGTTTTTACGAAGTGCGATTGATGTTGGAACAAAGACATCCCCGCAGGCGAACACAGAGTACGCAGAAGATCTCCCCCACAGAGTGCGGCGATTATAGAAATGTTCAGCGGTGGGTCAATAACGCGAAAGGATTATGCATCTTGCAGAGGCGTCGGAGGACATTCAGAAGCTTGGAGGGGCAAGCTGGAGGGAAGAGCAGATCGCGGAAGCAGTCTACATTACTGTCATGCTTGCATTTTCAACCGAGTCGATTGATGCTTTGGGGTTCCATCACAGGCCTATCTTGAGAAAGAAAAAATGACGCCGCAAGCGCGGATCGCACCCCGAAAAGCATATGCCGAGCCCGGCTATACCTTTCCCGTTTCATTTCGCCCGCAGCAAGGTTGTGATCTCTCCCTCAAAGACGGACATGTCGGTCGCGCCCACGTGTTTGGAGTAGATGCGGCCGTTGCGGTCGATCATGAACGCGATCGGCAAGCCTAGAACTCCTCCGTAAAGCTCGCCGGTCACGGCGTTACCCATCACGACCGGATAGTTGATCTTGAAACGCGGATAGAAGTCGCGGACCGGTTCCGGACCATCGTCCATGGAAATGCCAACAATCTGCAGGCCCTGATCTCGATACTTGTTCTGCAATTGAACAAACTGCGGGATTTCGTCGCGGCAGGCGTCACACCAGGTTGCCCAGAAGTCCAGGAGAACCAATTTGCCGCGGTAGTCTGAAAGATGGAATTGCTGTCCGCTCAACTGAGGAAGGGAGAAGTCGGGAGCGAGAGTACGCTGGGTGAGTCGGGCTGCAGTGCGAGGCCGCTTGTAATCATGGGCGACGAAGTAAAGTCCGGCGACGACTGCGATTGCCGCGATGCCGATCAGAACTCTTCTTCTGAGTGGACGCAGAGGCTACTCTCCCTTGGCGACTGGATAACCTTTACTCACCCAATCTGCACCGAAATTCTCCGCGATAAACAGCACCTTCACGTTGGTGAAGCCCATCGCGTGCAGGGCGTCGTCGGCGGGTTTGACGTTCGGACAATGGCTCCAGGGACAACAGCCGCAATAAATGATGATGAATGTTTTTCGAGGAAGAGGTTGAACGCGAGTGCGCAGTTGCTGAAGGCCGGTCTCGCTGGAAGCGGGGCCGATGTACTCGGAGCCGGGAATGTGTGCCTGCTGGTAGAGAACGTGGGAGCCGACCTGGATCACGAGCGGCTTTTCTCCTTTAGGTGTCTGAAGGATCTTGACCAGGTCTTCCGGGTTGATCAGCTCAGAACTGGATAAGGATGTTGCCTGATAAGCGGGAAGCGCGATCACGGTTGCGGCGCTCCAGTGGGTTTGCGAGATCGCCAAAGACCCAACCATGGCTATCACAACGATGATGAGTTTGACCGATAGACGCTGCAATTGAACTCCTCGCGGGCATTATCAGCGGTTTATTATCAGCGGTTCATGCCTGAGCTGCAAGCGACGCGCCAGCGACCCACAAGACAAAGAAGGCCGACTCACCTAGCCGGGCGGCGCGCCGTGAGTGTAGTATTGCCGTCTGTCATGGGGAACCTGCGTGGATAGAGAAGCCGACGCTGTATCGAAACGGATGTGCCGACTCCTCGGCAAATTTGGGCTTGCGAT
>Ga0307476_10000054_pt1 | contig 120780 bp, 94 predicted proteins | sample atmos_gasesECM2C_2_FD_203314 | JGI IMG/M metagenome (GOLD analysis project Ga0307476, IMG submission 203314) | Hardwood forest soil microbial communities from Morgan-Monroe State Forest, Indiana, United States - atmos_gasesECM2C_05 | ecosystem: Environmental > Terrestrial > Soil > Temperate... | reverse complement strand
GCGACCCTACGATGTCGTCGGACGATACGGTGGCGAGGAGTTCCTCATCATTTTACCTGGCTGCGATTTGGCCACAGGCGCTCGCCGCGCTGACGAACTGCGTAACCTGGTCGCGAAAGATCCGATTTTCACTCCCTTTGGTACAACTGCCGCCACCGTCAGTCTGGGAGTTACCGCGGCATTCAACCGCGAATGCTCGGTGTCAGATCTTCTGCGCGAAGCCGATATGTGCATGTATGCTGCCAAGAAGAAGGGAAGGAACCGCGTCGAATTCCTTACCGCCAAAACTCGCCAGAGGGGCGCTGGTCAGCGTTAACACAAGCGTACTAACGGGCTGGCCCGGTCACCTGATTGTCTGTTAGCCCAGGTTACTCACCTGCACGTTGGGCATCACACTCGGTGGAATAGCTCATGAGCGTGGCACCCGCCGCTTCAAAATACATTTCCCAGAAACGTCGAATGGTTGCCCATGAACGCGGAGTAAGTCCCGCCGTGGATGCGCCATAGATTCGAATTTCGTAGCGGGGCAGTGGCACGACGAGGCCGCTCGCCTTCGCCCGTTCGAGCATGCGCTCCGGACCTATTTCGAGCAGTTTCGGCACAGGAAAGTCCTTAGTCTCGTTGATCATGTCCGAGAAGATCCAAATGGTCTTAGACACCGATCGCGCCGAACTTGGGCTTGAGCCGGAATCAAATAGAACCTTCATGCGCCACAGGCCACCGAATATGTCCGTGCCCGAAACAACCGCAGCCATCCTGGAGGATTTCAGCTCGAAGGCGGAAGCGAGCTGCCGCCGACCGCGGTTGAGATCATCGGTAAAAACGCCGCTCGACTTCGGTGTCCGGCCGGTCAGAATCTCGCGCGTCCCGCCGAACGAGTCGATCGAAATGGCCGATACCCAGATGCGGCTGTTCGACGGCTCTGTGAGAAGAAGCTTCTTTGTTCCGATCAGATATTGATGAAAAAGTCCGTTTGTCCTCCCACTGCGCGAAATCGATGCGCTCGTGTCGATGAGGATTCCTTCGTATCGGTCGACTGTCTGAGCCCGACAGGGAATAGTGGAGCAGAAGGCGACGATCAGGAGCATCGTGAGCGCCCGGTGGTAAGGTGGGTGTCGCTTGGTTCGGGCATTCTCCGCCCGCAGAATTCCGGCGAGGCAGCGCTTCTTCGCCACTTCAGGTAAGGCCATAAGTTCTGAGACTCGCTCCTCCAAGGCAATAACCAACTCCGCCAGCCTCTTGAGCTTCTTCCAGGCTGTGAAGTCGTCATCGGTATACATCCGAACGAGGAACCCGACGAGGAACGCGAGCGCCAAGTCGACGGCAAGCATGACGAGGAACATGCCTTCGCCAAGCGACCGATGAATTCCTCTTTCCGATGTCTCGTCTTGTTTCTGCTTTAGCGGCGGCTGATCTTTCACGGTATCCAGGCCGTCCACGTAGGAGTCGGCGGACGGGTTCGCTACTGCTCGATCAACCATGTCACTCCTCGCCTGTCCGATCATCAGAATGCCGCAACCGGCGAGTGCCACGGCAACGACGACAACCGTAACCTGAAGCCATCTGCTCGCGGATATAATCCATTCGTACGCCAGATGCCCCACGACCAACGGCAAGGCCGTCAGGCCTGCGCCGGAGATGATCGTCAGGGGCGATCCAAAACCGAGCAAGTAGAACGTTGTCATGTTCCCGACGAGACATGCGACCCCGGCAAGCGCGGCAAAGCACAAGAGAATGCGAGCCTTGACGCGATGGGAAAGCATCTGCGGATCATTCACTGGCTCGGGACGGTCGTACAGACTGCCGTGCAACGCCCCAGCTTGATGTTTGACCTGGGCGATCTCCGAGTTCCGCCGTTGCAGTTCGTGCCGGAGTTCAACTTCGTAAGCACACAGGTGCAGGCCACAGATCTTCGTTGCGCGCTCCACGTCATTGCATTCGAGCATGGTCCGATAGCCGAATTCTTCAAAGTCGGCGGGGCGGTGGCCTGTTGCCAACGCGTTTTTCATGATTCCTCCCGGTCACAATTGGTACTTGAGTTGCGAATCGCGAGCCTTATAAAGAACACTCGCCGTAAGAGCGCCAACGTGACGGCCGCAAGCACGATGACGAGAGTCCGAATCATCACGCCTTTCAACCATACGAGCGCACAGATCAGGATCGGTAACAGAACGGCCTTCAGGAGCCAGAGCGTGATGAGCACAAATGCAAGCAGAAACAAACATCGCCAGATTCCCTTGCCCAGCAGTTCGAGACTGACCATCTGGGTTATGAGAAGCATTCCCAGAACCACGGCTACCAGCCCGCAGAGCATGAGTAAGAGTTCGGTCATGGCTCAGTTCCCATAAAAAAGGAGCCTGCCCGTGGGCAAACTCCGTAATAAAGAGCTAGGCAGATTCGAGGATCTTCCGTGCTTCCTCGAGTTTCTGCAGTTGGCGTTTTGCCTGCTTGAGTTCTTCTTCCTTCTTCTGAACGTCCTCGCGCAGGCGGTCGATTTGGCTGACAAAGACCTCAACCGGACTCTTCTTCTTCCAGGGTTTGCGTCCTGATTCGGCGGTTGAAGGCGTTGCTGCCGGGGTTGCGGTTGACGACCGGGACGATGCCTGGTCCGCTGATTTTGCTGGTGTCATTTACTCCTCCTTTTGAAACTAGGTTTGGGTTGGACGTGAGACGTTCGTTCCACATCCCGTCGGCATGCCGAGCACTCATCGGGATCGGCTGCCGAGTGTTCCGTGTGCTGATCGACGACGAAGAGTCCGAAGTTTCGTACCGCGATGTCGCGGACGGCTTCGTTGGCCTCGTCATGCGTAAGGTTGTGACGCAGAACGGAGTACTCGTTCCGGCCTGCGTCGTACTGGGTAATGAGCTTCAAGGGTCGTGGCACTGGTTCGATTCACCTCCTTTGTGATTTTGAGTTCGTGACCGGCGCTCTTTCCCATGCTTCACGAATCCAAGTTAGTTTTTTCGCCCACGGTAAGCTTCGTGATTCGCGTGAGGATACCTTCAGACAGACGATCTCCTCATCGAGTCCTATGAGCGCTCCGAGGGCTCCAAGATGGTTTTCACCGCCGAGGCATTCAATGACTTCGCTGAGCTTCGTCCCGGCCATTTGTGCCTGCTGGTGACAGTCGGTGCGAATCATGGCGATCAGGTTGTCCTCGGTGAATTGGTTCGGGTTCGGCATGAGGTTCTCCTTGAGATGTTTGTTGCCGTTTCTCTCGTTCGGCCTCGACCCAGACCTCGAGTTTCCGGATGGCCTCGCGCTTCACCGGCAACTCGACATGGGTATAGAGGGAATTGACCTCCTCGCCCGATGAGTGCCCCATGAGGGCCTTCCTCACGTCCTGTAGAACGCCCGCTTCCATAAGCCGAGTGTTGAACGCGTGGCGAAGGTCGTGAAAGCGGAAGTACCGCAGACCTGATCTTCGAATAGCCGCTTTCCAGGCGGTTTTGATCCGCTGTATCGGACGGCCCTTGAAGGTGAAGACCAAGCCTTCCGCCTTATCGTGTTTGAGCGCGGCGACGAGGTGCGTAAGTCGGGCGGTGAGCGGGATCTCACGGCTTTCGCCGCCGACGGTTTTGGAATGACTGACAAGGAGCACGCGACGGTTGAGGTCGATGTGCTCGGCGCGCTGGTTAAGGAGTTCTCCACGACGCATGCCCGAGTCGAGCGCAGCAATGATGAGGTGGCGTAGGTGGAGCGCTGCCGCACCGAGGAGCTTTGCTTCTTCGGTGAGGCTAAGGATCGGCCTCGGCTTCCGGCGCTGCTTCGGAAGCCGGATGCGGGCAAGCGGGTTTGCGGTAAGGAAGCCTTCTTCGACCGCCCAATAGAGGAGATGGCGAAGGACTTCGATATCGCGGTTGAGGGTCGTCTCCGTAAGCTGCTTCTCCTTGTGCCGCAGGGTGCGGAATTCCCGCACCGCGGACTTCGAGATCGTCCCAATCGGCCACTCGCCGAAATGGGGCAGCAGCACCTTGAGGCGATCGAGATGGTATCGGTAACAACTCGGAAAACCCAGGGGGCCGAGTAGTCCCGGTCTCTTGGACACTGCGAGGGAGCTGAGATGGCGAGTCGCCACGGCCATCGCACAATATGCCGCGGGGGAACAAGGGACCAAGTTCCTCAGAAGGGACTTTGCAATTCGCCGGTTATCGGGTTGTAGCGCGTCCCGCAGGCGAGACAAGTGACGAAATCGGCCCCGCCATCTGGATCATCCCAGACAAGCGTGTCGACATCATCATTCCCGCAGATCGGACAGGGTGCGAAAGCTCGATTGTCGTCGTCCATCGTGTTTTTCCTTTCTTGCGGATTTTGGGCTTGACAGGAATCCCGTGTCGGCGGCCACACACGAAAACTCAGGAGCCGTATGGATGTGGCCCCTGAGAATGAAAAGCGAGGCTGATATTTTTTGAAGAGGAAGGAAGAGAGGATTAGCTGGCTTTCGGCTCGAAGTTCGTGATCAGGACCTCCTTATAGCGTCGTCCGGCGGCTTTCTGAGACGTGTAATGCAGTTCCACTCCCTGAATGTGAAAGCTTCCAAAGAGGTTTCTCACTTCTGGGACATCATTCAGCGACAGAATGAACTTGCCCCGGATTTTCTTGAGCTGCCCGGCCAGCCTTTCGAAATCAGCCTCGCCGAGGTTGTGGCGATAAAGCTTCCTTCCCCAATACGGCGGGTCCAGGTAGAAAAGCGTCGTCGGACGGTCGAACCGATGTATGACCTCGTCGTACGGCGCGCATTCCAGTTGCACCCGCTGTAACCTTTTATGGGCATTGTCAATGAGCTTGGGAAGGCTTTCCAGGTTGAAACTCGGCGGCTGAACCACGTTGCGATGATAGACGGGATTGCGGACCAGGCTCGCGAAGCAGTTCCGCAATAGATAAAGGTAGCGTGCGGCTCGCTGGATATCCGTAAGGACAGACGGATCGCTCTTTTTCAGGAGATCGAACCAGCTGCGGCTCACAACCGCGTACTTGAAATACCGAAGCAATTCCTCGTAATGTTGCTGGCAGCCTTCGCTACAAGCGTAATCTCCGAGTTTTGGCTTTCATTGGGATTGCTGGCCCAGTTGTTATCGGTGGCATGGTTATCCACGGAATCGCTCCAGATTACTTGAAAACCTTCGTGCTAGTTGTGGGAATTGTGGCTATTGTCGAGGCCCTGGTGAGCGTGTGGTCTCTCGCCGCATCATGGGCGGAGAACCTGAGCTACTCCCAGCGGTCAACCGCCGAGAACCTTGCACTCTCCGCAGCATTCAAGGAACTTGGCCAACAGGCCCCAAATCCGCCATCCGACTTAGAGATAAAATTTACTGATCTGCGAAGCCGGGACGACTCAAGGCGTGCGGGAGATGCGGAGCAGGGTGTTACCGAAAAAGAGAAGCGATACGCACATCACGCGGGTCTGGTGCATTTCGCACGAGCTTGTGAGGGTTGTAAGCAGACTCCGATCTCCATGGACTCGTCTGATTGCAAAATGTGCGGTAACTTTGGGTTCTTCAACTTCTGAGTGTTTGGGAGGAAGAAAAGATGAACGACAAAACTGCCAAGGTGTTCAACGGCTGGTTGGCTCTGACTGTGGAGGAACGCCAGAAATTTAACGAGGCTCTGCGCGAATATACCGAAAAGCCGGAATCGGGTAAGGCTGAGTTTCGCGAGTCGGTTCGCAAGTCAGCCACGCGAATGGAGACAGGACCACTAGGGAAAGGTTGCCCGTGTTGCGGTCGGTGAAACACGGTTCGTAGTGCTGGAAATACGACGTGGCGGCCAAGCTTAGGAAAGGTTCGTTCATGTGGCAGAAGATCACCCGAGAACGCATCACAGAAGTAGGCCATGTGATTCTCATCGCTCAAAACTTTTGGCTCATCTGGGATGCGACGAGACAGACCTCAACTCCCTGGGGCAAACTAGTATTTTTGTGCGTTGTCGCAGTGATTCTTCTTTTCACTGCTTATTTGAACATCAAAGCAATACGATTGAATGCGGCGAACCCATCACCATCTACTTCCCCAACTCCTGAACCACCGAAAAACCAAAGGCGAGAGACAGCCATAAACCGAATCGGTGAACTCCTGAGGCGTGGAGACTATCTAGTGGGGCAAACTCCTAACAGTGGTGCGACAGCCAGTGATTTCTGCCGCTTTTGGAACGAGCAGTTTCAGCGTTGGAGTCAAGAAGTCGGCACGCTTCTGAGCGACAACTGGGGACAAGAAGCAATGAATGCTTTCTTTTCTACTAGAGGGCTTCAGTGGGATCAGCCCGCCCCACGGATTCATGCAGAGGCCGTCACTAGCTACCACCAACTAAACCGCTGTCTGCAAAATCTGGAACAGCTGAAGCAGTCGCTGCCGAAGGCATAGCGCGCCCGCTACACGTCTTACAGGGCACGACTACGACTCTACATGTGCGGACGCTACAGACTCTCGCGCAGGAAGCAGATCATCGAAGAACACTTCGATGCCGCTTCGGGTGAAGAAGATTACCCTCCGGCTGTTGCTTAGGTGTTCTGCCTGTGATCAGGGCCTTCGGCCTCTGGGCTTCCATGGCTCCGGCGCGCCGCAAGACGTACGGCGTACGCTCACCAGATTCCTAGTCTGGGGTGCTCGAAGAAACGTTCCTTGCGTTGCACCATTTCTGTCCCACGTCCGCTTCTTTGGCCAGTAAACCTGTAGCCGACAGAAAACCGAATAGCCAAAAATGCCGGGAAATTCCCGCGCCGTCGTCTTAAGCCAAGGTTGCTATGTCCTTGTTGAATACCGACGCTAGCACGAACGAGTTTCTATTCAGACACACCACTGGCACGCAACTACCAACAGAATTCTTGTGTTTGCGCGTCGTTTAGAAGTCTGCCGGCTGATGGGCCGTCATTCGTGAAGAACGATTCGCGGACATAGGCCATGAGCCATGCACTGATGTTCTACTTGGGCGGCTAAGAAGCGTTCTTGCAGGAAGATCGGATTGCAAGTCTCGATGGAAACCCAGAGAGAAATCCAGAAAAACACGACCGTCTACAATTTCGACACCATCGATGTAGACGGAAAACCAGAAGCGCAGTTTAAGTGCTTGAAATAAATGGTCGGGGAGAGAGGATTTGAACCTCCGACCCCCTGGTCCCGAACCAGGTGCTCTACCAGGCTGAGCCACTCCCCGACTTTGTGCAGCGGGCGCGGAGGAACTACGAGCGCCTTCGCAGGAAACGTCCAGAGTACCCTCGGATTATAACACTCGCCGTCGCGCGTTTTGCTTCCGCGGTCCGCCGGGTGCGCGTTTTGCGGAACCCCCGGTTGTCGGAAACTTGGGGTTACGGATACGATAGGCTTTCGTCGGATTCGTCGTTCGACAAAATTCGTAAAATCAGCTCGAGTTATCGTTCATCCCCATGAAAACCGCCTTTACCGCGACCCGGCTCTACACTCCTGTCGAGGAAATCCAGAACCCCCTGCTGGTGGTGGAAGACGGGGTCGTCGCCGAGGTTTCGTCGCTCGTCACGAAAGAGGCTCCGGGCGGAATTTCGCTGATCGATTTCGGTGACGCCACGCTCGCGCCCGGGTTTGTCGATATCCACATCCACGGCGGCGCCGGACTCGACCTTATGCGGGCATCGCTTTCTGAATTCCCGCGACTGGGCAAATTTCTGGCGACTCACGGCGTGACTGGATACTTTGCCACTACCGTCGCCGCTCCGCTCGACCTGACTTGCTCTGCGCTGGAACGGTTGGCCGATGCGATCGAGTCCGCGGGCGCCACGCGTGACGATTCCGCGCAGGCTCGCCCATTGGGCATTCATCTTGAAGGGCCGTTTCTCAGCCACAAGCGGCGGGGAGTGCATCCGCCAGAATTTCTGGTAGCGCCCACGGTTGCGGTCTTCGAACGTCTTTGGCAAGCCGCACGAGGCCATGTCCGCATGCTGACGATCGCGCCGGAAGTTCCCGAAGCTATGGATGTGATTGCCGAAGCGGCGCGGCGCAACGTCTGTGTGAGTATCGGTCACTCCGACGCGGAGATGCCCATCGCGCGCGATGCAATCAAGGCTGGAGCGCGCCATGCTACGCACACCTTCAACGCCATGCGTCCGCTAGATCACCGCGAGCCCGGCATCATCGGCGAGGTGCTGAGCAATGACCAATTGAGCGCCGACATGATTGTCGATGGTATTCATGTCGACCCGGCAGTAGTAAAGGTTTTCCTGCGCGCCAAAGGGCGTGAACGCGCCGTGCTGATCACCGACGCAATTTCGGCCACCGGCATGCCCGACGGCCGCTACCAACTCGGCCCGATCGAAGTGGACCTGAAAGACGGCAAGTGCACGTCGAACGGCACCCTCGCCGGAAGCGTGCTCACGATGGATCGCGCTGTACGCAACGTAACCAAGTTTTCCGAATGGAACTTGCGGGATGCGGTGCAAGCCGCCACACTGAATCCGGCGCGAGCCGTGGGCCTGACTGCCCATCACGGAATTCTCGCGAAGGGCGCCGCCGCGGATTTCACGGTGTTGAATTCAGCCGGCGAAGTGCTCAAGACCATCGTTCGCGGACAGGGTTTCTAGAATTGGACTTAGTTAGGCTTGCGGCGGCGGGCTTCCGCCAGATGATGCAGCAGCATGAGCTCGTCGGCACGGGAGAGCTGATCGAGAAAAGAGGTTTCTAATTTAGGGGCTTCATCGCTCGCGGTCTTCGACGGGCCTGCCTGGCGCAATTTATCTCCAAGCTCGGGTTCATTGCTCATTACCTGCGAATAAAACCAGAGGAAATGGCGCATCTGGTCGAGCGCCGAACGCAGCGTTTCGATCGGTTCGGTCTCCGACAGCGAGTTGAGCGCCTCCATGAGTTCCGGGTCGCTCGGAGCCTGCATGGCGGCGCAGTTCAGCTCCTGCTGGATCGTTCGCAGATCCTCGGTGACGCGCGCGATTCGGAGATGAAGATCGTTCATATTGTCGCTTGCCATTCTATTTGTCGTTCCACCATCTCATCGGCAAGTCGAAGCGAATAGATGTCCCACGGGCATGCGCCTTTGGTAATTCTGCTATTACTTTGGAGCAACAAAAGGTCACCTCGGCGAAACACCTTGATTGGCGCGGCTTTTCGCGCATCGCGCGACGCTGATTTCGCATTCGCTCCGCGATCCGCCTGCGGCGAACAGTGCTTTCCTCATGACCGTTAGTGCATGCTCCAATGTGCCAAGGTCACCGTGCTGATCACAATCGGCACACGACTTCTCATCTGTGATACAACACGGCGTGCCCGAAACTTCGCCGAGCCGGCAACTGATTCGCGCCATCGGCCGCTGGAGCCTGACCGCTCTCGTGGTGAACTCCATCATCGGCAGCGGCGTGTTCGGACTTCCCTCCGTCATCGCAGGCCGTTTGGGAAAGTTCAGCCCCCTGGCTGTGCTGCTCGCAGGTGTCGGAATGGCCATCATCTTTGGTTGTTTTGCGGAAGTCGCTTCACACTTTCAGCACGCCGGGGGCCCTTACCTTTATGCGCGTGTAGCCTTCGGACGCGGCATGGGAATTCAGGTGGCGTGGATGCTCTTCCTCGGGCAGGCGGCCGCGCCGGCCGCCAACGCCAATTTGTTTGTGATTTATCTCGGAGAATTCTGGCCGCATGCCCGCGACCCGGTGCCCCGCGCAATCATCCTGACGATTCTGGTGGGCGTGCTCGCATTCATCAACGTGCGCGGCGTGCGCGCCGGAACGCAGGTCAGTAACTTCTTTACCGCGGCAAAACTGGTGCCGCTGTTTGCGGTGATCGCACTCGGATTATTCGTGCTGCACGGGCATTTCGCCGGAATTTCGGCCGGGCCGCCCAACCCCGTCACGATCGGTCAGTGGTTAAGCGCGGCATTGCTGCTCGTGTTCGCCTATGGAGGATTCGAAACCGCGCTGGTGCCCATGAGCGAGGCCCAGGCTCCTCGCCGCGATGCCCCTTTTGCGCTGTTTACAGCCCTGGCGACCTGCACCGTAATCTACGTGCTCATTCAGTGGGTCGTGGTCGGAGTGCTTCCCGACGCGGCGCACAGCGACCGTCCGCTGGCTGACGTTGCGCGGATTGCGGTTGGATCCTTCGGCGCGGGTCTGGTCGCCGTGGGCGCGCTGGTTTCTTTCTATGGATATCTCAGCGCGAAGATTCTTGGCATGCCTCGCGTCACGTTCGCCCTGGCCGAGCAGGGAGATTTCCCGAAAGCCTTCGCGGTGATTCATCCGCGATTTCACACCCCCTACGTTTCGATTCTGGTGTTCGCCGCGCTGGTCTGGGGATTCGCGCTGACTGGCGAATTCAAATGGAATGTGACGCTCTCCGCTGTCGCCCGTCTGCTCTATTACGCTGTCTGCTGCGCCGCGCTGCCCGTCCTGCGCCGCAAACAGCCCCACGATGCCTGCTTCCGCCTGCCGGCTGGAGATCTCTTCGCCGGAATCGCCGTGGTTATGTGCGCCGCGCTGATCACGCAGGTGGACCACAGCCAGTCCCTGATCGTAGCCGCTACGATAGTCTTAGGCTTGGTGAACTGGCTCGTCGTTCGAAATCGCAAGACTTAAAAAGACCGAAAATTCAGTTCGTATAGATCCGCACATAATCCACCAGCATCTCCGATGGGAACGGAGTAGACGAGTCCGGCGGTCCGGGATAGTCCCCACCGATGGCCAGGTTCAAAATAATGAAATTGCTCTGACCGGCGTCGAAGGGCCAGATTGCGCCATCATTCAGCGGCGTCAGGCTCGAGGCGTTGTAGGTGGCATAAATGTTGGAAGGACTATCGATGTAATACTGCACGTTGTTCGGCGACCAGATCATGCCGTAGGTATGAAACTCACCTCCCGCTGTCTGTCCGCTGGGAAAATTGTACTGACTTCCGAGTCCCGTCCCTCCGGTAAAACCGGTCCCGTGCACCGAGCCCTCATTCCAATCTGGCGTTGCGACCGCGTTAACGCGCTCCAGCACATCCTGTTCGCCGCAGGCCGGCCAGTTCACCGTGGCGATGTTATTGCCGAGCAACCAATTTGCCGGCCAAAAACCCTGGGCCTCAGGCACCATAGACCTAAATTCAAGCCGCCCATACTGAAAGCTGAACAGGCCCTGCGTTTTCAAACGCGCCGATGTGTACACGCCGGGCGACGGCTGCTGACCTACAATATACAAAGCTCCATCTGTTCCTGGATACGCGGCTACATATTCGCTGGGACTCGTCGTGCTGCACGGCGACGTTGATGATCCCCAGGCACAGTAATCTTCCAGTTCGCTGTTGCCGAAGCCGCTGTTGCCCGTGTCATAGGTCCAAATCAGTGGGTTGGGCTGAGACGGCGTGGCGCTAGTACTGGAAAATTCATCGCTCCACACCAGCGTTCCCGACGGGATATTGAGTGTGAAAGTCTGGCTGCTAACGGCACTGGATGTTCCTCCGGCTGTCGCAATCGCGTTGAGGGTGAGATTCGATGCAACCAGAAAAGGTGCCTGGTATTGCTGTGAAGAAGAAGTGGGAGTGCTTCCATCGACCGTGTAGTAGACAAGGGCGCCCGGGGTCGCGTCGGCCACGGCCGCGATCACGGCTTCATTCTGCGCAGCTGTCGTCGAGATGGTCGGAGCCGCCGCGTTCACCATTAATGTGACCTTGGCCCCAGACGTTGTGTAATCGGTGGTATTAGTCGGCGTAAAGGTCACGGACAACGTCTGCGACCCGACCGCAAGCATGGTTCCCAGGGGTGGCGTGTAGACGAAAGCGCCCGGGACGCTTGTCGTCGCATCCAACTGCGTCGCACTTAGCGCCGTACCGTATGCAATAGCAGCAGGCGTGGCCCACTTGATGACCGGGGTCACAGGCGAGACACCCCCGCCGCCTCCACCGCCGCATCCGGACATCAAAGCGCCCGCCAGGAAAATCGCCGCCAGCGTCCCCGCGTCTGCCCGCATAGCCCCACCCTCGCGGGAGAGTGACCAACCGATCCCGCCGCTCCCATTTAACCCCCGTCAAATTGCGGAGTCAACACTAACCGAGCAGGTCGCGGATGTGACATCTGTAGAGACATTGCTTGCAATGTCTCTCTCACCACCATTCGGAATCCTGCTGGCAAGACACAGCAAGCTACGTCTCTACGATTCCTTCTCCATCGCCAGCAACGCCTGCTTGCGTTCGACACCCCAGCGATATCCGCTCATGCTGCCGTCCTGGCGGACCACGCGATGGCAGGGGATCGCGACCGCGACCGGATTGGTGGCGCAGGCGCGAGCCACGGCGCGAACCGCACGCGGCCGGCCGATTGCCCTGGCAACCTCGCTATAAGATCGCGTGGCGCCAAACGGAATCGATTGCAGGTAGGTCCACACGCGACGCTGGAAGGCTGTGCCGCGAATATCGAGTGGCAATGACAATGACGAGGACGCGTCCAGGTCCTTGCCGCGCATGTGGCGAAGCAGCGCACTCACCCACGGTTGCAGGCCGCCATCGTCGAGCTTGCGCGAGGCGAACGGGAATTCGTGCTTCAGCCCCTCGAGCAGTTCGCCATCCGTGCGGGCGAACTGAATCGAGCAGATGCCGCGCTCGGTGGCCGCGATCAGCATGCGTCCCAACGGCGAGTCGGCGCAGGTGTAACGAATCGTGGCGGCAATCGCGCCGCGGCGGTATTTATCGGGCGTCATGCCGAGCTGCGATGCCGTCTTCTCGTAGAGCCGGCTGCTGGAGCCGTATCCGGCATCGTACATCGCACGGGTAACCGAATCCCCGGCTTGCAGATTACGCTTCAGCAGCCGCAGACGACAGGAGTCGGCGTAGGCGCGCGGCGTAATGCCGAGCACTTGCTTGAAGCGGCGTTGCAGATGAAACGGGCTCTGATGAAATTCCTTGCCCAGCCGACCAAGAGTTAACGGCTCGTCAAGATGCTGCTCGATGAAGCGGCAAATGGCCTTCACGCTATCCGACCGCGAGTTGCCGCTGATCGCCTTCGGCCGGCAGCGCAGGCAGGCGCGAAATCCTGCACGCTCAGCTTGTTCCGGGTGGAGAAAGAACTGTACGTTTTCGCGGCGCGGCCGGCGCGCCGCGCACGATGGCCGGCAATACACGCCCGTGCTCGAGACGGCAAAGACGAATTCTCCGTCGCGGGCAACGTCTCGCGCCATCACGGCATTCCAGCGCGGATCGTCGTTAGAATGATCGCGCGATGCGTCGCTCCGGCGTTGTGCGGCCTCCGGCGTTCGGGTTGACGAGCTGGGTTGACGAACAGGCATGAGTTCTAAGCTCTCGGCTATGAGTATGGCATTCGTAGTCATGGCAAGGAAAGCGTACGGCGTAGCCAGGCACGTGGACTATCCGAATCTTGCGGGCAAACCAAAATTGTGCCGAATGCCAGTTTCTCAGTGGTCTGGATCGAAGGACGCGGGCAAAGCCCTTTGCGACTCCCCACCGAAAAGATTAGATTCTAGGTGAGCAGTCTTCGCCTTAAGACTTGAGAACCGATCTCTACGAAAAACGCGCGTTTGGCAGCCTGAGGTCTTTGGATGTTGAGGTACGAACTCATCAACAAGGAGTGGATCGTCTCCCGCACCGCACGGAGTGTTTATCGCTCATCAGCCACCCTGTCGATGTTGTTATTCCCTGTGCTTTGGCTCGCGATTGAAAGTGACGGGACGCTCGGTCCCTTCCTAAGACCGCTCCTGTTCATTGGGGTGCTCGGGATGGCGCTGACAGGGCTAGCGATGGAGTATTTTCTGTTCCGCTTCGACAACTCAGGTCCGCTGAAACAAATATTCTGGTTCTGCATAATGATCTTTGCGCCGATCGGACCGGCTCTCTACTGTTTTCTCGTGTATTCGCGATCCGATATTCTCAAACTAGCTGTGCCGAGGCGAAGCGACGAGATCGGTTGACGGTCGAGCATGAGCTTCAAGGTTCTCGGCTGTGAGTAACTCCACAGGCGCCAGTTGTTTCTGCGGGCGAATCTGTTCCGCTACTACTTCGCGTCCAGTCCGGTACACCTTGTAGGCCCGCGCCGAGGGTTTCGATTGAATCACGCGGTAGAACTGTCCGTCGATGAACTCGATGGCGCAGTTGTTTTCAAGCGCAATTCCTACTCCTCCGATCTTGCGAATCATGTCGCGGAAGTCCTTTCGTCGCGGCACTCCTCGGGTCATGCCGTTGTAATGGGGACAATGGATCCCTTTGACGAGCCCCAGGCCTTTCACGTTGATGTAGTTCCAATCTTGCGGGTTGTAGAACGACATGGAATCGGAATGCCCTGACTCAAACCAGCAGATCGCGCCTGCGCTAATACCCGAGAGCACAGTTCCCTTCTCGTAGGCTGCCCTGAGCAGCGTGTCGACACCCAGCCGCCGCCAAACTCGCATCATTAGCAGGGTATTGCCGCCGCCCACATAGATCACATCTGCCGATGAGACCTTCCTCTGGATCTGCCCTTTCGAAGGCCGTTCGCGGATGAGGAACAGCACATCGGTCTTACATTTCAGGAAGCCGCCGAAATATTCCTGGACGTGCTGCCAGTAGGGTTCGGCGTCGGAACTCGCGGTGGGGATGAAAAGAAGCTTTGGATTCTTCTTGTGGGAAAGTCGGATGATCTCGCGGTCAATGGCGGCTGTTCCCTTCGTTCGTATATTTCCGCCGCCGATCGCCACAATCGCCCTGGGCATGAGGATCATTCTACCGACATGTCGCCAAAACAACGCAGTGGCGCGGGGCTAAGGCCCACACTGATTCTGGGTGCTTTACGCGGTTCTGGAGGGCCGCCGTTCCACGGCAGCGCCGTGCGGTGGGGTTTTGGCTAAGACCGCGCTTAGTCAGGCAGCGGTTGAAACGGGCTCAACACAGCGGTCATGCCCGCGCGCTTGCGCAATTCGCCCAGCAGGGCCCCGGCGGCGTTCTGATAGGTTTTGTTAGGATCGGACGGATCGGCCCAGACCGCGTCATAGATGATCTGGGCGGCTTCTTTGAGTTCCATGTGAAATGCGGCTTCGCAAACGTCCAATCGCTCCTGCAGGAGCTCGTAGCAGGCCTGGCAGATTTCGGCGCTGGCCGGTTCCCCGGCATGCTGCTCGCTAAACTTGCAAATCGATTCCGGTGCGTTCACCACTCCGGCGTGGGCTTCGAGTAGTTGTGACTTGAATTGACGAAGAAATTCTTCCCGCTCCTGCTCGACGACGGCAGTATCAGGAACGGGTTCAACCACAGCTTGCGACACCGGTAGCGGTCTCTTAGGAGCGACTGGAGATACACGCTGGTTGTGCTTGCAGGTGGGGCAGACATCGAGATCGGCAGGATAGTACAGATGACATTTCGCGCACGGCAGACCATATCCTGTCGGCTTTCGTGGAGCGGACTCAGGCGAGCTTGCCGCCGAGGCTCCGTCTGCACGGCGAGTTTCCTTGCTCAAAGCCGCTTGCACGACGGCGTTTACCGTAGACTGCTGAGTTCGGGTTGCGTTGCTCGCCATCGAAAACTTCCCCCGTCGATGTGTTTGCGCCGCCCGCTGGGTGCGGACTTAAGTCTAGTGTAAGGATCAGCTGAGGCCTCGCCTATGCACCGTAGTACACCTGCGGGTATTGGCCGAGCGGTCGGTTCTTACTCTCGCTGGCGAGCCTCGTGCTCAGGGCCGCCGCTCTTCGCGCTGACGGCACGCGCACGGCGCCCGTCGCCACACGGGCCCTTAGCGGGAATTCGGTTCCTTCATCAGCTTGAGGAGTTCTTCGCGGCGGGCGCGATAGAGACTGCGCTCGGGGTCGAGGCGTGCAGCCGTCTCTAGTTCCGACAGTGCTTCTTCGTAGCGATCCATAGTCATCAGGCAGGCGGCCAGGGAATAGTGATTGTCGGCCGACGCGTTTACGCGCAGGGCCTCGCGAAATTCTTTTTCAGCGGCATGCAGTTCTTGCCGCTGAAACAGAAGCGTGCCCAGCAGGTGGTGCGCCAGGTCAGAGTCGGGATTCAGAGAAACGGCCAGCTGCAGCTCGCGCAGAGCATCATCCGGTTTGTTCGCCAGCAGCAAAGCCTGACCTAAGATGCGGTGCTCGGTCGACCCCGTCGGATTCTGCTGCACGGCCAGCCGCAATTCGTCGACCGCGGCGTCGTAGTTCTTTTTCGCCATGTAGGCGCTGGCCAGGCAAGCGTGCCCCTGTTGCCACTCGGGATGCTCGTGGTAAAGGGTGTGCAGCTCCTGAATGGCCGAGTCGAAGTTCCCCTGATCGCAGTAGGTGTTGCCGAGATTGTTGCGGATGGAAGCTTCGCCAGGGGCGATGCGCTTGGCCGCGCGATATTGCGCTACAGCCTGATCGAGATTACCTTCCTCGTGCAAGATCAGCCCCAGGTTGGCGTGAGCTTCCCAAAATGAAGGCCGCAAGCGAATGGCCTCGTCATAAGCTGCGATGGCGCGGGGCAGATTTCCGTCCGCGTGCAGCGCAATGCCCATGTCGTAATAAGTGTCGGCGTTGTCATGATCGCGGGCCAACGCCTCGCTGTAGGCATGCACCGCCGCACTGTACTGGCCGTTCGAGTAGAGGCCGAGCCCCAGAAATTGATAAGCTTCGGCGTTGTTGGGATCGATGCTGAGCGCGGTCCGCGCCTCGGCAATCGCATTCGGCCCGTCGTCCATGCGATAGAAAAGATAAGCTAGGGCGCCGTGGTTCTCGGGCAACTCGGGCATGAGCTGCGTGGCCTGAGTGAGTTCGTCGAACGCGTCGTCCCATTTCTCCTGCTGGCGATAAATCACGCCGAGCGCGAAGTGCAGGGCGGAATTGTGTGCATCGGAAGCCGGAGTTGCAGAAGCTGGAGTCCCAGAAGCTGATGCTCCCGAATCTACTATCTGGCGAAGGTCGGCTTCGGCTTCATGGAAGCGCTGCAGGCGGGCCTCGGTGGCAGCCCTCAGCAGAGCTTCTGGAATCGAAGGGCCCACCCTGGCAGACTGAGCGTTCCCGGAACTCAGCACGCGCAGCAAGTCTTTATCCGCGCCCGCGGACTCGATCTGGCGCAATTCGTTCCGCGTAGGCAGAGTAGCCAGACCACGTTCCGCGACCAGACGGGCCAGACGGCTGTTGGGAACTCCGCCGACCAGCCAGGCAGCGAGCTGCGTGGTGTCGACAGGCTGAACCTGGGTTTGCTGAACCTTGCCTTGCTGAACCTGAGCTTGCGCGGTGGCAGCCGCGGCCAGGGCAAATAACAGAAGAAATCGTAGCGCTTGCACTCTCACCGGACTCCCTGACGCGTTGATTGGCTTGCTGGTGGCGGCTTTGAAGGGCAATGCCTTCAAAGACCGCCTAAGAAACATAGCCCGCCGAAGGACGTGCAGGTAAGGTCACGGAGGTAACCGCCCGATCACTTCGCCGAATACGTTCCTGTTCCGAAACGGCGTGCTTGGAGGTACTCGAAATCACAACTCCGCGTCGCCGGGGATGTACTGAAGATGGCCATCGCGTCGGGGTAAAACACTGAAAAGGCTACAGAAGGTCCAATGGATGAGCCGAGGTTTGACTTCCCTTTTGGCCTCCCGTAGGCTATAAGTTGCTGTTGGCAATAGAGACCATTGGAGGTTCTTATGGGTGAGTTATCACCATGGCATTGGCTGCTGGTAGCGGCGATTGCTCTTCTGCTCTTCGGCCCGAAGAAACTGCCTGAACTGGGCAAAGGGCTGGCTGAGGGCATTCGCAGCTTTAAGGACGGCATGAAGGAACAGCCTCCGGCGCCGTCTTCGAGCGATTCGAGCAAGAAGACTGAGACCAAGAGCTGACCTGCGTCAGCCGTTTTCTGGGTAGCCGTTTGAAGAGCATTGTGGGCAGGTTCTTCCGGCCGTAACTTCCGCCTCTTTGTCGCTGTATCCCTATTTCTGTCCCGTCGTTATTCCGGGTTCCCAAGCGCTTTCATTTTCAAAAACTCTGGTATCTGGAGGCAGGCCGTGTCGCGTAGATTTCAAGTGTTCATTCTGACAGCATTTCTCGTACTGGCATCGTCACTTTTCGCTGACCAGGTTACATTGAAAAACGGAGACCGGCTGACCGGCACGGTCGTAAAGTCTGACGGTAAGGCGCTGGTGTTGCACACCGAGGCCGCGGGAGACGTCACTATTCAGTTTGCCTCTATTCAGGAAATCAAGACCGAGCAAGAACTGCACGTCACGCTGAAAGGCGGAAAGACCGCGGTCGGCCCGGTCACCACCACTGACGGCAAGCTTGAGATCGCCACCAAGACGGCTGGCACCGTGGAAACCCCTACAACCGACGTGACGCTGATCCGAAACGACGCTGAGCAGACGGCTTACGATAAATCTCTGCATCCCGGATTGAGACACGGATGGACCGGTGGGGCCAACATCGGCTTCTCAGTCGCTCGCGGAAACAGCGAGACAGAGAATCTGGCTCTGGCTTTCAACGCGGCGCATACTACGCTCAACGACAAGATCACGCTCTACGCCACTTCCATCGACACCACCAATAACCTCGCCACGCCCAGCACCGTCGCAAACCTTGAAACCGGCGGCCTGCGTTACGACCGCAACGTGAACCCGAAGCTGTTCGCGTTCGGCGCGGCGGACTTCATGGCCAATGCCCTGCAGTTTCTGGATTTGCGCAGCGTTTACACCGGCGGCTTCGGCTTCCACGCCATCAAGTCCGACAAGACCACTCTGAACGTCCTCGGCGGCATCAACTACACCCACGAAGTTTATTCGAACGGACTTGAGGTGCCGCCGACTCTCCCTTCGACCATTCCGACGGGGGTGTTTGAGTCTTACGGAAAAACCAACCGGTTCGCCGCCCTGACCCTGGGCGAGGAACTGACCCAAAAGCTGGGCAAGAGCACAGGTTTGACCGAGAATTTCTATGTTTATCCGAACCTGCAGCAGACGGGACAGTATCGGACAGACCTTAATATCGGCACCGTTACCAAGATCAGCAAGTGGCTGGGCTGGCAGAACCAGTTCGGCGACATCTACGTCTCCAATCCTCCGACCAACACCAAGAATAACGACGTGATCTTCACCACCGGCCTGAACGTCTCCTTCACTCACTAACGTCGTTCAAACCACAACCGGGTTGCGCTCCTTCTCGCGTTCTGCGGGAAGGACGCGCCCTTGTGTCGTCCATCCACATCTTTCCAGCCGATCGTCGAATCAGAAGAATTCGCCCGAACCTTTCTCCCTCTGGTTGATTCCGCGCGTGGGTGCGAGTATGTTGGTCTGTCCCAAAGTAAGCTAAGTGGAAAACCCAGGAGATTCCCCGTGCTGAAACGATTTATTGTTTCTTTTTTTGTGCTCGCCGGGATGGCCATGTCGGCCTTGGCCGCCGATGAAAATCAGAACGTTTGCAAGGGCGATCCTGACAAATGGCAACAGCTTTATAACGGCAAAGATTTGACCGGATGGAAGCATGTGGGCCCGGGCGGCGACACCGTTGAAGATGGATTGATCCGCACCCACGGCGGCATGGGCCTGCTCTACTGGACCGGCGGCAAGATCGGCAATTGCCAGATTCACGTCGTCTACAAGATGCGCGACGTGAACGACAATTCGGGCGTATTCATTCGCATTCCGTTAGAGCCTCGCGAGGAGTGGATGCCGGTGCACTATGGCTTCGAAGTGCAGATCGACAATAATCCGCAAGCTTCGGGCGAGGATGAGTACCACGAGACCGCCATGCTGTATTCGCTGACCAAGCCGCTGGTCAAACATGCCTGGAAGCCGGGCCCGGAGTGGAACACCATGGACATCACGCTAGATGGGCCGCGCACGATTGTTACGCTGAACGGTGTGAAAGTCACCGACTATACAGATGGCGATCCGGTGCCCGATCGGAAATTTGATTTCGAGCCGCAGCGTGGTCCTCGGCCGAACTTCGGCTATTTCGGCCTGCAGAACCACAGCGACAACGACATCGTGTTCTTCAAGGAAGTGGCAATTAAGCCGCTGAAAAAGTAGTTGGGCGTGCCGGAGCAGGTCGCAGTCAAATCATTGGGAGGAATCAGTATGAGGAAACGCATTCTTTCGCGACGCGCGTTCTTGCAGGGAAGTGCAGCAGCGGCAGCGGGTGGGCTACTGGCATCGAAGACCGTCTTACTGGAAGCTCAACCACTCACGCGCTTCGTGGCACCCAGCGACCGGGTTCGCTTCGGCATGATTGGCATTGGAATGCAGGGTTCGGGACTGCTGACCGGGGCGATCACCATTCCTGGAGTGGAGTGCGTCGGCGCGGCCGACTTGTATGACGGGCGGCATACACTGGCCAAAGAGATTACCGGCAACCCCAGCCTGCCCACTTCGCGCCATTATCAGGAACTGCTCGATCGCAAGGACATCGACTGCATCGTGGCTGCGGTTCCCGATCACTGGCACCGGCGCGTGGTGGTCGACGCCTGCAATGCCGGCAAAGATATTTATTGCGAGAAGCCGATGTCGCACAATGTGGCCGACGGATTGGCCATGGTTGACGCCGCGCAGAAAAATAATCGCATCGTGCAGATTGGCTCGCAGCGCGTGAGTTCGGTGCTCTGTGCCACGGCGCGCGATCTCTACGCGAATGGCGCGATTGGCGACGTCGAAATGGTGGAACTTACGCTGGGACGAAACGATCCCACCGGCGCGTGGGAATATCCGCCGCCGCCCGATCTCTCGCCCGAAACGCTGGACTGGGATACCTGGCTCAATGATGCCCCGAAAGTTCCGTTCAACAAGCTGCATTTTGCGCGCTGGCGCTGCTGGCGCGCCTACGGCACCGGCGTGGCCGGCGACCTGATGGTGCACCTGATCAGCGGCATGCTGGTCACGCTGGGATGGAATGAAATCCCGAAATCGGCCACCGCGATGGGCGGAATTTTCCGCTTCAAAGACGGCCGCGATATGCCCGATTTTCACACCGTGCTCTTCGACTATCACGGCATCCCGGTTTATGTGCGCCTCGACCTGGGTTGCGAGAGTCCAGAAACGGCGCGGTTCATGGGGCCGAAAGGGCTGCTCGACGCCGGTGAGTTCGACCTCCGGCACAACCCGCAATCTGGCATTGACACGGACCCGAGCTACTACGCTTTTTCCTTCCCGGCGAAAATGCGCGAAGAGTATTTCAAACAGTGGCACGCCGAGCACGACCCGCAGCTGGGCAAAGAACCGGTGCACGAAGACACGGTATACAAAGGCCACGACTGGGATGATATGCGTCCCCACTTGAACGTTTTCTTCCAGTCGGTGAAGTCGCGCAAGCCGGTGACCGAGGATGCTGTCTTCGGCAACAATGCCGCCATCGCCTGTCACATGGCCAATGAGTCGTATTTCCGCCAGAAGCCGGTCACGTGGGACCAGGCTTCGAAAACCATCAAGTCGTAACGCGCATGGGAAGTTCGCGGAGAAAGTGCGTGGGCGAGGGCTCCACGTTGTTCTGGGGCCGGGCAGAAATTGGGGAACATTCCGGGCCTCTCGGCTCTAGTAGGTCTTCGCCGTCGCACAAGCCTGCCAGTGGTCGTGTCCGCGGGTATATCATTTCGATAAGCAGTTCCGTCATTAATATCACGCGCCTTCGTCGACCGGGAGCATCGGAATGGCAGTCATTCATCTCGCCATCAACCAAAAATCTTACGCGGTAAATGCCGATCCGCAAAACAGCCTGCTCAGCGTGCTGCGCGAACAGCTCGATCTAACCGGAAGCAAGTATGGCTGCGGGGAAGGCCAATGCGGCGCCTGTACTGTCCTGATCGACGGGAAGGCGCAGCGGTCGTGCATCACCAGGGTGGGAGCCGTTTCGCAGAAGCAGATCACAACCATTGAAGGCCTGGCCATAGGCGAGCAACTCCATCCCGTGCAGGAAGCATTTCTCGAGGCCGGGGCGATGCAGTGCGGGTACTGCACGTCGGGGATGATCATGTCGGCGGTCGCTCTGCTCAAGCGAACTCCGCAGCCGAAGGAAAACGAGATCATCGCCTTCATGGATGGCAACGTTTGCCGTTGTGGAACCTATGCGCGGATTGTTTCCGCAATTCAGAAAGCAGCCAGCATCGCGACAGCGTCTTCCGCGAAGGGAGCGGGCCGATGAGCGCAAAGATGCACCTGCAATTTCCACTGGAGCCGGAACGCTACGAGCTCAAGGCCGCGCCTCCGTATCACTTCGATCTCGATCGCCGTGACTTCTTCAAGTTTCTCGGCGCTGGAGTGCTGGTGGTTTCGATTTTGAAACCGGCAATCGCCGCTCAAGAGTCCGGAGGGACCAGGCGACGCGGCGATTCTCTTCCCAAAGAAGTTGGTGCGTGGCTTCATCTTGGAGAAAACGGCAAAGTCACCGTCTACACCGGGAAGGCCGAGATGGGCCAGAACATTCGGACATCTCTAAGCCAGGCTGTCGCGGAAGAACTCCATGTACCCATCGACAAACTTGAGATGGTGATGGGCGACACGCAGCTCACGCCTTTCGACATGGGCACATTCGGGAGCCGCACCACTCCCACGATGAACCTGCAACTCCGTAAAGTTGCGGCCGCAGCGCGCGAAACGCTGATCGGGCTGGCCGCAGAGCAGTGGAAGACGGATCGTCAGCATTTGATTGCGGCGGATGGCAAGGTCACCGATCCCCAGCACAAGCGTTCGGTGGAATATGCTGCGCTGACCAAAGGACAATTGCTGAGCCAGACCGTTTCAGAGGAGACTCCGCTGATTCCGGCGACGAATTGGAAAGTCGCAGGCCAATCTGCACTCAAGGTCGATGGGCGCGACTTTGTGACCGGGAGGCACCGCTATCCCTCGGATCAGAAATTGCCAGGCATGCTATACGGTAAGGTGTCGCGACCGCCAACATTTGGCGCAACCTTGCTTTCGGTAGACACGCAGAAGGCGGAGCAGGCGGGCGCCACCGTCGTTCATGATGGCAACTTCGTGGGCGTGGCCGCGGCGAGCAGCGAAGCCGCTACGGCCGCACTTGCTGCGATTCATGCCGAATGGAAATCCGAGCCGCAACCTTCCGGCAAAGAACTCTTCGATTATCTGCGCAAGAATACGGTCGAGGGCAACGACCCCACGGGAGATGGCGACCGCTATGACGTGGGCGCCGTGGATCAGGCGCTGACCGCGGCCGACCATCGCCTGCAACAGACATATACAGTTTCCTACATTGCGCACGTTCCGCTCGAACCCCGCGCGGCGCTGGCGAAGTGGGATGGAGACAACCTGACGGTGTGGACCGGAACGCAACGTCCGTTCGGCGTTCGCGGCCAACTGGCGGAGGCCTTTCGCATTCCCGAAGACCGCGTGCGCGTGCTGATGCCAGACACAGGATCGGGGTATGGCGGCAAGCACACGGGCGAAACGGCGATCGAAGCGGCGCGACTGGCGCGCGCGGCCAGGCGACCAGTGAAGGTCGTGTGGACGCGCGAAGAAGAATTTACGTGGGCGTACTTTCGTCCCGCTGGCGTGATTGACGTGACCAGCGGCGTCCACGGCGACGGAACGATTACGGCATGGGAGTTCCACAACTATAACTCCGGTTCGGCGGGCATTCGCAGCTACTATGACATTCCGAATCAGCGCATTGTCTTTCACGCGACCAATTCCCCCTTGCGGCAGGGATCGTACCGAGCCCTGGCGGCGACGGCGAACCATTTCGCCCGCGAGTCGCACATGGACGAAATCGCGCACGCATTGAAGATGGATTCCCTGGAATTCCGCCTGAAGAACCTGAAGGATGAACGATTACGCGCGGTGTTCGAAGCGGCGGCGAAACAGTTCGGATGGGGCAAGAGCAAGACAGCCGGCCAGGGATTTGGCATGGGTGGGGGTTACGAGAAGCTGGGGAACATCGCGACCTTCGCCGAAGTTCAAGTCGACCAGAAATTGGGCGACGTGAAAGTGGTTCGTGTCGTCTCGGCTTTCGAGTGCGGCGCGATCGTGAATCCCGATGGCCTGCGCAATCAGATCGAAGGTTCGAACGTGCAAGGGCTGGGTGGGGCGCTGTTCGAGGCGATCGAATTCGACAACGGCAAGATTCTGAACGGCAGACTCTCAGAGTATCGCGTCCCGCGGTTCAGCGATCTTCCGATCCTGGAAACAGTCCTGCTCGACCGCAAGGACATTCCTTCGGTAGGGGCGGGCGAGTGCCCGATGATTGGCCTGGCTCCGGCTATCGCCAATGCCATATTCGACGCGACCGGCGTGCGTCTGCGCTCGCTACCGCTTGTGCCGGACGGTCTGAAGACGAGTTGAGACCGGAGCTATTTCCGCTGTCCTTGACAGTAAACTGGGCAAGAATGTCGACTAGAAAATTGATTAGAAAAATGTTCCCACACAGCATTGCCAATCCATTCCCACACTGGAGCAAATCATGAGTGAGTCTTCGCAGATTAACCGTCGAGCTTTTCTGGGAAAGTCCGCTGCGGTGATCGCTGGGGGAGTTGTCCTGCCCCGCACGGCGCTCTCTTACGGAAATATCGTGGGCGCCAACGACCGCATTTCGCTCGGCCACATCGGCAACGGAAGCCGTGGTGGAGATCTCGACGAGATCGCCTCCAAATTGAAATCCAGCCACAACGTGGAGATGACCGCGGTCTGCGATCTGTGGAAAGTGAATCGCGAAAAAGCCACCGCCACTAACGCAGGCTATTACGGCCGGGCCCCGCGCGCCGTCCAGCACCTGGAAGACCTGCTGGCTATGAAGGATATCGACGGCGTGCTGATTTCAACGCCGGAGCACGCGCATTCCCCGATTCTGAAGCTGGCCGTGGAGGCAGGTAAGGACGTCTATGTCGAGAAACCTATGGGGAATGTATTGAGCGAGGCAAAAGCAGCGCGCGACACGGTGCTGCAATCCAAGAGCATCGTTCAGGTTGGCACGCAGCATCGCAGCGAGCCCTACCAGCAAGCGGCGCAGAAAATCGCGCGCAGTGGGGCGCTCGGCGACGTGAGCAAGGTTGAGGTGGAGTGGAACTATCATGGCCCGCGGTGGCGCGGGCGCCCGGAGGTTAAGCAGATCCGCGAGCAAGATACGGATTGGAGCAAGTGGCTGATGAACAAGCCAGCGCGCCCGTTTGATCCGCAAATGTATTTCGAGTTTCGCTTGTATCGGGAGTTTTCCAGTGGGATTCCGGACCAATGGATGAGTCACGCCATCGATCTGGTGCACTGGTTCATGGACGACAATTTTCCGAAGTCGGCTGTGTCGCACGGCGGCGTCTTCGCGTGGCACGATGGCCGCGAAAATGCCGATACCTTTCAGACTTTGCTTGAATATCCCAAGGGTTTTCTGGTCAGCTATTCAACCAGCTTTGGCAACGACGCGCCCAGCTTTACGCGCTACATGGGGAAGAAGGCGAGTCTGATCAACATTGGCGGAGAAGGCAGCCCGCGCTATCAAGTCATCGAAGAGAAAGGGACGCACGAAGATGACGCTGACGTTGACGCGAAGAGGAAATCCGAGTTTGTGAAGCTGCCGGGAGACGCTAGCCTTCCGCCCATGGGTATCGATGACCTGACCACCGAACACATGGCGAACTGGTTCGAGTGCATGCGTTCGCGGCAGCAGCCCCACGCCTCGGTACACGCGGGATTCGCGCATTCCGTAGCGTGTATGATGGCGGCGCAATCGTACTGGTCGGGCAAGAAAGTTTTCTGGGATGCGAAGACTGAGACGATCCTCGACAGCATGCCCGCGGCTGGCTAGGCCGGAGCCTTTGCCTGACCCGCTTTCAGTTCACTCACTACCAGTGGCGCCAGCGCGGCTGGCGAGAGCATCTGCAAAAATTGCCGACGAGCACCGAAGTCTTAGGATCGCGGCCCATCCGCGCCGTCCCCATTTCGTGAATGGAGAATCCAGGCGGCTCGTCATCGGCCTGGCGTATTGCTGTGTATTGAGCGTCCGCGGGCTTGCCGGAGTTCCGATGAGTCTGCCTGCTTCCCGCAGCATCGCCATCAGGTTGCGTGGCGCGAGTTGGAGAGGAAAAGCAATGCCGGCGGCGAGCAATCGAAGCGTTTCGCGTCTTTCCATAAATATAAATAAGGTTCGGCCCTGCGCAGATTATTCGATGTTACCTGACCGGTCGATTTTCGGCTGAAGGCGGGTTTGCCGATTCTTCAAGGCGGCCGCCGGACGCTTGGGCAGGACAATCGACGACCGTCGTGTTGGGATAGTAGTGGCTTAGAATCTGGCGAAAATCCGCGCCCTCTTCGGCCATGGCCTTGGCTCCGGCCTGGCAGAGTCCAATGCCATGCCCCTGGCCCGTTCCCTCGACAATAATCTGGCCACGCTCAGCCTTTAGCACGAAGTCATTGCTGGGGACGGTGCTCCAGCCGAGGCGGCGATCGATGTTCAGACGAGCCGCTTCGTCGGAACTACGCAGGGTGGCAGCGTCCTGAGCAGAGATTCGACTCGACCATCGCGTCGGGTGCGCAGCGCAATACTTGCACTCGACGGAGTAGTAAGGATATGCGGCCGCCGCGAGGCCCACCTCCCCGGGCGTGCGAGTACGCCCGCTGCAACTGCGGGTGTACATGGCCGCGATGGGATGGGAATCGTAAGCGAGTACCAGGCCACGAGTGGCCGCCACCGCCTGGGCTGCGGCACTCGATGGCGCTGGCGGCTCGCGGAGAAACTGGCAGTGCGTGGTGTCACAGAAATCGAACTCGGCGTGGCGTCCGGGGTTGGCGACAAGATAAGAGCGCGCGGCAACGGCCTGAGCTTTCAGTGCTTCCAGCGGCGTCTCGGGCGCACTTTCCGCAGCTACGACCGATGCGACGGCGGTTTCGCGATCCATGGTGACGATCGCAATCAGACGCCCCGTGGAAGGTTTGATCTCGAGGGTGCCGCGGTAGTGGCGTGTCATTTTCCCAGGGACCGCCAGGATGAAATCTACTGGCTCTCCTTTCCGCCCGGTGACTGTGAGTCCGAAAGCTCGAACGGCATGCCTTCCTGAAGTCACGAGAGTCAGGGGATCAGCGATCTGGACCGACACTGAATCGACTCCAGAACTTTTTTCGAGCACGAGGCGTTCTTCACCGGCGACGACCACCAGGGCAGAACCCGCAGTGGCGCTCACCGTGAGTTCCATGGGATGAAACAGACCAAGCACACCGATACGAACATAAGCGGTGGATGACTCACCGGCGCAAGTGCCTTGAGCAAGGACGAGCGAACACACCGAGGCGAAGACGACGGCAAGCTTGAGCAGTGCGACCGGAACCGTCAGAAGTTGCGTAATTCTCATGCGCACCACGACTAATCTTCGATCCGGCGTAGCATCTGGCCGGCAGTCCTTGCGGCCTCCGCCCCGGGAACTCCGTGCACTCGCACCAGCAGCAGAATCTGCGGATCATCCACAGGCACGAGTACAACGCTAAAACCATCGCCTGGCGCATGCGGGGTGTGCGTGCACGCCGCTGTCCCAGTTTTCACCAGAACGTCGGGAATTGGGAAAGCGCGATGCACTTGTGCGCCGGTTCCGGATCGTGCGGATAGAGCCATGCCGTCGAGAATCTCGCTTACACCCGGTTGCCCATGTTCCCGGACCAGTTCGAGATATGCGTGCGTCAGTCTGACGGGCGAAGTCCGCCATCGGGTACCAAGGCCGGCCAGTTCGGCTCCGGACGCCTCCGGTACAGGACGATCCAGTCCAAAGCGAGCTGCAGTCGAAGAGACGTCGGCCGCTGTGAGGTCCGCGGTCAGCATGCGAAAGTACGAGTTACAGGAATGTGCGATGGCCTTGGTCAGATCGACATCTCCGTGCCCCAGAGGAAGCCAGCATCCCGTGGACGTTCCGCGACAGGTGTGGTTCGGATATTGATACGCATGCTCTTCGCCATAAGCGAGGGCGGTGAAAGGTTTAAGCAGCGAACCTATGGGAATGGGCGTATCGGGATGATTCCAGCGCGAGGCCAGAACCTGCCCCGTATGGGCATCCAGCAGCAGAAACGAAATGTCGTGGCTGGGAAAGTGCTGGCTTAGCGCCTGCGCCGCGGACTGCGCGAACAACGACGAACTGCTGTTGCGCTCTAGGTCGGATCGCTCGTCGTTTGGCTCGCCAACGCCCAACCACGCGACGCTCGATCGTCCGTTGGTGGGTGCCTGGCTTTCGAGAACAGGTTCGCCACGGGCGGTCGACGAGGACGACGGCCCCATCAGACTCAGCGTCGCCAAAGTCAGCGACAGCGCAATGTGTCTTATTGCGACCATTCGTAAATCACGGTTTGTCGGACTTTTCCCCCATCGCTTCGGACCTCGATTCTTTCCGCCGAGATCGCACTCAGAGTCGAGCTTAGACTGGCCATGTTGCCGGAAAAGAATTGCGGTTGTTTTTCTGAGTTCTGCCCGTAGGCGACGCCTATATTAGGCCGATCGACTAGATTCGCAAAGCGGATGAAATTGCTGTGTTCGTGCTGATGATTGAAACCGGCGAGCAGTTCTGCGGCCTTGCGATCGGACTTGCGGTTGAAATTCGTCAGCATCGACTCCATCAGCGAGGGGGCGTCGCTCACCAATAAATATTTTCCGCGGACTGCAATCGCGAGCGGCCACAAGCCATCGAGTTGGTCGTATCCGGACTCCTGCCGCCAGCCAACGCCCAGTTCGCTGGCCGTGAGTCCGGGACGAACGAAATCGGTCAGCGCCGATTGAACGCCAGCCTCGTTCCAACCGGAAGCTGCCACTAGAACTACGGCGGAATGAATCCTCGCGAACACACCAGCTTTATCGCGTTCGGTCGATTGCACCTGAAGAGAGGCAAGAATGGGCGTCTTGTTCAGCAGTTCCTGCAACGCGGACGTCGACTGCTGAGCCGGCTGCGCAGTCGGAGCCTGATCGATGCGCGTTTCCAGGTCCGAGCCTGCGCCCTGCTCGCCTGAAGTGAGCTGCACCTGCGGCGCGAGTTGCGAAGCCGGGTGCGCGCCCAGATGAGGCGCCAGAATCTTGGTTTCGAGCACGGCAAAACAGGCGTCCGGCGTCGGATTGGCCGCCGCAACGTACACACCCGCATCGGCGGGAACGAGACGAGCAACCTCGGCAGCGGCCAAAACCCCATCACCGAGGGGTGCCGCTTCCGGCTGTTTTTTCCTGATCAGCACGCGTTCTTCGCGATACTGGCTGTCTGCGCGAAAGAGGTCCGAAATTGCGGCAGAGTACTGTGAAAGATCGGTGATATTTTGCTGGATCCAGTAGGTGCGGAAATAACCGTTGGGCACGAGCTTTTCGAGATTGAGAACCATGCGCAGATCGCCGGCTTGGCCAGCCGCTGTAGTCGACTGCGTCCACCACGGCTCGCTCTCGACGCTGCGATCCGGTTTGCCCGACATGAGTTGGAGCGCGCCCGCCATCAAGTCTTCGCGCGTGGCAAGCAATAAATAATCGCCCGCTATCGCAAAGGCCGCTTCGCGCTTCGATTCGGGATCGCGTCGAAGGTAGAAGTCCACACCGCCCGCGCTCCGCGGCTCAAACTTCGCACGCGTTTGCCACAATGTCGTTTCCATGGATTTAGCGGAAGGCAGATACGCGATATAAAGAAACTGCAGATTGCCGATGTCATAGAGTGCGAGAACGCTATGTTCGCCGGAAACCTGAGAAAGAAAATCCATGTCCGGATGCAACCCTGCAGCAGCAGTAAATTGATCGCTGGCTCCTTTCAATCGCAAAAACAGACGAGAGCGGGAAAAGACTTCATAGTTGTCGCTCTGAATCCACTGTCGCTTCTGCGGGGAGGAATTCCAATCGTTGAGAAGCGCCGACAAATCCTTCGCCTCCAGATAGAGAAGCGGTCCCGCGGGAACATATTTCGAGAGCGGCTGCCCGGCTGGCGCGGCCGCCCGATATGCGCCCCAGCCGATTCCCGCCCAGGCAGCGGCAATACAGAAAATAATGGCAATGCGTTTCATGGCGTCACGCCTCCTGGTTTCACGCCAGCTTGGACAGCGGTGCCTCTAGGTGCGGGATTCGAACGAGCCAGTTGAGGACGGACCACGCGGTCTTGTTCGAGTGGCTCATGCAGAAGAGGCTGGCGAGCGGCGTTTTGATGCTGAATGCGAAGAGTGGCTTTCGCTTCTGCGATTTTGCGCAGCAACACCTGGCGGATCGCTGGAGAACTTTCCACTCGGCGCGCGCTCTCGTAATACGCCACGGCATCGTCGAGCCGGTTCAGGCGACTCATAGTGTCGCCCAGCATCTGCGCCACTTCGGCCTGTTGGGCGCGCGAGAGTTTCATGGCAGCACTGGCTGGGGCGTCGGCGTCGTTGGCGCTATCTTCTTCCTCAGAACTCGCGATTTGTTCTTCCTCATTGTCGTTGCCGGTCACGGCCGCAGGGCTTCGCAGGAACTGCGCCTGAAAAAGAGGCTCCATCACGCCGACCGCATATTCGTTGGCGTTCGCAGCAGCGGCAGCCTGGAACAGGGGCACTCTAGCCTCGTCGCGGCGGGGAAAATCGATGGTGCAATGGCTCAAGAGTCGAAGCTTCGCCGGTGTATCAGGAGCCTTCTGAGCGGCCTTGAGGCGGACCGCGTAGAAGTAGAATTTATCGGCTGCCGCAGGCGTGATTGCCGCGGGGTCGCCAGCGAGCAGGTTGAGCTCTGCACTGCCCAGGTCGGAGTGCGCCCGTCCGGCAAGTGCGGTCGCCGATTTGAGTCGCAGATCATACGAAGCGCTGGGTGCGGAGGCAACGGCTATAAGCGCATCCTGGGCGGCTGCGGCGTCCTGTCCCGCCGCCAGTTTCGCTTTGGCGAGGCGCAGACGATAAGAAGAATCCCAGGGTGCGGACTTGACAAGTTGATCGAGAAACTCGACGGCCTCGGCGTTGTGCCCGGTTTTCTCGAGCAACGCGGCGGCAGGATCGAGATTCTCGAAAGGATTCCCGACTGCGACGACCAGGCGACGCAGCAGATCGAGCGCGCCGGCATTGTCGCCCGAGGCAAGGCGAATCTCAGCGAGTCCCAGAAAGTTAGCCGCGACTAGCGTGTGTTCTTCAATCTCGCGAGCGAAAACCAGTTCGAGAATCTTACGCGCAGACTGCTTATCGCCGGATTCAAACAGCTGGCGGGCGGCGGTTCGGAGGATTTCAGACGCGGGCGCTTTTTGTGGCTCTGTACGATATTCGGTGAGCTTTGCATCCAGAGTTCCGAGTTGCGCGGCGACTTGCAGATCGAGCGGAACAAGCGCCCCAGCCTGCGCCGCGCGGGTTTCATCGGGAAGTGCCGCAATCGCGGCCGCCGCAGTCGCATACTGCTTCATGCGAACCAGATATTGGACCCAGCGCAGCTGCCAGGCACCGAGATCCTGCTCGGCATACTGGCGTTCCAGACCATTCAGCTTGCTGGCTGCAGCTTCCTTCGATTCGAGAATGCGCTGATAAATCGGAGTACGATGAGCCAGCGGTATCCAGGAAGCGTCCGCGACATCGGCAAGGATGGCCGCCGGATCGTGCGCTGCGGACGAAAGATCGAGCAACCATGCCGTCGCCGCGGCAGGATCTCCAGCAGCTGCATACACGGAGTGCAACAGTGCGTTCGATCGATAGTTGCCATTGCGGCGAAGATAGACGCGGAGGATAGCATCGGCGTCGGGCTTGAGCTCGCCAAACAAATGGCGTGCAGCCAGTTGATCGCAGCTGCGCCCAAAGTCAGCCCAGAAACTCTCGGGCAGCCGCGTGCTGTCGAGCTGCGTGGAGATCACCGCGAGAGCCTGCTTCCATTGCGCCAGTGCGGCCGCGCGATCGCCCTGCTTGTAATAGACGACGGCAAGGCTGTCATGGATGTCAGGGTGGTTAGGCGAAAGCTCGAGCCCGTGATTGTAGTCGGCGATGGCGTGCTTGGCGTCGCCGGTGCCAGCGTAGTAGTCGGCCAGAGTCAGATATCCCGAGGCGGTGGCTGGACTCTCCTCAAGAATGGAGGGGAGGAAATCTTCCGGTTCACCCAGTTTTGCCGTACCGAGATACTCGCCATAACGCGAGCCGTAATAGAACCATGTATTGCCGGCGAGCTGCTGAGTGCGGTCGACCGGCTTGGCGAGTCGCACGCCGATGGGGTCGTCGCCAAGGGCGGTGAGGAAGGTGCTGTTGACCTCTGGAGTCGGTTCGGCGAAATAAAGTCCGACGAGCGCGTTGTAAGCCTTGTCCCAGACAGGCGGGCGAGCTTTGCCCCGCGCCTGCACTACGGCATGGGCCAGCGCCGCGCTCCCGTGCGCGACGACGTAGTTCGCGGCCTGCTCACCGTAGGGCGCAGGCCACACAGATGCAATGCGGACCAAATCCTGCGCCTGCCGATCGAGAAGTACCTGGAAGTAACGCTGCTGGCGAGTAGGATCCAGGCCGTTGATGGAGAAGACGCGGGCAAGCACGCGCAGTTCATTCGCTTGGTCGCCAGCCGAGCGGTAGGCATCGGCCGCGGCAACCAATGGCGTGCTTCGCATGTTCGCATACACTTTGTCGGATAACTGTTCCATCTCCGCGCCCAGCTCCGCGAAGCGGCCGCGACGCCGTTCCAGATCGACGAAGGCTTGAGTCTCAGGATAGGAATTCGGCTGGCCCGTGCGCTGCATCATTAATTCAAAACGCCAGCGGCCTTCCTGGTCGGCGAGGGTGGCGCTCGCGGCCAGCGGAATCGCGAAAGCTTCCAGATCACCCAAGCTCATACCGGTACGTTTGGATTCGGCAAAGCGGGCGAACCCGAGGTGCTCCTCGGGCGTGAAGTAGGTATTCACAGCGCTTCCCATTTCCTGCAGGGCAACCATCATGCCGGTGCGCGCGGTCTCGATGCGGGCACGGCGCGTATTCTCGCGCCAAGTGGCATCGGTCATGCTTGTGATTCCCTGCTTCTCCATCTGCTCTTTGAGAACAGGAAGGTTCGAAGCGGACTCATCGAGCGCCTTTTGCAGGGCCGCGAAAGCCGTCTCTTGGCGACGCAGCCGAGTCATGATGCGGACGTAAGTCTTCGCGCCGGTGTGGTGCTCGGCGCTGGCCAACAACTCTGGGCCGGCTTTGGAAACGCCCTGTTCGGCGAAGCTGCGCGCCTCGTCAAGCATTCCCCAGGTCTCGAGACGGCTCGCCACTTCGAAATAATTGCCCGCATTCTCCGGGCGACCGTTGATCAGCGCAGCCTGCAACGCCGCAACAACTTCCTTGGTCTTGCCCTGGCGGGCGCGAATGGTGGCGACTTTCTCCATCCACTGCGGATCTTTGTAGGCCAGTTGATAGATGCGCTCGAAGTCGGCGGCGGCTTCGTCGAAGCGCATGAGACGCTCTTCGAGTCCAGCACGTGCGGTGTAGAGATCGACGCGATCAGGGCGAAGCGCGATCGCCTTGGCATAAGTATCAATGGCAGCGGCATAGTCTTCCAGATTGGTTTGGGTGCGCGCCAGCACCATCGACCAGCGGTAGTCGCGCGGAGACTGGGCGACAGTCTTGGCGTAGAAATCGACGAGTTGCTTCTGCCGCTGGTAGCGCAAAGCGTACAAGGCCGCTTCGCTGACCAGCGCGTCGTCCTCGGGAAAGTTGTTGATGAGTTCGATGTATTGATCCACTCCACCTGAATAATTGTTCATGCGGGTGAGCGCGGGAATCAGCCCCCGGCGCAAGGTCGCAATCTGAGCCTTGCGCGCATCGGCGGGGAGCGGCGCGGCCCGGAAGGTCGCTATCTTTTCCAGATAGAACTGCTCCAGGCCGTGGTCGTCACCCGCCTGAGCGTAGGTGTCGCCCATAGCTGCAAGATATTCTCCATTGTAAGGAGAATCTTTCAACAATCCTGAAAGCAAGTCTCGCGCTTGCTGGAATTGTTTGATGTCTGTCGACTTGCGCGCAGCTTCGAAAGTAAATTGAACGCTCAGTGCGGGGTAGGCATCCTTTGCGGCCTGCAGCAACACCGAAATGGCTTGCGATTGCATCTTCATACGCCAGTAAAAGTCCACGGTTGAACGAACCACGCCGAGAATCCTGGGGTTTTCGCGATAAAGGGCCTCGACATTCTTCTGCGCCGCCGGGAAATCCTTGCGGCTTTCGTATAGCCGGATCAAGGCATACCGCAACTGCAGCCGAGTGACCGGGTCGGTAGTGAGAGCAGCCTGCTTTTCCAAAGCATGCTGCCGTACCGTCTCGAGCGATTTCTGCTGGGCCAGGGTTTCGAGCTCCTCGGCCTGCTCGATGGACGTCGTGCTGACAGCCATCGAGTCGAGGAAAGATTCCATTTCCGGTTGGCGGTTCTGCGCTTCCAACACCTTAACTCGAAGATATACCGCGGGCATGGGCGAATTGGCTGTCGTGGCAATCTTGGCCGTGCTCTCATCGATCACATCACGGAACGTCGGGCGGCGCGCCAACTGCAACAGTCGCTGCTCTGCCGAAGATTCCGGAGCGCTCAGGGCTCCCTTCACATACTCTTCGACGGCGCGAGGATAGTCGCGCAGGTTTTCATAGATCGCTCCGGCCTCGTAAGAATAGAGGCTCGCATTGCCAAGATGTTCGCGGCCTTTCGCCAGCAACCGAAGCGCATTGTCGAAATCGAAGTAGTCCCAATAGATCGTGGCCGCATCGAGATATCCAGCAGGTTGGCCGGGGGCAGCTTGCGGAATGCGCTCCCAGTATGGCGCGGCTTGCACAAACAGTTCGCGATCGGCATAGATATCGCCGATGCGCGCCATGATTTCTGTATCGCCGGGGCTGGCCTGCAGAAGGTTGTCTTCGATCTTCGCAGCGATGCTCGTATCCGCGGGCTCGAAGTACGCGAGCGAGCGATATACGGAAGAAGCGGTGTGGCCAATTTCAGCCTCAGCCGGATATTGTGCGGCGAGTGTCTTCAGAACCGGAGCGCTCTCCTCGAAGTGCGAGCGCCAGAGATTGGCGTTGGCTAGGAAATCGGCGGCAGCGGGATTCTTTTCCCAAGCGGCAGCATCAGGCGAGTTCTGGCGGATCGCGCTGAGTTCGGATTCCAGCCGCCCGCTGGCGGAAAGAAATTCAAAGAAACGATTGCGCAGCGAAGCGTCTTCAAACCAGTGCTGGCGCAGCAAGGCCTCCCAAGCAACGGGATCACGCGTTGCGGCTGTTTGGTAAGCGCCCAGGAGATTTCGCACGAACACTGGATTGTGCGGGAAGCGCTTATTGGCGTACAGGTTCAGCCGCAGGTAAAGCCCCGGGCTGCCTCCGACCACGTTAGTAAAATATTGTTCCAGTTCGCTGCCCTTGAACTTCGACACGGCGTCGCGGGTCAACTGCTCGAACTCGGCGTTTCTCTTGTAGCGCACATAGAAGCGCGCCAGTTTGTCATACCACGACTTGTCGGGAAAGCGGGCCATGGCGCGGCGATAGACTTCTTCCTGCTGCGAGCCTAGCCGGTTCTGATCGAGAAACACGGCGAGACGCTCATAGAGACCGGGGTCGTCGGGATTGCGCTCGATCTCGCGGCTCAACACGGCGAGCGCGGGTGGCATCTGCTTCATCTGCACCAAACGCGCCAGGTAGCGTTCCAGAACGCGCGCGTACTCCGGCGAGCGTGCACTGATTTGCCCCGTGGACACTGGGGTCGCGCCTAATTGAAAGGACTCTCCGGCTCGGTGCCTGACGGCAGGGTTCGCTTCCGCAGCTTCGCCTTGACCCTCTTCGCCCTCTTCACTCTCCGCATCCGACTCGGCATTCTGGCCGGTGTACGAAGAACGAGCGTAATTGCTCTCGTTGTCATAGGCCGCCTGCGTCGACCCAAGAGGCACATTCTGTACCTTGACGGCGAGTTCCTGCAGAACAGAATCGTAGATCGCAAACTCGCTCCTAGAGTCGCTCTTGCGCGCATAGGAGTCTGCCATCAGCAAAGCTACAGAGGTACGTTCTGCAGCGTTGGGGAAACCTGCCAGAAATTCGCGCCCGCCCTGGATGACCGCGTCGCTTTCGCCAGAGTTCGAATAGAACTCGAGCAATTGCGCGTGCAGTTCCGGACGGCGTCCGGAGTTCGGAAATTTTGCATCCAGCAATGACAGCAACTCTGCAGCTCGCGAGCGGTGGAAATAGGGCACCGCACGCTGCTCCTCCTCCGCGTATTGCGAAGCCGGCTGAGTACTGTTCAAAATCAGCGACAAAATTCCATTGAAGTAGCCCGGACCTTGATCCATGATCGCGATGTCGCGATACATGGAGAGTTCACCGGAACCTAGACGGATCGGGGTTTCCGGCGCGGTCAACAGCAGACTGATGAGGCCGCCAATGGCTGTCGATTCCGCGTCCGGAAAATCGTTGCTATTGCTATTGTAGAGAGCAAAGTAGTATCGCGCCGACTCGGGGTAGGCGTGGATGTCCTCCAGCAGTCGCGCACACACGTAAAGTTCCTGCGCGGTCCATGGCGACTTGGCGGCCTCCTTGTGCAGGCGCAGGTCGGAGATGGCCTGCTGTGCCACATCGGTCTTCCCTTGCTGCTGGTAGTAATAGAAGAGGCGCGCCGTGGCGTTGAGGTCTTCCGGGTTGGACACGAGCGCGGCGTGGGCATCGTCGCGAAATTTACGCAGATTTTGCGTGTCGCGTAGTAGATCGAAATAACTTTTCACCAGTTCCGGGTCCCAGAGTGGCTGAAAGTTTTGCTCGTAGACCGCCAAACCTTCGCGAACCGAGCCCCGTCGATATTCCACCATCGCTCTCGCCTTCACCGGAAAAATCTGATCATTCGGAAATTGCTTGCGGTAGTCGGCAATGAGTTGCTCTGCGGCGGGATATTCTCTTTCCGCCACCAAGAATTGTAGAAACCTCGAGTAGAGCGACGGCTCGGCTGGATAGCGCGCCATCCAGGCGTGATACTGTGCGACAGATACATCCTTAGGCAATCCCTGAGCCTGAATTACGCCGAAGATGCGCTCAAATGCCTGCCAGGAGTGCTGTTGCGACGGTGGAGTTAGCTTTTCTGCCGCAATGGCTGAGGCACTCGCAACCAGCGAGAGAGTCTTGATTTCGTCAGCCGGGCGGAGACGGTGATGATAGAAATCGGCGAGCTCGAGTTGAGCGCTGATCTTGTCAGAAGAGTTCTCGACATACGATTTCCAGTCGGATTCCGCGGCCGTAAAATCGAGTTGCTGCTCATCTTCCAGAGCACGCAACGAGTAGAGCTCCGCGTCATGCGGCTGATTCTTAATCAAGTCGGTAAGCGCGGGCCGGGTCTCGCTTGGAGGCCGGCGAAACGCGACTGCACCATTGGGCAACGACATCATACGAAAGAAAACGGCTTCGACCGCGCTGCCAGAGTCAATGTTGCGAATCCACGAGGGCAACTCACTGCGCGCGGAAAGGCTGAAGCCTATGGCCGCGAAGAATATTGTCAGCGCTATCACGCGCATTCGCCGGGCCGTTGAATCACGACTCATTGAATCAAGGAAGTACTTCAATCTGCACCTCCTGTGTAGCAATGTTGTGGGCAATGTCCTCGGCGGTCACGGTCAGCTTGTAAGTGCCGGGGATGGTTTCGTCCGGGACCCTGAGAAAGCCAGTATTGGCAGCGACTTTGGCATCCCAGCGCAAAGCCACCGGCACCGCGCCTTCCATGCGCGCCACGAGAGTGCGCGTAGTTTCAGAAGCACTGACTCGCAGATCGATGGTCTGACCGCCCTGATAACGGTTGCGATCAAGTTTCACCCGCACCACCGGCGCCTTGCTGGCGATGACGAAAGTCTTTGACTCGCGATAGGTGCGTCCAACTTTATCGCGCAGGATAAGGCGCACGGTGTAAGTTCCATCCTGCATGTCGGTGGGCGCGAGAAAGCGAGTCTGCCAGACATCCTCTGACGAAAGACGACGCAGCGGCTGCACCAGACCAAAGGGAAACAGTGCGATAACAGAAGTGATAGACTCGTCGGTCTTAACGCGCAGAATCGGATCACCCGGGCGAATGACGCGCGGCCGCAGCAGCGCGCGGGGCACCGCCAGGAATGACGTGTAAGGCGTGACGAACTTGTATTTACGCGCGAGGCGGATGATTTCGTCGATGGTGGCCTGGTCTTCGCCCTCACGCTCGATTTTTTCCAGCAGAGCATCGACCCGGGCTCGCGCCCACAGTCGCGGCAGTTGCGGATGATCGAACGACTCGCGCGGCAGGCTGGTCCTGTCCGTCATTTGAACCGCGCTGCCCTCCCGCACACCATGTACGGCGAAAGAAACGTTTTCCTGCGGTTTCTGGTAACGCCCGACCCATGAGGCCAATGAGCCGGAGAAAGTTGCAGCCTGCAGGGGATAGACCGTATCGACCACGGCATCCGGGCTGATGGAGAGACTAAGCTGTCCGACCGGGCTGCGGCCGATTTTCGAGAGGAACGAGTTCAACTTGAAGTCCATGGGCTCGGTTGAGAGCACCTGTTCGAGCAGACCATCCTGGCGAGCGAGCATGCGAAACAGCGGCAGGTTGGCGTCGTCCCCCACAGCAAAAATGTACGTACGCGGGCGCTGCGTGTCGGCGAGTTGCTGCCATGCGGACGCATACCATGCGGCGAGTTTTCCATTCTGAATGGGACCGCGAGTCGCGCCTCCATCGCTGAGGATGACGAGATAGGTGTTACCCGCACCCGGCATGGAGGCCTGCTGCAGCCCAGTTTGTAGAGCCCGCTGCAGATCGGTACCGCCGCGCAAGCGGCTGTCGCGGACGGCGGCGATCGCGTGTTGGATGTTGCCGGCGTCGGCCGCACTCACCGGCTCGACCTGAGTTTCGTTATTAAACAGCACCAGCCCGAAGTGATCCGACGGGCGCAGCGCGTGCAGCAGAGTTTCGAAAGCCTGGTAGCTACGCTCCAGTTTTTCCCATTGCATCGAGAGTGAAGTGTCGAACAGCACGATCACAGTCTTGGGGACGCCGGGGGCCGCGCCCTCCGGCGGAGCAGGCGCGCTACCGAACCCAAGCAGAGCTTCTGCTTCGAAAAATCCCGGTTCGTTCGCGCTGCGGACTGGCGCAGTCTCGGTTGGCGACGGTTGTCCGCTGACCGGGTTTCTATAGGTCAACAGTTGGAGCGTGTCAGCCGCTGCGGCGTCAAGATCGTAAGTGGCGACGAAATCCTCGCCGAGATTGACGTTCTGCCCTTCAAAGTGCGCTTGCACCAGGTGAGGCGTGTTCTGGTCGATTTGCAGAGGAAAAGACTTGGCCGGCACCTGAAAATTGCGGATCGCGTGCGCGGTGTGCAGTTCGAAATTGATGCGGAGGTGGGCCGCAGCCTGCGCCTGGTAGGCATCTGGCCGAAGCGGAATCGCAAAATACGATTTGAGATTTTCGACCGGGATGGACTCGTGGTATTCGATCTCCAGCCGCTTCGTGCCCCACGCCGGGATTGGCGTGATGCGGGCGCTGAATACAGAACTGCGCTTGGCTTCCTCGGCGCCCCGCTCGCCCATCTGCAGCAAGCCAGGATCAATCGACTGCTGCTTGAGCTGGTTATAGATCTCTTCCGCGCGCTTACGTTCCAGGATCACTGCCGGCAGGCGCACGGGACCGTCCCATGTCGCGAAATCGGAAATCGTAGCGCGGCTAGGCAGGGCGAAAATGTAGTTCCCTTCTTCAATCGCGCCAGTATGGTTGGCAAACACCTGGCGCACGAAGATTCGCGCGTCGCCGTTGTCGATGCGCACGGTGATTTCCATTTCTTCGAGGGAGAGGATGGCGGGGTTCGGTTGCTGCTTGTCGCGGGGGATGAGAACTCCCGCATCAGCCATTAGCTGCGCCGTCGTCCAAAAGAGCGCGCATTGAATAATAATGAGTGCCGACCAAACCAGCTTTTTCATGGATGCAGCTTCTGCTCTGGTATGCGGACCAGGCCATTATCGGTACCGATGTAGATGTAGCCGTTGGCCTCAGTGAGCGCGGTAACGTTCAACGACGGCAAACCGTCGCGGATGACTGACCAGCGCCCCGACTGGCGATCGTAGAGATACAAGCCTTCGCCCAGGGTTCCGGCGAGTACATGGCTGGTCGTGGCCAGCATCGCGTTGGGATTGACTTCGAACGGGCCCGACCCGGTTTCAAACGAATTAAAGCGTCCGGAACGGTCGAGGCCGAAAATGCCTGCGCCGTATGTGCCGACCATCCATTCCAAGCCTACCGGGACGACGGCGGTAATCCAGTTGTGCTTGAGATTGGAAGTCGTCGTTGTGAAGTTCGCAGTGATGTCACCTTTGTTCAACAACGAGAGCCCACCGAGCGTTCCGGCCATTAGTTCGTCGCCCGACGCGCCGAGCGCGTAAACGTGGTTGCTCACCAGTCCGTGGAACGCATACATGCTGCGGGCTCCGCTGGAGTCGAGGAATGTCAGGCCGGCGGGCGTGGCCAGCGCGAGGCCGTCGCGGTACGCGGCGACATCGGTGACATGGTCGGCGATGAGTCCATCGGCATGCGTCAGGATTTGTTGGACGCTGCCAGAGTTGTCGAAGCGCACGAGGCCGTTCGCGGTGGCCACGTCGACCGCGCCGGTCTTCGAATCTATAAAGATACGATTCACGCAGAATACGTGCTCATCTTCGACATGCCGGGCGCGGCCGTTATCGGAGGCGAGCAGATCAAGGCCGCGGTCGAAGTAACCGACCCACAGGCGTCCGCTGGCGTCGCCCGCCAAGGCCGAAATGTTGCGGTCGCTGAGCACAGCACTGCCAGTCTCAAGCACCCGTTGCCAGCCGAAAGCATGCGGGTTCATGCGATAGAGACCATTGCGTACCACGGCGAACACCGTGTCGCCTGAGGCAAAGAGCTGCCGCACCTCTGCGAGTTGCGTCCCCGGACCCTGCGTCTCCGGAGCGAGGTTCGGATTGGGGCGACGGCCTTCCAGAGAAATCACGACGACGGCTTGATCCTCCGACCCAACATAAAGTCGGGACGGCGTAGCCAGCAGCGCGGTTGCAAGCACTCCTGGAGCCAGCACACGAGAAAAACGGCCGGCGCTGAAAACGGCGACTCCAGTCGCCGTGCCGGCATAAGTGGTTTCGCCGGAGATAGCGAGCGACAGCACCTGCGGATCGGGCAACCCCTGAGCCTCGGCGAAGCTCTCGGTCTCACCCGCGTGAAAGTGCAGCACCCCACGATTCAGCGTTGCCACCCACAAATCCGATTCATTCCCCGCGAGAGCGGTCACGTAGAGTCCACCGAGCGTTGGATGGAGAACGGTAATCTGCTGTCCGTCGTAGACTAGAACGCCAAGCTTCTTGGTTCCGATCAACAGATGTCCGGAAGGAACCGGCAGGATTGCCGTGATGGCCCGGGCATCGGCGCTAGCGGGCAGAATCTGACGAAAGGCACCGCCGTTGAAAGCCAGCAGTCCGTCGTTGGCGGTTGCAATGATCAACTCCGGTTCGCGCGAGTCCGCCAGAACTGCGGGAGCCAGCGCAACCAGCGGCGAACCGGGAAGCTCGTTGCCGACTGCGTATTGATGGACCAGAGAACCATCGGGCGTGTATTCCTGCAGCCCTGCGGGACCGGCCAGATAGAGATGATTCTGAAAACGTGCGGCTTGCAAGAATACTGAGGGAGAGCTGACGGTTTCGAACCCGGGGTTGAGCAACGCTGGCAGCCGTCGCGCCGTGAAGCGGAACTCCTGTTCGGAGCGAACCTCATCAGTTGCGGACTGCATCGCCCGCGAACTGCGCCATACTACCAGCGCCCCCAGCGCGACAGCCACCGTCAGCACCAGCGCCACAGCCAAACGCGCGGAGAGGAACAAACGCCGCTTCATAACTCCTCTGGCCGGGAACTATAACCTGTGAACCCGGCCTTGCAAATTGGAAAGCAAGGTACGGACCAAACGATTTTCCGAAGCGAGGAAAGGGTTTCACGCGAGAGTTCAAAAATAGGAGTGTAGGTTGTGGGAGACGCTGTCTCATTGATGACACAAGAGAAGAGTCGGGAATCTGACGGAACCGACTCCGTCGGAAAGCGCCTCTGATGCGCCGGAGGTCAGAAGTCTCTCGACAAATTGAAATGGTCCCCTCAACGAACGGGCCAGGTGGCCGGCACGTCAACGTACGACCGGTCGAGAGCCGCGACCGACGGGCAGCCCAGCAGCCGCAGCGTGCGCTCCACGTCTGACCGCAAGATTTCCAGCGCCCGCGTCACCCCCGCTGGGCCGGCGGCCGCGAGTCCGTAAGCGTAAGCTCGCCCAACGAGAACGGCACGCGCTCCCAGGCAGAGCGCTTTCACAATGTCACTACCGCGCCGGACTCCGCCGTCCATGAGCACTTCGACCTGCCCCTTCACGGCCGCCACCACTTCAGGGAGCGCCCTCAAAGTCGGGGACACCGAGTCGAGTTGACGGCCACCGTGGTTCGACACAACTACCGCAACCGCGCCCTCGTCCGCTGCGCGCCGGGCGTCATCACCCGTCAGAAGGCCTTTGATCACGATCGGCCCCGTCCATAGTTCTCGGATCCAGCGCAGGTCTTCCCAGGTCACGGTTGCGCTCGCCAGGGCAGCGCCGACGTCGAGCAGTTTCATCGGCCCTTCACCCGGTACAACGATGTTCTCCAGTTTGGGCACGCCGCCGTCCAGCAGAAACGACGCCAGCCAACCAGGATGAGCGAAAATGTTGGGCAGGTACGGAATTTTCGCGAACCACGAACTGCCCAGCAGTTCTTTCATCCCATTCCGCGGATCGCGCTCTCTCAATCCAGCCACGGGCGTGTCCACAGTGATAACCAGCGCAGAAAATCCCGCACGACGGGCCCGGTCGAGGGAACCTTCCGCGGCGGCGCGTCCACCGAGCAGGTACAGCTGGTACCAGACCGGACCTTTCGACGCGGCTTTCACATTTTCCAATTTGTGGGCGGAAATCGTCGAGAGGATATACCCAGTACCGGCCTCCCCAGCCGCGTGAGCCGCAGCCAATTCTCCGGCAGGATGCATCAGACGGCTGTACCCGACCGGAGCGAGTATGGCCGGGAAAGAAAGTTCATGGCCGAGTACACGAGTCTTCAAATCACAGTCGCCGACCGCCACGGCACTGCGAGGACGAAATAGCACATCGTTGAATACCCGGCAGTTTTCCCTGAGTGTGACTTCAGCTTCTGCGCCACCATCCAAATAATCAAACACCGACTTCGGAAGCCGGCGTTGCGCCATGCGGCGCAAGTCCTCGACGTTGACGACCCGGGAAGTATTCACAAAGTGAAGATGATAATGCCGTCCGCCGGCAAGGTCCAATTCTGTTTCAGTCACAATCGCGCCTGGGCTGAGGCGAAAACCACAAGAAGCCACGGAAATTCTCGGCGGCGCCTTCGCCGCTTACAGAATTTTTCTACCCACCCGGCTTAGCATCCGGTTGCCCCTCAGTGCCGAGGAATCGCGGCAACGTCACTCTCGCCTGGCAGCCCCTTTCAATGCGGTTCAACAGTTCGATTGATCCGCCGTGAGCCTCTACGATTTGCCGGGATAACGCCAGCCCGATTCCACTCCCCGCGGGCTTGGTTGTGTAGAACGGGATGAACGCGTTGCTAGGGTTCAGCAAGCCGGGCCCGTTGTCTTCGATCGTGAGGACAAGGTCTTTCTCGCGCGCATCCCAACGAATAATGACCAGCGGATCCTCTGCCGGCGCAATTGCTTTTTCATTATTCGACTGATTTGTAGACTGACCTGTAGCCCGCCCGGGCTCAAGCGCAGCCTCGACCGCATTGCGCACAAGATTGATCAGCATTTGCTCGAGTTGGTCAGGATCGACGTTCAACTCAATGGTCGGTCCTGGCGCCACCTGCACCTGCAATCGAGTCTCGAGTCCTGCAACGCGCTCAACGATTGTCGCCAGAGACGTCTTGCGCAACGTCGGTGGCGGCATCTGTGCCAACTGCCGATAGGCCTGCAGGAACCGATTGAGGTTGTCGGCCCGGGTTTCAATAATCTCGAGGCCGCGTTTGAAATCCTGACGTTGGCCGTCATCCGCAACGGCGTTGGCGATTTGAAAGCTCAGGCTTCCCGCAATCGATTTGATCGGCGTCAGTGAGTTATTGAGTTCGTGTCCGAGAACGCGAATCAAGCGCTGCCATGCGCTGCGTTCTTCCTCGCGCAACGCGCGGCTCACATCGGAAAGAACAATCAGAGAATGGGGCACACCCTTTTGGCGGAAGGAACTGCGCCGCACCATCCAACGCGCATTCGGAGTCTGAAACGGCAGCGGGACTAACGTTTCGCTTTCCGAATTGAGGCATCGAGCTAGCCCGATTTCCTCCGCGGTGCGTCCCAATAGTCTGACCGCAGGCTGTTGCAGCAGACGCTCTCCCGCGGAGTTGACCAGGCGCAAAATCTGGTCGGGGTCAAAGGTGAACAGCGGCGCGTCGATCTCCTCGACCACCCGGCGCAACAAAGCTGTGGCCTCAATGGAGAGAATCCGCTGGTCCGCCAGCAGGTCAGCGAGGGAATTGACTTCGAGAGAGAGTTCGCCGAGAACATCTTCTGCGGCGGCGCCGCGCGCTCGAAAGGAATAATCTTCTTCGCGCAAAGCAGCGATCACGTTGGCCAGCGTCTGCAGTGGCCTCGTGGTTTGTTCTTGCAGGGCCATGGCCAGCAGCCACCAGACAAACAACTCCGCAAACACCAACGCGCATTTCGATTCCAAAGACCAGGGTTGTTGAACGATGAATACGCCGCCAATAATCATTCCTGGCAGGGCGACAAGCAGAGAGAACAGGCTGATGCGGCGCTCGTAAAGAAGGCGAACTCGCTTGCGGGGAGGCTTGCGCACGCCGGGACGGAAGCTCCCGCGCGGGCTAGAGCCCATATTTCTCCATCCGGCGATACAGGGCTCCTCGGCTCAGTCCGAGAGTCTCCGCAGCCTGGCTCACATTCCCCTGAGATCGTTGCAAGGCCTTGCGGATCAGAATCGCTTCCACGGACTCCAGGCTGAGTTCCTCGAGATTCTGACTCTGCTGGCGCGACAAATCCAGGCCGAGATCGGCCCGCTGGATCTCGTTGCCGCGACACATCAGCACCGCGCGCTCCAGCGTGTGCTCCAGTTCGCGCACATTGCCCGGCCACGAATACTGCATGAGCAATTGCAGAGCTGAGGCCTCAAAGCCCTGAACTGGACGCCGGTACCGCGACGCATAACGCGCGAGGAAATGTACGGCGAGCGCGGGAATGTCGTCGCGCCGTTCGCGCAGAGCGGGAACGTGAATCTCCACCGTATTCAGGCGAAATAGCAGGTCCTCGCGAAATTGTCCGGAGGCGCAGGCCGCTCGCAAGTCCGCATTGGTGGCGGAAATTACGCGTACGTCCACGCGGCGCGAACGCGACGAACCGACGCGCTCAATTTCGCTGGTTTCGAGCACGCGCAACAGCGTGGCCTGCTGGCGATAAGGCACGTTGCCGATCTCATCTAGAAAAACAGTGCCGCCGTCGGCCAATTCGAAGCGTCCAAGGCGGTCGGTGCGGGCGTCGGTAAAAGCACCTTTCACGTGCCCGAAAAGTTCGCTTTCAAATACCCCTTCAGACAGGGCGCCAGTGTTGACGGCGACCATGGGCCGCGAAGCGCGACGCGAAACCGCGTGTAGCGTTCGCGCCACGACTTCCTTGCCAGTCCCGTGTTCGCCCGTAATCAGAATGTTGGCGTCGGAAGGACCAACGCGCGTGATGGCCTCAAGCACCGGTTGCATGGGCGACGCTGTCGCAATGAACTCGGGCCGGCCTTCCGCTTGTAGCAGGCGATTCTGCGCGGCTAAACGTTCTGCCTGCTGCAAGGCGCGGCGCAACTCGACCTGGGTTCGCAGAATTGTCAGCAGCCGCTGGTTCTCCCACGGTTTTTGAATGAAGTCGCGCGCTCCGCGGCGCATAGCCTCGACGGCGAGTTCAATGTTCGCCCAAGCCGTCATCACGATAACCGGAGTGCTGCTGTCGAGAGCGACGATTTCAGAAAGCAGGTCGAGACCTTCCCGTCCGGAGGTCGTGTCCCGCGTGTAGTTCAGGTCGATGAGCAGAGCATCGTAGGAATCAGTCGACAGCGCTTCGCGAACTAGAGCTGGAGACTTGACGGTCTCGACGTCATATCCCTGCGGGCGCAGGAGAAGCTCAATAGCTTCGAGAACGTGGATTTGATCGTCGGCGGCCAAAACCCGAGGCCGGTCGTGGCTGCTACTCGTGGGCGCCGCGAGGCGGTCTCCGGTTTTGATCGAAGTCTGCATGAGATTAGTTTAGGGGCTTGGGGCGATCCTCGTGTTGCTTACTGTGCCGTTCACCGCGTCCTGTAACCGAATGCCATTATGCTCCAGGGTCGTGCCGGTTGAGCGGTCGAGTTCAACTTTTGCCTTTTCAAACACGGTCATTGCATTGACCAGATCCAATTCTGCAAGTGAGAGATCGCGCTGGGCAGAAAGTGTCTGGTAACTCGATCCCGCTCCCAGGTCTTGCTCCTTCTGAGTGATCTCGAAGGTGCGCTTCGCGAGGTCGCGCGCCTTGCGAGCCGCCTGCACCCGCGCCCCGGTCTGTTCCAGCGCATATTGCGCATTGCGAACCTCAATTCGCACTTGTTTCTTCAGTTGCTCCATGCGCACTTCAGCCTGCCGGTACTCGAGCTCCGAGCGGTACTGGTCGGCTTTGGCAACCCGGTTCCGGATCGGAATATTCAGGTTCAAGCCTACATAATAATCGGGGGAAGAACCGTTGAACGCATTCTGCAGCGCTCCGCCAAGGGTGAGAGGCACGCTCGAAGTACAGTTGACGCAGAGTGGATTCAATGGGCCGCCCAGTCCTGAACTACCCCAAAAACCGACCAATGCTAACGAGGGCAACAATGCGTTTTGCGCCGCCTGCCGGCTGATCCGGCGGTTCGCCAAGTCTACATCGGATTCCGCAAGTTCCGGTCTTCCGTGCAGGGCTGACGCAATCAAATCCTGAATTGACGGAACTGCCTCACTTACTTCGTCCTGCATTTGATCCGTTGGAATCACCGGCATGGCCTCGAGCACAGGATCGTCCAGACTCTTGGTAATCGCGTTCTTCATCAGGGTTTCCTGGAATTGAAGACTGGTACGGGCGACGGTCAAATCCTGTTCGCGCCGCGAGACTTCAGCCTCAGCGCGTAATACGTCCATCTCGGGAATGCTCTCCAGCTGCAATTGTTTTTTCGCGTTTTCAAAAGTCTGGCGGGCGAAGGCGGATGACTGTTCGTTCACCTGCGTCTGCTCGTAGGCGCCCACCAGGTCCCAATAGATGTTTTCGATCTGGGTGACGGTGGCGACGATTTGATCTTTGAAGGCGATGTCAGAGATTTTCTTATCATTCTTGGCGATGCGAAGGTAGCGGAGATTTGGCCCAAAACCGAATCCGGCTAGCAACTCTTGCTGAAAAGAAAAACGGAACATCGAGCTGTAGGCCGGCGAAAGGAAAATGTCCGGACTGTTTCCCGTTTGCCGGCTGTTATTCAACTGAAAATTAATGCTAGTACCTGTCGCAAACGCCTGGCCATAGTTGAAACTGGCTTGGGAAGTATTCAACTGCAGTGAGGGCACGCCGTAAATCTGCAGATTGGCGAGTGGCGTGGTCTGATGCTCTACGCCAATCGAGCCACTGATCGACGGGTCATAGGAGGCGACGGTAGTTCCCGCGCCCAACGTGGATTGCACCAGTCCCGACGCTCCCGCACCCGCTCCGCCAGCGCCGCTGCTGGTACCACCCGCTCCCGCGCCAGGAGCGCCGGTACCGAAACCTCCCACGCCGCCGCCCGGCGTTCCCTGCACGACTCCGGTGTTGACTCCGCGGAAAAATCCGCCCGCCTGGGTACGCAGAATGTCGGTGTCAGCAATCGGCAGGTTGTAGCGGGCAATAGCCAGGTCCAGATTGTTTTCGAGCGCCAGATCAATCGCATCCTTCAGCGACAGATAAAGTTTGCCGTCACGAACCAGGGTGTCAAGGCGCGGAGAATTCGCCATCGCCGGCTCTGGAACCTGATCTGCCAAATACGCTCGCAGGGGGTTGTTGGATTTTGGCATGTCGAATCGAATGGCGGGTTGGGAAGCAGGGGCGTTCCCCGCTCCGCTCGCCGCAGGAACCGTGCCGGTTTGCGCGAGTGCGGTCGCGGCGACTATTCCGCAGACGAGCACCGCTCCCCGCGCGAACTCACGCCGCCAGAAACTTTTTCTCAAGAGATTGCCTTTCCGATGCCAGCACCCAGGAAGATTCACGACGCGCTGACCTCCGCCGAGTGGTCTAGTGAGGGATTGGCCGTGTCCGCGACCAACCATCCGTCCCGCAGCTGAATGGTGCGAGTTCCGTAAGCGGCATTCGCCTCCGAGTGCGTGACTTGCACAATCGTCGTTCCCTGCTGGTTAAGTTCGCGGAAAAGCTCCATGATTTCCCTGGCCTGACCGGAATGCAGGTTGCCGGTCGGCTCGTCGGCGAGCAGTAGCGGCGGCTTGTGAATGACAGCGCGGGCGATGCCGACAAGTTGCTGCTGTCCGCCGGAGAGCTGGCTGGGATACAGATCTTTCTTAGCGACAATCTGGAACCGGTCCAGAACGTCGGCGACCAAACTCTGCCGCCGGGCCCGAGGAATATCCTTATAAGAAAGTGGCAGATCAATGTTCTCCTGCACCGTCAGGTCATCGAGCAGGTGATAACTCTGAAAGACCATACCGACGTTGAGCTTGGCAAGTTCGCCGCGCTGCTTGCGCTTGAGTGCGTGCACGGCCTCCTCGCGAAACCAGTATTCGCCCTGCCACTGGTCATCGAGCAGCGCGAGCACGTTGAGCAACGACGACTTCCCTGCCCCAGACGGGCCCATTACGGTGATGAATTCACCTTGGCGAATGTCAAGATTCACGCGGCGCAGCACCCAGGTTTGTCCTGCGCCAGTCTTGTAACTGCGTTCGATACTTTTCAGTTCGATCATTGGGTTTGTCCTATTCGTCTCGCAATGTCTGTGCAGGGTTGATACGTGCAATCCGAAAGGTTGGTACGGTGCCCGCAATGAGAGTTACAGATGCAAGCAACAAAACCGCCGCACAGATTGTGGGCACGTCATAGACACCTATGCCGTACAGCACGCCGCGCATCACCCTTAGTGTCCCGGCAGATAGGCCCAACCCCAGAACAATGCCGAGTAGTGAGGCTCCTGTTCCGGAGCGACTGACTTCCGCCATTGCTGTGCCGACGGTCGAACCAAGAGCCATACGGATGCCAATCTCGCGTGTCCTTTCAGCAACCATGTTGGCGACCAGCGCGAAGATACCGACCGCGCTGAGCAGCAGCGCTAACGTCGCCATGGCGCCCAACAGGACCACTTCAATTCGTTGTGTCGCCAGCGTCCGGGCCATCAGATCGTTCATGCGATAAACGCCGGAGGTAGGCAGGTTGGGGTCAGCATTAGCCAGCGCCCGTTGCATCGCGGCCGTCAATCCTTCTACCGGGTGAGCCGTACGGACAATCCAATCGGGCTGAAACCAGACATGCACCAGCGAGAGGTAGCCTGCGTTCACTTGCGCGGCGGGAATGTACATGGTCTGCTCGCTCATCAGCGGGGCGACCGGGTACAGATTGGACGAAAGGGGGACATCGGCCACTTCGCCGACGATCAATGTGTCTTTGTTGATGTATCGGCCCACGGGATTGGTGCCGCCGTAGAACTTCCGCGCAAAGGATTGGTTTACCACGGCTACGCGCTGCGCGCTTGGCCCGTCCGCATCGGTAAATACGCGGCCCGCAAGCAATGGCATTTGGAGTGTGTCGAAGTATCCCGGTGTGGCGTAGACCATATCTGTCACACTCTCCTTCCCGGCCTCTTTGCCATCGCTGAACTTGACCCCATCGTTCAACGTGGGTTCGTAAGGGAGGCTCAATCCAACGGAGGCATTCAGCACCCCGGGAATCTGTCGCATCGTGGCCGTACTCTCATTTAGAAGCTGTCGAAATACCGCGGGATCATGGTAGCGCGCGTCGTCAAGAGAGGCTTTAACGATCATTAACCCGTTGGGATTGAACCCTGGGGGCAACGTCTCCAAGCGAATCAGGCTGCGGATGAGCAGACCAGAAGCAGCCAACAGAACGATGGTTAGAGACACCTCGCCGGCAATCAGGGCCTGACGCAAGCGCATCTTGCCCGCTCCAGCTACCGCGCGGCTGGCCATAGACGAACGCAGGTCTACCTTTCGTGTTACCAGCGCCGGGAGCATGCCGAACAGTACGCTAGTCAACACTGAGGTCACCAGGGTGAACGCCATCACCCGAGTGTCAAGCGGGACGCTGGCAACGGGGAGGAAATGTTCGGGCATTAGCAACAAGACGCCGCGCAGAGCGAGAAAGCCCACACCGACACCGACTCCTCCCCCGATCAGAGCCAACAGCAGGTTTTCAGCCCAAAACTGTTTCTGGATCTGCCAACTCGAGGCCCCCAGTGCTAGCCGTGTAGCCACTTCCGGGGTGCGGCGGAGCATACGCACCAGCGTTAGCCCAGCCAGATTGGCACAAGCGATCAGCAGGATGAAGCCGGCGGCCAGCATTAGTGCCAGCAGCGGTGGACGCAAAGCAGCGGTCTGGCCCTTTTGGAGCGGCACCGAGTAATAGGTCACGTGCGCTCCGGGGGAGTCCTTTTCCACACGTTGAACGAGGAGTGCCCAGGCGCGATTGATCTCGGCATCCGCCTCCTGCCAGCTAGCGCCATCGCGCAACCGTGTGATGGCCTCGAAATTCGTTCCGCTGCCTTCCCCCTCGCGGCTGGGCTGGAGCGAGGTGTACACATCGGCGTTTAAGGGAGTCGTAGCATCCTGTGGTAGCACACCAACGAGCGTGTAAGCCTCGCCCCTCAGTAGGATTGGCTGTCCCAGCAAGGTCTGGTCGGCGCCGGAGAGGTTGTGCCACAGGCCGTAGCTGAGAATGGCGGCCTTGGGCCCGTGGGGGCGATCTTCGTGCTCGGAAAAATTGCGCCCCACGAAGGGCCGGACTCCCAGCACATCGAGGTAGTGGGCGGAGATACGACCGTCATGCACATACTGCGCGCGCGAACCTGCCCGCAGGTTCACGCCCGAACTGCCTCCAGAGACCGCGGAGATCAATGCAGGGACACCATCGCGCAGCAGTTCCCATTTCTCACCGTCGATGCCGGTGCGCTCATCGGAATCTCCGGAACCGATAACTCGCATGTAAATCGTGCCCATCCGTTCCGGGTGCAAGTAGGGAAGGCTCTTCAGCATGAGCGCACTCACCACCGAAAAGATTGCCGTGTTGGCTCCGATCGAAAGCGCCAGTGTGATGACAACCGTCACGGTGAAGCCGGGATTGCGCCACAACTGTCGCGTAGCCTGGCGAAGGTTCTGAATCATCGTCTTCATATCGTTTTGCTCACTCGTACCTCAGCGCCACTATGGGGTCGACTTTCGTCGCACGGTAAGCCGGGATGATGCAGGCTAATAAAGCGATCGCGGTCAACAGAAACGCGACCGCCAGAAAAGTGACGGGGTCGGAGGGTTTCACCTCATAAATGAGGCTCGACACCACGCGCCCCAATGCGAGCGCACCAACTGCTCCGATCGCCACGCCCAGCAAGGTTGGCTTCATGCCTTCGAATACGACCCTGCGCAGCACGTCGCCAGGCCGCGCGCCGAGAGCCATCCGGATTCCGATTTCGCGCACACTCCGCCTCACGCTGTAAGACAACACGCTGTAGATACCCACGGCGGCCAGCAACAGGGCGAGCCCGGCAAATGCGCCCAGCAGCAGCATATTGAAGCGCTGTTGCGACAGAGAATTCGCAACCAGGTCATCCATGGTCTGGATGTCGCGCAACGGAATCTCGCTATCGACTTCATGCACTACACTCGACACGGCTGGAACCATTCCGGCAGCGGAGGCCGACCGCACCACGAGCGTCATCGGAACTGAACCCCATTCTCCGTTGGCGGGCGTGGAAACCTGATCAAGCGGAAAATAAAGAGTTGCGCTGGGACGAGTCTGGTCAAGGCCATCAAGCTTTACGTCGCCCACAATTCCAACCACCTCGCGGACCGCGTCCGGGAAAAAGGTCATCGTAAGATGTTTGCCCAACGCATCTTCACCCGGCCAGAACTGCTGAGCCATCGACTCGCTGATCAGAATCACCGCCTGCCTTCCGGCAATGTCGGCCTCGCTCAAGTCGCGGCCGCGCAAAATCGGGATGTGCAGCGCGCCCATATACCCCGAACTGATGAGGCGAACATCGACCTCCAGCTGCTCCGCCATAGGCACCACCGGATGGCCTTCGATAGCGATAGGCTGATGTGAACCTCCGTTGTCCAGAGGAATGTCGTCGACCACGCCTGCAGATTCGACTCCGGGCAAAGCTCTCACCCGCCGCAGCACTTGCTCAAAGAAATTGACTTCCTGAGCCGGCGCTGGGAATTTCGCTCGCGCCACCATGGCGGTCATGGTCAAAACATTGTGCGAATCAAACCCTGGATTCACGCGGTGAAGTCTCTGAAAACTGCGGATCATCAATCCCGCCCCAACCAGCAAGATGAGGGAAAGAGCAACCTCCGACACCACCAGAATGCTGCGCGTGCGATTCCCGCCCGCATCCGCATCGGTGCGCCCCAGTCCTTGTTTCAGCGATTGACTCACGTCACCGCGCGTTAAGCGCAACGCCGGCAGAACTCCCGCCAGGACGCCAGCTGCAATGGAAACAGCTGCTGTGAAGCCGAGGACCTTGGCATCCAGCCCGACTTCAAGCGAGTGCGGAAGCTTGTCCGCCAGAAAAGCCATGATCAGACTGACCCCGGTATGAGCATAGGTCAACCCGAGCGCTCCGCCTGCGAGTGCGAGCAGCACAGACTCCGTGAGGATTTGCCGAAGCACGCGAGCTGAACTGGCGCCCAGCGCGGTTCGAATCGCAATTTCTTTCTGCCGGCTGAATGTCCTCGCCAGCGCAAGGTTCGCCACGTTGACGCTGGCGATCAGAAGAACAAAAGCCACAGCTCCCAGCAAAACGAGAAGCGCCGGCCTCACATCGCTGACCAGATCGTCGCGCAAAGGCACGACTATGGCGCCCCATCCTTTGTCATCATCTGGATACTGTTGCGCCAGGCGGCTGGAGATCGTGTTCATCTCCGCCTGAGCCTGTTTCAAATCAACGTCCGGCCGAAGGCGGGCGACGACTACAAAGTGATGCTCTCCCCGGACCGCTCGTTCCGTGTCCGTCCAGGCCATGGGCGTCCACATCTGCGCGAAATCCGGAAACCGAAAGCTTTCCGGCATCACTCCGGCTACGAGGTAACTCTGGCCGTCCATATTAACGTTCTGGTTCACAATGGCAGGATTCGCTCCGAAATGTTCCTTCCAGAAGCGATGGCTGAGCACCACAACATTGGATCGGCCCGGTTGGTCTTCTTCAGCAGTAAACACGCGCCCCAGTTCGGGCTGTACTCCCATGGTCGCGAAGAAACCCGATGTCGCCGCGCAGGCATCGACCTGCTCCGGCATTGCGCCGCCCGTCAAAGTGAACCCGTGATAGGTATAGATCGCCATCCCCTCGAAGACATGGTTCTGCCGCTCCCAGTCCAAATAATTCGCAGCGGAAACGGAGAATGTCGTCATCCCCGGGAAACTCGCGGGCGGCGGAGTATGCCAAACTCGCACCAGTCGATCCGGTTCCCTGAACCGCAGCGGACGCAGCAGAACTCCATTCACAACACTGAAGATGGCCGTGTTAGCGCCAATCCCCAACGCCAGCGTGATCACCGCAACCGCGGTGAACCCGATGCTCTTGCGAAACTGCCGAAGCGCGAAGTTAATGTCTTGCAGCAATCCGGTCATGATTGTCTTCCTCTCATTCGTAGCGCAAGGCCACCATGGGGTCGACCCTGGCGGCTCGCCGCGCCGGAATATAAGTGGCTAGGCTCGCTGCGGAAGTTAGAACGATCGACACGAAGACAAAAGTGGCTGGATCTGTCGGTCGCACCCCATACAGCATGGTCGAAAGCAGGTGGGTTAAGGCAAAGGCGCCGACTAGTCCGATCAGCAGGCCGGCCAACGTCAGCTGCAGGCCTTCCCTTAACACAAGCATGACGACTTGCGATTGCGTTGCCCCGAGAGCCATGCGAACTCCCAGTTCGCGTACGCGCTGGTTCACGGAGTAAGCCATCACTCCGTAGAGTCCGATGGCGCCGAGCAGCAAGGCCGTGAGCCCGAACGTTCCCAGCAACACCGTGCGAAATCGGGGAGCTGATACAGAGGCGTCCGCCACGTCATTCATCGTGCGAATCTTCGCAACCGGTTGGTCTGCATCCAACGACTGAACCAGTTCCTGAATCGGCTGAGCGAGGGCGAGCGGCTCGGACGCAGTGCGCACGGTCAACGAGAGCTGGTTCCAGAACGGCGCTTGAAGATAGGGCGTGTACACTTCTTCCACTGGAGCAGCATCCAAGGTCAAGTGGCTGGTATGCCGCACGACTCCGACGATCTCGCCGCTGAACCCGTTGAATCCCATCCGCAGATGCCTTCCGATCGGATTCTCTTGGGGAAACACGTTGCGTGCCACTACGTCATTGATGACGATGACATGCGGTGATTGCAGGTTATCGCGCCGGTCAAAGAATCGTCCTTCGATGAGCGGGACCTTCATTGCCTCGAAGTAACCGGGCATGGCCACGTGGCAATCTGGATTGGCGTACTCGTTGGGGAGTGGCGCCCGTCCCTCCACTTGCATTGCGTAACTCTCAATATCCCCGCCGAGAGGCAGGTGGCCGATTGCTCCGGCAGCTTCCACCCCCGGAAGCGAACGCACGCGGTCGAGGATCTGGGCAAAGAAGGCGGCCTTTCGCGGATCGGGATACCGCGCGTCGGGCAGCGATATCTCCATGGTCAGAACATGGTCCGGGTTGAAACCGGGATTGACCGCCTGCAACCGCGAGAAGCTGCGGAGTAATAAACCAGTACCAGTCAGGAGAATGAGCGCCAGTGCGACTTCTGAAATGACCAGAGCATTGCGCAAGCGACTGCGGCTGAACCCGTCTGCCCCGCGTTCGCCTTGCTTAAGCGATTCGGTGATGCCGACACGAGACGATTGCAGGGCCGGAGCCAAACCGAAGATGACGCCTGTGGCGATCGAGGCAACCGCGGTGAAAATTAAGGTTGAGCCATCGAGGTGAATTTCAGCTGTCCTCGGAAAATTGCCTGGTAGGATAATCCGGAGAAGACGGATTGCCCAGAATGCCGTTAGCACCCCGAGAATTCCTCCTGCCGTTGCCAATGTAATGCTTTCGGTAACCAACTGGCGCATGAGGCGGGCACGGCTGGCTCCCAATGCGGAGCGAACGGCCACCTCTCGCCGCCGCGACGTCGCGCGGGCCAACAGCAAATTCGCCACGTTCGTGCAGCCAATCAGCAGTACAAAAGCAACCGCTCCGAAGAGAATCAGCAAGGCAGAGCGAAAGCTGCCCACGACCTGCGCGTGCAATGGAATCAGGTTGACATCTGAGCCGATATAATCGTTTGGATATTCGCGAACAAGCTCCTTCTCGATCGAATTCATTTGTGCCTGCGCCTGATCCGGTGTAGTCCCGGGTTTCAGACGACCGATGACTTCAAGGTAGTGCGCGGAACGCTCGTTCCACTGCTGAGGAGTCAGAGCCAGCGGCACCCACACTTGAGCCGCGGGGGCAGTAAAAATATTGAGAACCGTACCGGTGTCTCCAGGGAACTGGAAATGCAACGGCATTACTCCCACGACGGTAAAATTTCTGCCGTTAACGTCGATGGCTTTGCCGACTATCGATGCGTCGGCATTGAAACGTCGCTGCCAAAGCCCATAGCTCAGCAGAATCACTCGCTCCTGGCCCAATTGGTCTTCCCCGGCGGAAAATGTGCGCCCCAGCAGCGGCTCCACCCCCAACAACTCAAACAGACCGGGCGAGACCGCAGCTCCGTCCACTCGCTCAGGTTTGTTACCACCCGACAGATCGAAACTGGCTGAAGCGTCGAATGCTGCCAGCTGTTCGAAGACGCGGTTACGAGCTCGCCAGTCCCGGAAGTTAGCTGCGGCGGGTGGGTTCTGCTCGTAACCCATTTTCTGATTGCGCTCCCAGAGTGTGTAAAGTCCGGCAGGAGCCTTGAACGGTAGAGACCGTAGCAGGACCGCGTCAATCACGCTGAACATCGCCGCGTTGGCGCCAATGCCCAGCGTCAGCGTCAGGACCGCAACCGCCGTGAACCCGGGATTCTTGCGCAGTTGCCTGAGCGTATAACGAATATCTTGGGCTAGCCCGTTCATCGTTCCCTCCCTCTCATTCGTAGCGCAAGGCCGCCATGGGATCGATTTTCGTCGCGCGCCTGGCAGGAATCAGGCTTGCGGCCAGCGCAAAGGCAATCAGCAGCAGCGCGGCAATACAAAACGTCATCGGATCTGCCGGCGAGATTCCGAAGACAAGTTGGGCAACCGTCTGTCGAAGAAGCCATGCGCCAACGAGTCCGGCAACAGCGCCTATCACGGCCATCCATAATCCTTGTTTTACAACCAGCCAAAGCACATCTCCACGCTGCGCCCCCAGGGCCATGCGCAGGCCAATCTCGTTGGTGCGCTGCATTGCCAGATAAGACACCACGCCATAGACCCCCATCACCGCCAGAACCATTCCGAACGCCGCAAACAGGAGAAGCAGTCCGGTGGTGTAGCGCCGATCCGTCGTTTCCGCAGACATAATTTCATCCATCGTGGAAACTTCCGCGAATGGTAGGTTCGCATCCAGGGAATGGAGTTGCCGCCGGATGGGCTCTGAAAGTTGAAGAGGATCGAGCGCGGTACGCACGATCAGATTCTTGAAACCATAATTCAATGCGGGGATCTGTCGGTACAATCCAACAATTTCCGGCCCAGGAGGAAGCGCCAGACCGCGATTCATCCAGTCTCCCACTACACCAACGATCGTGAGCCGGATGTGTGGGTCGCTTGTCACGGCCGCGTTCTGCGGCAACCCTAAATCAATTTGCTTGCCTAGCGGATCTTCTGTCGGGAAATAGCGGTCCACCAGTGCCTGGTTCACCAGCGCAACCGGCAGGCTAGTATCCGTGTCGGAATCGGCGAAGCCGCGGCCCTTGAGCAGCGTAACTCCGAAGGTATGCAGGTAGCGGGAATCGGTAACGTTGAAACTTGCGGATGGAACATCTTCGAGGCGCGAGACCGCGCGATTTGCGATGGTGAAGTTCTGGATCCACTGATCGTCCGGCGGAAGCGTCGCGCTGATCGTCGCGTCGTCCACTCCCGGCAAGTGTCGCACACGACTGGCGTATTCATCAGCGAAGCGCGTGATGCTGACCGCGTTGGGATATTGGGCCGGTGGAAGATACATGTGCTCGCGCAGAAGATGATCGACGCGAAAGCCAGGCTGTTGCTCCTGCAAGCGCAGCAAGCTCTGCACCAGCAGTCCCGTCCCAACCAATAGCATCACGGCAAAGGCCATTTCGCTGGCCGCGAACATGCGTCGCAAATATTGCCCGCCACGAGTGGGAGTCTTCGCGCGTCCACCGTCTTTCAGGGCTTGCGAGACGTTCACCCCCGAGTGGACCCACGCCGGAACCGTGCCGAACAGGACGCTGCTCAGAATCGAAACGCCCAGGCCAAAAAGCAGCACGCGATAATCCACGCCAACGGCAGAAAGCTGCGGCAATGCCGCCGGGTGCACCTTGCCGAGAGTCGCGCATCCCCAAGCCGCCAGCGCCGCGCCAATTACGCCCGCCACTAAACCTAGCGTCAAATTTTCAGCCATGGACTCGCGCATCACCGTCGCCTTTTCCGCCCCAAGCGCCATCCTGATCGCGACTTCGCGGCCTCGGCTGGAATTCCGTGCCAGCAGCAGATTGGCAACGTTAGAACAGGCAATCAAAAGAATTAAGATCACCGCTCCCATCAGGAGCAGGATCACCGGTCCAAGATGGCCGACCCGATCGTCATCCAAATGCCGGACGTCAACGCCCACCCCTCGATCCAGCGGATGGGCCGCAGCAAGATTATTCGCAATTGTCTGAAGATCGGCGCGCGCTTGATTGAGGTCCACACCTGGTTTCAGACGACCGATGGCGCTGAAGTCTCTGCTCCCGCGTCGTGCTTCGTCCCAAACCGTGGCGTCGGGGGCGAAGGGCGTCCACAACTCGGTCTTGCCATGGCGACCTTCCAGCCACCAACTTGGGATCGTATTCGGCATCACCCCGATAATGGTGTACGGCTCATCATTGATGCTTACCGTCTTGCCCAGAATCGCCGGATCGCCGCCGAAGCGAGTCTGCCAGAACTCATAGCTCAGAACGGCTACAAAATTTTTCCCCCACACATTTTCTGTAGGCGTAAAAAGCCTACCCATCAGGGGGTGAAATCCTAGAATCTCAAAATAAGCGGCAGGCACCAGGCCTACAGGCAGCTGCTCTGGCTCGGTTGATCCGGAAACGGCGCTGACATTTTTTCTCCACGTGTCGTAAGCTGCCAACTGCTGAAACGTGTGGTTGTCAGCGGCGAAATCGCGCGAGTCCAGCGGCGACGGCCCACTCACAAAATCACCCTTAACCGAGAAAATCCTGACCAGCCGGTTCGGATCATGAAATGGAAGCGGGCGCAGCAGGATTGCATTCATTACCCCAAACATGGCTGTGCTGGCTCCAATTCCCAGAGCGAGCATCGTGACCGCGAGCGCCGTGAAACCGGGATTCTTGCCGAGTTGGCGGAACGCGTAACGAAGGTCCTGCAAGATTGAGGTGATCATGATTCCTGCCTCACTCGTAGCGCAGCGCCACCATGGGATCGACCTGCGCAGCTCTGTTCGCAGGCATGTAGCAGGCGAACAGTGCGGCTGCGAACAGCGCGATTGCGACCACGGCGAACGCAGCGGCATCGATGGTCCCAACGCCATATAAGAGCCCGCGCATGGCTCGCCCCACGAAGCATGCACCCACCAGGCCCACACCCAACCCGATTGCCGCCAATACAATGCCTTCTTTCAGAATCAATCCCAATACATGGTCGCGGCTTGCGCCCAGCGCCATGCGCAATCCAATTTCGTGAGTGCGCTGTGCCACGGCGAATGCCATAACTCCATAGATCCCAACCGCCGCGAGCAAGAGCGCCACCGTCGCAAAACAGCCGTAGAGCGCGGTGTTGAAACGGTCGGTCACCAGAGCTTCACCCCTGATCTGGTCCATGGTCTTGATGTTCGCCAGCGCAAGCTCAGGATCGAGCGAGTGCACTGCGGCCGCGATGCTCTTGTTCATCGCGACGGGATCTCCTGTGGTCCGCACCGCCATCGAAACCTGCGGCCAGGGACTTTGCCAGAACGGCACATCGATTTCCGGAAAGCCGTCGTTCCGAACGCCGTTCCGCACATTGCGAAACACACCCACAATCTGCCACTCAACCGGCGGCCCCAGTTTTGTCACGCCGGGAATCAGGTCTTCGACGATCAGGCGCTGCGACAACGGATCAACGTCGGAAAAGTATTTCTTCGCCAGCGTTTCATTCACTACAGCCACGCGAACATGCCCCGCCACATCCTGATCAGTAAATCCGCGTCCTTTCACTATCTGAATCCCGAATATCTGGAAATAATCTGGAGTTACCATCTGAAACCCAGCACCCGGCCGGGTCGAGGGGTCACTGACCGGCTTGCCTGCAATCATGAAGGGCATTCCAAAGCCGGGTCCTTGCAGCGGCATGCCAGTAGCTACTTGGGCATGCACCACACCTGGCAGCGATTCCAGTTTCTCCACGAGTTGCCGGTAAAAGCTAACGATCTGGGCCGGCTGAGTCAGTCTTTTTTCAGGCACGGGAAGGCTAAAAGTGAGAATGTGATCGGTGCGAACTCCGAGATCGACCCGGGCCAGGTTCCAGAAACTATGAATGGCGAGTCCGGCTCCGGCAAGCAAGGTCAGCGCCAGAGCAAACTCCGCGATCACCAGGGCCTGCCGCAGGCGCTTGCGTCCAGCGCCCGTCCCGGATCGTCCTCCTTCTTTTAGCGTCTCGTTCGGATCTACACGCGATGCATGCCATGCTGGAGCACAGCCAAACAACATGCCTGCGATGGTCGTACACGCCAGAGTAAACAAAAGGACCGGCACATTCAGTGCCACGTCGGCCTCGGAAGGCAGCGTAAATGGCGGCATCTCTGCCAAAATGATTCTGACCATCACCGCTCCAACAGCAATACCTAATCCGCCGCCGAGAATCGCCAACACTAAACTCTCGGTTAGAAACTGGCTGAATACGTGCCAACGGGTTGCGCCCAGTGATGTGCGCACGGCAACTTCTTTGAGCCTCGTTGTCCCTTTTGCGAGCAGCAGGTTCGCGACATTCGCGCACGCAATCAAAAGCACGAACCCCACCCCACCCATCAACAGCCAGAGCACCTGCTGCGCCATGCGCGGAAAGAAATCGTTGTGCAACAGTTCCACACTCGCGCCCCAGCCCTTGTTCGACCGCGGATTGTCCTGGGCAATGCGTGAAGTAACCACCGCCATATCGGCCTGCGCCTGAGCAATCGACACCCCAGGTTTCATCCGGCCCATAACCAGTAGCCAATGAAAATCATGGTTGATCTGGTCGGGCTTGAAAGCGAGAGGCACAGCGAATTGCGGCTGCAGACGGTCAGCTTGGCCTGCAGCCAGCACTCCGACCACCGTATATGGCTCGCTGTTCATCCGAATCTGTTTGCCGATAATGTTGCGATCGCTGCCCAAATGCTCCCAGAGCTTGTGCATGAGGATCACAACGTGTTCCTTGCCCACCACTCCCTCCTCGGGCACGAAATCGCGCCCCAGGAAAAATTCGTTCCCCGTCATAGTCAGGAATCCGGGAGTTTCCGCAGAGCCATCGATCTGCTCCGGTTGATCGGCAGTGGCAAAATTGAAGTTGGCTCCGGTCCATGCGTTAATGTCCTGGAAAGTCTTGTTCTGCCGCTTCCAATCCAGATAATCGCCGGCCGCAACCGAGTTCCTATTGTCCTGAATTTTCGACCACACCATCACCAACTGGTCAGGACTGGGATACGGCATCGGAGCCAACAGAACGGCATAAATCACGCTGAAGATTGCGGTGTTCGCCCCGATCCCGAGCGCCAGCGTAATTGCCGCAATCAGCGTGAAGCCAGGGTTCTTTCGCAGCAAGCGAATGCTGTAGCGAGCGTTCTGCCGTAGGGTTCTCATAGGCTCCTATTCGTATCTCAACGCAACCATCGGATCGACTCTTGCGGCCCGCAGTGCTGGAACGTAGGCGGCCACCGCTGCCACCGACGCAAGCGCCAGTGTCAGCAGCGCGATCGTGATCGTGTCGAATTGAACGACCCCAAAGAGTGCGCTCGAAACGGCGCGGGTTAAGAGCACAGCGAGAGCCAGTCCGATGCCCAGGCCAATCGCGGCTGTCTTCATGGCTCCGCCCACTACGAGCCTCAGCACGTCGAAACGCCGCGCCCCCAGCGCCACGCGCACTCCGATTTCATGAGTGCGCTGGGTTACCGAATACGCCGTGACCGCAAAAATTCCAGCAGCCGCCAACAGAAGAGCACAGAGCGCGAAGGTCAGCATCATGCGCGAGGCGAGTTCGATGCCGCTGAGGCCGTCGGAAACCACCTGATCCACACTCCGAAGGTCATAGGCGGGCTGGTCGGGATCCAGACTGAGTATTTGTTTGCTCACCAAACTGGCCAAAGTCAAGGGATCACCGGAGGTCCGCACCACGAAGGCAGAAGCCGATTCAGGCTGCTGCGCGAGTGGCACGTACGCCGTCGGCGAGGGATCATGATCCATCGCATTCGGCTTAACATCGCCGACGACCCCCACGATTGTGCGAAACGGCTGACCGTCTTCTGGCCGGCCCAGCCGAACGCGCTTCCCTAGCGGATTCTGGCCGCGCCAGGCCTGCCGCGCCATCGACTCACTGACGACCGCTACCGGCTGAGCACCGGAAGTGTCCTGATCGGAGATAAGCCGCCCTTGTTGCAGAGGAACACGCAACGTGGAGAAAAATTCTGGAGTGACGATTTGCGAAATAGCGAATGGCTTCTCTCCGTCTGTGGCGCGCGGCGCGCCCTCCGCATTGAACTCCGTCCAGTTCCAGGTCCATCCTGAGGGCACGCTGGTCAAACAGGCTGCAGACTCCACACCGGGCAGCGCCCGAATACCCCGCAGAGCTTGCTCGTAGTAGCCGCGAATGCGATCTTTATCGTGATACTTCTCTTCGCTCAACACCGTGTGAAATGTGAGGACGTGGCTGCGATCAAATCCCATGTCGTGAGTGATCAGGGCGCGAAATCCTTTCACCATCAAACCTGCGCCTACGAGCAGAACCAGCGCCAAGGCGATTTCGCAGGTGACCAGCAAAGTGCGGAAGCGTTTGCGGCCAGCAGTCGCAGTGCCGCCACGGGCGCCTTCTTTCAGCGTCTCATTCACATTCGGCCGGGAAAAATGCCAAACCGGCGCAACCCCGGCAAGCACTCCAGTTGCCACGGCCACAAGGAGGGTGAACAGAAACACTCGTGAGTCGATCTGCAAATGTTGCAGTCCAGCAATATGCTCCAGGATAAAAGGCGGAATACTGCGGGTCATGAGGTTGTTTCCCCATGCCGACAAAACGATCGCCCCGATGCTGCCGAGGAGAGCGAGTAAAAGGCTTTCCACCAACAACTGCCGTCCAACTTGCCAATGGCTCGCCCCCAGCGCAGCCCGCAAGGCGATTTCCCTCTGACGCCCGGAACTGCGCGCCAACTGGAGATTCGCCACATTCGCGCACGCCAGCATCAGCACAAAGAGAGCCGCGCCCGCCAGCAGCATAAGAAACTGCGGCGAATCACTGTTGAGATCCTCTACCGTGCATCGGACGTTGATCCCGTGGCCAGTGTTGGTTTTAGGAAACCGTTGGGCAAGGCTCGTGGCAATCGTGGCCAGGTTAGCTTGGGCCTGAGATATGGACACGCCATTCTTCAGGCGGCCAAACACGGTCAGATGATAGTGATTGTCGCGGTCTTCCCCGGCGGCGCCGGTCAGGTCGAGCGGGGTCCAGATTTTTGATCCGGTCGGAAAATCAAGATCGTGCGACGCAATGCCGATCACGGTGAACGACTTGCCATTCAACAGCAATTGTTTGCCGACGAGACCGGGATCGGCCCCCAAGTATTGCTGCCAGAATCCGTAGCTGATCACGGCCACCGGCGCGACGCCGCGCTGGAAGTCGGCCGGGCCAATATAACGGCCCAGTCGCGACGGCATCTCGAGCAAAGAAAAAAAATCCGAGCTAACCTGTGAACCTTCGACATGCTGCGCCAGATTTCCACCAGTCAAATTTGCATCGAAGCCGCGGACAGCCGCCAGTTCTTCGAACTGTGTGCTCTGTTCACTCCAATCATGAAAATTCGCGGGCGCCGGGCTCAAGTGATCGTACGTATTAATGGTTTCCCAGACCGTGACCATCCGATCGAGGTGCGGGAACGGAAACGGCCGGATCATCATCGCGTTGATCGTGCTGAAGACAGTCGTATTCGCTCCGATTCCGAGCGCCAGAGTAACCACCGCGATCGCGGTGAAACCCTGCGCCTTCCGCAGTTGGCGCAGAGCGTAGCGAAAATCCTGGAGCAGGCCGTTCATCGTTTGAGTCCTCCTATTCGTATCTCAACGCGACCATGGGATCGACTTTCGCCGCACGGCTGGCGGGAACGTAGGACGCCCCCAATGCCACCAGCGTGAGTACGGTTACCGCTGCCATCACAATCCACGGATCGCTCGGACTCACGCCATAGAGCAGGTCAGACGCCAAGCGCGTCAACAAGAGGGTCGCCGTCAACCCCGTGACTTCACCAATGAGCACTAACCGCATGGCCTGCGCGATCACGAGCCGCAGAATGTCGGTACGCCGCGCGCCCAAAGCCATCCGCAGCCCGATCTCGTGAATGCGTTGCACCACCGAGTATGCGGTCACCCCATACAAGCCAATGGCCGCGAGAACCAATGCGAGCACTGCAAAACTTCCCAGCAGTATTGTGCTGACGCGGCGTAAGGTCATCGACTGCGCGGCCAGCAGCGCCATGGGCATGGCATCGAAGACCGGCTGATCTTTATCCACTTCCCAGAGCGCCTGCTCCGCCGGCTTCAGCAATGCGGAAGGGTCGCCGGTTGTGCGCACGGCAAATCCCAGAAGCGCGGACGAAGACTGCTCCAGCGGACGATAGAGATCCGCGTGCGCCGCTTCCTCCGGGCCGAAGGCCTTCACGTCAGAAACCAGCCCAACGATCCGCCAGCGTTCCTCCTGCCCAGAATCGCCCACCACGAAGATTTTGCCGATGGCATTTTCGGCGCCGAAGTAGCGGTTCGCCAGAGTCATATTGACGATCGCCACTTTCTCGCTGCCGGGGCGATCCGACTCCGTAAACTGGCGCCCGCCCAGCAATCGAATTCCCATGGTCGAGAAATAAGTGGGCGTCACCAGACGATTGTCGGCGTGCGGCTTCACCGCATCTTTTCCCAACGTCTGACCCTCGATGGTGAAGTCTCTGGTCCCCCAGAATCCGGTAAGCGGAAGGTAGTTCGCGGCAGCGGCAGACTCAACACCAGGCAAGCTGTTCAGCCGGCTGAGAACATTGTTCACAAAACTGATCTGCTTCTGCGCCTGATCCCGCGGATATCGATTCGGAGCCAGGAAAACTTCGAGCCCGACCACTTTATCGGGGCGAAATCCAAGATCCACGCGATAGACATGCCGGAAGCTTTCCACCATCAGGATGGCACCAGTGATCAATATCAGCGACAGAGCTACTTCCGCTGAGATCAGGCTGCGCCGCAATCGTGCGGACTTTGGAGTCGACGTCAAGCCGCGACCGGATTCCTTGAGTGCGTCATTGCCGCTTACCCCGGACGATTGCAGGGTAGGGATCGCGCCGAAAAGCAATCCGGTGAACACTGTGATTCCCAACGCAAACCAAAGCACCGGACCGTTGATTGGAATGGCTTCCACCCTGGGAATGCTCAGGTTGGCCACGCCTTTGGGAAAAATGGCAAGCAGGAAGCGAGTGCACCACAGGGCGAGCACCACTCCAACTGCCCCACCCAGAAATGAAAGCAGAAGGCTCTCGCTCAGAAACTGGCGCAGAAGACGAAGTCGGCTGGCGCCGATGGCCACTCGCACCGAGACCTCAACGCGCCGGCTCGCCGCGCGCGCCAGCAACAGGCTGGCAATATTCACGCAAGCGATAAACAGCACCAGCCCGACCGCGCCCAACAACGCAAGCAGTGGCGTCCGTATGTCGCCAACCAATTGCTGCCGCAGCGGCTGGACCCACGTCTCATTGCCCGTATCGGTCTCGGGATGCTGCGTCGCAACCTGGCGTTCCAGCGCAGTCATCCGAACCTGTGCCTCTGCGACGGAGATGCCCGATTTAAGACGTCCGATTACCCGAATGTAGCGATGTTCATAGTCGCCGGAGGTCGCAGGAGCAATTGAAAGAGGCATCCACAGCTCGGTCTGCGGAGGAAAATCGAATGCAGGCGGCATCACGCCAATCACAGCGTAAGACTTGGCATCGAGGGTGATCGATTTGCCCAGGATCTGAGGATCTCCATGGAACGTAGTGCGCCACATTTTGTCGCTCAGCACGACCACGTCAGCTTTCGTCTGGGCCTCTTCGTCAGTAAACGTGCGTCCCACCTTCGGAGCAACGTCGAGTATGCGGAAGTAGCTGGGAGAAATCGCATAACCGAGAACCATCTTCGGCTCTCCCGCGCCCGTGAGGGTCACTTCGTTGTCATAGGAAAGAGCGAGGTCTTCGAACACATCGTTTTTCTGTTTCCAATCCGTGAAGTCTCCCGCGGAGACAGGAAACTGCTGGTCGCCCCGCGAAGGATTCCTGCCCCAGACCATCATCAAGCGATCGACAGCCCGATACGGCAGAGGCGCCAGCAGAACCGCGTTGACGACGGAGAAGATCGCTGTAGTCGCCCCAATTCCCAGCCCCAGGGTAGCCATTACGACGACGGTGAACACGGGGTTTTTCCGCAGTTGCCGCAGCGCGTAGCGAAAATCCTGAATCAGCCCAGTCATGTTTGTTCTCGTCCTTACTCGTAGCGCAGCGCCACCATGGGATCGACTTTCGTCGCCCGCCTTGCCGGGATGTAGGTCGCCAAAAGAGCAACGCCGACCAGCAGTGACGCCACCGTCAGAAATGTCATAGGATCGCCCGGGCTCACGTCGAAAAGCAGACTTGATAGAAGACGCGTTACCAGAATCGACGCGACCAATCCCAGGCCGATGCCCGCCAGAGCGAGCAGTGACCCTTGCCTGAGCACGAGCCGCAAAATGCTCTCTCGCGTCGCGCCCAACGCCATGCGGATGCCAATTTCGTTCCTGCGCTGCGTCACGGAATAAGCCATCAGGCCGTAGAGTCCGACTGCCGCCAGCACGAGCGCCAGCGCTGCGAATAGGCCAAGCAGTTGGGACGAAAAACGCGGCTGCGCCACGGAAGCATCTCGGACATCGTCCATCGACCTCAGGCTCGAAAGCGTTACGTCCTTATCAGTCGCGCTTACGCTTGCCCGCAAGGCTGCAGCCAGACTGACGGGATCGGCTGTGGCGCGCACTACTAAGTTCATGCTTGGAAACGCAATTTGCGCGTAAGGAACGTACATTTCCGGCTCTTGTGGATCACTCAGAGCGCTGTGGTTGATATTTCCGACAACGCCCACGATCTCGCGCGCCGATTTCGGATCGCCCATCAACTCGAGGCGCTTGCCAATCACGTTCTCGTCATTGAAGAAATGCCGCGCGAAGGCTCGATTTACGATTAACACTCCCGGAGCATCTTCGGAATCCCGCGCCTCGAACCATCGGCCTGCGATGAGAGGGATACTCATGGCTGAAAAATAGCCGGGCGTTATCTGGCGGAATTGCGCGTCATCGAACTCGCTTGGACCGTAGCTGCGGCCAGGAATATGGAAGGGGTTATCCAGATTCTCACCGCCCAGCGGCAAGTTCGAGGTCGCTCCGACGGCCTCGACTCCGGGAAGAGACTTGAGCTGTTCTTCAAACTGCCCCCAGAATTTTGCGCGGCGCGTCGGATCGCCATACCGTCCATATGCCGGATCGTTCAGGCTCAGGCGGGCCGTTATCACGTGCTCCGTCTGAAAGCCCGGACTCACATGAATGAGCCGCCAGAAGCTTTTCAGAAGCAATCCCGCGCCGATCAGCAGTGTCAGCGATACAGCGATTTCGCCCATCACCAATGCACGGCTCAGTCGTTTATGCGTATGAGACGCTGAAGTTCGACCGAACTCTCTTAGCCCTTCGGCAAATCCAGATCCAGAAAGCCGCCAGGCGGGAACCAGTCCGAACCCAACTCCTGTTAGCAATGAAACGCACATCGTGAAAAGCAACACCGACGCATTGATGTGCACTTCACTAAGCCGAGGAAGATTCGATGGTCCCACCGCGCGCAACACCTGAATGCCCCCGCTTGCCGCCAGCACCCCTAACGCACTTCCCGCGCTGGCGAGCAAGACGCTCTCCGTTAGCATCTGCCGTATCATGCGGCCCCGGCTTGCGCCCAGCGCCGATCGCAGGGAAAACTCCTTTTGGCGTGCCAGCGACCGCGCCAATAGCAAATTGGCGACGTTGACGCACGCGATAAGAAGCAAAAGAGCGACCGCACCCCACATGAGCAGGAGCGCAGGACGCACTGATCCCACCAGCACATCCCGCAGCGGCCGCTGGCGCAGAGACCAACCTTGATTCGTCTCCGGATACTGTCGCGAAAGTCGCGCGGCAATCGCATCCAGGTCTGCCCGAGATTGGTCAAGCGTCACGCCAGCCTTGAGGCGTCCAATGGCTTTCAAAGAGTGCCCCAAGCGCCAGTTCATACCCGGATTCAAGAACGGCGTCGGTAGCCACATCTGGGCTTCGCTAAGCAGAGGAAAATCCGTCGGCAAAACGCCCACCACGGTCAGGCTCTGGCCATCCATCCTCACAACGCGTCCGAGCACGCTGGGATCGCCGCCAAAACTGCGCTTCCACAGTCCATTACCAAGTATCGCTACCTGCGGCAGGGTCACTTGCTCATCCGACGGAAGAAAGTCACGTCCCAATAACGGCCGGATACCAAGAGTTTCGAAGAAGCTGGCGGAAGCGATTGTGGTTAGCACCTGCTCAGGCTTGTCGCCGGAAAGATTGGATGGGCCAGCCGAATATCCCATGGCAGCGATCCGGTCAAAGGTGCGATTGTCCGCGCGGTAATCTCTAAAATCAGGGGGGGACACTGCGCCCTCATCGCTTAATGGAAACTTGCCGTTCAGCCACACCAAACGATCAGGCGCTCCAAAAGGCAAAGGCCGCAAGATCACATTTTCGACTACGCTGAAGATTGCGGTATTGGCGCCGGTGCCAAGCGCCAAGGTCAGTATGGCGACCACGGTGAACCCTGGGCTCTTACGCAGATGCCTTAGGGCGTACCGCAGGTCTTGAACCACGCCGTTCATGCGTGCACGTCCGCCATCAGCTTTTTCAGCTCTTCTTCCGCCACGACCTTGCCGTCGAACAGATGAACTTCGCGCTGGGCGTGTTTGGCGAAGCGCGGATCGTGCGTCACCATGCAGATAGTCGCGCCCTCGCGGTGCAGGTTCTGCAGCAACTCCATCACGGCTTCGCCGTTGCGTGAATCCAGGTTTCCGGTTGGCTCGTCCGCCAGCAGAATGGACGGTTTGCCTCCCAGCGCGCGCGCGACCGCCACGCGCTGCTGCTGACCACCGGACAGCTGCGAAGGATAATGCCGTACGCGGTGCGCCATCCCGACGCGTTCCAGCGCCTCCATGACTCGCTTCTTCCGATCGGCAGCCGGCATTCTCTGGCGATAGGTGAGCGGCAATTCCACGTTCTCGTACACAGTGAGGTCGCCGATCAAATTAAAACTCTGAAAGATGAATCCGATTTCCTGATTGCGAATGCGCGAGCGCTCGGCAAAGTCCAGATTCTCCACCGGCTTCCCGTTCAATGAGTAGCTCCCGCCGGTCGGCGTATCGAGCAAACCAATGATCGACAGCAACGTCGATTTGCCGCAGCCCGACGGCCCAGACATCGCCACATACTCGCCCTGGCTGATGGAAAGATGCACGCCAGAGAGCGCGTGCGTCTCGATCTCGTCGGTGTAAAAAACCTTCGTCATATCCTGAATCTGGATCAGCGCCTGTTTTGTTTCCGTCATATTCGATTCGCCTCGGATTGATTTTGCGTCGTGTCCCGATGTTTGTAACTTCGTTCGGCTAACGTCGTTTGGTTGAGGTTGTTTTGGTTGACCGCGTTACTCGAGCCGGATGCGGTCGGTCTTATCCCAGCGCGACATGTCGGAAAGAATCACGGTGTCGCCCTCGTGAATACCCTCAATCACCTGAATCGAGTTCACTGATTCTCGGCCCACCTTCACCGGAACGCGCTCGGCTTCTCTGCCGGTCGAGTCCAGCTTGAACAGGCTGATCGTGCTGTTTTCCTGCCCGAATGCTGGCCGTCCTACGTACAGAACATCTTCCAGACGCTCCAGATCGATCGTCCCATCTACGCTCAGATCGGGCCGCGCTCCCTTGGGAAGTTCGCCGGTTAGTTTCACGTCTACCGTGACGGTCCCGTTCTGCACCGCAGGATCGACTCGCATCACGCTGCCGCTGATGATTCCATTGTGCGTATCGACCGCTGCCGGTTCGCCCGGCTGCACATCGCGGGCTTGCGTTTCCGAAATCTTCAGCTCCGCCATCAGGTGATTCGGCTGCACCACTTTCGCCAGCATCGTTCCGGGCTGAACGTGCTGGCCTACCTGCAGCGGCAGATCGACCAAAATTCCGTCGATTCCGGCCCGCACCTGCAGCGCATCGAGTTGCTTCTTCTTCAACTCCGCCAGCACCCTCATCTGGTCGACTTTCGCCTGCTGTTCCGCCAGCTGAGATTCAATCGCCTTTTGGCCGATCTCCAGCCGCTGCGTTTCCAGATCATTTCGTGTGGTGAGTTCGTCGGACTTCCCTTTCGAAGCTTTATAGGCCAACCCGGAAATCACGCCCAGGTCAAACAACGCTTTATCTGTATCGGCCTGCCGTTTCGCCTGACTGTAGTCCGCGTTCACCGTAGCCGCGCCGGCCTTCTCGTTCATAAGATTGCTTTCGAGCGTCACCCTCTGACTCTGGTATTCAGCCTCGGCCGCTTTCAATTGGAGTTGTGCGTCCATCGCTGCTTGCTCGACCTGCGAGTTGCTCATTTCGACCAAAATGCTGTCGGCCTTTACTTGCGATCCCGGCAGCATTCGAATCCGCACGACCGTGGCTTCGGTCTCAGCCGGGATCTGCCGCACTGACTCCTGGCTCGGAATGAGAGAACCCAATCCGTGGACCTGCCGCAGCATCGATCCTCGCTTCACGATGTCGGTGTACACAGTTCCGCGCTCGACCGAAGGGGCCGCGGGTTTCAAGCGTGAAACTCCCAAGGCCAACGCGACAACGACGAGCACAACAATAACGATCATCACCGCCTGGCGGCGGCGCTTCTGGACCTTAAATTCTGGGCGGGCGATATCCATCACACTCTTCCACCAAGCAACCCATCCACCAACGGTTCCACAGCGTTAGAGTGTTAGAAACACGATACGTTAGCAGCAACTTCACTGCCTCGTGCTCAGCCCGGATTGTCCGTTGCCGAACCCAGGTGTCCAATAACGGGCAGTGCAGAAGGCGGTGTTCAGGCCACCAGAGATTGGACGGTGGCCCACTCAAGCCTGGCTTCGACTGGAGTGGGAGTTTCCAGCTTCTGAGGCTGTCCACCCGACACGATGACCCGACACGATGAAAGGATGCGCTTAGTCTGCGTCCGGCTTGGCGCCCGGTAGCCGCTTCCTCAAGAATGCGATTTGCCCGCTGTGATGCGCCTCATGCTCGCAGACGTGGAACCACTTGCAGTAGTTGTTGGTCGGCCCCCACGGCCAGTCTTTGTCTGCCGCCAGAAACCATGTGTCGTCGTGCTTGCTGAAATCCGCCAGCGTCTTCGCACGAGTCTCATGCAGGATATTCAAGTAGTAGTCGCGGTCGTGGCCCTTGATGGTTTTCCTTCCAGCATCGCCCAAATTCATAGCCGCGTCCCACTGTTGCTTCACGGAATCAGGCCAGCTGTCCCACTTCCTGCCCTCGAACGTATTGAGCTGGTAATAGGTCTCGGTAGCAGCAAGATGCAGCATCAAGGCGCCGATCGTGTTGGCCCTGGGGTCAATCAGGTAATCAAGGTCGGCCTGTGTCAGCCCCTTGGTTGCAGCGATTACACCGTTGGCGTCGCGCATCCAAGTGAGCAGAGAGACGAACGTTCCCACTTGCGGACTGTATCCTGGTCGCGGCCCGAGCAGGTTGAGACTTGAATCATCAGCGTGCGCGGTCTCGGGAAGCGAGAGCGCTCCCAATAAAGTTGAGAATCCGGCTGTGAGAGCGGCTGACCCTTTCAGAAAGCTCCTTCGATCCGGAAGAAACGGTTTGATGAACGACTCGGCTCCGAGGCTATTCCGTGCGCCTGCCATGGTTGTCTCCTTGCAAGTACTAATGCCTCCTCACGCCCGATTAGTCAACTAAATTTATTTCCGCGATATTGGCTCGATATCGAGGACCCGCAAGTACAAAGTAAGCACAAAATGGAACGGCCGCCTGATGAGGCGGCCGTTCCATTTATCGATCGTTCCTGCTCAGGAGTACTAGTCGCGCTCTTTGGCAGGTTTCGTCTTGTTGTCGTTATGTTTCTCTTTATAGATCTGCTTGCTGTTTTTGTTTTCTTCCTTGTTGGCCTGCTGCTTCTGTTCTTTGGTTAAGGCCCCGCCGTTGGCGGTGCGCTCGTTGTGCACCTGCTGCGCAACCCTGGCCTGGTTCTCGTTGGTGCGGGCCGCTTCCCCGGAAGTCATCTGGCCGCTGCGCAGACCTTCGGCCGTACGCTGCTGCTGGTTGGCTTCCCGATCGTCGACTTCGTTCGGCTTCACCGTATTCGCATTGTGCTTTTCGTCGTAGATCTGGCGGCTTGCGGCATTTTGCTCGCCGTTGATCTGTTGACGCTCCGCACCCGTGAGTTTGCCACCGTTAGCCTGGCGATCGTCATGCACCTGCTGGTCAATGTTGGATTGCGTCCGCTCAGCGCGAGCCGCCTCGCCGGAAGTCATCTGTCCGCTGCGCAGGCCGTTGGCGATGCGCTGATCCTGATTCGCCTCGCGAGTGTTGGGATTGTAATTGCGCCCAACCGAGCGATCGGCCGCCGAGATCGGTTGCGATTGCGCGTGCTGTTGTGCCACCTGGTGATACGCATTTACATTCGCGCTCGCCCTGGTCGCCGGACGTCCTTGATTCACCGACGCCAGCTGCGCGCGATCCTGTGCGGCAAAGTGTTCATGCTGCACCTGGTCCGCGGTTGCCTCGAAGTGGCGCTCATTGGCCGCCTGCATCTCCACGGCCGACGCATGCACCTGAATGCCAATGCCGCCGTTGAAGCTTACGTGGTCGACGTTCACAATCGTGTTTTGCTCAACGATGGTGCGGTTCTCGTACACATTGGTGATATGAACGCCGCCGAAGTTCGCCACGGCGCTGTTATATGCGAAGACTCCACCACGCCACTCGCCGCCAACGAAGCCGACGCCGCCGAAACCGAAGCCATAATTCACGCCGCCGTAGAACCCAACATGCGGGCCCCAGTAGCCGGCGTGCCAGCCGTACACTCCGCCTTCATAACCCCAGTAGCCAGGCGTCCACAGCAGACCTGCGCTGGGAGGTTGTGCCCACACGCCCGGAACCCAGAAGTAGCCCGCATCCCCGTAAGACCAGTAGCCGGGAGTCCAGAGATAACCCGGCGCTGGCAGCGCAGGCTGCTCATAAACCGGCAAAGCCGGAGGAGCAATGTGGATGTTGATCGCGACCCCGACGCCGATCTGTGCCTGCGCCGCGGGCAAGGCAAACATCGGCAGCATGATTAAAGCCGCTGCGAACAGATTGCGAAATGTTGAGCGAAGAGACATAGTTGTTTCTCCTTGTGCCGGGGCCCCAAAACGGCAATATCTCCCCGTTTGCCCTCACGTCCTGGGCGTATGTATTACAACCCACAATCGCAACGATTGTTGCAAACCAAAGTTCAGTGCCCGAGAGGCCAGTAAGTACAATGATTCCATGAACCATATCGGATGTACCCAAGTTACCCTCCGCCGCCCGTGTCTCCGCGTTTCGTCGAGCTCGGAGTGGACCGTCCACGCATCGCGTTTTCGGAAGTATTGGCCTTCGACCTGAATGCAGAGTCGATCCACGTCGTACACCAGAAACCGGGCTACAGTGACGCCGACGCAATCGCACATTTCCATGTAGCGAAACTGGTATATCTCGGCGAGGCATTTCCCGGCGACGGCTGCCCCGCCATCGACCCTGCACAAGGCGGAACAGTCGATGGTCTGATAAAGACCCTCGATGGATGGACAGACAGCAGTTTCCGCGTCGTCCCGGAGAGAGGAAAAGTGGCAGATGGCGCGACGGTGAAAGCGCTTCGCGACATGTTCGTGACGGTTCGTGATCGTATCAAACGCAAGATCGATGCGGGCCGAACTGAAAGCGAAGTACTGGCCGAGCACAGCTAACTTTGATGCTAACTGGGGACACGGTCGCGTACGACCCGACGAGTTCGTTCACGACATCTACGTTGCTCTTAAGTAACGGCAGGTAAAAGCAGGATTAGTGTCCGCATTCGAAATAACTGCCGGTGAGCCTGTCCTGCGGAAATCGGGCCTGAACATCTACCCGATGTGAGAGTCCTGTTCCTGCCCCAGCTAATCGATGAACCGAATCATTGGTTGGAGATTAGCCGGAAAGGTACCTCCATTACTGCTGAAATTTAAGAGAAGAAGATAAAGATATGGTAGGCACGAGGAGACTCGAACTCCTGACCTCTACCGTGTCAAGGTAGCGCTCTAACCAACTGAGCTACGCGCCTATTCCCAACCGATCCAACGTTGGCAAGGCCCTTGGGGACCCTGAAAGATTTTACCACGCAGTCTTCAGTCCGGCGCTTGGTTTGGACCTGAAAGACTATCCTTTCGTACCCAGCGCAAATGCGTCCGGTGCGACCGCGACATCTCATTTCGATAGAATGAGGCCGGACAACTACGGCGCTCATGAAGAAACAATTCACTCGCCGGGACCTGTTGCGCGGCGCGATGCTGGGGATCGTGGGGCTTCCGTTCATGCCTCTCTTCGCATCGAAAGAGCAACGAACATTTGCCGAGCCAGCGGCCGTTCCCTACCTCGGGTCAGACGATGCGCTGCTCGACGAAATTGAACGCACCGCCTTCGACTTCTTCTGGAACGAAGCCAGCGTCTCTACCGGTCAGGTCAAAGATCGCGCGCTGGTGAACGGCAATGACACCCGGATGGTTTCGAGTATCGCAGCGACGGGGTTTGGACTCTCTGGGCTATGCATCGCCGATGTTCGCAGCTATAAAAAGAAAGAAGAGATTGTCGCGCGAGTCCGCTCGACCCTCCGCTTTCTGTGGCAGAAGCTTCCCCACGAGCACGGTTTCTACTATCACTTCATCGACATGAATAGCGGCGAGCGGAAGTGGATGTGCGAGATCTCGTCAATCGACACTACCCTTCTGCTATGTGGCGTGTTGACCGCCCGACAGCATTTTGCCAACGCCGAAATTCAGGACTTGGCCACCAAAATTTACGAGCGCGTCGACTGGGCCTGGATGCTGAACAGCGGCAAGACGCTCTCCATGGGCTGGCATCCCGAGGCAGGGTTTCTCGACGCGCGCTGGAACCACTACTGCGAACTCATGATGATCTACCTGCTCGCGATCGGGTCGCCCACGCACCCGATTCCGCCGGAAACGTGGAAGGCATGGAACCGTCCCACCATCAAGTTTCATGGGATTGAATACATCTCGGGCAATGACCCGCTATTCACGCATCAGTATTCGCAAGCCTGGTTCGATTTCCGCGGCAAGCGCGACGCCTACGCCAACTATTTTGAGAACTCGGTCAAGGCAACTGCAGCCCACAAACAATTCTGCCTTTCCTTACGCGACGAGTTCCCTGATTACAGCGAACACCTGTGGGGCATCACCGCCTCCGACTCGATCTCCGGGTACCAGGGCTGGGGAGGGCCGCCGCCACAAGGGCATCTGGATGGCAGCGTCGTTCCCTGCGCCACCGGCGGTTCGCTGCCGTTTTTATATCCGGACTGTATCCAGGTCCTACGCACCATCAAGGAACGCTATCCCAAAGCCTGGGGACGCTACGGCGTCGTCGACGCCTTCAACCCGCTAACTAACTGGTATAACCCAGACGTGCTGGGGATCGACTTGGGCATCACGATGTTGATGGCCGAAAACCAGCGCAGCGGACTTATCTGGGATACGTTCATGAAGAACATAGAAGCACAGCGAGCAATGGACAGAGCCGGATTTCAGCCGTAAGGCCGCTTGATTTGACTTTCGCGATGGAATCAAATCAAGGAGAAAAAAAGGCGCGCTCACTTGCGACCGCGCCTTTGCGACTGGGGAAAAATCAGAAGCTAAAGCGCGCCTGCAGTTCCAGCACGCGGCCAGACAATCCGTTCAGGGCCGTGCCGAACAGCGGGTTGGCTGACGGTAGCGTTGGACTGATGTTGAACGAACTGACCAGGGTCGACGTGCTGCCAAAAGTGAAGGGCGCGAGGTTGAGCTTGTTGAAAGCGTTATAGGCGGTCATGCGCAGCTGGAGCTTCGCGCTTTCTCCGAGGACTTTCGTTGCGGGGAAACCGAATTCCTTCGCAACCGTCAGATCGATGTCCTGGTATCGAGGGCCGCGGAATGTATTCCGTCCGATTCCAGGGAAATCGGGCGTGGTTCCAGAAGTCTGCAGTGTGAAGTAAGGATTCGCCGTGCCAGCGGTGGCGGCAGCAGCAGCCAGCGGAAAGTTTCCTGCGGGGGGGGGGAGAAATGCCGACGTATCGTGATCGTTTCCAGCTCCGCCGTTGTAGCCGATCGGCCGTATCGGGCAGAGATTCGTCGCTCCCAGCACCGGACAGATATTGCTAGCGACGGGAGTCCAAGGGTAGCCCGAGTGAAACTGGAAAATTCCGTTCAGCTGCCAGCCGCCAACCAACTTGCCCAAGAGATCCTTGCGCTCGTTGAAAATCGGCAGATTCCAAACCGCGTATGCGCGGAAATTGTGGGTAGCATCGTAGTCGGAGGGGCCGCGCTCGGTGGCGTCGTCGATCGGGTAGGTCTGGTTGGTGGTAAAGCCCGGACCCTCCGCTGAAAGCTGGTCGAGCGACTTGCTCCACGTGTAGAGGACATTCGCCGTGAACCCGTGGCGGAAACGATGTTCCACTTGCCCGGTAAGAGCATTGAAACTGGAGTTAGTGTCTGGCGTAAAGGAGTAGACGTTGGCGACATCCGGGTTCTGTGTTGGATAAAAGTAGGCCAGGTTCTTGATCCGCGTCAGGTGATGGCCGGCGCTCCCCTGATAGCCCATAGTAAACACCCAGTCCGCTGGGAGGACCTGCTGCACTTGTAGGGAATAGAGGTAAGTATAGGGAACCGGCATCGTCGTAGGATTCGCGTAGATGCTGGGCGCCCCCTGCCCCGTCAAAATTGTCGGCAGGCCATTGGCCGGATTGAGGGGCGTAACTAACGCCAGATTTGCTGGATAGCTTTCTGGATTATTGCTGGTGCCAAGGTTGAAAGCGATCTGACCGTTTACGAATGGCGTGCCGAATCCGGTCGATTCCGTACCGCAACAAATGCTGTAGTTCGCGACAAAAGGCGGATTGTTGCGGGTATTGTCGAAGACGTTGTCATCGAAACGGTCGTATGCAATACCGAACCCGCCGCGAAAGACCGTCTTGTTGTTGTACATGGTGGGACTCCACGCGAAACCCAGGCGTGGACCGAAGTTAGTGTAGGTTGGATTCCACTGCTGGCCCGGATTGGTTTCCACTCCGTCGATTAAACCATTGGTGGGATCGCCCGTTGGCACGAAGTTAGTAAGATGTCCCTTCGCCTCAGTAGGCGGAGTGTAGTATTCCCAGCGTAACCCGAGGTTCACCGTGAGGTTCGGACGAAGTTTCCAGTCGTTCTGTGCAAACAGACCATAAATAGAGGACCGGTAGTATTGTCCACGCGTAGTGGGTGCGGCACCTGTCAACGGATTTACTTCAATTGCTTCAAAAATCGGCGTGCCGTTGGCAAAATTCCACGGTCCCTGGAAAACCTGATCGGGACGCGCTCCTCCAATCAGGGCGTCGTTATCTTGTTCGTGAGTGTATTCGAAACCAAACTTTAGTGCCTTGTTGCCAATCACCTTGGAAACCACGTCGCGGAACGCGTATGTATTTTGCGCCAGGATTCCGGGCGAATCGTCTCCTTGCGCGGCTCCGTAACGAATGCGCTGTCCGCCCGGCAAGGGCAGGCCCTGAATCTCGATTCGCGGAATCGCGAAGTTAACCTGAGGATTGGAGGTGATTCCGTTGTAGGAGTAGCGCGTGAAATTGAAGCGCGCTTCGTTGAGCATGGTCGGCGAAAGCGTTCGGATCCAGGAAAGGAATCCGCTCGGACTGAAGGCCTTGGTGCCGAAATCCGCGCTTGGCCGCCCTTGCGCCCCGTCGTCAGCTGCCACAGTGTTGTAGAAGGTCAGGAACGTATTGGCGGAAAACAGATTCTGCCCCGCGTTGTAGTCCGCGCGAATGTTGTACTGGTTGCCGGTCGTGGTTGCCGGTAACGCGATCTGAGCGAATTCCAAATCCGGGCTAGTGTCGAGGCCACCGCCGACGAATTCCGCGGGATTGCCTCCCGTGAAGCTGGGATTGTAAACGCCGTAGGACGCATAGGGCGAACCGATGTCGATGCCCCCAGCAACCACCGCACAAGGCTGACTGGCCGCGATCCAAAGGGAGCAGTTCGTAGGCAGAACTTGCTTGATGCGCGGCGCGAGACCGCTTTGCTGAAGAATTGTGGCTACGGGCGTGCCGGGGCGATCTCCAAGGATGAGCGCATCCAGTTGCGGCGTCTCCACCCACTCGTTATCAAAAGTCGTGTTTTGCGCCCTTAGGCCCTCATAATTAAAGAAGAAGAAAACTTTGTTCTTGATGATCGGTCCGCCCAACGTGCCGGCGAACTGTTTGTACGCGTCGTCGTCCCGCACCGTCGGAGTAAAGCCGGAGCCGACGTCGTAACCGCCAAACTTGTTGTAGGCGTTAAAGTTCGGATCGTGATACAGAAACACTCCTCCGCCATGCAACGCATTGGTTCCACCTTTGGTGACGGTCTTGATGTGCGCGCCTGAACTGCGTCCGTCCGAAGCGTCGTAGTCGTTGGAGAGAACGGTGATCTCCTGCACCGATTCGATACTGGGCGTAATGACGGCAGCCCCGCCCCATTGCAGACTGTTCACGCTCACGCCATCCACCAGATAGTCGTTCGAGGTCACACGTTGTCCGTTGGCGCTGATGGGCTGCTGGTTCTCAACCTGGAAGATGGCGGTGTTGGAACCGCCAGGTCCGGCGGAACCGCCGTTGCCTCCGGCACCATTGGGAAATCCTGCGGATAGACCGTTGCCCATGCGTGCGCCATCCCCAAACACACCAGGGGCTAGGCGAAGCAGTTCGTACGGATCGCGGTCGATTTCCGGCAAATTCTCGACAGCGACTGAGGACAGCGTTCCCTCAATCGTGGCGTCTTCCGTCTGAAGTGACGGCGGCGCGCCGCTGACGGTGACCGTTTCGCTCGCGTTCCCGCTCTCTAATGTGACATTCGCCGCATTCGCAGCCTCAGAGTCGACCTGCACATCGGATCTGGATGTCTTCTTGAAGGTGGCCGCCTCGACGTCCACTCTGTATCGACCCGGCGGAAGTTCAGTGATGCGGTAAAAGCCAGCCTGACCGGTCACTGCGCTGTGGCTTACACCAGTCGCCTGATCGGTGATCGTCACCGTGGCGCCGACCACGACGGCGCCGCTCTTGTCGCTGACAGTGCCCTCTAAGCTCGCACCATACTGGGCTAGCGCCGTGGACGACAGGAACGCGATGATCGCGCCCATCAGCAGAAAACGAGTCCCGAGCGAAACGGTGCGGACTGCAGAACAATTGGATCGGATCATGACGCCCCCTGGGCTTCTTGAAATGCCCCTTGAAATGCAGGTCTAAATTCAGTATCCCCCGAGTGGAGCGTTTACTAAAACCCTACAAAAGCGTTTTAGTAAACCATGCGCGCTTATAGCACAGGCGATTTTCCGTAGTCAAGCGCATTGTTCTCCCAGAGTTCTTCAGCGGCAGAACCTTAACGATTTTGTTGCGAAGATTCAGCGATTTTCCGCTGGTACGTCTCCGCCTCGCCAGTTGACGAAATCATCCCCCGAGATTCGGCTTCGTTGGATGTCGCTTTGATCGACTTGGTTGATCGGGATTTCGATCAGGATTTCGATCGTCGAAAGCGACTGCACATAGCCCACAAATGTCAAAACGTCAATTGCCACTCGCTAACCTAAATGACCAACACCGTTTCCAGCTCGAGCAGTCGTTTCGCGGATCATCAGTTTAGGTTCGACCATGATCTCCCCGCCCTGGGCATCCGCCGCGGGGTGCCGGATACGGCGCAGCAAAGTCTCGGCCGCAATCCTTCCCATTTCGCGCAAGGGCTGGCGCACGGTGGTCAGCGCCGGATTCTGGTACGCTGCGCTCTGAATGTCGTCGAAGCCAACCACCGAAACGTCGTCCGGAACGCGCAACGTGGCCTCACGAAGCGCGCGGATGGCGCCCATCGCCGAAATATCGTTAAACGCAAACAGAGCGGTGAACGGACGGTGCGAAACCAGCAGCTTCCTGGTGGCCTCATACCCAAGTTCGGGAGACGGAGAGTCGCCTTGGAGTTGAGAGATCAGGCCCGTGGAAATCGGCAGTCCCAACTGGCGGGCAGCCTTCACGATGTTGGCCCAGCGAACTTCGGTATCGGAGCTGAATTCCTGGCCCTTGATGAACGCGATGTTGCGATGCCCGAACTGCGCAAGGTGCTTCAGTGCAACTTCCGCTGCGCGCACGTGGTCCAGCACAATGTTGGTCACACCCTTCACCTTGTTATGCCCCGAGACGGTAACCACGGGCACCGAAAGCGAAAGCGTCCACGGCGTGTCGACCGCGATCAAGCCGTCGACCGATCGCTCCAGAAAAAGTCTGGGATATTCATCGATCAGGTCGGCGCGGTGGCGATGACTCACCACGAAGTAGAAATATCCCTCCTGCAGAAGATAATCTTCCACCCCGCTCATGACTGAGGCCGAATAGCCGTCGCTGACTTCAGGAACGATGACTCCGACAGTGAAGCTGCGTTGGGCACGCAGTGAGCGCGCGAAAAAATTTGGACGGTACTTGTACTTGCTAGCGGCGGCCAGGATCCGGTCCTTGGTTTCCTGGGGGATGGTGTCCGCGACCGGCGAGCGATTGATGACCAGCGACACCGTTGCCGGGGAAAGTCCCAGGCGCTCCGCCAGTTCCTTCAGGCTTACCGGTTTGGGCCCCATGCGCACCTTCTTGCTAGCGCTTTTGCCCTTCTTTTTTTGCGTCACGCTGCGCAGTCTCGCACAAACCGAATCGGCGTAGCAAGCACACATTGTCGCGTCCGGCGGAAAGCGTGCGCGTAATTTTTATTGACTTTGCCGGAAAAAACATTTTTCATACATTGCGAGAACGCTCTACTAACCCGATTTAGTAGCTACTGCGGCACCTTGGCCCGACGGAGGTAGTTTCCCATGCCAGCCTCTTCACTCAATACATTTTCTATTCGCTGCTCGCATCGCATTATCGGATCAAAATTGGAGGACATGATCGTCTACACACTTCGGCGTAGTTCCGTCTGCATAGTCCTGAGCATCGTCCTGAGCATCGTTCTGAGCGTCGCTCTGCTCGCGCAGACAACCTCTATGCGAGTTTCGTCGGGCCCGGTGCGCGGCGTTGATGACCCGACTCTCAACACTCGCGTCGAGTCCATCCTCCGCCGCATGACGGTGGAAGAGAAAGTCGGACAGCTGGTGCAATACTCCGCCGGTCAGCCCACAGGGCCGGGAACAGGCAGAACCGACTATGACGACATGATTGCACGCGGACAGATCGGCTCGCTGTTCAACGTGGTCGATCCGCATGAAATTAACAGGTATCAGAAAATCGCGATGGAGAAATCGCGCCTGCATATTCCCATTCTGTTTGGGCTCGATGTCATCCATGGATTCAAAACCGAGTTTCCGATCCCACTGGGCTTGGCCTCGACTTGGGATCCTTCCATCGTAGAGAAAGCCTCGCACGTGGCAGCTATGGAAGCGTCGGCCGACGGCATCCGTTGGACATTTTCGCCGATGGTCGACATCGCGCGCGATGCGCGCTGGGGCCGCATGGCCGAAGGCGCGGGCGAAGATCCATTTCTAGGCTCGGCCATGGCTGCCGCCTACGTGCGTGGATATCAGGGCACGCGTTTAGACGCGCCCGACAGCATCGCGGCTTGTGTCAAGCATTATGTCGGCTACGGCGCAGCCGAGGCCGGCCGCGATTACAACACAACTGAAATTTCTGAACATACTTTGCGTCAGTTTTATTTGCCGCCATTTCATGCAGCGGTCGAAGCCGGGACGGCGTCGTTAATGAGCGCATTCAACTCTTTGAACGGAGTGCCGTCGACAGCCAATCCATTTACCTTGAAGCAGATTCTCCGAAAAGAGTGGGGATTCCACGGGCTCGTGGTCAGCGACTGGAACGCGGTAGGCGAACTGATCTCGCACGGCATCGCCGCCGACGGCGCAACTGCGGCTCGCAAAGCATTTCTCGCCGGCGTGGATATGGATATGGTGAGCAGCCTTTACCATGACCACCTGCAGCAGATCGTGGGCTCAGGCCAGGCCACGACTGCAGAATTAGACGAAGCAGTTCGCCACCTACTTCGCGTGAAACTCGCTCTCGGCCTGTTCGATCACCCTTTTGTCGATGAAGACGCCGCTCCCAAGGCGCTTTACCACCCCGACAGCATTGCGCTTGCTCAGACCGCGGCGGAGCGATCGTTTGTGCTGCTCAAGAATTCGAGCGGACCCGGAGGACCGCTGCTTCCGCTAGCGACTGCACCCCTGAACATTGCAGTCATCGGCCCGCTCGGCGATGACTCTTCGTATCCAGAAGGCGCTCCGCAGGGAGCGGGTCCGCGTGTCTCGCTGCCGGCAGCGCTGGCGCAACGAGTTGGCGAGGGCCACGTATCCCGCTTCAAAGGAGTTGGCATTCTTGACGGCACCGATGAGGGTATTGCATCCGCAGTCGCCGGCGCGCAGAAGGCCGACATCGTCGTTTTAACGCTCGGTGAAAGTCCCGACATGAGCGGCGAGGCGGCGTCACGTGCGCATCTGGGACTTCCCGGCAGGCAACAGGAATTGCTGGAAGCTATAGTTCATACCGGCAAGCCCGTGGTCCTGATTCTGTTCAGCGGACGGCCATTGACCGTTCCCTGGGCTTTTGAACACGTGCCCGCAGTCCTCGCCGCCTGGCTTCCAGGAATTGCCGGAGGACCCGCATTGGCGCGGACTCTTTTCGGCGAAGTCAATCCCAGCGGAAAACTGGTCGTCAGCTGGCCGCGCAGCGTGGGGCAGGAACCGCTCTATTACAACGCACTTAATACCGGGCGTCCTGCGGGCGATGTGGACCTCACTCGCCCACCGACCGACATCGTCAGCAGATACGTATCGCGATATATTGACGAACAGAACGCTCCCCAGTTCCCTTTTGGCTACGGCGGCTCTTACACCACCTTCACTTATGGAGCCACCATCATCAGCACGCAACACCTGAGCGCCTCGGCGCTGAATAAGGGTATAGCCGCCCAAGCGAACGAAGCCGCGATGACTGTCGAGGCCGACGTCACTAATACCGGATCTCGCGCCGGAGAAGAAGTGGTGCAACTCTACATTCAACTCCGAGGAACCAGCGTGACCGAACCTGTCCGCATGTTGAAGGGATTCCGCACGGTCGCTATACCTCCGGGCGAAACAAAAAAAGTGAAGTTTGAATTAAAGCCGGAAGCCTTTGCAATCTGGAACGGCCGCAACGAATTCGCCGCCGAACCTGCCAAGCTGAAAGTCTGGATCAGTCCTGATTCCGCGCGAGGATCAGCGGCAGAAGCCGAGATAATACCCTAGAGCGTGCAGCAGAAATTCCATAGAAGATGAAGCCCGCGCCAACTCGATGCTTCACGTTGGACTCCGCTCAACCGTGACGCTGAGACGCACTCATCAGGCAGTCAACGCGGAACCGTCACAGCGCACGGCGCGTGGCTCCCGGTTTTCAACCACTCCTCAAACGGCGTCGCCGAAGGCCGCAGCCGCCCCGGGTTCATGACGTTGCCCGGGTCAAGTCCGCCTTTGATTGCGGCCACCGCCATCACTCCCACCGGCGAAATGTCATCGGTGAGCCAGGGCAGGTGTTCGGTGCCGACCGCGTGGTGGTGTGACAATGTAGCCCCGTGATCCATGAACGACTGCTGCACCACCCGTTTCGCGCGCAGATACTGCTCCATTTCGCGGCCATGATGCTGCCGGCATGCAAACGTCAAATACAGGCTCGCCCCGGAGTGATACGTATGGCTGATATGACATCCCACCCACGGTTTCACTCCGCTTTCCTGAATTGCAGCACCAAGGGCCGTCGTCGCCTCGCGATACAGAGGAACGAGGTTGCTCCACACCGTCGAGGTCTCGCTTACATCCGAGGTGATGCCGCGGTCCATCAGGAAGTCGCGGATGTGCGGAAAGTCGTACTTGGTCGACTCGAACGACTTGCCTGAACTCGGGCCAAGATCAACGCCGCCGAAGCGGCGATAGATGGCGCTGACTTTTCGATGCTGACGAGAAACCTCGCCTTTACTTCCCTCAAAGGTAGTGAGCATCAAGCACGCCTTCATGAAATCAAAGCCCTTGAGCTGCAGATAACCCTTCATCACTCGCGTTACTGCCTGCGATAGCCCAGATGATGGCGGTTTGAAAGCTAGTGACAACGCCGTCTTGCCCTCATCGTTGAGGCGGAACATCGAGGGCACGCATTCTTTCCGCACACATTCCCGGATGGCCTGGATGCCGCCTTCGAAATCGAGAAACAAGTAGCCGTGAGTACGGTGCGCCTCCGCCCGCGGATGCACTCGCATGGTTGCTTCGGTAATGACTCCCAGCGTTCCCTCGCTGCCAATGCACAAGTGATTCACGTCGATCCCGTTCGACGACTTGGGCACGACCCGCGTCACCAGCACACCCACGGGTGTGACCATCCGCAGCGCAATGACCATGTCTTCAATCTTGCCGAACTTATCGCTCTGCATTCCGGCCGAGCGCGTGGCGATCCATCCCCCGAGCGTGGAGTGCAGAAAAGAATCTGGAAAGTGGCCGAGAGTCAGGCCGTGGCTTTTCAACTGCTCTTCCAGATCGGGACCAAAGACTCCAGCCTCAATACGCGCTGTCAATGATTCCGTGTCGACTCCCAACACGCGCCGCATGCGGCGCATATCGAGCGACACCACCATGCGCCGGGTTTCGGTCCGCTCCAGACAGCCGGCGATGTTTGATCCGCCGCCGAACGGGATCACCACAACATCGTGTTGCGCTGCCGCTCGTACAACCATGAGCACATCGTGCTCGTTCTCCGGATAAACCACCAAATCAGGAGCGCCCTCAGCCATGCCTCGCCGCATCCGGAAAAGATCGCGCAGGCCCTTGCCGTAGGCGTGGACTACGCGCTCATACCGGCTGTCGCAGATCTGGTCCTCGCGCATCCACAAGCGCACTTCAGCCAGGAAACCTTCGTGACGAATGGCCTGGTGTAACTGCACCGCTTCTATCGACACCGGCGGGTGCAGATCGTCGTCTTCGTCCACCTCGAGCACCCTTTTCGCGTAGGGCCACAAACCAGGATGGGCTTTCGAGTCGAAACCAACATTTTCGTCTCCCCACCCCCACCATTTCATGTGCTTCGCCGTATACATAGCGCCCTCTCGGTTTTACAACGATTGCACCGCGTGAATCGGCGATAGACTCGGTTTCAGCTCGCGAATCCGCTGCTCCAGCAATTCCACAGCAGCCCTTCGAACTCCACGCCCGCCCCGAGGATCGCCCGGACTCAATGCGAACATAATAGGCTCTCCAAAGCGGACGGTGACAGGTTTCGGCCGGGGCACGACTTCTCCTTTGGGCAAAATGCGATACGCGCCCTCGACCAGCGCGGGCACGATCGGCACACCAAGGTCTACTGCGAACATCCCCGCGCCTTTCTTAAAGGCCTGAATCTGCCCGTCAGGGGACCGCGTACCCTCCGGATAGAGAATCAGATTGCCATGCTGCAGAAAATCCTCACACATGGCCAGACATCTTTGGAGTGATTTCGCTTGGGCCCGGCGATCGATCGGGATGACATTCATAAATCGAGAGACCATAAATTTCCGTCTCCACGAATCAAAAAAATAATCGCTGGCGCCGAGCAGTGCGAATGCAGAAAAAGGCCGCCCCGATGCCGTCATCAGAACTGCGCTATCGACGTGACTCGTATGATTGCTGCAGATGATGAACGGTGACGCCGGCAAGTGATTCTTTCCCACCACCGTGAGTCGAGAATAGTAGCGGAAGTAAAGTTCGCAAAATCCTTGGAACGCGGCACAGCCCGCTCTTGGCGCCAGGAGCATATCCTTAGCCTGGCCGCCGTCTGTCATTGATTCCAAGGTCGTTCCTTCATGAAGCAAGCGATCTGCGCTCGACATGCTCCCGCCCCAACCCTCATTCATTGACTCAACTGTGCCTCATCCATAAGATGATCCGGCCCGCAGCCGTATCTTATAGCCGAATCTTATAAATAATCGACAAAGTCATCTCACAGTACCGCATCGTCGAAAACCTGGCGCCGGCATGGGAGTAGTCTACAAGGCCGAAGACAATCCTCGACGGCATGACTCTACACTGCATCGCCGACCGTCTCATGGAAGCTGAACCCATTCTCTCATTGGCCATCGAATTTGCCGCTGCCATCGATGCCCACTTACGCTAAAGGTATAGTCCACCGCGGCATCAAACCTACGAATATTTTCGTCATGAAACGCCGACATGCCAAGATTCTGGACTTCGGTCTGGCAAAAGTCACGCTCACGGGCAGTTGCTGCTCGGCACTGCCCAACCGGCTGATGGCAATCTGCTCAAGCAAAGACTTGAATGTTCCGATATCCTTACCAGCAATTCTGCACGATCACGAAAAAGCCGGAAGCACACTTTTTCTATTGAACGAGTATGACGAACGAGGAAATCAGGCTCGCCGAATCCCGCGACCGCAAGCGCCACTGGAAGCGCTGGGGCCCCTACCTGAGCGAACGCGCCTGGGGCACGGTTCGCGAGGACTACAGCCCCGACGGAAACGCCTGGGACTACTTTCCGCACGATCACGCGCGCTCGCGAACCTACCGCTGGAATGAAGACGGCCTTGCCGGCATCTGTGATCGCCGTCAGTTGATCTGCTTTGCTCTCGCGCTGTGGAACGAACGCGATCCCTTCCTCAAAGAACGCCTTTTCGGCTTGACCGGCAACCAGGGCAATCACGGCGAGGATGTGAAGGAATGTTACTTCTACCTCGACAGCACGCCCACGCACTCTTACATGAAGTATCTGTACAAATATCCTCAGGCGGCCTTCCCTTATGAGCAACTCCTTGACGAGAATCGTCGCCGCACCAAGAGCGATCCGGAATACGAATTGCTCGACACCGGAGTCTTCGCCGACAACCGTTACTTCGATGTGTTTGTCGAATACGCGAAAGCCGACGTTGAAGACATCCTGATTAAGATCACGGTCGCGAATCGCGGTCCGGAATCCGCGCGGCTGCGCCTGCTCCCGACCATCTGGTTCCGCAACACTTGGTCATGGGGCGCTGACGAGCCTCGCCCGAATCTGCATCGCGTTCCGGGCGCCCTTGAACTGAAGCATCCTGCCTCGGGCAAGCGCTGGCTGTGCTACGACGGTTCCCCCGAGCTTCTATTCACCGAAAACGAAACCAATCGTCATCGCCTGTTCGACACTCCCGATAGCGGATGGTGCAAGAAGGACGGCATCAACGACTGCGTCGTCGACGGAGTAAAACAAGCGGTCTCCGCGGAATCAGCAGGTACCAAAGCAGCCGTTCATTACGCGATGAATATCGCCGCTGGAGAAACCGTAACCGTCCGGCTGCGGCTCACCAACATCGACTTCACGCGTCAGCCAACTTCCGCTTTCAACAATTTCGAAAACGTCTTCGCCACTCGCAAACAGGAAGCCGACGATTTCTATGCCACGATCATTCCCCGCGATCTTTCCTCCGACGCGAAAAATGTGATGCGCCAGGGCTTCGCCGGCCTGTTGTGGTCGAAACAGTTCTACCACTACGTCGTAAAGCAGTGGCTTGAGGGAGATCCCGGCTGTCCTCCTCCGCCGCCGGAGCGAGCGCGAGGGCGAAACCACGACTGGCCTCACCTCTACAACGCCGACGTGATCTCAATGCCCGACAAGTGGGAATACCCTTGGTATGCCGCGTGGGACCTCGCCTTTCACTGCGTTTCTCTGGCTCTGGTCGATCCTGATTTTGCCAAGGAGCAGCTCATCCTCTTGCTCCGTGAGTGGTACATGCATCCCAACGGTCAGTTCCCCGCTTACGAATGGGCCCTGGGAGATGTGAATCCTCCCGTACATGCCTGGGCGGCGTGGCGCGTCTACAAGATCGATAAAAAGCGCAACGGCCACGGCGACCGGGCATTTCTCGTCCGAGTGTTCCACAAACTGCTGTTGAATTTCACCTGGTGGGTCAATCGCAAAGACGCCGAGGGCATGAACATTTTTCAGGGCGGCTTCCTCGGCCTCGACAACATCGGAGTCTTCAACCGCAGCGATCCCCTCCCCACCGGCGGACACATCGAACAGTCCGACGGCACCAGTTGGATGGCAATGTACACGCTGAACCTGCTGGCCATCGCCATGGAACTCGCCATGCAGGATCCCGCCTACGAAGACGTCGCCAGCAAATTCTGGGAACATTTCATTTACATCGCCTATGCCATGAATCATCTCGGCCACGACGGCCAGGGCCTCTGGGACGGCGAAGACGGCTTTTTCTACGACGTAATCAAGTTCCCCGACGGCAGCTGTTTCCCGGTCAAGACTCGCTCCATGGTCGGTCTGATCCCCCTGTTCGCTGTCGAGACATTGGAGCCCGGACTGCTCGACCGACTCCCCGGCTTCAAGCGTCGCATGGAGTGGTTCATCGAAAACCGGCCTGACCTGACGGCGAACGTAGCTTCCATGCGCACGTCAGGGCTGGCCGAAAGACGCCTGCTCTCGATCGTTGACGCCGGCCAGCTCCAGCGCATGCTGCAGATCATGCTCGACGAACAGGAATTTCTCTCGCCCCACGGCATTCGCGCCCTCTCGCTCTACCACCGTGATCATCCGTTCGTGATTTCCTTTGACGGCAAGGAGCATCGCGTAGACTACGAGCCCGGCGAATCTACGACCGGCTTGTTCGGCGGCAATTCGAATTGGCGCGGACCGGTCTGGTTTCCGCTAAATTATCTGTTAATCGAGTCACTGCAGAAGTTTCATCACTATTTCGGCGACAGCCTCAAAGTGGAATTCCCTTCGCGCTCCGGCAAAATGCTCACGCTTTCCGAGGTTGCCGCGGAAATCTCGCATCGCTTGACAGGAATTTTCCTGCGGGACGCGGAAGGCAACCGCCCGGTCAACGGGGCCGCTCCAAACTTTCGCACCGATCCCAACTGGAGCGGTCTGATTCTCTTCTACGAATATTTCAACGGCGACACGGGCGAAGGCCTCGGAGCGAGCCATCAAACGGGCTGGACCGCCCTGGTAGCCAAACTCCTTCAGCAAACTGGCCATTCCCGCAAGTCCGTGGTGACATCCGAGAGCAGCCGCCCGCTCAGGTAGCCGATCTACTCGCTGCTGCGACTGTGGCCCGACGCAGCAGATCAGGGGCCTTGATGCGCCGGCAGTATTCATCAAACCCCGGGCGCGGCCCGCGCCAGCGAAGCTCCTCAACTGCATCGAATACCGGCGCGTCGACCCGCAATGTTGCCAGCGTGCGAAACAGCACAGCATCAGTCCACCCACCAAACAGCGACTCCGACAGCGCGCGAGCCTTGCGAATCCACGGATGCCATTCCCGCCAGTCCTTCGGAACATCCTCAAGATGCGGATAATGAGATAAGACCGAAGCCGCCCCCTTTTGTCCCCATCCACTCACTCCCGGAAAGCCATCGGCACTATCGCCAACCACCGCCAGATAATCCGGAATCGATTGCGGGCCGACGCCAAACTTCTCAACCACGCCAGCCTCATCGCGCACAATGTTCTGCCTGCGATCCAACTGAACCACGCGCGTGCCCACCACGCACTGACTAAGATCCTTGTCCGGCGTGCAGATGAAGACTTTCCCGACGTTGCCATCCTGCGCAGCCTTTGCGGCGGCGGAGGCGAGCGCGTCATCCGCCTCGAACTCGACCATGGGCCACACCACCACGCCCATCGCCTCCAGCGCTTCCTCAACAATCGGAAACTGCGAGAGCAACTCTGCATCCACGCCTTCGCTGGTTTTATACCCGGGATATAAGTCGTTGCGGAACGACTCGACCACATGGTCGGTTGCAACTCCGAGGTGAGTCGCATCGCGCTCAATCATCGACAAAACAGAGGTAAGAACGCCGCGTACGGCGCCAAGCTCCTGACCATTCAAATCCTTCGCAGAGGGCACCGCGAAAAAATGCCGGAACAATTCATACGTCCCGTCGATCAGGTATACGTCCATGCTAGCTAGGCTGGAGCCGTCGCCAACGGCAGCCACACTTGAAACCGCGTATCCCCTGGCTTGGAACGAACCTGAATGTTGCCGCGATGCTTTCTTACAATTCGCTGCACCGTATCGAGTCCGAGGCCAGTTCCCTCGCCCACGCCTTTAGTAGTAAAGAACGGTTCAAAAATGTGCGGCTCCACCTCAGGTGAAATTCCCGGCCCATTGTCGGCAATTTCCACCACCACGCAATCGTCCTCACGATACGTTCGTACGCGCAGCTCGCCCTTACCGCCCATCGCGTCAATCGCGTTGTCGATGAGGTTCGTCCACACCTGATTCAGCTCGCTCCCGAAAGAATTTACCAGCAACGGAATTTTCTGATAATCGCGCTGCACCGTCACGCCGTGCTTCAGCTTGTGATTCAGGATAGTCAGCGTGGTCTCAAGCGTCTTTACGATGTCCACGTTCTGCACCGGCGACTGGTCCATGAACGTGTATTCCTTGATCGCGGCCACCAGATCGGAGATTCGGGTTGCGCTGCTTTCAATCTGGTTCAATAAGTCGAATATCTCCACCGACGACGAAATCCTCAACAGCGCCGCCCGCGCAGTACCCGCATCGAGCGAGGCGAACAGTTGTTCCAGCAATTCTGGCTTGAAATTCCTGCGCGCCAGGTCGGCCGCAAGCTGCCACAAGTCGTTCTGACCGTGACTGCGAAGCAACGAGTCGAGCTGATCCTCAAGGTCGCTGGCCGCGAGTGCGTCCGGGGGAGGCCCGTCCGTTTGCACCAGCGATCCCTCCAGCTTTTCAATTTCCGCTTTCTGTGCCGCGGTTAAATCTCGCCTGCCCAGTTCAAGGCTGGCGTCGCGTACGCGCTTCAGAATGGTGCGCAGCTGGCTGGTCGCCCGTTTCGCGGCCGACGCGGGATTATTGAGCTCGTGCGCCAGACCCGCCGAGAGTTTACCCAGCCCGGCCAGCCGATCACGTTGCTGCTCCATACGAGTGACTTCGCGGATCCGGTCCGACATCAGGCCCACCAGACGCTGGGTCAGTTCCGGCATTTTCTGTATGAGTTCGGGGAACTGCGAGGCAGAAAATCGCAGGGCGTAGCTGTCCGACTCGGCACGCCCACTCACCGTGAACTGCTTCATCCTCGAAAAAGGCAGCACTCCAGTAACGTCACCCGGCTCTAGGTCGAAGGTGACGGTTTCACCGCTAATTTCGCCACGCCCTTCCAGGTGACCCTCAAGAATCACGAACATCGCATCCGCAGGGTCGCCTTGGCGCGCGTAGAACTCGCCCGCCTTCAGATGCAGTTCTTTCGATTGACTGAGAAACCACGTGATCTGGTCCTCCGGCAACCCTTCAAACACTGGAACGCGACGCAGCAGCTCCGATGCTTCGCTCATTTATACCTTGCTCAAATATTGATGGATGAACTGCACAGCAACCGAGCCCTCGCCCACTCCAGAGGCCACGCGTTTGACCGAACCATGTCGCACGTCGCCCACCGCAAAAATGCCCGGCACACTCGTCTCCAGAAGAAAAGGATCGCGCTCGATCGCCCAACCTTTCGGATGCTGTCCGCCCTCCATCGCATCCGGACCCGTCAATAGAAATCCACGTTCGTCGCGCTCGACAGTGCCCGCTAGCCAGTCGGTTTGCGGCAACGCCCCGATAAAAATGAACATCGCATTAGCCGGCACTCGCTCCACTTTATTCGTGTCCGTGCACAGCACCGAAACTTCCTCCAGGTGCGTGTCGCCATGCACCTCGGCGACACTGGCGTGAGTCCACAGCTGAATATTCGGTGTCTCTTTTATCTGGTCGATCAAATATTGCGACATCGTGCTGGCCAGCGAGTCTCCACGAACCAGCATCACCACGCGGTCCGCGTATTTCGCAAAATTCATGGCCGCCTGGCCCGCAGAGTTCGCACCACCCACAACGTAAACAATTTCTCCCTTGCAGGAAAGAGCCTCAGTCGCGCCGCCGCCATAGTAAACGCCTGCGCCCTGGAACTGGTCGATCCCGGGCGCTTCCAATCTTCGCCACTGCACTCCGCTCGCAATCATCAACGCGTGACAGGAAATCTCGTTGCCGTCGGCCAACTTGATGATCCGGTAAGGGCCCTCCGTCCGCACGCCAACCGCTTCCTGCGGCGCCAGAATTTCCACTCCGAACCGTTTCGCCTGCACCACGGCACGGCGCGCCAAGTCGCCTCCGCTGAGCCCGCTCGGAAATCCCAGGTAGTTTTCAATTCGCGAGCTCATTCCCGCCTGGCCGCCGGGAGCTTCCCGCTCCACGATGACTGTATGCAGTCCCTCAGAAGCGCCGTATACCGCAGCCGCCAGTCCCGCCGGCCCTCCGCCCACAATAGCCAAGTCGTAAAAGCTGGTCTCCGCGTGCGTGCGGAACCCCACCTTCTGCGCGACTTCGGCGGGCGCGCCCTTCAGCAACTTCGTTCCATCCGTAAACAAGACGACCGGAAGCTCAGCCGCATCCGGCCCTAGAGCTTCGCACAACCGCTTGGTCTCCGGATCATTGGCCGAGCCCTCCACATCGATCCACTGATAAGGAACGTGGCTGCGCGCCAAAAAATCCCGCAGCTCATAGCATTTCGGAGACCAGCGTGTACCCAACACCCGAATCCCCTGAAACGCAGGCCGGTATGACGCTTGCCAATCATCGAGCAGATCGTCCAATTGCGGGTAAAGATGCTCACTGGGAGGGTCCCACGGCTTCATGAAAAAATAGTCGAGGCTGGCCTGATTGATCGCGCTGATCGCCGCATTGGTATCGGCATAAGCTGTCAGCAGAGTCCGCTTCGCCTCGGGAAAAATCTGCCGCGCTTCCTGCAGAAACGTAACCCCATCCATGTGCGGCATGCGCTGATCCACCAGGAACAGCGCGACGCCGTCGTTGCGCAGCTTCAGCGCTTTCAGCAGGCCCAGCGCACCTTCCGGCGAGTCGCTGCTGACCACGCGATACTCCGCGCCATACTGCGAACGCAAATCGCGCTCTATCGCCCGCAAAACATCGGGATCGTCATCCACCGTCAGCAAAATCGGCTTTGCCATGTTCTCTCGAATCTCGCTCTGAAATTATATTTCTGGAACGCACGAGATGGAACTCGCGGGCCGAAAAATCCGGCCCCGAATAGAGTGTTTAGATACAGAAACCGTCTTTCGGTTGCAGTATCACCCTGCATCGCCGATCAAGCCCCGATTTCGCCGGCTTCGATTTCGTCGACATAACACCAGATCCACGACTCTCCCGGCTCAATCGAGCGTATCAACGGGTGTTTCGTTTTGTGGAAATGCTTAGTGGCGTGTTTATTCTTCGACGAGTCACAACAGCCCACATGCCCGCAAATCAGACACAGGCGCAAGTGCACCCACGTGTCGCCCATTTTTACGCATTCCCCGCAAACGTGAATGCCCGTCGTAGTGAATTTGATCTCGTTCAAATGTGTGCATTTTGCAGCCATCAGTTCCTCCAGAGATATGTCGATTTTGAGTCCAGTGACCTAAGTCATGTAACGAAAGGGCACAATCACAGTCAAGAGCCCCATCTTTCGCCGAAAATATCTGTGGAGGTCTTATCCGTGCTTCGGCTCGATTATCTTTCTTGCGTGTTAACCATCGCATCCACCATCCTGGTAGGGCGGCGTTGCTGGGAAGGCTGGGCGTTAGCTGCCGTGAATAGCGTCATCGTGTGCGTCATCGGATTCCAAACTGCACAAATGGGCTTTATTCCTGCCAATGTATTTTGCCTGGTCATGAGCACGATCAATCTGCGCGCGTGGCGCAAGCCGCGAGCCTCCTGAAGACGCGAGCGCGAGACTCGCGCATCACTCCGCAATCAGCAGGTTCTCGGCAAACGGCCATTCCTCGTCGATCCATTGCCTTTCGCAACGGAAGCCAGCGTGGCCCGCCGTTTCTAGAATCTCCCGCATCGAGTACTTGTGGCTGCTCTCCGTCCATATTGTCTCGCCCTCAAGGAACTCGACGACGACTTCCGCCGCCGGAATGCTGACCTTTTGCCGCCGCTTCGACTGCAAGTGCATCTCTACGCTCCGCGTTCCGTGGTTGATCCTCGCCACATGCGCGAACTGGCTTAAGTCAAAGTCGGCCTCGAGTTCGCGATTCACGCGCACAAGCAAATTCAGATTAAACGCAGCCGTCACCCCCAGTTCATCATCGTAGGCGCGCAGCAGTTGTGCGCTCGACTTTTCCAGGTCCGTCCCCAGCAGCAACGAGTCGCCCGGCTCAAGAATGCGCCGTACTTCGGCCAGGAACTTCCCACCCGCGGGTCGATCGAAGTTGCCAATCGTGCTACCCAAAAACAGCACAAACAGCCGCTGGCCACTCTTGCGATACGCGGCGACCTCCAGCAACCCATCCAGGTATTCACGCTCGAAACCCACAATGCTGATCGCATCAATATCGCTCAGTTCGCGTTCGCACATCACGAGGGCCGAATGCGATATCTCCACCGGATAATAAGACGTGTGCTGGCGCCGGCAAAACGCCTCCAGCAGCCAACGCGTCTTTCTTCCGCTGCCGCTGCCCAGTTCCGCCACGGCCACCGGCCCGGCAATCCGGTCCACGATTTCATCCGCATGACGCCGCAGCAAGCGCTCGTCGGCCCGCGTGAGTCCGTACTCCGGTAGGTGGCTGATCACCTCAAACAGCGCCGAACCAACCGTGTCATACAGATATTTCGAGGGCAGTTCTTTCTGTCCCGTCCGCATCAGCCCGGCGCGAACGTCGGCGGCAAATTCGTAGGTCGCATTGCTGGGCATTGCATGAACGAGCATTGGCAAACTCCTTCGACGTGATTTTCTCAATCTCTCGATCCACTTAGTCTTGATCAACTTAATCAGCGATTCGCGAATTAACGATTCACGCAGCGAAATCCCGCATACACGTACTGGTAATGCGGCTGAAACCAGTTGCGAAACGTGGGCCGCAGCATACATGCAGCGGTGCGCGGTGAACCGCCCTTCATGACAAAATGTTTGCCATCAAAAAAATCCGCTGAGTACCCACGATAAAACGGAAAAGGCTTGAATCCCGCAAATGGCGCGAAAATACTGGACGTCCATTCCCATCCGTTGCCCAACATGTCGTGAACGCCGAAAGCACTCTGCCCCGCCGGGAAAGCATTCACCGGCGTCGGATTCCAACGGCTGAAATCAAAGTTGCCAGACTTCGCATTGGGTTCCTGATCGCCCCACGGATATTTCCTTTCGCTCCCGTCCAGCGTCCCGTAGGCCGCGCGTTGCCACTCTGCCTCGGTCGGCAGTGACTTCCCAGCCCAGCGCGCATACGCCATCGCTTCGGCATGACTGACATAGACCGGCCACTTCAAGGGCAACACAATTTCCTCAAACATCGTGCGGTAGCTCCATCCGCCCCGCCCTCTCGTCCAAAACACCGGATGAGAAATCGCATGCGCGTCCTTCCACTTCCAGTCATCGTCGCTCCAGAACGCGCGCGTTTCGTAGCCGCCCGCAGCTATGAAGTCGAGAAATTGCCCGTTCGTCACCTCGTAGGAACTAATCTCAAAAGCCGGTACCCGCACCGCATGAATCTCGTACTCATTGTCCCAACCAAAAGCCTGATCTGCCCGCGACAGCCCAAGCGTCGCGGAGCCCGCCGGAATTTCGATCATGCCCAGCGTTACGGGCGGAGTGACCACTTCGAGCGGATCTCTCTGCGGAATCTTTCCGCTGATCGGCAACTGGTGCAGCATGTAAGCCAGCGTCTCCACATGCATCAGCCGATGCTCAATCGCCACGCTGAGCAAAGCATCAAGCGGAAAAACCTGGCCTGATTGACTTAGCCCGTCAAGACTCCCGCTCTCCAGCTTCTCGTCCAGCGATGCGCGAATTCTGCTCACGTAGTCGTGCACCGTCTCGAGCGCGGGCCAGTCAGAAGGTTGGTCTGTGGGCAATCCTCCACCCACGGGGTCAATGCCGAATGCAAACAGGCGGTCAAATTCAGGATGAAAACTCTTCAGTCCCAGAACGTGCTCGTGCAGTAAGTTCCAGTCAAACGCCTCCAGATGCCCTAAATAAAAAATGATGCGGTGACGTTCTGGAATAGGACGTTCGTAGATCGAGTCGGCCCGCACCGCCTGAAACAACGCGTCACTTCGCCGCCGGGCGTCGGCCACGCGCGCCAGTAAGCGGCCTCGGGCGCTCTCTCCTCGAATCGCAACATCCGCTTGCGCAGCGCTCATTAGGCACTCCTGGTCCTACAAGTTTGGTCTACAATTTTCGTGCTGCAAGCTTTAGACGAAGCAGCGGAGATCTATCTCAGACCGCGAAGCTGAAGGCGCATCCTCTTCGCATGATCCCGCGGAACCCGGTTGCGTAGCGCCCTACACCGGTCCCGCTCCACGACAAGGCCTCCGAGACTATCACCGCTCACAATGCCCAGCAAGCACGTTCACAATACTCGCGGCCTAACAACGAGTCCGTCACGAATCCAATTAGAATCAATGTATGCGCATCCCGCTCTTTCACGTTGATGCATTCGCCAGCAAGCCGTTCGCCGGAAACCCGGCTGCGGTCTGCCCTTTGGACTGCTGGTTAGATGACACGACATTGCGCAAGGTCGCCGCAGAAAATAATCTTTCTGAAACCGCCTTTTTCGTGTCCCAGCACGGCCGTGATGGCGGCGATCATTCTGGCCACTATGATCTGCGCTGGTTTACGCCCCAGGGCGAGGTGAAACTGTGCGGCCATGCAACCCTCGCATCGGCTTATGTGCTGCTCTCCCTACTCGAGCCAGAACTCGGCACCGTGCACTTCGAAACCAGCAACAGTGGAACTCTCACCGTTCGCAAGGAACGAGAGAATTTCGAAACTTTCTCCATGGATTTTCCCGCCATGTTCGCGAAAACCTGCGCCAACCCGCCAAACACCCTGCTCCGCGCCCTTGGCGCACCAAGTCCATCTACCGTCCTCGAAGTAAACGAAACCTACATTGCCGTCTACGACCACGAAAGTGCAATCCGAACGTCGCGACCCGATTTCGCGCTCCTGGAACAGCTCCATCCCTTTGTCGCGGCGATCAGCGGCCCCGGAGAAACGGCAGATTTCGTGTCGCGCTACTTCAAGCCCAGCTATGGCATGCCGGAAGATCCAGTTACAGGCTCGGTCCACTGCGCTCTCGCACCCTACTGGGCAGGCCGCCTCGGCAAATCGCGGTTGCAGGCTCGGCAACTATCGGAACGCGGCGGCGAACTCTGGTGTGAAGTGGTGAGAGATCGAGTCATGCTTAAAGGCCACGCGGTACTCACGCTGCGGGGATCGCTGACAATTTGATCTTTTTGATCTTTGCCCCGCTGCCTCACTGCACGAGTCCTTTACTCTTCAGGAATTCGCGGACTACATCCTTCGCGTCCCGGTGCTGTCCAGCGACCGCATAATTCATGCGCTGCATCTCTTCGTCAGAAATCTTCCCCGCCAACTCCGCCAGCGCTTGCCCAATCTCCGGATGCTGCTGCAGCGCCTGCTGCCGTATCACCGGTACCGCTTCATACGGAGGAAAATAATGCCGGTCGTCTTCCAGCACAAACAGATCCAGAGCCGGGATCAGCCCGTCGGTGGCATTTCCAGCGGCCAAGTCGATCTGATGATCCTTGAGCGCCCGCGCCAGCAGCCCCAAATCCATGATGCGAGGCTGCTCCGCAAATCGCAGCCCGTACGCTGCCGCCAGCCCTCGATATCCATCCGGCCGCTCCATGAACTCGTAACCGAATCCGGCGCGCCACTGCGGAGCGAACGGAACCGCCTCCGAAAGTGCCTTGATATTCAGCCGCCGCGCGTCCTCTCCCCGAATTTCCATCGCAAACGTATCGTTGAAGCCGAAAGCTGGCGTGAGCGTCAGCCCGAAGCGCCGTTCATATTCATTCTTCACCCGCTCGTACACATCCCGCTTATCACCGCCGGCGCTCGCTTTGAGAATCGCGGTCAGCGCTGTGCCTGTATATTCCGGATACACATCGATTCGCCCCGCCAGAATCGCCTGCTGACAAATATAGCTTCCAGCTAAGTAGAAACGCCGCTCGACTTGCAGATGGGTATGGCCTTCAACCTGTTGCGCAATGAGTTCCCCCAAAATAAAAGATTCGGTGAAATTCTTAGAGCCCACGACGATGCGATCAGAATGCGACGACGAACAAGCCGGCAGGAGTAGCGCCGCCAGAACTGCAACGTAAAGACTCCAACGGCGCGTCATCGTGGTTGTAAGCGCCTCTCCAGCCATCCCACGCCAAAATCGGCCACCAGAGCCAGGACTGCAGCAGGGATGGCTCCGGCCAGTATGACCCGGTCGTCGACCATGTCTAATCCTCGATAGATGAACTCTCCCAAACCGCCGGCGCCGATCGCCGCCGCAATCGTCGCTAGCCCAACTGAAATCACAACCGCCACGCGCACTCCCGAAAGAATCACGCTCAACGCCAGCTGCAACTCGACCTGAAATAAGAGTTGGGATTCCGTCAGCCCCATTCCTCGCCCCGCCTCCACTACAGCAGGATCCACTCCCCGAATTCCGGTATAAGTATTCCGGATTATGGGCAGGAGCGCATAGAGAGTAAGCGCCAGAATCGCCAACCGGTCGACCCGTTCCCCGAGCCAGGGCACGGGCAGCAGAAATCCAAAAAGCGCAAGACCCGGAATTGTCTGGATAATATTGGCGCTCGCCAGCACCGGTTTGTTAAATCGCGGCCGGTGAGCGATCGCTATTCCCAGAGGGATCCCGATCAGCATCGCGAACAGTGTGGAAAAGCCAACCAGCCGGAGATGTTCCAGGGTGAGTTTAAGAACCTCATCATGGTCCTGCCAGATAAATCGAAGGACGTTCATGATGCGCCTCGATTGGCCGCCGACTCCAGCCCATCGCCGAAAGCCCTGACGTATGCTGAAGCCAACGGATCGGTCGACCTCAGGAACTCCTGCGGCTCGGCCACCGTGACCAGTCGCCCCGCCTCCATCAACGCAATCCGCGATCCCAGCCGTAGAGCCTCGCGCAGATCGTGCGTCACAAAAACGACTGTCTTATGCAGCCGCTGTTGCAGCAAGAAAAATTCCCTTTGCAGTTCGTCGCGCGTAAGCGGATCGAGCGCGCCAAACGGCTCGTCCATCAGAAGTATTTCAGGATCCGCCGCCAGAGCCCGCGCCACGCCCACCCTCTGCCGTTGCCCGCCAGAGAGTTGATGCGGCCTACGCCCAGCCATATCTGGTGAAAGCCCCACCATCTGCATCAACTCGAGCGCGCGCGCGCGAACGCGCTCCTCTGGCCATCCTTCAATCCTCGGAACCAGACCAATATTTCTTTCGACCGTGAAATGCGGGAACAGACCGACGTCCTGGATGACGTACCCGATGCTGCGCCGCAGACGAATGACGTCACCCTCCGCGTTAGACACCCCCTTCACGCGGATTTCCCCGGAACTGGGCGTCAGCAGGCGATTTACCAGCTTGAGCGATGTAGTCTTACCCGATCCGCTCCGGCCCAGCAGCACCAGCGTCTCGCCGCTCTGCACTTGCAGATTGAACCCTGAAAGCACTGGCGTGCCCGCGACGCGGTAAGAGACATCTCGAAATTCAATCACCGGACTGGCAGCCTCAGGTTGCATGTCCGCCAAGCATACCGGACTTCCCGGTCAAAAGTGCTCCTCAAACGTGCGCCTCAATAATTCTTAGCGAGGTATTCACGAAGCCGGTCAATCCTGAAACTGGCATCGCCAGTCTCCACCTGCAAAAGCAACTGCGCCGCCGTCAATTGATTATGGAAGTCGAACGCAGCCGAAGTGTCGGGATTGCCTACCAGCTGAAGATTCTTATCGATCTGTCCACTCTCTTCTTGCAGCGATTTGAGCCTCGATTCCTGCGCCGATATGCCATCCAACAACTGCTGATGCAACACCTCCACGTTGCGCACAACGTCGCCTTCCTGCACTTTTTTCCACTCGTCGTAAGCATCCACGGCGCGATCGAGATGCCTGTTGATCGCCCGGCTAGCGAAGTTGTAGTTCACTGAGACTGCTCCGTACGGTTGTGGGTTCTGAGCCACCGGATTTACCTGCTGATGAACGCCCACCGAAAGCGCGACATCCCAATTATTCTGCCGCGTCAATTTGTCGAGCGCTTTTTGCTCGCTGGCTTCGCTGCTCAATTTGTCTGCAACCAGACTTTTCAGCGGCCTGTTGCTCAGCGGAGGAACATACAGCGCATTGATTCTCGACGCCGTATCCGCCCGGTCTGCATCCAGTTTGATCTTCGTAGTCTGCAGCGTGAACAGCATCAGCCGGGTCGCATTCTGTGCTGCCACCATTTTCGCCGTCTTTTCCATCAATTCGCCCACCGACTTCGAAGCCTGGTCGATCAGCCCGAGCCGGTTGCGCAGCGCTTCCTTCTCCAGGCTGGCCAATGCATATTGCACATCCTGCTGGGCGCCGGTTGTCGCTTTGTATAGCTCGCAGTTTTTCCGAGCCGCGTCCATGGTCAGACCAGCCTTCCTGATTTCAGACAAGCCCACGGAAGCGCCCGCGACCAACTGCGTCGGCAAGCCCGTCTCCGGTTGCGTCAGGCCTGCCAGGGCCATGGGCGTGCGCAGCAGATCCCGCTGGGCCTGCGCCTGCTCCATCAGGTAGGAGCAGTAGGCCATCTGATCGTCGCCGTTGCCGTCCGCCCCCAACGCCGGCGACGCGGTCATCATCGCCGTCGTCGTCAACCAGACACACGCCAGCTCAAACGTCCATCTCTTCAGGAACATTTTTTGCTCTCCTCAAAACAAAACAGGCTTACTGCCCAGGAATACGGTCTTCGATTTCGCAGACTCGGCGTTGTCCAGATTCATCTGGATCAGGAACCCGCGAATCTGCGTCTTGAAGATAGGATGGATGGCTTGCTCTTCGCCCGGGAATATCTGCTTCACAGTCCCGACCTTCCGGCAAAGAATCATATTCAGATAGCAGTCGTAAATCGCGGCGCCGGCCACGGCGTTGGCCTGGTCGTCGTAAGGAACAAAAGCAAAATACAACCGCTGCTGCCCCGAGGCGTTCAGGTAATACGGACTCTGCTTGGCCGTAGCGATGGCTTGTCTCAGCCGATCGACTTGCCGGTTTTCTTCCTGCAGCTGCTTTTCCGCAACGTTGATCGCAATGTCGAGCTGCGCAACTTCAGACCGCAACTCCGCTTGCTTCACCAGCACATTCAGTGACGCAGTGCCTGTCGAAGTTTTGTCGAGAACACTGTCGGTCAGCAGCAGCTCGGCAATTTTATTGTCGGTATAGGCTCCCTGAGCCTGATTCAGCGCGGCGATTTGTGTCGCCGCGTCGCCCTGCGTGATCAACCCGGCGGCCAGGTCTTTGTTGATGTTGCTTTCCACTTCTTTGAGTTGACTCAGAACTTTTTGCGTCTTCGCGTTGTCGGCAAGCTTCTGCTTGTCGAGCGTCGCCAGTTCCGGGCCAGTCGTGAGATTGTGGGCTTCTTCCCGTGCAATCGCCGACTTCAGTTCCGGCTCCAGTTCCAGCAGCGCGCCCCGATGTTTCTTCATCTCTTGCAGACCGCTGTCCAATTTCTTCGTGTCCACTTTCAGGTCTTCAATAGTCTGCTGGCTGATCACCAGCTTGTCGCGAAAGTCGAGGCTCTTCTCGTCCGCCGCCGACAGAATCACTGGCGCGGCCCATGAACTGTTCACCGCGTAAAAGCCCATCACCCAGGTATAGGCAAAAACACCGGCCAGCACCAGATACAACACAGTGATTGCAAAAATGCGGTAGAGCGTAATCACCAGCTTGTAGTGCAGCGACTGCCCCACCGGCGCTCGTTTCGTTTCGACCGCGGGCGGCACAGCCTTCACTTCCGCAACCGGCGTATTAAGTGTTGGAGTTCCCAACGGGCACCTCTTGTTTTTCCGGAGTCTGTTCGAGAGTCTTCTGCAGAACTGGTCCTGAAGTTTGTTCTATGGTTCGCGTACCCCAGTCGGCCGAGTCCATAGTGCACAGCGCCAGAGGCGTAAGAAAAAGGCTGCTCACCATCGACCACCCCACGTACGCCGCGAGAGCCAACGGATGGTTGACCGCCTCCTTCGCGCTATATTTCTTGATGATCCAGGTCAGCACCGCTCCAATGCCAAGCGCAGCCACCAACGGCAAAGGTCCGGCCCAGGCCAACGGATCTGAACTCAGCGCCGTCACCACGATCAGAAATCCGATCACCGGCCCCAGCGGCGTCAGCACCAGCGTCAGCACCGTGTTCGGGTGCAGCTTCCACACATGTTGCGGCAATGTCCTGAGCGTAAAGAAGAAATCGCGCACAATGCTGCGCCGCCACCGCAATTGCTGCTTGAATAAGACGGGCAGAGTGTTCGGCACCGTCGTCCAGCACAACGCATCATTGTTGATGTAAGTTCCGTAGCCTCGCAGCAGCGTCTGATGCGTCAAAAACCGGTCTTCCCCCTGATTCACCGGAATGCCGAACCAGTGCCGCGCCCGGATCGCCGGCTCAATCTCCAGCAGCAGCGACCGCCGGATCGCAAACAGGCATCCGCTGATACAGCACACGCTCCGAGTCCAATTTTCAGGAATCTTGTAAAGCTGAAACGCCGAGTAATAAATGATCGTCTGGATCGCCGTGATCACGCTGTCGTTCGGATTCCTCACTCCCACGCGCCCGCCCACTGACCCCATGCGCGGCTCTGCAAAACAGGCCGTCAGTTCGCGAATCGCGTCCGGATGAAAAATGCAATCCGAGTCGATCGAGATGATGACCTCCGCAGTCGAGTGCTGCAGCGCGTTGCAAACCGATCGCGCCTTCCCGCTGTTCACCTCATTCCGCCCGGTCCGGATACGAATATTCGTGAAGTCGCGCTGCGCTTTCAGCATCCACTCATAGCTATCGTCCGCGGAACAATCGTCCTGCGCAATCACCTCAAATTTCTCGTTCGGATAATTGCTTTTGCTGATGCTCTCGATGGTCTCGTAAACCGTTTTGCCTTCGTTGTAGCAAGGCATCAGCACGCTCACGGTCGGTTCGTAGGAGTAGTCCTTCTGCGCCTTCGCGCCGGGGAACGAGAACCGCATAATGATCCCCATCAAATACTTGACCACGGAGATCAGCAGGCACAAGACGAGAATGAGCCACAGCAGAATCGGGGCCATACTCGTCGCGCCTCCCATCGCGAATCGGTTACGTCAGAGAACAGACCAATTGGCAGTTTGGATGTCCAGCAAAAGCAATCGGCCTTCGGGATCGTCAGCCGTTCCCGGTAACGGAAAGCCGCACAATATCACATTCAAGGCTGCACCTGAATTGCCGGAAGCGACACCCGATTGCAGGCCCGCCCAGCCCCGATTATTAGGCGATTTGCAATGAGGCGTTCTCCCGGCGACAATCTTAAGGTGGAAAACCACCCACCAGACAACGGCCCACCCCCGTCCCCGCCGCGCGAGCCGTTCCAACCCGGCGCTCTGGTCATCGCGACCCTGTCCAGTCCGCGCGAAAAGTTCTGGGGGATGATCCTTGCGCTTTCCCCTAACGGCCTGAGCCTGAGCGGCGCCGAACTCGCGTCCTTCGAGGATCTCACGGTAATGGTCCGTGACGGCGAGCCCTTCACTCCGGCCGTCGTATTTTTCCCCATGCACCGAATTGAGCGCGTCGAACTCGACCTTCCCGACGGCAGCCTGCCTTCGCTCTCCCAGCGCTTCTTGGCCAAGACCAAGCTCGAACCATCGACCGCGCTCGCTCCCTCCCGACCGCATGCTTCCGAGGAGCATGCGTGAAGTTCTCCCAAATCTTCACTGCCCCCAACCAACTCACCCTGCTGCGGATGGTTTTCGTTCCCTTCATCGTGATTCATCTGGTGGAGGGTCGTTATCTCTGGGCGCTCGTTGTTTTCGTGATCGCCGGCTTCAGCGACGGCCTCGACGGCCTGCTCGCCCGGAAACTCCATCAGCAGACCCTGCTCGGGCAGTATCTCGATCCCATCGCCGACAAACTTCTGCTCAGCACTATGTTTCTGGTGCTGTCCATCCTGCACAAAATCCCGTGGAAATTTACGGTGCTCGTCTTCAGCCGCGACATTTCGATCCTTGCCGCCAGCGCAGTGCTCTTCGCGATTGCCGGACTGCGAAACTTTCGCCCCAGCATTTTTGGCAAAGCCAACACCTTCTCGCAGATCAGCGCGGTTTTCTTCGTCTTGCTGCTAGAGATTCGTCCCCTCCGCTGGGTCTGGATCGCGCGCACCGTCTTTCTTCGAGCCACCTTTATCTTCACCATCATCTCTGCGCTGCATTACGTCATTCTGGTGCAGCAGCGCCTGCGCGATCACACCCACCTATTGCCTCCAGCTCGCGACCCGGCTCTCTAAAGCCGATTTGACCCACTCTCGCCCCGACCCTAGAATCTTAAGTTCGCATGAGATTGGCTCGTTCCAGGTTGGTTCTTTCAACTTAGCTTTCGTTGAATCTCAAGTTCGTTTCCCGCTCGTACTCATTATGGCGCTTCGTCTTTTTAATACCATGTCTTCGCGGATCGAGGAGTTCCATCCCCTTCGCGACCACGAAGTCCGCATGTACGCCTGCGGCCCTACCGTCTACGACTACGGACACATTGGCAACTTCCGCACATTCGTCGCCGTCGATCTTCTTCGCCGAGTCTTCCGCCAGAGCGGATACGCCGTCCGCCACGTCATGAACATCACCGACGTAGACGACAAAATTATCCGCAACGCCGCCCACGACGGCGTCAGCGTCCAGCAATACACCGCGAAATATGAGAAGGCGTTCCTCGAAGATTCAGCCATGATCGGCATCGAAGAGTCCACACTCGTCCGCGCGACCGAGCACATTCCAGCGATGGCAGCCTTCGTCGTCGCGCTGGTTGAAAAAGGAATTGCCTACCGCACCGACGACGGCTCCTACTACTTCCGCATCGCCAAATTTCCCCAATACGGCAAGCTCTCAAAAAAAGATTTTAGAGGCATGCTCGACGGCGCCCGCGTCGACGTTGACGAATACGACAAAGACAGCGCCCGCGACTTCGCTCTCTGGAAGGCCCCCAAACCCGGCGAAGCCTCGTGGGAAAGCGCCGTTGGCCCGGGCCGCCCCGGCTGGCACCTGGAATGCTCCGTCATGTCGATGGAGGAACTCGGAGAAACCTTCGACCTGCACGCCGGCGGAGAGGACTTGATTTTTCCACACCACGAAAACGAAATCGCGCAATCCGAATCCCTCACCGGCAAGACGTTCGCGAATTTCTGGTTTCACGCCCGCTTCCTGCTAGTCGAAGGCGAGAAGATGTCGAAGAGCCTGGGGAATTTCTTCACGCTCCGGGATCTGGTTTTAAAGGGCCACAAACCCTCCTCGATCCGCTACCTGCTCACCTCCGTGCCCTACCGCAATCAGTTGAACTTCACCTTCGACGGGCTGAAGCAGGCCGCAGTCTCCGTCGAGCGCCTCCGGAATTTCCGCCTGCGCCTGACCGCTGGTAATTTCCCGCCGGGATCCAGCCCTGAGATGCAGGCCCTCGCGGCGCAGACCATCGACCGCATGAAGTCCGCGCTCGACGACGACCTCAACACCGCGCAGGCTCAAGCTGCAATCTTCGAAATGGTCCGCCAGGCCAATGCCGCCTTCGACAGTGGCGGGATCAAAAAAGACGACGTCCCGGCGCTACTAGCGGTGTTGACCAAGTTCGACGAAATCTTCGCCGTGCTCGAGGACGACGACGCCTCCAAGATGAAGCGCGTCTTCGACTGGGCCGTATCAGAAGGCCGCGAGAAGGACATCAGCGACGAACTACGCGCAGCAATTCAGTCAAGACAACTTTCAGACGCAGACATAGAAATAAAAATCGCCGCAATGAAGGCCGCCCGTGCCGCCCGCGACTTCAAGGCCTCAGACGCGCTCCGCGCCGAACTAGCCGAAGCCGGCATCCTCGTAGAAATCACCAAAGACGGCATCCGCTGGCGCAGAAAGTAGCTTGGTGCCAACCCGCAGTTAGCTCTCAGGCGTGAGATGTTAAGTGAGATGTCGAGTGAGATGTCGAGTGGGTAGTGGGTCAATTTGAGCAAAGTTCGTTTTGTCATTCCGAATCGGGCTGAAAGCCCGGTGAGGAACCTGTTGTTCGCCGGGCGAAACAAGGATTCATTGCGCGATGAAAACGCGCTGATGAAAACGCGCTTCGGAATGATAGATTTCAAACTGACGCACTGCTGCTAAGTGAGGTGTTAAGCTGAACGCTAACAGCCGATAGCTGACAGCTTCCCCGTGCACTCCCTCGACGACTATCTCCGCGAAGCTGAACAGGCCCATGGACACCTCTGCGCCGGCCAAGTCCTCGGCGTCCGCCTCGCCATGCTAGGCCTCGAAAAGCTTGGCATCGACGATCCCCGAGGCAAAGACAGAAAGCGCCTCGTCACCTTCGTCGAGATCGATCGCTGCGCTACCGACGCCGTCGCCGTCGTCACCGGATGCCGTCTCGGCAAGCGCGCCCTGAAGTTCCGCGACTGGGGCAAAGTTGCCGCCACATTCGTAGACGTCAACACCGGCAAGGCAATCCGCATCGCGGCCAAAGAATCATCAAAAGCCCTGGCTCGCCAACTGCATCCCGAAATCGCCGACAAGAACCAGCAGCAGATGCTCTCCTACCGCGAAATCTCCGACGACGACCTCTTCACCACTCAGTGGGTGAAAGTCGAATTACCCCCAGAAGAATTCCCCGGATATAAAGGTGACCGCGTAGTCTGCGAGCAGTGCGGCGAAGGCATCAACTTCCGCAGGGAAGTGCGCCGTAACGGAAAAGTCTTGTGTCGTTCCTGCGCTGGGGAATCGTACTTCACACCTCTCCAGTAAATTCCTAATCACGACCCTTTGTTTCGTCATCCTGAGCGAAGCGAAGGACCTATGCAATCTTCAACCACCTGCAAGGATCCTTCGCGGCAAGGAACGCCGCTCAGGATGACAAACATAGGCCCGACATGGGCGGAAGGTGAAGACCGGACTCTTTACGCCGCCTGCTCGTACGCGTGCGCCACGCGCAGAATCGTCGCCTCATCAAAATGCTTCCCTAGAATCTGCAGCCCGATCGGCAGTTTCTCAAGCGTCTCACCGCATGGCACCGAAATGCCCGGAATTCCCGCCAAATCCGCAGTCACGGTATAAATGTCGGCCAGGTACATCGCAAGCGGATCGTTCGATTTCTCTCCCAGCCGAAACGCCGGCGTCGGACTGGTCGGCGTCACAATCGCATCGACCTTGCGGAACGCCTCATCGAAATCCCGCGTCAACAGCGTCCGCACTTTCTGCGCTTTCAAATAATATGCATCGTAGTAGCCGGCGCTCAGCGCATAAGTGCCGAGCATGATCCGCCGCTTCACTTCCGCTCCAAAGCCTTCATCGCGGCTGCGCCGGTACATCTCCTGCAGCGTCTTCACCCCGCGCGCCCGGTGACCATAGCGCACCCCGTCGAAGCGCGCCAGATTCGCCGAAGCTTCCGCCGTAGCAATCAAGTAATACGTCGGGACCGCGTACGGCGAGTGCGGCAGGGAAACCGGCACAATCTCGCAGCCCAATCCCTTGAGCTTGTCGATCGCCATTTGCACGGCCTGCCGCACCTCATCGTCCAGCCCCTCGCCGAAATATTCCTTCGCGACGCCAATCTTCATTCCGCGCACTGGCTTGTCGAGTTCAGCAACATAGTCCAGCACCGGAACCTCAGCCGACGTCGCATCCATCGGATCGCGCCCGGCAATCGCGCGCAGCACAATGGCTGCATCTTTCACCGTTTTTGCCAGCGGCCCAATGTGGTCGAGCGACGACGCGAACGCGATCAGCCCGTAGCGCGACACGCGCCCGTAAGTCGGCATCAATCCCACCACCCCGCAAAACGAAGCCGGCTGCCGGATCGACCCACCCGTATCCGAACCTAACGCAACCACCGCCATGTCGGCCGCCACCGCCGCCGCCGATCCTCCCGACGACCCTCCGGGCACGCGGTTCAGATCGCGCGGATTGCGCACCGGATGATACGCGGAATTTTCATTCGACGATCCCATGGCAAACTCGTCGCAGTTCGTCTTGCCCAGCACCACCGCGCCCGCCGCTTCCATGCGCGCCACGGCCGTGCAGTCATATGGAGGAATGTAGTTTTCCAGAATCTTCGAACCCGCCGTCGTGCGCAGACCGCGCGTGCTCATCACGTCTTTAATTCCGACCGGCACGCCGCCCAGCGGCGGCAGAGTCTTACCCTCGGCCGCCATGCGGTCGATGCGGTCCGCCTGCTCCAACGCTCGCTCCTTCGAAAGCGTCAGGAAGGCGCCAATCTGGCCGTCTTCCTTCTGGATCTGCGCGTAATGCGCCTCCGTCAGCGCGAGCGCCGTCGTCTTGCGTTCCTGTACCGCCGTACGGGCCGCGTCAATCGTGAGCGATTTCACGTCCATGAATTCGTCAAATCCGACGACAGAGCTTATCGTTCAATGACTTTCGGCACTCTGAAGAATTCTTCATCCGCATCGGGCGCGTTCTCCAGCGCTTCGGAGTGCGGCAACGACTTCCGCAGTCCTTCGAGAATATCTTCGCGGCTCGCATAAGCAAATCGCTCGCTTCCCTGCTTCGCCTCGTCCACACCATACCGATCGGAAACCTGCGCCATCGCTGGCACGTTCGACGTGTCGAGTTCACCCAGCCGGTCGACGTATTCGAGAATGGAATTGAGGTCGCGCAACATTCCCGCGCGCTCTTCCTCGCTCAGCTCCAGGTGAGCCAACTCTGCGACGTACGCTACATCTTTTTCAGTAACTTTCATGGACAAGAGTATGGATAAGAGTTATGGATAAAAAATGTGGATCAGAAATCGGCAAGAAATCGGATTTCAGCGGCAACTCTTGTCTTCGCTACTGACTACGAACTCGATTCTGCGAACCGCCTCGGCCGTATAACGGTTGATCACCGCCAGGTATCGCGGAGCCAGCGCCTGCAATTCGGCTTTCCATCCCGGCCCGGCTACCTCTACGCGCAATACGCCGTCATCGAAACTCAGGGCTCGCGTGCGCTCGGCCACCGCCGACCCACACACCACCGGCCAGGCCATCAGCGGCGCCTCAGCCCGCGGGGCCAGCCGCAAAGACTGCGCAACAATTTTCTCCAATCCCGAGCCGGCCTGTTCCACGCGCAGTCCTCGTCTCAAACAATCAAAGAAGTTTCGATTTTAACATTGGGATCGCGCACCCGCTCCTAACCATCGTTCCTGACAGCCCCGGCAGGGAATTCTCGACGCACAAATTCAAGCGCCGCCTCTCGCGCGTTCAACCGCCCTTCGAGCTGCGCATCCTCCACCGCACTCAGGATCTCGCGAAACTTCGGTCCCGGCACATGCCCCTCAGCGATCAAATCCTCACCCGTCACCAACGGCACAGGCCGCATCTTCTCGGCAGGAATCTCCGCACGCTTCTCCCGTACAAATTCGTACGTACTCAGATTGCGATGGCTGGCCAGGCAATCCGCCCGGTGCAAAGCCAGATGCTGATCAAACTCGGGCATGCGAAGAAATTTCTTGAGTGTCGATTCCTTCATGCGAGTCGCGTGCCCGAAGCGCATGTGATTGTCGACCAACGCCAGAATCTGTTCGGCTTCATCGTTCGAAAACCGCAGACGCCGGCAGATTTCTTCCGTCATCTTCACGCCCACTTCTACATGGCCATCAAACCGGATGCGGTCAGGCGCCACCCGAAACGTCGGCGGCTTGCCAACATCATGCAGCAACGCTCCCCACGCCAACGTCAGCGGACAAGGTTGCGGCAGGTTCTCCAGCAGCAGCAACGTATGCACAAACACGTCGCCCTCGGGATGAAACTCCGCCGGTTGCTCCACTCCCTTCATCGCTGAAATCTCCGGCAGAACATGCCTAAGCAGTCCGCTCTCATCCAGCAGCAGAAACGCCCGCCGAGCCTGCCCCTCCGTCAACATGCGCGTCAGTTCATCGCGCACCCGCTCGCGCGATACCACCTCAATCCGCGCAGCCAGTTTCTGCATCGCCGCGAACGTCGCTGGCTCGATCGCATATCCGAATCGCGCGGCAAAGCGCACGGCGCGCAGCATCCGTAACTTGTCTTCGCCAAAGCGCCGCTCAGGATCGCCGATAGGCCGGATGATTCCCGCCTCCAGATCCCGGCGTCCGCCGACAAAATCCAGCACTTTTTCGCCCACCGGATCGAGCAGCATGCCGTTGATCGTGAAGTCGCGGCGTGCCACATCTTCGCGCACATCGGAACTGAAACGCACTTCATCCGGATGCCGTCCGTCCGAATATCCGAGATCACTGCGAAATGTAGCGACCTCGACGGCGTGAGATTTCGAAGAACCCTGCATAGAGACCTGGCTTGCAACGTCGCTCTCCGGCACCGGCACCAGCACCACCCCGAACTGCGCCCCCACGGCATAAGTCTCGGGAAAAATCCCCATGACCTGCTCCGGCGTTGCGCTCGTCGCCACGTCATAATCCTTCGGTTCGCGCCCCAGCAAAAGATCGCGCACACATCCGCCCACCAGATACGCCTGAAAGCCGCGCTGGCGCAGAGTCTGTACAATCGAAATGGCGAAATCCTTCACCGGGTCAACAAGCTCACGATTCCGATTTCATGATACCGCCCAGAAAACATGTACTTTCTAAAGCGCGTCCCATGCCTTTCGATAAGAATCCGTCAGGAGGCTTGATATTGCGGCGCGATCGACTCGCTCCGGGAGCGACGACGATTTCGCCGACTCCTCACATTCGGCAAAAAGCTTCTGTGCCATGGCGACGACTTTGTCCATTGGGTACTTGCCAGTGCGCACGCGCACCAGAAACTCCCGTTCCGGACGGGGTAGCGTAATCGCGCCATCGGAAAGCAGTTCCTTGCACTCATAAAGCAAGCGCAGCGTGTGCATTCCAGCCTTCACGTCGTAACCATATTTTGCCTCGATCTCCGGCCGCTGACCTTTCTTGCCGCGCCCCTTGGTCCCAGTCATACGTTTAAGTTGGTCGTCGGCAAATCCCAGGAACGGTTTCACAAAAGTTCGAGAGAGAAAAACCTGCTTGTTGCGCACTACTTGTACCCAGATCGCATCGCGAAGCACGCCCTCGGCAAACAGGAAGTGCAGGGCCGTAGGATTCCCTTTGCATGCCAGCCCCGCCCACTTCTTCAGCGAGTAAAGCGTGACATCGACATCTCTCGGACCGTTACGCCGATCGTTCCCGGCAGTGGACCACACAAAATGGGGCATGGATTCTAGCCCCAGAACCATCTCCGGCGGTTCAATGTAGATGCCGTAAATGTCGAGATCGTCGGTGCCGTGAACCTTGGCTCCATGCAATTCTGAACCGCCGATAAATAAGTGGATCAGCCGGTCCGGGTAGGGAAATCCAGACTCCCGCACGTGTTGAAGCAAGCCCGACATGAGACTTCGAATAATATAGGAACATGCCCGGCGCCTTCATCCTCGGCATCGAGAGTTCCTGCGATGAGACCGCTGCGGCTGTGGTGGGCTCGGGCGAACAGGTAATCTCAAACGTCGTGGCCTCGCAGTTCGCCACTCACCAGCCGTATGGCGGAGTCGTGCCGGAACTGGCCTCGCGCGAGCATCTTCGCGCCATCGTCCCTGTCGTACGCCAGGCGCTGGCTGAAGCCCATCACACTTACGATTCCGTCGACGCCATCGCCGTCACGCAGGGTCCCGGCCTCGCCGGAGCATTGCTCGTCGGCATCAGCTACGCCAAGGCGCTGGCCTTTGCCCTCGACAAGCCGCTGATCGCCGTCAATCACATCGAAGGGCACATCCACGCTGTGTTACTCGATCTGTCACAAAACGATCTCCGTCAGAACAACGAACTCCAGAAGGCCCACCAAGAATTACAATTTCCCGTGCTCGCCCTGGTCGTCTCCGGCGGACACACGCATCTCTATCTTGCCGCCCGACAGGGTTCCTCCTGGACTTACGAGAACATCGGCCACACCCGCGACGACGCCGCCGGAGAGGCCTTCGACAAGGTCGCCAAACTTCTCGGTCTCGGATATCCCGGCGGCCCGGTCATCGATCGCCTCGCTCCGCACGGCGACGCCAAGGCTATAAAATTTCCTCCCGCCCAGATCAAGCATCGCGATCGCCGCGGACGAAACGATGGCAAGGCAGCCGCACCCGACCGTCAAGAAGCTGGCCATCCCCGCTTCGACTTTTCCTACAGCGGCATCAAAACGGCCATCCTGCGCTACGTTGAGACTCACGACATGCGACCAGCCGTCGAGGCGCGCCGGCAAGCGCTACTCAAGATTGCAAAACCCAAGCTTGAAGACTACCTCGCGAATTGCGACCGACCCACGCTCGACCTGGTGGCATCGTTCCAGCGGTCGCTCGTCGAAGACTTGGTGGGAAAAACTCTGGCCGCAGCCCGCGCCTACGACGTGGCCACGCTTTTCGTTACCGGTGGCGTTGCCGCCAACAGCGAATTGCGCCAGACCTTTGAACGCGAGGGAGCAAAGCAGGGTCTGCCCGTTTACTTTCCCTCGCGCCCGCTATCCACCGACAACGCGGCCATGATCGCCGCGGCGGCCTATCCTAAATTTCTGCTGAAAGATTTCGCTGCGATGGATTTTTCCGCTGAGGCCGGCCTGCAGTTACGCTGAAAGAATCCGCGCAACCGAGACCGTTTGCGAGCACTACTTCCCGGCCGCCTGCCCCTGGCTCGACTGCCCGAACAACTCATCCAGCGTATTGGCGAGTTGCGCCTCAGTGTCGATGTCTTTGTAGATGTGAAACCGCGCCCGCGTCTCCGATTTATCGGAGCAGCTTGCCCGGTTCGCCAGAATAATAATGGGAATCTCTGCCGTCTCCGGCTTGCCCTTCACCGCCGTGATCAATTCGCTCCCCGACATTTTTGGCATCTGCATGTCGGTGACGATCACCGCCGGTCGTACCCGAGCCAGCACTTCCAGGGCTTCCACGCCGTTGGTCGCCGACTCCACCGCAAAGCCGCGCAGCTCCAGAAAGCGGCACACGGTATAGCGGATCAGCATGGAATCGTCGACGACTAAGGCGACCATGGGCATAATAGACGGAGGCCCGCGTTTGCACACGCCCCCGGCTCCGACAGTAGCAGGGCGTTTTCGGACTAAACAAGCCGAAACAGGGTGCCGCCGTTACCTTCGTCACCGCGCCGCCGTTCGCGAAAACTCAGAAAAGCTGAAAACGAGAAGCCGCTCAGATCTCGCTTTCCTGCGTTCGCTCTTCAATGTTCATGTCTTTGAATTCGCTGGACTCAAAAATCTCGCCGCATTCCTTGCACTCGACGAACTCCGATTCTTCGTCCCGGCCAACAATCTGTACGCGCGGATGCTTGCAAGGCTGCTTTGCTTCAGGGGTTGGGGGATTAGCAGGCGACTTTGGGGTCATAAATCCGGAAGGTTCCTCAAGAAATACTGTGCGGAGGGCTTATTTTTGCCGGAATTCCCGGTATTTTAGACCGGCTTTGCGCGTTGTCAAGCCCTCTGTGTCTCACTGTCGTAATTTTGTAACCAGACCTGCGAGAGCAGTCAGAAACCAGGTTGATATCGACTGGCCCTCAAATTCCGACCAAAATCATCGTATAAACATAAGCCATTCAGCCTTTGATACTTACCGCTAGGACCTCTTTTCCAGCCTCTGCCTGTGCAGCCTTGCCAGCAGCCAACGCTGTGTCGTAGAATTGAATTGCGACAGAAAAGGTCGGATTTCATTCCGGCCTCAGCTTGCCAGAGTTTTACACAGGGAAACAGTTTGCTGAAGCTCACCAAGAAAGCTGACTACGCGCTGATGGCGATGAAGCATCTCGCCGAGCACTCCGCCGAGGGCTCGCGCAGCGCGAAGGATGTGGCCGACGCCTACGGCATTCCGCCCGAGGCTCTGGCGAAGATTCTGCAGCGCCTGGTCAAGGCCGGACTGTTGCAGTCACAGCACGGCACTAACGGTGGATATACGCTGGCCCGCGCCGCCCACACGATTTCCGCTTTCGAGGTGATTCAGGCCATCGATGGCCCGCTATTCATCACGTCCTGCATCACTGTACGCGGAGAGTGCGACCAGAGCGACCGCTGCAATATTCGCGAACCGCTGCGCAAGGTGAACGAGAGCATTGAAGCCGTGTTGAAGCGCATCAAGATTTCGCATATGCGGGAAGAACCCGAAGAGGCCCGCAGCGAGGCTCCCAAAGGGGCAGAACTGGTGACAATTGGTTGAAAAGATCCGGTTAAGCTTCGATCCAGTGAACCCTGGAAGATCAGGGATTCATCCAAGGAACAAGGAACGTAGAGAAACGGAAAAGTCCGTTAACTAAAGTCAGCAAAGAAATACTCGGTAGGAGACGCAATCAATGAGCACGGACGTTAAGATCCCCCAGGCACTCACCCAGACCCACCACCCCGACGCCAAGGGCGTGAAGCTTCCCATTTACATGGACAACCACGCCACCACCCAGATGGATCCGCGGGTGCTGGAAGAAATGTTGCCCTACTTCGTCGAAAAGTTCGGCAACTCCGCCAGCCGCAATCACTCCTTCGGATGGGCTGCCGAAGAGGGCGTGGAAACGGCGCGCGAGCGCATCGCCAAGCTGGTCGGCGCGACCACCAAAGAAATTATTTTCACCTCAGGCGCCACCGAGAGCGACAACCTCGCCATCAAGGGCGTCGCCGAAATGTACCGCGAGAAGGGCAACCACATCATCACCGCGGTCACCGAGCATAAGGCCGTGCTCGACACCTGCAAGCGCCTGGAAAAATATGGCTACCGCGTCACCTACATGCCGGTTCAGAAAGACGGACTGATCGATCTTGATGATCTAAAGCGCGCCATGGACGACAAAACCATCCTGGTCACGATCATGGCCGCCAACAATGAAATCGGCGTGCTGCAGCCCGTCACCGAAATCGGCAAGCTCTGTCGCGAACGCGGCGTGATCTTCCACACCGACGCCACCCAGTACGTCGGCAAAGTTCCGACCGACGTCAACAAGCAGAACATCGACGTCATGTCGATCTCTGCCCACAAAATGTATGGCCCCAAGGGCGTCGGTGCGTTGTACGTGCGCCGCAAAAATCCGCGCGTGCAGCTTTCCGCCCTCATCGATGGCGGCGGCCACGAGCGCGGCATGCGCTCCGGCACGCTCAACGTCCCCGGAATCGTCGGCCTCGGTGCGGCTTGCGCGATTGCTCAGGAGGAAATGCCGAAGGAGTCCTGCCGCTTGGCTGGCCTGCGCAATCGCCTGCGTGATCGCATCATGAACCGTCTCGACGAAACTTACATCAACGGCTCCATGGACCATCGCCTGCCCGGCAACTTGAATATTAGTTTTGCCTACGTCGAAGGCGAGTCACTCCTGATGGGCATAAACGACATCGCGGTATCGAGCGGTTCAGCCTGCACCTCTGCGACGCTTGAGCCATCTTATGTATTGAAAGCTCTCGGCACCGGCGACGATCTGGCGCACAGCTCCATTCGTTTCGGCATCGGCCGCTTTAACACCGAAGCCGAAGTCGACTACGTTGCCGATCGCGTCATCGAGACGGTTGAGCGCCTCCGCGAACTTTCTCCGCTCTACGAAATGGCAAAAGAAGGCATCAACCTGAAAGACGTAAAGTGGGCAGGAGAAGCGAGCCACTAAGCATTAAGAGTGTGTCACAAGGGTTCGTATCAGGGCGCGGCTTCAGCCGCGCCGAATAGAGCGGAATTTTGACGGGGCTCTGGCCCCTGAGGCAATCAAAAGCTTAGGAGAAAAACATGTCATACAGCGACAAGGTAATCGATCACTACAACAACCCCCGCAACGTCGGCTCCATGGACAAGCAGAGCACCGACGTAGGCACCGGCCTGGTCGGCGCGCCCGAGTGCGGCGACGTCATGAAGCTGCAGATCAAGGTCAACCGCGAAACCAACGTCATTGAAGACGCCAAGTTCAAGACCTTCGGCTGCGGCTCCGCCATAGCCTCGTCCTCGCTCGCCACCGAGTGGGTCAAAGGCAAGACCGTCGACGAAGCTCTCGCCATCAAGAACATGGACATCGTGAAGGAGCTTTCGCTTCCTCCCGTAAAAATCCATTGTTCAGTGCTGGCGGAAGACGCAATCCGCGCCGCCATTGGCGACTGGAAGAAAAAGCAGGAAGCCGCCGTGCCGGTTGCAGCCGAAGCGAAATAGCTTCGAGTCGTGAGCTGCGAGTCGCGAGCCGTCGTCGCGACGTATTCGTGCTTGCTCGCAGCTCGAAACTCATAGCTCGTAGCTCGTAGCTGACTTATGACAACGCTAACCGAAAACACGCCCGCCCAAGCCCCCGCCAAGGGCATTCTCGTCACCGAGAAAGCCCTGGCCAAGGTGCGCAGCGCCATGGCCAAGGAAGGCGTTTCGCCCGAGCAGGGCGGCCTGCGCCTCGGCGTGCAAGGCGGAGGCTGTTCCGGCCTAAGCTACAACATCCGGTTCGACACGCAGGCGCGCGAGCGCGACCGCATTTTCCAGTTCGCCGACGTGCGCGTTTTCGTCGACCCGAAGTCGTTCATCTACCTGCACGGCATGACCCTGGACTATCAGGAAACGCTGATGCAACAGGGCTTCGTCTTCGTGAATCCCCAGGCGTCGAAATCGTGCGGCTGTGGAACGTCATTCTCCGCCTGAGTCGGATCGGTGTGGGCGCGGGCGACCCGCTCGCGCAGCCCGTGCCACGAAACATTCCGCGCGATCCACTCCGCCCCGTGCACGCTGAGAAGAGGAATGAGAATTTGACCACCAAGTCCGTACTCACCACCGTCGCCGCCCAGCCCCTGCCACAGGACTCCCGCTCCTGCTGGTCCTGCGGATCGGTGTTCGAGACGACGCGAGCCGCGCTCTTCTGCAAATCCTGCGGCAAGGTGCAGCCTCCCGTCGCCGTCGACTATTTCACATTCTTCGGATTGCCGCCCAAACTGAATGTCGACGCTCCGTCGCTGGAGAAAAGCTTCTACGAACTCAGTCGCCGCCTTCATCCCGATCTAAATGCCCGAGCCGGCAGCCAGGAACAGGAGTGGAGCCTCGAACAAAGCTCCCTGCTCAACGACGCCTACCGCACCCTGCGCGACCCCATCAAGCGCACCGAATATCTTTTGCACCTGGAAGGCGTCGAACTAGAAGAGCAGTCGAAAAGCGCCACGGAACAAGCTCGCGCCACGGGCGCAATGAAGAAACAAATCGTTCCGCCCGACGTGCTCGAAGAGGTCTTCGAGCTCAACATGCAACTCGAAGAACTGCGCATGAGCAAAAAGATGGGAGAAGAAGATCCAGCTCTGATTGCCGAGATCGGAAAACAGAAGTTATCGCTGGAAGCCAAGCACGAATCTCTGCTCCAGGAACTGCAAGCCGATTGGAAGGAATGGGACAGCCTTATCGACAGCGCCCAAGCCTCATCGGAAGAGCGCGGGCAAGCAACGAGCAGAATGGTAGACGTGTTGAACCGCCGCAATTACATCCGCAACCTGGTGCGCGATGTGAATGCCGCGTTGGAAGAGTAAACGGAACAGCAACTAAAGATGGCATCAGATCGCATCGTCGGCATCGACCTCGGAACCACGAATTCCCTCGTGGCCTTTATGCAAGGGGAGACCCCTGTCGTGATCCCAGGCGACGACGGCCTGAACCTGCTGCCTTCAGTCGTCGCACTCGACGCCAACAACCATCCCGTAGTCGGCAATGCCGCCCGCAACTCCTTGATCGAAACTCCGGAACGCGCCGTCTACTCCATCAAACGCCTCATGGGACGCGGCGTCGAAGACATTCAGGAAGAATTAAAGCTCTTCCCGTTCCGCCTCGCCGAAGACCTGCAGCCCGGAGAAGTCCTTCGCATCAAACTCGGCAACAAGACTTTCACTCCGCCAGAAATTTCCGCGCTCATCCTTCGCCAGCTCAAGCGCAGCGCCGAACGCTTCTTCGGCGGCCCTGTAACGAAAGCGGTGATCACCGTCCCCGCCTATTTCAACGACGCGCAGCGCCAAGCGACAAAAGATGCCGGCCGCATCGCCGGCCTCGAAGTCCTTCGCCTGGTCAACGAACCGACCGCCGCATCGCTCGCCTACGGCCTCGACAAAAAACAGAACGGCATCGTCGCCGTCTATGACCTCGGCGGCGGCACCTTCGACATTTCCATCCTCAAGCTGCACGACGGAATCTTCGAAGTCATTGCCACTAACGGCGACACTCACCTCGGCGGCGATGACATCGACAACCTGCTCATCACCATCGCGCTCGACGACATTCGCGGCGACCTCAATCTCGATCTCCGCCGCAATGCCGAAGCCGTCCAAGCCATCCGCAAAGCCGTAATCGAAGCCAAGATCGCGCTCTCTTCGCAGCCCTCGGTCAAGCTTGACATCGAACTCCCCGGCGGCTATCGCTACCAGCGCGAAATCACCCGTGACCAGTATGAACAGCTGATTCAGCCGGTAATCGATCGCACCGTTGGCCCCTGCAAGCAGGCGATAAAAGACGCGAACCTGAAACCCGAGCAGATTGACGAAGTCGTCCTGGTCGGCGGCTCCACACGCATCCCGAAAGTTCGCGCCTTGGTCAAAGATTTATTTCACCGCGAGCCGCACACCGACTTGAATCCCGACGAAGTTGTCGCCCTGGGCGCAGCCGTGCAGGCCAACATCCTAGGCGGGGGCTCCGAAGCCACCGAGAACATGCTGCTGCTCGATGTGACTCCTCTCTCTCTCGGCATCGAAGTCGCCGGCGGCGTCACCGACAAAATCATCCTGCGCAACTCGACCATTCCCGCGTCGGCCACGCAGTTCTATACCACGCAGATCGACGGCCAGACCAACGTCGCCATTCACGTATTGCAAGGCGAGCGCGAACTCGCCAAAGACTGCCGCTCACTCGCGCGTTTCGATCTCAAAGGCGTTCCACCCATGGCCGCCGGCATCCCGCGCGTCGAAGTGAAATTTCTGATCGATGCCAATGGCATTCTCCACGTTTCGGCGCGCGAGCAGCGCAGCGGCAAAGAAGCCGACATTCAGGTCCAGCCCAGTTACGGCCTGACCGACGAGCAGGTCGAAGGCATGATCCTCGACTCCTTCGACAACGCCGAAGAAGATTTCCGCCAGCGCCAGCTCATCGAAGCTCGCGCTGAAACCGCCACGATCCTGGCAGCCCTCGAAAAAGGTAAGAAGAGCGCAGCCTGGGGCCAACTCACGACCGACGAAAAAAAGCAGATCGCCAAAATGGAAAAGTCGCTCGCAGCAGTGAACGCCGAAGACGATTACCATGCGATCCGCAAAGCCATTGACGCCCTAAACCAGGGTACGATGCGCCTGGCGGAACTGATGATGGACACCGCCGTTTCATCGGCGCTAAAAGGCAAGAACATGGACGAGACGGATCTGGGCGAAGGCCCGACCGCCCCGCATCCAATGGCGAAAGCAGAATTTGAGTAGCGTAGCGCCGGCGTGTCGCCGGCAGGAGCACATAATGCCAGAAGAAAACACACAAGGAGCCGGCACATTGACCGAAGATGCCCCCGGCGAAAACAAGCTCACCGAAAACACGGTACAGGTCACCTTCCTGCCGGAAGGCAAGACCGTGCAGTTTGAACATGGCAAACTGCCCTACGAAGATCACGGCAAAGAAGAGTCGATCCTCGACGTAGCGCTGAACCATCACATCACGCTCGACCACGCATGCGGAGGCAACAACGCCTGCACCACCTGCCACATCTGGGTCAAGGAAGGCGCCGAAAATCTTTCGCCAATGGATGACGACGAGGCCGACCGGTTGGACATGGCCGCCGATCTCCAGTTAAACTCTCGTCTCGGCTGCCAGGCCCAAATCACCAAGCCCGGCAAAGTAGTCGTCGAGATTCCTGCCTGGAATCGTAACTACGTTTCCGAGGAACACTGAGTTTCCCGGAAAGAGCGAGTTTTTGAGGAGCAGCGGTTTCCGAGGTTATATAGTTTCCGAGGTTACCTAAGAGGTTACCTAAAAAGAGGAGCACTGAGGAAATGCCCAAGCAATTGACCTGGGACGACGCCGAAGACATCGGCATCCTGCTGTCCGAAACTCATCCCGAACTCGATCCTCTCGCCGTCCGCTTTACCGACCTGCATCGCTACGTCACCGAGTTACCGGATTTCGCCGGCGATCCCAAAGCCTCGAATGAAGGAAAGCTGGAAGCCATTCAGATGGCATGGAACGACGAAGTCCAGGACCGCACCCAAGGCTGATTCGTAACTCAATCCGCCACATTCCATAGCGTTGGCGTTATCCCGAGCGGAGTCGTCCTTCAGGCGAACGGAAGGATCTCGCGAGTAGTCGCAATGAAAGCGGGTAAGTGCACGTCTCCCGAACCATCGCCCAAACAATAACCTCAAGCCTCGAAACGTCATTCCACAGGACTGCCGCGCACTCCCACCGGCAGCGCAGCATCGTTGCGTTTCGTTTCATATTTCGCCTTCAGCCGCAGGAAAGGCATTTCCACAATGTAGTACGAGGCGCTCGCTGGAAGAAGTCCTGCCACCACTCCGAAAGGCGCGCGCAGCGGTGTGTAGCACAGCGAATGAACGGATACAACGGATACGAAGACAGCCTTCCTATGGCACTTTTTACATCTTGGTGACAAACGGCGGGAACAGGCTGACCTATTCTAACTTCAACGAGGCCACACAGGCCTTTCTCTCTCCAGAAAAACTGGGAAGGGCACGGCGCCTAAGCCGTGCCCCATTTTTCAGATAGACATACTAAAGTCGAATCCGGCTTACCCGGCCGACACCGGTGCCGCCTCTTCCACATTCGCCTCGCGCAGAAACTTCGCGGCCTCCTCCGGCGGTGTGGGATTGATATAGAAACCCGTGCCCCACTCAAATCCCGCCGTCTTAGTCAGCTTGGGCATGAACTCAATATGCCAGTGGTAGTGGTCGTTGGTCGGGTCCTGTGCCGGAGAGGTATGAATCACCAGATTGTAAGGCGGATTGTCGAGCACGCGATCCGCCCTGCCCAACAAGTCTTTTAACGACCGCGCCAGATTTTCAAACATGTGCGACGAAGAATTTTCAAACGCCGATTCATGCTGCTTGGGCAGAATCCAGGTTTCGAACGGAAAGCGCGGA
>Ga0307476_10000053_pt1 | contig 121396 bp, 94 predicted proteins | sample atmos_gasesECM2C_2_FD_203314 | JGI IMG/M metagenome (GOLD analysis project Ga0307476, IMG submission 203314) | Hardwood forest soil microbial communities from Morgan-Monroe State Forest, Indiana, United States - atmos_gasesECM2C_05 | ecosystem: Environmental > Terrestrial > Soil > Temperate... | reverse complement strand
CGTGTTGCAGTTGAGCAAGGACGATCTGCTCGCACTGCCCGGAGCGATACGCAGTTTCAATGGGTTCTACACGACGAAGGCTCAATTTGCCATGATGGATCCTGTGCACAACCTCGCTGCTGTTGGCGTTCTTGTCGTGTTGGTTCTTATGGCGCTCGTAGTAATTGTAGTGCGGTATGTGCGCCGGCGCAGGCGAACGCGTACTCTCTGAACGACAACCTAGAGCTGATTGGACTCAAGAGGCCAATGTTCCCGATCCCAGCTAAGCACTCGCAATTCGCGGATGGCATTCAAGTGCGATGGCTCCTTCAGTGCTGCAACTCTGTCGCCAACCACGGTCGGCTCGTCTCTCATTCGTCCTCCTGCGCATTTTGCTTGTATATTCCCGCCAGAACCCGCTGGTGTGCGAATGCCACGACATAATTGCAATTTAGGACATTGCTTTTCTTATCCTTTTCGGTGCTCATCATTGAGTCTTGGAGTCTCGCTGTGACCTCGAACGGCATTGGTTGCTGCAATTTTGAGGCCGGAAGGAAGAACGTGTTCTCATGCAATTAACATTGCGTGCTGTTCCGAATTCTAACCCCATTTTTTTTCTCTCCCTGCATTTGGCTTCCGATGCGCCGTGATTTTGTGGGTCTAATGGATGTCTAGCTTTCCTAGTTTTGGTTTTCCTAGTCTTGGTTTTTCTCCTCAGAGGCAGGATAGTGTAACAGGTGATGGGAAAGCGGGTTCCTCACCGGGCGTACCGCCCGATTCGGAATGACATCAATTTGCTTTCAGTCTTGGTTTCATAGTTCTCCTAGTCTTGATTTTTTCCGCAGCGGCTTGATTTTTTCCGCAGCGGCTAAAGCCTCACCCATTCTGCACGCCTTACGGCACGAGTGGAACTCATGCCGTTCCCGATTTCTATCAAGGCACGGGTTTTCCGCAGCCTGCCGTGCTCTATGCGAGAGCTATTTCTGAAACTAGTTCTAGTACCCCATCGCTGACAATTGCTATGCTCAAGTGTTATCTTTCGAAATGGTGAGTGAACGATGACTGATGCGAACAGCAATTGCCTTTTCTGCCGGATTCTGCGTGGCGAGATTCCCGCGAAAAAAGTTTACGAGGACGAGCATGTATTTGCCTTTGAAGACATCGACCCGAAAGCGCCGACGCATGTGCTTATCATTCCGAAGAAACATTTTGCGGATTTGAAAGAGGCGCAGGCGGAAGATGCCGAAGTGATTGGCCGCTGCCACCTGGCGGCTGCCGAGATCGCCCGCCGGCGCAACATCGAGAACGGATACCGGACTGTCTCAAACGTGGGCCCGGATGCCGGACAGTCAGTGTTTCATCTGCACGTGCATCTGTTGGGAGGACGGTCGTTAAGCTGGCCTCCGGGATAGCAGTGTTCCTCAGTTTTCGCGCTTGGGCTTCCCGCTCTGCCTAGTGCGGCGACCATCGTGACGACAGAAATCTTCCCTAGTTATGTGGCCGAACTTTGTCTGGCTGCGGGAAACGCCACTTCTATTCCTTGCGGTCAAATGCGTTCTGAACGAGCGAATCTAGCAGCATCTTGGCGTTCAATCCATTAGCTGCGGCAAAGGCTTGCTTCCAACCTTGGCGAGGTGAGCGCGAGGGAATGGCTTTTCAAGTGATCTTACGGCGCGGCTGAAGCCGCACCCTTTCAAAGCTCATTTCAGGAAGTCCTCTAACGATCCAAGCGTCCTTTAGGTCTACTGCACCGTCGGATTCTCGTCTTCCGGCGCGCCATGGCGGCGCAGAAGTTGCGGCAGGTTCTGCGAGAAGGCTGACCTCGGCAGAACCATGTCACAGCCTACTTCGTGGGCCTTCTGCTTCAGATCGCCTTGCACGTGCGAGAGAAATCCGATGATCGAAGTTCCCTTCTTCAACTTTGCCTTCAGCTTGGGAATCAGGGTAAGCGGCTTGGCGTTGGCGTTGTTGAGGTCGAAGATAATCAGCGACGGCTTCTCTTCGCCGTTTTGCAGCATACGCTCGGCCAAGTCCTTGTCGCTCTTGGCAAATTCGACTTTCACGTTGAGCTTGCGCGCGGTCTCCTGAATCTTGGCGGCGAAAAACAGGTCGTCGACGAAGGCAAAGATGCGCGAGTTGGAATCTTCCCGCAAAGCGGGCAGAGGCTCGGGATCAGCCGGTGCAAAGGCCGCTCCGAATCCTGGGCGAGCACCCCGCCGCGATCCCTGGCCGTTGTTGCCGTTACCGGACATGGTGGCGCGATAACTGTGGTCCATGGGAGCGGTGTAAATGCCGTCCTGATTGTGCCGGGACTGGCTGGGACCGGCAGCGCGAGGGCCGCGTTGATTACTCGGGCGGCGTCCGCGCCGCCTGCGATTCCTGCCTCCACCACCGGAGGGTCTTCCTGGTCCTGCGTTCATAGTCCTCTCAGAGCTGCTTGCCGGGTTTCAACCCGGAGCAGAATTACAGAAAATCAGACGATTTCCGATTGCCTATGGATGCTGCCGCCTCGCCAAAGGCTGCGTACTTATGCATTCTCGCCAAGGGACCGGGCCAAAACACACGGACCAACCCCGCCTAAAGCACCCATTGGCTCAGAAATACTCTTACTCACCCAAGTCTTACAACGCGTTCGAGGAGCATGGCCCACTCTCCATGCTGAATTCCGGGTTGGGCTGGAACACAATCGCGACTGTAATAGCCATCAACTGCCATCTGGTGAAGCAAACTTCGCACTGGCGAAACAATCTAATGTTTGCGTATCGGTTATCCGTTTTCGGATCCGTCGCGCCGCCGGGAACGGCCTGGGACGCGGAGGGCCTACGCGGGAACGTGGCCAATGAGAACAACATAATCGTACTCGTCCGGAGGATAACTGGCAAGTGGCAAAGTAAACCAGTTTTGCACAGGAGGCCAGCGCCGGAAGTTTTAGAGACTGGCTTCGGGGAAGCTGACGGTTACGCTCCACTAGAGACTTCTCGAGCCCATTGCTGTGCCTGCCAGTAGGAAGCGGCACCGATGTCAGGATCGAGATGCAAGCTTTCGCTGATGGACTGAACGGCCGACCATTCTCCACTCTCGTGGGCCAGCAAAAGTTGGTAAATAGAACGCAAGGGGCTGGGCTTTCCTAGCAGAACGGCTTTCGTTTCGGAGTCCAGGGGAATCTTCTCGAGGATGTCAGGCATTGGCATGGCCAGCATGACATCGAGCATGGAAAGCAGTCCGAGGAGGAACAGGTCCGCCTCACCATGCGGCACGTACGGCGCGAGTAACTCGCCAAAGCGGGCGCGAACCAAGGCGCAAAGTACGAGATCGCTGGTTTTATCCTGACCTGCGCCGACGATGGCAACCAGGCGCACCCAGCGGCGCACCTCATGCTCCCCCAAAATCGAGAGCGCATGGCGGACGGAATGTATTTCGCTTCTGAATCCGAAGCGAGCCGAGTTCATATAGCGCAGCAGCCGATAGCAGATGGACGCTTCAGTCTTGATCAATTTTTCGAGTCCCGGCACGTCGAGATCTCCCTGGGAAACGGCCTGCAACATGCGCACGTAATTGATGCGGTTAGCCGGTACGTCGCGCGTGGTCATCATCTCCGGCCGGCGCAGGAAGTAGCCCTGAAAATAGACGAACCCCTGATCGCGGGCGGCGATGAATTCTTCGTTGGTCTCGACCTTTTCGGCGAGCATGCGGCAGCGCCAGGGGCCGTGCTGCTTCACCAGGGCGGCGCGCTGCACCAGCGTGGTAAGTCTGACATCCACCTTGAGGATGTCTGCGATCTCGGCTAGAGGTTCGCGAGGATCGCCGGTGACGTAGTCATCGAGCGCGATCACGTATCCCGCTTCTTTCAATTGCTGGCAGGCGGCGATCACTTCGGGATCGGGAGGAACGCTTTCAAGAATCTCGACTACAGTGGAGTTCGAGGGCAGCAAGGTAATCAGGCCGCGAATCAAGGTATCGCGAGTGCAATTCAGAAAGGCGCGGCGGCCGTCACACAGCACGTCGAGACCGACAAGCAGCGAACTATCCAGGGTGGAGCGAGAAGCGATGTCGGGATCGATCGCATGAAAAACGTTCTCCATATCGTCCCGGAATAAGAGCTCATAGCCGAATACTTTTTTCTCCCGGTCGAAGATCGGCTGGCGGGCAACGTAACGCAGATTCGGATTTTGAGGGCTCTCGCGGGCGGGATCAGCCCCGGCAGAAGATAAGTTCGGCACAATGAAAACATCGGCATTGAGAAGGAAAACTCCAGCATCGCTCCCTCGCCGGGGTTTCAATAAGCCAACGACTTCTTCCGAGTAAGCAAAATTTAATTGCCGCAGCGGCGTTGCCGGCATAAACCTCACTTAGCGTCGGTCACTTCCTCCCGTTTCTCGTTGTAGACACCAAACTTCTTCGCAATCGGTTTCAGTGTGGGATAGAACTGCACGAAGCTGTGCTCGACTGCGGCGTGCTCGTCATGGCAAGACCAGCAACCGTTTCCCTTGGGCATGGCTTCGGCGGTCTTGCCGTCGGCGTCGAAGCCGTAATATGCCCACTTGTCGGCGTACCGGCTCGAATCTTTGACCTCAACTGCCAGGCCCATCAGATCGGTCTGAAAGTGACCGGTCTTGTTGATGGATCCTTTGCTCTGCGCTTCTCTCTCGTCGATCACGAACATGGTTTGCTCGGGCCACTTGCCGGAATTGATAAATTCCCCGTAGGCCCAGCGTTGAACAAAAACGTTGGTGAACATTTCATGACTGCCCGGGCTAGGACTGTAATTCATGCCATAGCCCGCCGAGAGAAACATCCACTGGCGGTAGTCGTCGGGACGAAGGAGTTGGCCCTTGGCGTCGTATTGCGGCTTGGAAGATTTTTCCTCGGGAGCGGCTGCGAGCAGCAGGCCACAAACGGCAAGCAAAAGGACGACCGGAAAAATTCGTTTCATAGGGTCTCCAGTGAATCTCGGTTCAATGCTACATGGCAACCAGACGGCGGTCTTGTACAAATTAAACATTGTTGCGATAACGGTTCCAGCCCAGAGGCGTCTGAATTGACATGCCGGAAAGCCGAGATAACACGTTGTTACGCGGAGGCGAGTTTTATTCGCCGGTAGAGGCGCGCCTACGCACGGAAGATGTGCTGCTCTCCGCGTTGCGGCAACCTTGCTCGCGCACAGTGCCGCGGCACCAGCATGAACTGGCCTACGTGACGGTGGTGCTTCAGGGCGATTATCTGGAAGGGGATCGAGGAAAATTGGAGGAGTTGGCGCCGTTTACTGCCGTATTCAATCCCTCGGGAGTGCAGCATGCGACGCTGATCGGACCGGCAGGGGCCTCGTTCTTCACTATTGAGTTGCGCGATGAAAATATCCAACGATTAGGCTTGCGCTTGCCGCGGCAAACGGAATTCGACCGCGGTGCTGGGGAGATGCTGTGGCCGGGGCTTCGGCTGTACTCGGCGTTTAAGAGTCAAACGGCGGATGCGTTGCTGATCGATAGCTATGTGATGGAACTGCTGGGAGCAATTGCAGGAGCGTCTTCCGGGGAAAAATCTGAGCCGCGGTGGCTGAGCCACGTGAAAGAACGGCTGCACGAAGAGTTTCGCGAGAATCTCCGCATGACTGACTTGGCCGCCGAAGCGGGAGTGCATCCGGTGCATCTCGCGCGAGTATTTCGCGCTTATGAAAAGCGCACGCCGGGAGATTACTTGCAACGTTTGCGCGTGCGTGCGGCTTGTTCCTTGCTGCGCGACCGCGATCATCCTCTGGCGTTAATCGCGGTTGAGTGCGGCTTTGCCGATCAGAGCCACCTCACGCGCGTCTTCCGGAAGTTTACGGCGAGTACTCCGGCGCAGTTCAGACGGACGCTTACCTGAATCAGAGATCGATTCGTTTTAGAGTCCGATCTCTAACCCAAGTCGGCGCGCCCAGCGCTTAGTTCACCGTTAGCGTGATGGTCAGCGGTGTACCTGTGTTCGTGATGACCACTGGGCCCGCGGTGGAGGCCCTGACGGTGATCGTGTAGCTTCCCGCTGGCGTACCTGGATTCTTCTGGCTGCTGTTACTGCCACCGCCGCATGCGCCCATCCAGAGCGTGGAGATACCAAGAACCACGATCAGGCTGAGCAGACGCACGCCTCGGGTTCGTGATCCTCCGAGAAGAACAATGCCAAACAAGCTTGGGAGCAGCAGAGCGTAAAAGACGTGGCTTGCGCGTCCGAGAGGCGGACGTGATTGTGACGTGGCTGCGGTGGTCACCAGGTTGAGCGTGACTGCGGTCTGCGAGATGGATTGGCCATTGCCGGGAGTGAAATTGCACGCAATTTCAGCCGTCGTCGGAATACCGGAGCAACTGTAAGTGACCGGCACGGCGGTGGTGTTGTTGCTGGTATTAATGAAGCCAGTGCTGCTGCTAACGGCAATCGAGACCGAGGCAGTTCCTCCGGGTGAGATCTGGAAAGTAGAAGCGTTGGTAGAGATGGAGAACGTCTCGGTGGTCTTGGTGACTGTGAGGTTGACGCTTGTGGAAACGTTCGATGGGTTAACCGGGGTGATGGTAACGTTTTGCACACTCGCCGGCACAGTCATGGTGGGCAGAGTGGAAATGGTTAGCATCGTGGTTGGGGTATTTGCGCCGGTAAAATTCACATTTGTTGGGTTAAAGCTGCAACTCGCGCCCGTTGGCAGACCAGCACAACTGCTTGGGCTGAAGTTAATCACTGCCGGAGTGGAGCCGCTGATGGGAGTGATCGTTAAAACAACCGAGGCGGACGCTCCCGCGGCGACAGTAACAGATTGATTAGGCGGCGAAAATTGGAAGTCTGGAGTCAGGAAGGCCCTCCAGGAAGTGGCCAAAGCGTTAGCGTCCACCGAGCCAAGACCGGTGACCAGGTTAAAGCCAGTGGTGGCGTCGGCATTGGCAGCGGAGGCGTCGAAGCCAAAGACCCCGGCGCTCGGGCAGATCACGTCGGTGGGCTGTCCGGATGGTGTATTCGCCTGGCAGTAGACATTGCTATCGCCGCTGTCCACTTTGTGAAAAACTCCATTCGCTGGAGTCGCGGCCAAAGCATAAAGCGTTGGATTGATGTTGCCGAGTCCGGAGTTGTGGGGCCCGTCGAGCCCGAAGCTGGCGAGATACTGGTTCATGAGAGCGATAATTCCGGCGAATACCGGGGTGGAGGCCGAAGTTCCGCCAACGATCGACGGGGTGATTACGAACTTGCCGCTGACGATTGTGCCATCCGCAGCGGTTGCGATACCGCTGGCGCAGCTGCTGGTGGTTTCCGTGTCGTAGGGGCTGGTGCTGGCGAGTTCCTCCACCGGCGTGCAGAAAACGTAGCCCGGATAATTTGGTGACGCCAAGAGTGAAACGTCCGGTACCAGCCGATAGGTGCTCTGCGGACTGCCCAAGCCGGGGATGGTGATCGCCTGCTGCCAAGTGGGCCGCGGGAATCCAGCGGTACATGTCGCAAGCAGTGAGGGATTGTAGCAATTGCTTACGCCGCCGCCACCGATTGAAATCCAATAATCTTCCTGGTAGGTCTGCGCCGATGTGACCTTCACACCCGGGCTGGGATTGCAAAATGAATTAGTAGGATTTGCCACACAGAAATCAGCCAGCGCCTCATCGTCGTTCCAGGAGACCTCTTGGCCAATAAGCGTGGCGAGCGCTGATCCACCATCGGTTCCGTTCGTCGGTCCCCAGAATGCGCTGGTGTAATCGTTAGGGCTGAAGGCGGGGATTGAGGTGCCGCCCACGCCTGTGACCTCCGGGCTACTCGATGGATAACCCACTGCCAGACCTCCATCTGCCGCGCTGTAAGGTGGAGGAGGGGTGGTCGTATTCGTGGAGCCCGGAGGATTGAAGTCACACTCCGCCGAGCCGGTGTCGCCGGCCGAGTTCAGGATCGTGATGCCTTCCGAGTTCGCCTGTTGCAGCTCAGTTTCCAATGTGCCCGCTTCACGCTCGCAGGCGCCATAGCTCATGCTGATGACCGGCGCAGTAACGTTACTGATGGCGTACGCGAGCGCGTCGTTCACTCCGTTGGTAGTTTCGGCATTGATAAAGATAATCTGGGCATTGCGAGCCACAGCGCCGGACCATTCCACATCGAGGTCGGACTCGAAAAGATCTCCCAACGATGGCGAACCGGGGTCCGTACCGAGGAGCACGTAGGCAAAATTTGGGGTGCTACAGTTTGTAATGAGTCCGCTACTGGCGGTGGTGCAGGTGAATGTAGGCAGGTTGAAACCGTTGCGGAAGTCGACTAGATCGGCCAGATAAATATCGGTTTGACCCACGATTGCCAGCTTTTGGCCGGTGCCGTCGATGGGCGTTGTAGCGTTATAAAGAGGGGAAAGATCGTACAGCGTGGTGATGTCACCGGGCGCGATGAAATACGTAGTGTTGCCCTGAATCGTTGTTGTGTAGTGAGGATGTGGACCATCCGCGTCGCCAGAAACAGGGCGGACATACATTGGCTTCAGGCGGAAATCGTGAAGACCGCGAACTCCGGTGACAACGCCGCTCAATGCCGCCGGCAATGAAAGCGAACTCGAATTGGCGATGTGCTTTTCCCCGTTGACCTCGTAGTGGTGAATCTCGGTGTTGAAGGCGCTTTGAATCTGCGCCGCTGTGCCGCTAAAAATCACAGAATTCCGGCCTCGAGGCACCTGCAGCACGGTAAAGCCCTGCAATTCCAGCCATCCGGTGATCTTGGCGACGTCGCTCGGGCTCATTCCGAAGCGCGCAGCATACTGTTCGGGAGTGAGCCACTTGTGAAAGTTGGCGGAAGAGCGGTCCTGTTGCTGCGCGAGAAGCTGATCCAGCGCCGCTTGCTGGCTAGGCGAAGGCGCGACGATGAGGGTGACGTAGCCTAGGTGGTAGGACGGGTCGACCGGCCCCTGGTCGAACTGCGGTTGAGCTTTGGGATGCATGCTTCCCGGCAAAGTAACCATCTGCCCGGACTCAATGGAGCCCGTGATGCGGTTGGGCTGGGCTGCTAAACACAGGGTTGGGGCTAGGAATAATAAAAGAAGCTTGCAGGATCGCATTATTAAGGACTCCATCCGCAGGTCGGGGGTTGATTGTTGTATTTCTTAAGCTTATACGGCTTTATCCAATGTCAGATCAAGTTTGACGGATCTAAGGTTGTATCGAGGAGAATAAAGTTACGAACCCTGATTACCAAAGATTCGAGCCCAAGTTCGGACCCCGGGCAGGCTGGGGACGGGCTTCTCAAGCTCTCGCTCACAGGCTTGATGTACGTGGCTTGACCAAGGCTGGGGCCACGAAGAGAACCTCCTAGCCCTTTCTTGCACAATCCCAGCGTCATCCAACTGCATCCAAAGTCTCGTGTAATATCCATCTGATCAAAATTTCTTTGAGAGGATCCATGCGCTCGTTCCCTCGCTCGCACGCCGTTATTGCGGCGTTTCTGTTGCCCTCACTACTTTTCGCAGCCCCTGTCGACACAAAGTTCCACAACGCTCCGGATTCGACTAAGAAAATGAAGAATCCTTATGAAGGGCAGGATGCAGCGGCGCAGGCCGGAAAACCGCTCTACGCGAAGAATTGCCTGTCGTGCCATGGGAAGCAGGGAAAAGGCACGGGGAATGTGCCGTCGCTGGTAGGCGGGAAGCTCGATTCCGTTCCGCCAGGTGAAATATTCTGGTTCATCACGCAAGGCGACAAAGAAAATGGGATGCCTTCGTGGGCTCAATTGCCGACCAAGCAGCGCTGGCAGATCGTGACGTATATCACCACCACTCTGCCTACGCTAAGCGCGCAGCCGGCGGCAGCGACTGCCGCGCCTGCTGATACCGGCGTATCGAAATTGAAGGCTCCGCCGCCTACGCCACCGTTTACGGACTTCCGTTATGAGAAGCCGGGAACGGTTCGCAAGATTACGGTGAAAGATCTTCCAGAACCTTATGCGACGCGGTCATCGGAAAACGGCCCCGAACTGGTGGCACGGCCGCAGAATGCATGGCCGGTGGCGCCTGCGGGATTCAAGGTTGAGTTATTCGCCAGTGCTCTGGAAAATCCCCGCACGCTGCGCACCGCCCCCAACGGCGATATTTTTCTCGCGGAAAGCGACCCTGGACACATCCGTGTATTTCGCGGGCTGACCAGCGACGGCAAGCCCGAGCAGGCAGCCCTTTTCGCGAGCGGCCTGAAGCGTCCTTATGGCCTGGCCTTCTATCCTCCCGGACCTGATCCGCAGTGGCTCTATGTGGGAAGCGAGAGCGAAGTGGTTCGGTTCCCATATCGCAATGGCGACTTGAAGGCGAACGGCGCTCCCGAGCACATCGCCGATTTGCCGGCCACAGATGGTCACTGGACGCGGGCGGTGGCATTTTCTGAAGATGGCAAGAAGTTGTTCGTGGCCGTCGGGTCGGGTTCAAACGTCGATGACCCCGACACCACACCGCGTGAGAAGAATCGCGCGGATATTCTGGTTTGCGATCCAGAGAATTGCGTGCTCAAAGTTTATGCCTATGGCATTCGCAACGCAGGCGGCGGAATTGCAGTGAGTCCAAAGACTGGCGAACTGTGGTGCTCGGTCAATGAACGCGATGCCCTGGGAGACAACCTCGTTCCGGATTACATTACGCACGTGCAGGAAGGCGGTTTTTACGGCTGGCCCTGGTGGTATATCGGAGGGCATCAGGATCCACGGCACAAGGGCAAGCACCCCGAGTTGAAAGACAAGGCCATAGTACCGGACGTGCTGTTGCAGCCACACAACGCGTCGCTGGAGTTTACTTTCTACCAGGGTAAACAATTCCCTGCCGAATATGCTGGAGATATTTTTGCCTCCGAACACGGATCGTGGAATAAGGCGGTGCGAGTGGGCTATGAAGTGATTCGCGTGCCGTTGCACCAGAGCGGCGACGCCAGCGGCGAGTATGAAGACTTCCTCACCGGTTTCGTGCTGCCGGATAGCAACGTCTGGGGTCGGCCCGTCGGCATAACGGAAGCGGCTGACGGATCGCTATTAGTAAGCGACGATGGATCGAACTCAATCTGGAGAGTCAGCTACACGGAAAAGTAACGAAAACCTCCCGAGCTACCTTTATGGCCCGGAACTCGCCGAGTCCCAAAGGTTCTCCCATTTTTGGGTGAACAACTCAAATAACTCTGGATCGGTCTTAGGAGTTAGCAACAGCGCCGGACGATCGTGCGTAGCAGTGCAGAACGGAATGAGCTCTACCAAAGCCCAACTATCTTTGACGATCAGGCCTTGCATCGTCGGAAGAGAGGAGAATTCTCTGACGGTAAGACAATCAAATTCCCCTTCTAGCATACGCCAATCCCTAGCAGCACCCCTCGCTTGTACGACAGCCGCTTGCGGCGTTTGTACTTCGTTCAAGTGCAGGCGATAGGCCTCAATCAGTTCTTTTGGCACGCTGCGATCCCAGGTCAGCGCCCGCAGTGTCGTGCCGGATTTGGTGCAATCCTCGAGATGAGGGCGCATGTCCTTCAGCGTGGACTGGGACATAATCGATAGATACAAGACGTTCTTACCGCTGTGAAACGCTCCTTCGTAATATTTTTCTCTGGCATTGATTCGGTGCCTCAAACACATTGCCGTGGGTTTGTACGGCGAGTTTCTCTTGAGAAGTCGTAGAGCCGAGGTCGTGCCGAGAGTGAGCCCGCGAGATACGAAGGCCCAGATCGCGTTGCCGAGTACCCCTTCTAGGATGGGATCTTTCATTTATCCTCCAGACTCAGGCGCCCCTCTCACATCCTCGGGCGAGCGTATTCTACTCCGCTGCTGGTCAGCAACGATGGATCGAACTCAATCTAGCGGGTAGCTACACTGGAAAGTGACCGGGAAATACTTCAGAAAATCAGGACGAGAAATATCACCTGTGAGCTGGCGCAGACTGCGTGCTGAGAGTTATGCACCGCACGGATGGTTTTAGACAGCAACCGAAACGCATGCCGCTGCCTCCAACATCTTCATGTCTACCTCCGCAACTGCGACGCTTAAGAAGCCTCATACGCGGCCCAGCGTACCGAGGCCTTCCCGTCTCATTCTCCTGATCGTCCTTGCGGTGGGAGTTCTGGTTTGCGCATTTTCTTTTGGAATGATCCGATGGTGGCCGTTCGGGAAGGCTTCGGTTCTCCAGAATTTGCGGGAGGCCAGCGACAGCCAAGTGCAGGTGCGTTCGTTTCGCGAGACTTATTTTCCCTCACCCGGTTGCATTCTTGAGAGAGTAGTTTTCATCCATGGCCCGGCCAATTCCAAGCCGCTGATAACTGTGGAAAAGCTAACCATCCGGGGAAGCTACAGTGGCCTTCTCTCCCAGCACATCAGCCAAATTAGAGCTGAGGGTCTGCGCGTATTGATCCCGCCTTTTGGCACTGGCGCAGCCATTCACACAAGCCGGTCGAAAATCACAATCGATGAAATTATTGCGGATGGATCTGCGATCGAGTTTGCCTTGCACGATCCCGGCAAAGAGCCTTTGCGCTTCGACGTGCATCATGCGCTTTTGAAAGATGTCGGATGGTCCGGACCTCTCAGCTACCAGGTGAGCATTCACAATCCCGAACCGCCGGGCGAAGTGACTGCCGAAGGGAAGTTCGGAGTGTGGAATGAAAGTGACCCGGGGGAAACGCCGATCTCCGGCAATTACAAATTCGCGCAGGCGGACCTGAGCGTGTACGGAGGAATCGCGGGCACTTTGTCTTCGACTGGCAAGTTCGAGGGGAAACTCGCGCACATCGATATCGCGGGCAAAACCGACACGCCTGATTTTGAAGTGAAGTCGGGCGGACACCCGATGCGTTTGACGTCAGAGTTCAGCGCGTATGTCGATGCAACGCGGGGCGATACATTCCTGAATCGTGTGACGGCGGATTTTTGGAAGACGCACGTTGTCGCGAAAGGCAGCATTGCTGGGTCGCCAGATGGCAACGGAAAAACTGCTCTCATCGATCTTAATTTGAACCATGCGCGCATTGAAGATCTTCTGAAGTTGTTTGTTCAGGCGGATCACGCGCCAATGTCTGGCAGCGTCACATTGCATGCCAAAGCGGAGATTCCACCGGGGGAAGAACCGTTCCTGAAGAAATTGAAGATGAGCGGCGGGTTCGGAGTTGCCGAAGGAACGTTTTCCAGTTCATCCACCCAGCAGGATGTGGACAAGCTGAGCGCAGGCGCACGCGGAGAAAAGAATCGCGAAGATCCAGAGACCGTGATGAGTGCTTTGAAGGGGCAGGTCAATCTTGTGGGCGGCAAGGCGAGCTTCTCTGACTTATCTTTCAACGTGCCCGGTGCAGCGGCCCGAATGCACGGCACCTATGGCTTGATCACTAAGAAGATCGATCTCCACGGTCAGATGCAAGTGGATACCAAGATTTCGAACACTACGGATGGCGCCAAAGCATTTTTGTTGAAAGTGATGAATCCGTTTTTTAAGAAGAAACCCAAAGGCGAAGTTGTCCCGGTAAAAATCTCCGGAACCTACGAGCATCCAAGTTTTGGCCTCGATGTGCTAGACGATAAGAATTCGGAGGATAAGAATTCGCAGAAAGCACCGCCGCACTAATCGTGCGGCGGCACTCTTTCCGTTATTTCCCCAGAGACCTCAGCCAAGCGATTTCAGAAGCCCACGCTCTTAGCCACGTGACGGATAAGCTCCCTGCAGCGCGATGACGAAGGTTACGGTCAAATTCGGAGGCATGTTGTTATGCGGCTGGCTTCCTCCGTTGTTTTGCACTGCCGCCGGGTTCATTGGCACGAGTGTGGCGGCGGCGGCGTAAAGCGGCGGCGGCACTCTTTGTGTTCCCTCACTGGCCCAGACGGTGTTCCCCGGCACGTTCGGCGAATCTAGAGTTCCCGCGCCGCTGATGCAGGCAACCCCGTGGTTGTGCGAAGCCATTTGGGTCTGCTGCAAAGTGACGGAATATTCGCCACCCGTTTCGCCCCAGGATCGCGGCGTCAATCCCGAGCCGTTTCCATATCCCATGGGGGCCACAGCCTGCAGATTGGGCAGGCCAAAGGTGCTCCTTCCGTCGCCGCCAAAGGTTGTGCCTAAGAGTGAAAACAATGCCGTGTTCTGGGAGATAGACAGCAATTGCCCATTGCACAGCGCCCAACCGCTCGGGGCAAAGTTGAAACCTACCATCCGGATTTCGCCAAGATACTGATCGGACATACTGAATCCTCCTGCGGATTCTCCGCTTAGTTTCGCGAGGGGAAAATTCCCGTCAACGCAATGATGAAATTGAGTACCAGGTAAGGCGAACGGTTATCATGTGGCTGGCTTCCCCCGGCAGGGGCAATTGCATTTCCCGCCAATGGCGTGTTTATGGGAGAAGCGGCGTACTGCGCGGGTCCGGTCGCCCAAAAATTCCCTGAGGGACTGCCCAAAGTGTTGCTCGCACTGCTGCCCTGGGCGATGTGCGAATGCAAAGGCAGTTCGGAGACGATCAGCGTATGCTGCTCCTCACCGGTTGACTGACCCGGACTATATGCCGGAGAGCCCATTTGCGAGCCGGCGTGCATGGGTGTGCGCCCGCGGAAATCGGGCAGCATAAAAGTGTTTATTCCATTTCCGCCAAAGGTAGTTCCCAGAAGCGAAAAGAGCGCCTGGTTCTGGTTAATCGGCATGCTTTGCCCGTTGCATAATGCCCAGCCCTTAGGCGCAAATGGAAATGACACGATGCGAATTTCGCCAAGATACTGTAAACTCATAGCTTTTTTCTCCCACAAGTAGTCTTGCCGCTTTCATTCGAGTTACTGTGTTGGGTAAATTCCGGTCAACGCAATGATGAAAGTGAGCACCAGAAATGGCATTAGATTATCGTGCGGTTGATTGCCACCAGTCTGGGCTATAGACGCATTATTCATCGTATTATTCGCCGAGGTGCCCGGCCCAAACGACTTGTTCTGAATCCCACTATTCCCCCAAGTGTTGTTCGAGGGAGTAGTCGCGGCGCTGCCCGCGGCGCTGCCCATTGCGACGTGCGGGTGCGCGGGCAACTGGCTGGTGGTCAATGTCACCGTCTCCGACCCAGCTTTCTGGCCCAGCACGTAAGTGGAGAGTCCGTTTCCCTGTCCCTGATGGATGGGAATGCGGCCCTGCAGGTCAGGCAGTGCAAAAGTCTGTTGACCGTCACCGCCATAGGTGGTTCCGATCAGATTAAATAGCACATCGTTTTGTGAGATACTTTGTATCGCGCCGTTACAAAAAGCCCATCCGTAGGGTGCGAAGTTCCCGCCAAACATTCTGATTTCCCCAATATACGGTTGCGTCATCTTTCCCCTCCTCAGGATTGCGTTTGAGTCTTAGCCTCGATCAGGCGATTAAATACCGCTTCGTAAAATGTGCCGGTTTCGTCCCGGCCGACTGGAACCAAGAACAAATCGAAGTCTCCGATGGAATCATGCTTCATCGGATAGATGCGCTGCGGACAAACCCGGTTACGATCGCCGCGGAAGCGCAGCGAAAACTGTTCCTGGCGGGGCGTGGCATGCCCATTGCTCAGTTCAACCAAGTCCATCGCATACGGCTCGGACCCCTCATCCATCAGCCAGAATGTCGTATTAAGGTTCTGCTCGAACATAGCCTTAGTCAGATAAATTGACATAACCCATTACCGTATCTGATGTAACTTCATCGTTTTCTTTCTTGCCGGCGACTGGAGTCTGCGATTGCGTCCGCCAAACCATTTCGAGATAGATTGGGCCGGAACCAATCACGGTGAATCCCAACCGCTCATACCAGCGCAAAGCTGGATTGAAGCGCTCAACGTGCAGGCCGACGGCCTTACCGGCGAGCGAAGCCTCGTGCATGATCGCTTCCATTAGGTCCGAACCAATTCCTAGGCCGCGAAACTCCGGAATGAGGGCGATATCTACGACGTATATTTTTTCCGATGTCCGATGAAGAATCAGCCTCCCTGCCGCCATTTCATCACGCCGGATCACCCAATACTCGGCGTCGGGCATTTGCATCAGGTACGAACTGCGTTGAGCCTCGTACTGCATGCGCAGAAAAAGTTCTTGTTGCTGGGCATTCCATCCAGTAAGTGCCATCTCATCGCTGCGGGTGCTGGCAAAAGTACGATAGAGAAACGGTTCATCTTCTGGAGCGATAGGGTCGAGCCTGATTAGTGGGGAAGTTACATTCGAGCTGGGCCGATCTTCGGCTTCCGTGGTAACGATCAAACTGCGACCATAACTGCGAACGTCAAGGTTCGGCACAAGATACTTACGCTCGAACATGCAAGCCACACCACCTGAAGTAATTTGGAGAAACGGAGCCCGTACTGATGAGTTAATGAGAGGGGCGAATGGTCCAACATCTACGCCCGTTTGTCAAGTCATTATTTGTAAAAAATGGCTATCCCTTCCCAAGTAGCTGAAAATTAACACGTCGCAAGTTCTTTCATCTTGACTTATTTATTAGATCATTAGACCATGCCTACCGCGATCTTTCGAGATCACCATCCCCCAGCTATCACGATCTCGATGAACCCGGAATTCTAAATAGACGCCGGCAAAGATTATCTGTGTCTGCCGCGACCGACCTGCGGGCCGTACAGAAATTAATTTTCCGGCGTGGAGATTTTCATGATGCTGCGCCTTCGTCTAAGCCGCACCTGCGGCCTTGCTCTGCTTGCGATCACCACCCTCCTAGTCGTTTCCTATTTTCCATTCGCCGGCACCCACGCGGCGACTACGGGCGCAACCATCCTTCCCAATGCCGGTAAGCCTCTGGTTAACCTGAAGAATCCCCAGACTTTAAAGGTTACTTACACCGGGTCTGCCGATGCCACGGCGGCTTTGCAGAATGGCTCTGCGATTCCTACCGCTATGGCAGCGGCTGATTTTGACGCCGACGGCGCCATGGACGTGGTGGCTGGATATTCCACTGAGAATGGTGGTGCGGTCGTCATCATGCGCGGTAACCCTGACGCCTACGCGCCCACGGACTTGACTCTCTATGGCAAGGCCGCGAAGGGCACCGTTCCAGCTACCTTCTTGCCGCAAGCCGCGGCCTTCACCGTACCTGGATCTCCCGATCTGCTCGCGACCGGCGATTTCAATCGCGACGGTTCCAAGGATGTACTCGTTGCCTCGCGGGGCGGCGCTCTTTACCAATTAGCCGGCGATGGACACGGAAATCTGCTCGCTCCCCAAGTGGTAACTCTTCCCGGCCAAGTAACAGCGTTGGCCGTCACTGCCGATGGCCATGTCGGAGTGAGCACGGACGGTCCGAACGGCCCGCAGTTGGCCATCCTCGCCCCCAGCGCGGAGGGACTCACCTCCGGTGGAATTTATCCACTGCCCGCACGCGGCGAAGCTATGGCTTGGGGAAACTTGGGCAGCGGAGCGGACTTGGCGGTGGGCGCAGGCGCCAACGTCGCAATGTTCTATAACACGCTGGCTTCAAACCCGCAGACCGAGACGGTCACTGTTCCCTTCGACGTGAAGGGCCTGGCCCTTGGCGATTTCATTTGGGACCGAGACGGCCGCACGGAAATCTCGGTTCTGGCTGACGATGGATCCATCCACATCCTGCAACATGGAACCCTGAATACAACGCCGCTGACGGCGGCCGAACTTCCCGCCCGCCGCGCCGCGATCCGAGGACATAACGCAAAGCCGGCCGTTACGCCGAATCCGACCGCTCTGGGCGCGTGGACCGTAGCCAAACAACTCACTTACACCGGCTCCGCGCCTTCGGGATCGGTTTCAGAGTCGGCTTTCAACTCGCCGCGCCTAGCCCAGTCTTCTACGCACGACTTAATGGTGCTCGACGCAGCAGCGAGCCAGCTTCATATTCTCGACACCTCCGGCAAAGCGGCCAGCCCTAGCGCCGACGTTTCTTTCTCCAGTTCGCCGGTCGCGGCTTTGGCTCTGCCAGGGAAGATCGATTCCGGGCGCGACATTGTGGTCCTGGCTGCGGGCCAAGCCGCTCCCTTGGTTATCCAAGCCCCCGCTACTGTCACGTTGAACGTGAATACAACTGCCGACATCGACACCATCAATGCGTGCACCACCAGTACCACCTCGATCCCATCCACGCTCAGCTTGCGTGAGGCGGTTTGCCTTGCCAATAACCTCGCCCCCGACACCACCACCATCAACCTTCCAGCAGGCACGTATAGCCTGACTAGCCTGGAAACTGGCGAACTCCAAGTCGGCGGGGCATCCGGCTACAGCCTGACGATCAACGGTACAGGAACAGTCTCCACCACGATCATCCAGCAGACCGATGGCCACGACCGCATCTTCGAAGAAGATTTCACCTTCGCGGGCAGCAACCCCCTCACGATCCAGAACGTAACCCTGCAGGGAGGCGACTGCACCACAGGCACCGACTGCCAATTCGGCGGTGGCGCCATTCTCGCTGGCGGCCCGGACGTAGGCGACAATCTGACCCTCACCAACGTGGTGGTGAGCTCGAATTCCGAACCAACCAACAGCGACGACGGCGGTGCGATCGACTTCGAAACCCCAGGCAATCTTTCGATCACCAGTTCGACGCTTTCAAACAACACTGCGAACGGGGGTGGCGGCGCGATTGAGTTCGTCGAGGGACCAAACGGCGTCGGGAATCTTTCGGTCACGAACTCGACTTTCTCCGGTAACACCGCGGTTATTTCCGGCGGCGGCATTTCTGCCACGCTGGAGACGGGCGCCGCCTTTACCATCAGCGGATCAACCTTCACCAGCAACCACGTTACAGAGACTGCCGGGCTTGGCGGCGGAATTTCTGCCGAGACATCTGGCACGGTAACTGTTTCCAACTCGCGCTTCGTGGGCAACAGCGCCCCCGGCGGCGGAACGGGCGCGGCTATCGACGCCAGCACCGCCGGCACGCTCACCAACAACTGGTGGGGTTGCAACGGCGGACCCGGCGCCAGCGGCTGCGACACCGCGCAGGCAGGAGGCGGCGGGACCGACACATTCAATCCCTGGCTGGTGCTGAGCGTCAGCGCCAACCCCACGCAAATCCTCCCCAGCGGGACCTCTACGCTCACGGCTGACCTTACGCATAATTCCAATGGCGTAGGCGGATTCAGCGTTCCCAACGGCACATCTGTCACGTTCGGCGGCACGCTGGATAGCAGCGTGAACCCGACCAACACTACGCTTACCAGCGGAGATGCGACCTCAACCTACACGGCAGGTTCCACATCAGGCGCGGGCACGGGCACGGCGGCGGTGGACAATCAGACGGTCAGCACAACGATCCAGATTCTCGACTCCGTCACCGTCACCACCAGTCCTGCCAATCTGTCGATTACCGTCGATGGTGTAACTTCCACTGCTCCGCAGACCTTCAACTGGGTCGTGGGATCGTCGCATACCATCGCCACCACATCGCCGCAGGCCATCTCTGGGGGAACGGAACAAGTATTCAGCAGTTGGTCGGATAGCGGCGCGATTTCGCATTCGGTGACCGCGCCATCATCGGCTACCACCTACACCGCCAGCTTCAACACGCAATACCAGTTGACCACGCAGGCTTCGCCGCCTGCGGATGGTTCGGTTACGCCGGTCTCGGGTCAATACTTTGCCTCGGGCGCAACTATACCGGTGACGGCAACCGCGAACGCCAACTTCCAGTTCAACAATTGGACCTCAACAGGCGGAACGTTTGACTCCACCACTTCGGCCAACACGAACTTCCACATGCCCGCTGCAGCGGCGACGGTGACGGGCAACTTTATTCCCGCCTCAGTGCAGATCACTATCACCACAAGCCCGGCCAATCTCCTGGTTTCGGTTGATGGCGGAACGTTCACGGCAGCCCCGCTGGTCGAAAGCTGGATGATCGGTTCGCCGCACACCATCGCGACCACTTCGCCGCAATCCGGCGGAACGGGCATTCAATATGCCTTCAGTAGCTGGTCCGACGGCGGAGCTATTTCGCACGCTATCATTGTGCCTTCGACACCCAATACCTACACCGCCAGCTTCGCCACGCAATATCAGCTGACCACCGCGGTGAATCCCATCGTCGGTGGGAGCGTCACGCCCAGTTCCGGCAACTTCTACACCTCCGGGACCGTGGTACCTCTGACGGCCACACCGAATACCGGTTTCACCTTCACTAACTGGACCGGTAACGTCGCCAACTCCACCAGCGCCTCCACCAGCATTACTATGACGGCGCCGCAGAGCGTAACAGCCAATTTCTCGCTCATCATTGTGGCCTCTCCGACCACAACCTCGGTGTCATCGAACAACAATCCATCGTTTACCGCTCCTCCCGGCAACTCGGTCACGTTTACCGCAACAGTGACTTCCAACACGACGGTGAACGAAGGCACGGTCACGTTCTCGGACTCCGCAAACGACTTCACCTGCAGCGGCGGCAACACCGTGCCTGTAAGCAACGGACAAGCCAGCTGCACCACCTCATTTAGCACAGAGGGTAGCCGAATCGTCACCGCGGCCTACAACGGCACGGTCAACTTCCAGGCCAGCAGCGGGTTCATCACGCAGACTGTGAACAACCACACCGTAGTGACCGGGAACCAGTTCTGCAATACGGGTGCAATCACGGTACCCAGCACCGCGGGCGCTGCCACGCCTTATCCATCGAATATCTTCGTAACGGGTCTCAGCGGCAACGTCGGAGCCGTCACCGTCAACCTAAACAACATCAGCTCAAGTGACATCGCGCAGACGGATTTGTTGTTGGTTGGCCCAACCGGCGCGAAAATCATTCCGTTCGCCAGCGTGGGCGATGGCTCGACGATCGGCGGCGTAAACATCACGCTCGATGATGCGGCTTCCGGCTTAATACCCGGAGGCTCACCGCTCACCAGCGGTACCTACAAACCGACGTCGATCACGGGGAGCCAGAGTCTGGTATTCCCAGCGCCAGCGCCTACGGTGAACGGGTCGAACTACGCGGCCACCGATGGAACGGCGACGCTCTCTTCGATATTCAGCGGCACGGCTCCGAACGGAACTTGGGCGCTGTATGCGATGGATAATTCGGGCAACGGCGCTGCGACGATCGGCGGCGGATGGTGCGTGAACATTTCTCCCGCCACAGTGGCGGTCACAATCACCACCAGCCCCTCCGGCCTGCTGGTTTCGGCCGACGGTGGCACAGCAACGGCAGCCCCGCTGGTTGAAAACTGGGTGCCAGGATCGTCCCACACCATCGCGACCACCTCGCCGCAGTCAGGCGCGGCCGGCGTGCAGTACGTGTTCAGCAGTTGGTCGGATAGCGGCGCGATTTCGCACGGCATCACGGTGCCATCTACAGCGACGACTTATACTGCGAGCTTCAATACGCAATATCAGTTGACCACGCAGGCCTCGCCGTCAGCGGACGGCACGGTCACTCCGGCCTCCGGCGGCTACTATGCCTCGGGCGCAACCATCCCGGTGACCGCAACAGCCAACGCCGGCTTCACGTTCAGCAACTGGACTTCGACCGGCGGGACATTCGACTCGACGACCGCGGCCAGCACCAACTTCCACATGCCCGCCGCACCAGCTACGGTGACGGGCAACTTTGGCAGCGCATCGGTGCAGATTACGATCACGACCAGCCCGGCGAACCTGCTGGTCTCGGTCGATGGCGGTACGTCGACTCCAGCGCCGCTAGTAGAAAACTGGATCATCGGCTCATCGCATACCATCGCCACCACCTCGCCACAGTCCGGCGGAACGGGCATACAGTACGTGTTCAGCAGTTGGTCCGACAGCGGCGCGATCTCGCACAGCATCACGGTGCCGTCTTCGCCCACCACCTACACAGCGTCGTTTAACACGCAATATCAGTTGACGACGCAGGCCTCGCCATCAGCGGACGGCACGGTCACTCCGGCCTCAGGCGGATACTTTGTCTCGGGCGCAACCATCCCCGTGACCGCAACAGCCAACGCCGGCTTCACCTTCAGCAACTGGACTTCGACCGGCGGGTCATTCGACTCGACGACCGCCGCCAGCACCAACTTCCACATGCCCGCCGCGCCGGCGACGGTGACGGGCAACTTCACGGCGGCCGCCCAACCGCAGGTCACGTTGAACCCGACCAGCGTGAACTTCAGAAATGTTTATCTCGGCACCATGGTCTCGCAAGAAATCACGGTGCAGAACACCGGCAACGCTCCGCTGATCTTCACCAGCATCACTTTGACGGGCAAAAACGGCGGCGGCATGTTCCGTGTGCAGAACTCATGCCCGAAAACACTGGCTGTGGGACACACCTGCGACGTCGAAGTCTTCTTCAACGCCAACCAAATCGGTCCTCGCACCAACACTCTCAGCTTCTTCGACAACGCTCCGGGAAGCCCGCAGCAGGTAGGCTTCACGGCGATGGTCATCAATCCAAAAGTCTCGTTCAACCCCAAGCCAGTCGACTTCGGCACGGTGAAGCAAGGCCACAGTAAGAGCGTGAATGTGACCATTACCAACGCGGGCACGACGACGCTGACGATCACCGGCGTAAGCATCACCGGCGCGGACATGGGCGACTTCGGGCAGAGGAACAACTGCACATCGCTCGCCCCTGGCCGAAATTGCATCGTCGACATAACATTCACCCCAACCATGACGGGCCCCAGATCTGCCAACCTGACAGTAACGGACAATACGCAGGCCGGGACGGACAGCGTCCAGCTGATGGGAACGGGCGACTAGCGACTGAGATTCCTCGGCTGGTCGTGGCCGAGGGTCGAGCGGTACTAGAGCTGCATCGATAGGCAAGAGCGACACGTCAGGTGTCGCTCTTCGTTTTTCTAGGTCTTGTTTCTAGGTTCTTTCGATGAAGGGATGGTGGGCGCTATAGGATTCGAATTTTGGGGTAGACGTATTTTTCAACAACATAGAGTCGCACGGCGGGCGCTGTAAAGCAGTGGAAGACGATGGTAAGCTGCGCTAACGGATCACAAACGGATCACAATGCAAGCGTAGCTAGCGACGTACTACACATTCCAATTGCCAGCGATTGGCACGCCCTCTGGATTATTTTCATAGCACCGTCGCAGGGCATGCTGGTGTGAAAACCTGATCTGAATGTTCGCGCGGGTGCGTGCTCATGCCTAATACCCAGATGGGAGACTAACCACGAATTAGGAGCAGAGTTTAAAACCGCGCCCAGTCAGATTTTGTCCGCAAAATTTTTCCGAATCCAGTCTTCAACCTGTGTACGGACCTGTGCCGCTACCTTGCCCGCGTGATCGGCCTCGCCCTGGGATACAAGCCCATAGTCATCATAGGCGCCTGTGTGGCGTTTGCGTCGCAACGTGTCTAGCGTGCGAATGATCTTCTTCTCCGGATCGATGGAAAACTCGAGCGCCTCAATGGTCCGGTAATGCTCACTGCTGCCCCGTATCACCCGGTAGCCGGCTGCGCGCAGCGCGGCTGTGGCGGAAGCTCGTGCCGCGTCATACGCCAGACCCAGCTGCACGTCTGTCGACAATTTTCCTTTAACGGCCTTCCGATAGTCATCCAGACGGGCGTCCGCGATCCCAAGCAAACGCCCGATCTCCTCGCGGTCCGATGATTGCTTGTCGAGCCAACTATTTTTGACCCAGTTCTCGTACGACACTTTCGTCTCCAATCAGAAATAGCTTGTTTTCTGAGAGAATAGTCTTCAGAAAATTGCCTCGGAACTTTTTTCCAAATTCTCGTGTCGAATACACTGTAGGATTGATCTCGCGATTCAAGGTTCTCTGGGCGTCTGCCAGATGCTCGATGACATCTGGAAAATGAACCTTGCCCACAATCATCAGATCGACATCACTTTGAGTATTCTCCTTCAATCGTGCGGTTGAACCATAAACAAACGCGAGACTGATCTTTTCTTTAAGAGGATCGAGCGCTGCCAGGAGAACATCGTGGACTCCCACAGTCTTCGTCACCAAGCCCTTCATCTCTGTAAAGACAGGACTTCGATCGTTGGCGCTATAGAAGACATGGTTCCCCAATGTCTTGCGCGTAACCAATCCGGCATCGACGAGCTGACGCAGTTCGCGCTGGACCGCCCCGAGTGTGATTTTTGTTAGTCGAGAAAGCTGGCGCAAGTGGAATGAATCGCCCACATGTCCGTAGAGAATGGCGAGCACAGCACCGCGGGTACGTCCGAAAAGTGTCCGGGAAAGCACGCTGACTGTACCCATTTAGGGGTCAATCGTACCCAAAACGGCTACACCAAGTCAAGGGTAAGCAGGGTGCTGAAAGAGTCTTCGTTATCGGATTACAGAACGGACCACGCGTCCTTAAGATGTTGACAATAAAGAGTGTGGTCCGTTGGTGGTTCGTAGACTCTTGAAAAGATGGTGGGCGCTATAGGATTCGAACCTATGACTTCCACCGTGTGAAGATGGCACTCTACCGCTGAGTTAAGCGCCCGCTCAAGTCGATTTATTCAAACATTTGCCGACGGATTATGCAACTGGGGCTGCCGCAACAGTCAGTCGATGTCCGGTCCGTGCTTCCCTTCCCTTACAAGAACGCGAAAGATTGGCACCCCTCGATATGGTCCAGCGGTCTAGCAATCCGATTTCGGGAAAACACGAAGGTCTACAGCGAGTCTTTCACCCTGACGCCTAGCCATCGCTTAAGCGATGATCGCCAACAGGGGCGGTCATCCTATGGGACGGATTCTGGCGGTGATGTTGCTGTATGCAGGCGCGGCGAGTGGACAAGATTTGCGGAACGATAGCTTGTTGAACAATCGCTTGTTGAACAAAGGCACGCTGGAGGCGCCGATGTCGAGGGAAACCAAGTTGGCCTTCGCTGTCTTCGGGGGCGAGCTTCTGGCGGATGGCGTCGCGACCAGGATTCTCTACCAGCGGCACTACGACGAGATCGACCCCCTGGCGAAACCGTTCACTCACGCCGGTGTGCCGGGGCAGATCGGGGCGAGTCTTCTTGGGGCGGGGGCCATCGGCGGGGCATGGTGGGTGCTCCATCGGACGCATCATGATCGAATCGCAAGGAATTTCTTACGGTCGGTCACTGCAGCTGAGGGTAGTAATGTTGGGCGGCAGTTCTCGATCCTGCGGACCAGCAAGAAGTAAGCCAGACCGGGGCGAGGAAAAGGGTCGAGCTTCGCTCGACGGACAGCCGGGGGCGGCTGTCCCTACATTCCCTTTTCTAGATAGCACCGGCATCTGCATGCCTCCAACAACCTACCCGGCAAACATCTCCCTTTAGACTCGTGACCTGCCGTGGTAGCCTATCGTCGGGCAGGGGCGGGGCGGCTTGGGGTGCGCCGGCGCTGGTGCCCAAAGTAACTTCCATGCCGGATCCCAACAGGCACCTTCGGCCCGCTGTATCCCCCTCATCTGCGGAGGGTTCCACTGATTCGGAGGCACGGGAAGATGGTTCGGTAGTGCGAGAAAAAGGACAACTTTCCGGCCGCGAGCGGGTTCAACCTAGTGTGAGCACTGCCGCGATCGATCGGGGCGTTCTGATGGCAGGCATGGGTGCGCGCCTGGATAGCATACCGTCGGCGATGGCCGTCGCGGAAGGCTTTACCGATGCGGAAGTGATGCTGCGAGTCAAGGCGGGGGATCAATCCGCCTTCGATTACCTGGTGCAGAAGTATCGCCGGCCGCTGGTGAGTTTTATGTACCGGATGGCGCGCAACACGGCCGCGGCGGAAGATTTGGCGCAGGAGGTTTTTCTGCGCGTGTATCGCTCACGCGCAACCTATGAAGCCAGCGCGAAATTCACGACCTGGTTGTATCGCATTGCGACCAATCTCGCGGTGAATCACGCGCGCGATACGCGTCATGAGCGGCCCGAAGTTACGGTAAGCCTGGACGAGCCGGATGAAGAAACGGGCACCACGCTGGATGTGGCGGATAGCACGGTCTCGGCGGAAGAAGCTCTGGTACGGCGGGAGCGCATGGCGGCGATCCGCGGAAAAGTGGAGGCGCTGCCGGAGCGGCAACGGCTGGCTGTGATCATGCATAAATATCAGCAGATGGACTACAAGCAGATTTCCGATGTGCTGAAGTTGAGCGAGTCCGCGACGAAATCGTTGTTGTTCCGCGCATACGAAACTTTGCGCGAGCAGCTAAGAGAATTTCTCTAGGCGAGGGTCAGGAATAGTGAGGAAGCGAGCCAAATGCGCGATTATCGCGTCGCAAAAGACGCGCCGCAACGCGTGGCTCGCCCAGATTGCCTTCGCCGAGCAGAGAACGCTTGCTCAGGATGACAACAAAGAATTGAGGGGAGTACGGTCATGAAGTGCGAGGAGATTCGAGAAATGATGCCGGATCTGGCGTCCGGCCTGTCAGGGATGACGCCAGAGATCAGCGGACATGTGTCGGGCTGCAGCGCGTGCGCCGCGAAGATGGAAGAGTTTCGCCAGACCATGGCGTTGCTGGATGAATGGCAGGCACCCGAGCCGTCGCCTTACTTTGATGTGCGGCTGCAGGCTCGTCTGCGGGAAGAGATGGCGCGGCCACAGGCTGGTTGGTTGGCATGGTTTCGGCATCCGGTGCTGGCTGCGGCACTTACGGTGGTGATGGCATTGGGTGTGGGCCTGTTCTTCAACAGAAATCCAGGCGATGTAGTCGCGGTGATTGAAGTCCCAGCACAATCGGCACCGGGCACGGCGGTGAGCGATCTGCAAGCGCTGGATAAGAATCACGATCTGTATTCCGATTTTGATTTGCTGGACGATTTGGAAGTACAGCACGATGTGGTAGCGAATCCGTAAGACCGAGGCGGTTTTTAGCAAGCGGTACGAATCCAAGGGTGGGGAGAATGCGGGGAAATTTCATGGCGGTATGGATGGCAGCGGCTGTGCTGGCCATGGCCGTTGTGGCATCTCCGTGCCTCGGGCAGCGCAACAATAACTTTCGGCCGGTGCAGGCACGGCCGCCAGCGGCGGCGCCGAGTCATCCGCATGCGGGGGAAGGTCATGCCGGCGACTGGCTGCGGCACTATCAAGGCCTGCCGCGGAACGAGCGGGAGCGCGCCTTACAGAACGATCCGGGATTTCGGCGCCTGTCTCCGGAGCGGCAGCAAATGTTGCGGCAGCGGCTGGACCACTTCTCAAGCCTGCCGCCACAGCAGCAGCAACGCATGCTGAGCCGCATGGAGACCTGGGAACACCTGACGCCGGGTCAAAAGGACGAAGTACGGAATTTGTTCGGCCGGATGCAGCAGCTTCCGCCCGACCGGCGGCGGATGGTGACCACTGCGATACGCGATCTGCGCGCCATGCCGCCCCCACAGCGTGAGCAAATCATCGATTCGAGTCGCTTCAAAACTATGTTCTCACCCGAGGAGCGTGACATGATGCGCGGAGCCGCCCGGCTGCCGCTCGCTCCCCCCGAGAACGGCAGACCCGAAGAGTAAGTTTTCTACGGGATGTCTTCTAACATCGTGTATGCCGGTCCAGGTCAGCGATGTAAGTAGGGCTGAACCTGCTCTGTTCCGATGATGGAGATTTGCTCACATCTGCCAGCTCTATTCGTCTAAGCCCAACAGCACTGCGGCTAGCGTATTTGTCACAACCAATGTGCTTTATCCCAGGGCTTGAAGCTGAATCGGCTTTTTCATCTCCATCAAGAAAGCAGGAGTCTCCGCATGCTCAGAACTCGTCTGTTCGTTTTGTTGTGCAGTTGTTTGTCGATGGCAGGTCTTGGCCGTGCCCAGACTGCTACCGGCGAAACCCTGATGCTCGATTTACCGCGGCAGAGCCAGCATGCAGTAATAACCCAGCGAATCGGTATCACTGATATCACGATCAATTATCACCGGCCGCTGGCCAACGGGCGCCAAATCTGGGGTAAGGTTGTGCCTTACGGGCAAGTCTGGCGCGCTGGGGCCAACGAGAACACCACCATCACGTTCAGTGATCCGGTCTCGATCGAGGGCCAGTCGCTCGATAAAGGAACTTATGGCCTCCACATGATTCCGGGCGAGACTCAATGGACGGTTATTTTTTCGAAGGCTGCGAGAGATTGGGGAAGCTTCAGCTACAAGCAGGATGAGGATGCATTGCGCGTCACCGTGAAGCCTCAGGCTGCCGAACTGCACGATGCGCTGGCTTACGATTTCGACGATCTCAAACCGGACTCTGCCGTGGTTACGCTGCGCTGGGAGAAAGTTGCCGTGCCCTTCAAGGTTGCAGTGAATGTGAACGACCTCGTCACTGCCAGCATTCGCCGGCAGGTTCACGGGTTTAATCAGTACTACTGGGAAGGATGGGACGACGCGGCCGGCTATTTACTCGCCAACAAAATTAATCTGGACGAGGCGTTGAAAGATGAAGATCAGTCGATTCAGGCTGAAGAACGATTCGAGAATCTGCTCCACAAGTCGAACATTCTCGAAACCATGGGCCGGAAAGACGACGCGACGGCGTTTCGCAATAAAGCTTTAGAAAAAGGCAGCGCGACGCAGCTTTATGTCTACGGCCGCCAGCTTCAGGGCGAAAAGAAACAGGACGAGGCGTTTGCGCTTTTTCGATCAAATGCGAAGAAGTATCCGGATGCCTGGCTGTCGCATGTAGGCCTGGCGCGGGTTTACAGCGGCAAGGGCGAGTACGACAAGGCTGTGAAGGAAATGCAGATCGCACTCACAGGCGGGCCGGATGAGGCGAACAAGACCAGGATCGAGAACTATGTGAAGCGGTTGCAAGCGAAGGACGACATCAACCGCTAGGCCGGAACCCGCAATTGGCAATTAGTATTTAGCAATTGGCATTTAGCCCATGAATCCGTGGGGCAAATGCAATAGTGTAACGAAGACGGGCCAGTCGAGACTGGCCCGTCTATTTGAAACTCGTCAATGCGCCGATGAGCAGACGACTTTAGTTTTTCGCTCACCAAACTCGGCAGGCGTTAGCGCGCACCATCTTTTGACCGGGCTTGCAACCGAAGGCCTGATAAAACTCGGGCATGTTCGAGTCAACATTGTTGATGCGGAAGACGGGCAGCGAATGTGGGTTGGTAGTCACGGACATACGCGCGATCTCCGGCCGCACGTTCGTGCACCACGAGTACGCGTAGGAGAGGAAGAATCGCTGACGATAGGTCCAGCCATCCGCACCTTTATCGTCGAGCGATTTGCCCTGCTTCTTGAGTTCAGTTTCGAGGGCGTTGAGCGCGAGATGGATGCCGCCGTTATCCGCAGTATCTTCGCCCTGGGTGAGCAAACCGTTCTGCTTCACTCCGGGACCAGCCTCGGGAACATCTTCCGTGTATTCGTCTGAGATGCATTTGCCGCGTTCTTCGTATTGTTTGGCGTCGTCCGCGGTCCACCAGTCGCGCAGGTTCCCCTGAGCGTCGAACTTGCGGCCCTGATCGTCGAAGCCATGAATGATTTCGTGCCCAATGACCATGCCGATGGCGCCGAAATTTACCGAATCGTCCATGTCTTTGTCGAAGTAAGGAGGCTGAAGAATGCCCGCAGGAAAGTTGATGGTGTTGGTTTGCGCATCGTAATAGGCGTTGATCGTGGGCGGGGTCATGCCCCACTCGCTGCGGTCGACGGGCTTGCCAATCTTCGCCACCCAGCGCTCAAACTCGAACGACGACGCTTGCTCCACATTGCCGAGATAGCTTGTCCGCGTGATTTGCACGCTGGAAAAATCGCGCCACTGCGACGGGTAGCCGATCTTATCCAGGATGCCCTTCAGCTTGACCATAGCCTGTTCCTTCGTGGCGGGCGACATCCACCGTTCGGTTTCAATGTCGTCATGCAAGGAACTCTCGATGGCATGAACCATGGCAAGGACGCGTGCGCGGCTCTCCGGCGGAAATGCGTGGTCCACGTAAGCCTGGCCGAGCGCCTCGCCGAGGTCACGATCGGCGTTATGGATACAGCGTCTCCATCGCGGCTGATTCTGTTGTTGGCCGGCAAGGGTGCGATAGAAGAAATCGAAATTCTCATCCACCATCGCTTTGTTCAGGAAGGGCGCGGCGCGATGGATCGACTGCCAGCGCATGTAAGCCTTCCACTGGTTAAGCGAACGTTCCGTCAGTAATTTCTCTTCAGCCCGGAAGAAATCGGGCGTGGTGACGATGTAGTGGTCACTGGCCGGCGCCTTCACCTCTTTCAGGTAAACATCCCAATCGATGGAGGGTGTCAGCTCGCGGACTTGCGCGAGGGTCATCCGATTGTTCATGTTCTTGGGGTCGCGGCGGGAAACATTGTCCCTTTGCGCCTTAGCCAAGGCGGTTTCGAGTGCTACAACAGCCTCGGCATCGCTGCCGGCCTGGGCTTCGGATTCTCCCGCAAGAACAAACATCTTTCGTACGTGGGCGCGGAATTTTTTGAGGGTCTCCACCGATTTTTCGTCAGCCTTCAGGTAATAATCGCGACCGGGCAGGCTCAGGCCGCCCTGATCGATTTGAGCGACTGCTTTGGAGGCATCATCGTAATCAGGCATGCCCGTGAAGCCGAAGAATGGCGAATCCGTCTGATTGTCCTCCTGATCCCAGGCACCCGGGAAAAGGTGATGGAGATGGGCGATCTCGAGCGTGATTTCTTTCTTGGATTTGATGTCAGAAATACGGCTCAATTCCGGCTGCAAGGGTTTCAGGCCGGCTGCTTCAATACCGCTTTCGTCCATACAAGCCGCCCAGTAGTCGCCAATTTTCTGTTGTACCGGGCTGCGATTGGCGTCGTCTTTGCTGTTCGCTTCCAAAGTTTCCCGCAGCGCGGTCTCATTCCAGAGTTGCAGTCCGCTTCTTGTGCCCCAAGCTACTTGATCGGCCGGAATCGGGTTCGCACTCAGCCATTTGTTGCAGGCGTACTTATAGAAGTCATCGCAAGGGTTGAAATACTTGTCGACCAAATTTGGATCGAAGTGCTCAAGCTTAGGATCGGCTTTAGCTTGCTCGGGCTTGGCTGGATCGCCTGCACCAGCGGAATCGACAGAGGAGCTTGGGTTCAAATTCTGCGCGAGTGTAGGAATAGGCGTCAGCAACAAAAAAAACGCGGTGACGTCGATGAACCTCCTGCTGCGAACAAACCTGTCAATGAGCATAGGACCTCTTTCTGGGATGGTTCGGCGTTGGAGCAAGAACGGCAATTTCGGTTGAAAACATGCACACAACAATAAAATGATACGCGGGCTCCGCTATGCGAGGGACTACCCGCCAGCTACCGCATTAGAACATACTACAGACGAGCCGATAGCCGGACCGTAAGCAGCAATCTCACGACTATCCGGTGTTATGTAATCCGGCCGCGATGCCGTTGATCGTGGCACCCAGAGGATATTCGAGTTGCGCCGGGTCCTGGCCTTGCTGCTTACGCCGTAAGAGTTCGACTTGGATCAGGCTCATGGGGTCGACATAGGGATTGCGCAGATGAACTGAGCGGGCCAACACCCGGTTGCGACCAAGCAGGTCGCGTTGACCGGAAATCTGCAGAATCATTTCGCGCGACTGCAAGAATTCTTCTTCCAACATGCTGAAGACGCGCTTGCGCAATGCCGCGTTCTTTACCAGGCCGGAATAGACCCGGGCAATGTGAAGATCGGCTTTGGCCATGGCCAGCTCAACGTTGTGCACCAAGTCCGAAAAGAGCGCGAAGTGTTTCGCCATGTCTCGCAACAACCGCTCATGACTTTTCCCCTTCGCGGCGAAACGCTGTAAGCCATGCCCAACTCCATACCACGCGGGTACAGCGTGACGGCTCTGCATCCATCCAAAGACCCACGGAATCGCACGTAAATCCTCCAGGCGGCGGCCTTTGGTTCGGCGGGACGGCCGGGAGCCGATGCGGGCAGCATCTAATTCCAGTACCGGAGTGGCCTGCTCGAAATATTCCAGCACGTCGGCGTTCTCCGCGATATCGCGGCGATAAGCGCGGAAGGCTTCCCGCGACATGTCCTCCATCGCTTCTTCCCAGCGCGCCTGATCGGTTGTCGACGTTTGACTCGACCGAGTGAGCGCCTCAAGGCTGGCCGCGATCATCAGCTCCAGGTTCCATTCCGCGAGAACCGCATCGGCGTACTTCCAGTTGAGAACTTCTCCCTGCTCGGTGATGCGGATGCGCCCGGAAAAACAGCCCTCGGGTTGCGCGAGGATCGCTGAGTGCGTGGGGCCTCCACCACGGCCGACGGTTCCGCCACGGCCGTGAAAGAGCCGCAGCTTCACTTCGCATTCATGCGCCACAATGTGCAGATCGCGATGTGCCTTATAGAGTTCCCAGGTGCTGGTCAGCATGCCTCCGTCCTTATTCGAGTCGGAGTAGCCGAGCATCACTTCCTGCCATCGTCCCCAGGAATCGAGCAGCGGCTGATATTCAGAATGCCGCCATAGATGGCGCATCACGCTACCCGCTGTGCGCAAAGAATGGATTGACTCAAACAGAGGCACTGGCATCAGGCCGGGATCACCAGAGCGATCGCCTGAACCAGCCAGACTCACACCGCAAGCTTTCGCCAGCCTGACTACATTGAGGACATCGTCTTCAGATTCCGCGCCGCTGATGATGTACTGCCGGATCGATTGCGCGGGATAAGTTCGCTTGAGCTGATGGATGGTGCGGAAAGTACCGATCAACTCGCGGGTTTGAGGAGAAACTCTGTCGAGAAGATCGGGCGGAGGAAGACTGGCGACCAAAGCTGGAGCCGCGTTTTGTAGCTCCAACTTTCGTACTTTGGTTCTTCGCAGCTCGCTATTTTGTACTCCGATCTTCCTTACGTCGATCTGCTTTTCAACGATCTCCTGCAGAACTTCAGCGTGTACACTGGCGTGCTGGCGGATATCAAGCACGTGCAAGTGGAAGCCGAAAGTCCGGAGTTGGCGCAAAAGTGGATCGACAAACGTCTCTGCCAGCCTTTGTCCGCGATTCGCAATCAAGCTCGCCCGCAACAGGGCCAGATCGGATTCGAACTCAGCCGCATCCCCATAGACATGCTGCGCACCCGGACCTTGCCGGCTGCGCTGCAACCGATGGATGATGTAGGAAAGAAAACGGCGGTTGTGCTCCACGGTATTGTCTGGCCCCCAGATGTTGGAAACCATGGGCATCGACCGTTCATAGTGAGCAAGACGCGAAAGCATTTCCACTGATGCATTCGTTTGCCGTGAAGACGAACTCAAACAATCGCTCAAGAATTCCACCCCACGGATGTATTGGCCAAGAATCAATGTTCGCGCCTGATCCAGCGCATCCTTAATGCATTCGGGCTTAACCAGCGGATTGCCGTCGCGATCGCCGCCGATCCACGAGCCGAAACTGATCAGGATGGGCAACTCCTCCGAGCCGGGGACCGCGCCATAAACTTCGCGCAACGCATCGGCCACCTCGGCGTAAATGCGGGGCAAGGTTTCAAACAACGAAAGCCGGAAGTAACGCAATCCCATGCGGATCTCGTCGTTGACAGTGGGCTTGGTCTGGCGAACTTCGTCGGTTTGCCAGAGAGCCACAATCTCGGCGTGGATGTTCTGCTCACAGCGCAGGGCTTCGCCGACAGTGAGGGGAAGACGATCGAGGCGTTCGAGTTGCTCCGCAATGCGGCGGCGTTTCAGCAAAACCGTCTGGCGCGCGACTTCAGTGGGATGGGCCGTAAATACAGGAGTGACGACGACCTGGCCAAGCGCCGCGAGTGCAGCTTCGGCGGAAATTCCTTTTCTCTTCATTCGCAATAAGGTTCCGTGGAATGAGCCGGGGAGGGGAGCATGTTGCCGGTCCAATTGCCGGGCCCGGCGCCGGCGCTTGCGGTGATTCGTCTCAGCGAGATTCGTGAGTTCGAAATAAATGGCAAAGGCCTTGGTGACCTGATAGGCGCGAGACAGATCCATTTCCGCGATCATCGCCTGTGCGCGTGCCATGAGTTCCCCATGGGCCGCGGCGGCAGGACTATGCGCGACGCGTTCGCGATGGCGAATCATCAGCCGCCGCAGTTCTTCCACGGTGTTGAACAGTTCCAGGCCGACTTGCTCCACCAGAACTCTGCCGAGCAAGGCGCCGAGCGAGCGCACGTCGCGACGCAGCGAGTGGTCCTTGGCAGAGTCGTCGGACTGCGCGGTGAGTTCGGCGAGACGGGACTTCTGATCGTCCGCTTTCCACAGTGGTTTTGGCTGGGGCATGAGCTGGTAAATCGACGCGCGATAGATGACAGGATAAATCAAACGTGCATGGAGAACGAATGGAAGCAGTGGGAAGGATGTGGAAGCTGAAAAATTATTTCGGAAGTTCGAAGCGATAGCCTATGCCGCGCAGAGTCTTCAAATAACGCGGATGGCGGGGATCAGCCTCTATTTTTTCTCGCAACCGCCGCACGTAAACGTCGATCGAACGCGGCGTAACGAAGGGAGTTTCTTTCCAGACCGCGTCGAGCAACTGGTCGCGCGTCAGCACGCGTCCGCAGTGCATAGCCAAATACTCGAGCAAGCGGAATTCCCGCACGGTGGTGAGCACGGCCTTACCTTGCACCTGCACTGTCATTGAGGAAGGGTCGATTTCGAGCTCACCCATACGCAGCACCTCGGGCATCGCCGGAGGCTGGCGGATGCCGCGGAGCACGCTGCGAACTCGGGCTACCAGTTCGCGAGGGCTGAATGGCTTCGTAATGTAATCGTCTCCACCAAGCTCGAGCCCCTTGACGCGATCAGCCTCCGCGGTCTTGGCGGTCAAAAAGATGATTGGGGTTGAAGAAAGAGTCGGAGTCTGCCGAATTTGGCGGCAAAGCTCAAAACCATCGGCACCGGGAAGCATCACATCGAGCAGAAACAGCGACGGCATCTCGCGCAAAGCTTCCGAGACGACAGAACCTCCACTGACGAAGCTCAGCACTTCGAATCCAGCCGCTTGAAGATTATGGGAGATTAGCCGCGCGATATCTTCCTCGTCCTCGACCAGGAAAACGAGGCAGCGGGACACTCTGGCGACCCCCGCCTCATCGAGCGGTTCGAAATATCCCATGGGAAGGTGCATTACTGGTTGCGGCGGCTTGGCACAGGATCAAGGCACTCTTCCTCTGACAGCCGGGTTCTGCAATAAGAATGTATTTTGGAATTGTTGCGAGAATGTTGCCTGAGTGTTAACGAATGATGAATTTGCTGGACAGTTTCCAGTTACTATAATTACGCTTCGGTCCGCTTCTTCGGCGCGTGACGCAGGCTGCGGCCTTCGATCAGACTATAGAGATCTTCCGCCAAGTTGGTTGTGTGGTCGCCGGCGCGCTCGAGGGCTTGCGCCATGAGAAGGATTTCAAAGCCAGAGGGGCTGCTATCCGCGCCGTGACTGGTGAGATGTTTTTGGAACAAAGCGTGACAGACGCGGTCAATGTCCTTATCCATTTGCAGGACCTGGCGGGCGCACTCCAGATCGAGGTCCACGAATCCGCGGTAAACCACATCGAGCATCTCGCGCAGGATTGACGACATTTCTACAAGCTGGCGTACATCCGATGCCGCAATTTTTTCGGTTCGCGATTGCACCCGCATGGCCATACTCATCACCAGGTCCCCGATTCGTTCGAGGTCGGTGGTGCATTTCAAGCTGGTCAGCAGCTGGCGCGCCCGGGCTTCATTCACCCGCGTGATTGCTGCCGGCAAACGCTCATCGATGTAGCGCTCGATGATGTCGAGTTCCTTCTCGCAATCTTTGATTGCGAGAAAAGCCATGCGAGAGGAGTTGGTGAGCAGATCGCGCACGTTGAAAGCCGCATCGCGAGCGATCAGGAAGGCCCTGAGAGCGGTACGCGTCAAATCGTCGAGCGACGCCGCTCCTTTTGTAACTGCTGACTTACCGGCTTCCCGATTTTGAGTTTGCGCGGCGACCGTTTTGTCGGTTGTTTCGGACTCCTCAGTTACAGCGCGGGATGCAGCTTTGCGGGGCATAAGTAAGGCGGCGTGTGTAGCCAGAAGGATCGATTGATCCTTCTTCACCTAGAATATCTCATTGCCGTTCAGCGAGGAGTCTACCGGGGCAATGTGAAAGGACGGTTAAAACCAAGTTGGACGAACTGTTGAAATATCTGCGTCGTCAGTTTGCTTACGATGAATGGGCTAACCGCGAAGTGCTGGCGAACTTCAGGATGACTGCGCACCCGCCGGCACAGACGCTGAGGCTACTGGCGCACATTCTCTCCGCCGAGCGTCTATGGCTGGAGCGTATCCGGAAACAACCGCAAAGCCTTCCTGTGTGGCCAGAGTTTTCTGCCGATCAATGTGAAACTCAAATTACCGAAATGGCGAGCCTCTGGCGCGAATATTTCGCTGGCCTTTCGGCGGAGCAGCTCTCGGAAAGTATCTCCTACAAGAACAGCAAAGGCGAGCCGTGGAGCAGCACTGTGGAAGATATTTTGACTCATGTATTGTTGCACTCGGCGTATCATCGCGGGCAGATCGCCAGCCAGACGCGCGCTGCCGGAGAGACTCCGGCCTATACGGACTTTATTCACGCAGTGCGCCAGGGATTCGTCGAATAATTACTGACTGAATTTCGGAGCTAACGCGAAGAGGAACGCTCATCGATGGAAAGCCGACAGCTCTACTTCATCACAGTGGTGCAAATCGTCGCAGTGGGAATACTGCTGTGGGTGATATTTACCAAGCCCGGTCCCTGGGATTTGCAACGCGAGGTCGGCACAGCGCTGGTTATTACAGGCATCTGCGGGATTGCGACCGCACGCCGCCAGTTGGGACGTTCTTTCGCCATTAAAGCCGCCGCGCACAAACTCGTGACTCACGGGGTTTATTCGAAGATCCGAAATCCAATCTATGTGTTCGGCATGGTCCTAGTTGCAGGGTTTGTGCTGGTCCTCCATCGACCACTCTTGTGGCTGCTTTTTGTGGCCCTTGCCGTTATGCAGACGGTTAGGGCCCACCGTGAAGCCCAGGTCCTTGAAGCGGCATTCGGCGATGAGTATCGCGAATACCGGCGCAACACGTGGTTCTGATGCCGAGGACGCGGTAGCTATCCTAAGGTGTAATTCCATTGCCGACGAGAGGCAGGCTTGCGACTACAATATTTGGCGAGGAAGTGAATTTAGATTGCGGCTTGATTCTTAATCAAATCCTGACCAAGATCGGAGGGTCGCGCATCGACGACGAGTCAGGGTGGGCAAATTTCACAGATCCCCGAGTAGTGGACTTCCTTTCGAAGTACGGCAGAGAGTTTCCTACTGAAGGGCTGGAATGCCTCACGGAAACTCCATTTCCGGACAACTGGCATATCCCTTTGCATCCCGGCGAGTGTCATAGGAATTGCGTCAATTTGCAGTTTTACGTGGGAACTGGGCGGAGCGAGTATCGGACAGTCCACGGGTGGGCGCTCAGCGACGATGACGTTTGGTATTGCCATTCTTGGTGCATCAAGACGGTAGGGTTGGGGAATATCATTGAGACGACCCACCCTAGAATCGCCTACTTCGGGTTTGTTTTGCCGGACAAAGTCGATCCCCGCGCCGTGGAGCTGGGCGGCCTAGGTGATCTACTGGAGAATTGACGAAATTCTCAGGGAATCGCAAATGACCATAAATAGTTTAGGCTATGCATGCCTGATGGCACACTGGTATTTCAGCTAAACATCTAGACAATGAGAAAACTGTCCGCCTTTGTCCTCCTGTTGTTCTGCGTCACGATTGTCCTCGGTGAGGACCAACCTCAGTTTCCCTCGATGCCGGCCGCAGTTTCTAGCAACGCCACCGCCAGCCTTAAAGGCGGATTCGACCTTTTCTCCATGATGGGCGTCGGACCCAAGAAAACCTGGGATGACGTAACTAACCAGGTTTACGTCATGCATCTCACGCACTCGGCGAAGTGGCATCAGGGACAGCCGGTGCCCGGCGTGGCAGGCCGTTTGGGCGCTTCGGCCGCCGGGGCCAAGGCGCAGGTCGTGCTCATGGGCGGATATGTCGTGGATGCGCAGGGCAGCGAAATCACGGTTCCTGACGTGAACGTTTATGTCGAGCAGCGCCGCTGGAATCGCGGAAAAGACATTCCTGTCCCCGTGGACCGCGCGGTTTCTGGCGTGAACCATGACCGTTTCGTTTATCTCATCGGAGGCCGGTCGAAGAATGGCCCTGTCAACAACGTTCAGGTCTATGACGTGGAAAAAGACTCGTGGAGCCAGGCCACGCCTTTTCCTGGTACGCCGGTGTTTGGATTATCCGGCGGCCTGGCCGACGACACGATCGTGATCGTCGATGGCGCGAAAGCGGGTCCAGCGGAGGGTCCGAGTTATGTTGCATCCGATGAATGCTGGATGGGCAAGATCGACAAGAAAAATCCAGAGAAAATCGAATGGACCAAGTTACCCGCACATCCTGGAACAGCGCGCTTCGGAATCGCCGGTGGCGGCTCGGGCAGGGATCGCAGAGTCGTCTTCTTTGGCGGCACGACTACTCCACACGATTACAAAGGCGTTTCCTATGACGGCAAGCCTGCCGAAGTTTCCGCAGTTACATTTGCTTTCGATCTTCATCACAGCCACTGGGAGACTATCAGTGACAACAGCTCCGAAGCGCGCTTGGATGGCGGTGGCATCCAGGATACGGTGCTCGGTCCTGTTGTTATCGGAGGGATGGCAAGTAATCGAGGCGTGACCGCGCGGGTGACTTTGCTTCCGAAGAAGTAAGGTTTTCAAGATGCGTCGAAAACTACATGACACAGTTCGGCGCCAGAAAGTAAGTTTGTATTTGGCGAAGGCTGTTGGTCCGCGATACAATTCCCGCAGTTCGCTACAAGGAAGCCATTATGTCTGACCCGCGTTAGTTAGCCCATCCACTAAGTCCGCAGCATCGGACATCTTAGATACTTTTCTGTCTTAATTGATTGGCACGTTCGGCTCGTCTATTCGTCGACCGGCCTGGAAAGCTTGCAGGTAATTTATGAAAGCCACAGCCTCCGCTGCAGAACGGCAGCACACATTATGGGCTTCGCTATTGGAAGCGATTCGCGGCTCGCACCAGGACTACACCGCCGGCAGCCTGAACCGGGCGATTTTGCTGCTGGCCGTACCCATGGTACTGGAGATGGTGCTGGAGTCGCTGTTCGCGGTAGTGGACGTCTTCTGGGTGGGACGGCTGGGCGCGAACGCCGTGGCAACAGTGGGGCTCACAGAGTCGATGTTGAGCCTGATATTTGCCGTGGCGATGGGCTTGAGTTTATCGACTACCGCCATGGTGGCGCGGCGCATCGGAGAAAAAGATCCCGAGGGTGCAGCGGTCGCTGGCGTGCAGGCGATCGCTCTTGGCCTGATCGTGTCGTTGCTGATCGGTATCCCGTGTGGTATTTGGGCACCGAATCTGCTGCGCTTGATGGGCGCTTCGCCGGAGATCGTCGCCACCGGCAGTGGCTATACGAGAATTTGCCTGGGCGGAAGTTTTGCTGTGCTCCTGCTGTTCCTGAACAACGCGATCTTTCGCGGCGCGGGCGATGCGGCAATCGCCATGCGCTTGTTGTGGGTTTCAAACATCATCAATCTGGTGCTCGATCCCTGCCTGATCTTTGGCTGGGGGCCATTTCCCCGCCTGGGCGTGACTGGCGCGGCGTTGGCAACACTTACCGGGCGCAGCATCGGCGTGCTCTACCAGTTCTATCGACTGATGCGCGGGACGGAGCGTCTGCGGATTCTCAGGAGCCAGATTCGCCTGAGTGCTTCCGTGATGCTGCGTCTGATTCGCGTTTCGCTGACTGGCATATTACAGTTCGCCATCGCGCACACTAGTTGGATCGGTTTGGTGCGAATCGTAAGCATTTTCGGCGCTGCCGCGCTTGCCGGATACACGATTGCAATTCGTATCGTGATCTTCGTGATCCTGCCTTCATGGGGGCTGAGCAATGCCGCGGCGACCTTGGTAGGGCAGAACCTGGGCGCGGGTCATCCGGAGCGCGCCGAGAAAGCGGTGTGGCGCACCGGGCTTTACAACGTGACTTTTCTCGGCCTGATCGGGGTCGTCTTCATTTTCTTTTCTGTGCCAATCGTTCGGCTGTTCACCCACGATCCGGAGGTCGTGCCGCTGGGAGCCGCATGCCTGCGCATCATAAGCTATGGCAACCTGGGATACGCCTACTTCATGGTGATGATGCAGGCCTTCAATGGCGCGGGCGATACGATCACTCCCACCATCGTGAATTTCTTCGGTTTCTGGCTGTTTGAAATTCCGCTCGCGTATTGTCTGGCGATTCCGTTGCACATGCGGTCAAACGGAGTTTTCTTTTCGATCGCTATCGCCGAGAGTTCCATGGCGGTGGCAAGCGCTATCTTGTTCAAGCAGGGCAAATGGAAGCGGCAGAAAATCTAATTCAACTGGACCCGTTACTTGACACAATATAGTGATTTCACTATATTTATACCATCCCATGACCGATGAACCGTCTTTAAAACCGGTAACCTGGGTCGGAACGAGCCTCAAAGACTTACGAGAGTTCCCCCAGACCGTGCGGGACCACATGGGCTATGCGCTGTACGTTGCCCAGCGTGGTGGCAAGCATCAGGATGCGACGGTGCTGAGCGGCTTTGGCGGAGCGGGAGTCGTAGAAGTCATTAAAGACCATCGTGGTGACACATTCCGTGCCGTATACACGTTGCGGTATGCGGGCAGTGTTTATGTCCTTCACGTCTTCCAGAAGAAATCCAAGACTGGGCGGGAAACACCGCGCCGTGACGTGGAGTTGATCAATCAACGACTGCGTGAGGCCGAACAGATTGCCACAGGGAGAAAGCAATGAACCACAAGAAGGGATCCAAAATCGGAAGCCGCAATGTGTTCAAGGACATTGGTGTGCCGAACGCAGAAGAGCATTTCGTCAAGGCGCAGCTGGTATTCAAGATTGACACCATCCTAAAAGCTCGCGGCCTCAAGCAGGTGGAGGCCGCTACCTTGTTCGGAGTCCGCCAGCCTGATGTTTCGAAGATGCTGCGCGGTGAGTTCCGGCAGTTCTCCGTGGAACGCCTGCTGCGCTTCCTGGTCGCACTCGACCAGGACGTGGAAATTGTCGTGAAGCCGCACCGCAGCCGAAACCACGCCCCGGCCCTGCAGGTTTTCTGAAGATTGCTTGTGCGAGTTGGATGCCTTAAGAGAACGAATGACAGCAACGCCGCGAACGGCGTGAATCTTTTCGGCTTCTGGCTATTCGAGATTCCGCTGGCCTACTGTCTGTCCATCCCGCTGCAACGGAGTTTTGTTTTCCATCGCTATCGCCGAGAGCGCCACGGCCCGCCGCCAGCGCAATCTTGTTCGAGCAGGGCCGCTGGAAAAAACAGAAAATCTGAAGCGAGATAGCGTATAGGTGAGTTCGCGACAACCCTCACCGTTCTGTCATTCCGACCGGAGTCGGAGCGCCAGCGACGGCGGAGTGGAGGAACCTGCTTTTTGCCGGTGCCCCACAAAATAAAGTTGGGCGGCGATGGCGAGGGAAGAGCAGAATCGTTCGATCTGTGCCGAAGAATCGAGGGTTATCCCCCTCCCCCCCTTTTTCCAAAATCTTCGGAATCATCACGTTAGCGTGAAATTCCTCGCAAGATTCGGATGTCAAAGAACTTAGGTACTAAGCTCCAGACAAGAAATAACTTAGGGGCGAGACTGTTCGGGTTCTCCCGACCGTCACGACCTCGACCATGATCGCCGATTTGAATTTGGGAGCAAGGTTAGATGTCACAGGCGATTATGGAAAACGTGAAGATGAAACGAATGAGCGCATGGTGCGGGGTCCGTGGTGCTCACCCTTCGAAAATCGCGAAGGGTGAGGCAGCCCAATTCGTGGTGGCGCAGGGATGGGCCAGTCCCCTGCTCATAGATTCACGTCAACAACTCCGCCCGAAACATGAAACTGTAAGTTCCGCAGGAGTCGAGCACTGTACGTAGCAGATTCGCCTAACCAGTGACCCTTTGATTCGAGTGATTCATCAGGCAATGGAAGCGCGGCGTCTGCGGTTGTCTTAAGCAGGAAGTCAAAAGTTCTGACAACATCCTCAGCGTTCTCCATTGACTCCCTTGCGACCCATCCAGGAGTTCCCTTAGCTTCAGCCGGAACGATCACGGCTATCGTTTTACCCCCGCAATAGACATCATCCCTCTTTGCTCGGTACATCAGGTAGGCTAATTGCGTAAGGCGAATTCGGGCAGGAGCATCGACGGATGGGAACAGCGTCTTGTACAGCGGATCAGACACAGATGAGCCGGAGCCAACCGCAAGATATCCCCTCTCCTCAAGAACCACACTGTTGGGCGGTTCGCAAAAGTACAAGGCCATCCCCATGTCATTGATATGCGCCCCCAGGATTAGTTGCACCGAAGGAGGCTTTTCGCGAAACGCGCCCGCCCACTCCGTCATTCTGTCAGCTACCAACGACTCTAGATACTCGTAAGACCGAACCTGATTCCCTTCAATGTCAGCGATTAGATGGGCGACCAAGGTCTTAGCCGCGTTCCCGTCAAACGTTGCGTGCGCGATGGCGAAGCATCCATTCGCGGTACTAGTCGCACGGACCTTGACCGCTTGTCTCTTGTAACCGTCGGTCAGAACCTCATTCGTATCCACCGCGACAATAATGCCATTCCGATACAGAAGCCCAACGGTTATTGTCACAGCCTTCCTCCGAGCAGGCAGAGGAACAGGCCCCGGAAGAATCCGCCGCCGCGTACAAGTTTCATGCCGTAACAATGTGCGCATTCGTTCCTTTTTTCAAGTGAACTAATATGCAAAGGTGATTGTGGAAAACGTGAAGATGAAACGAAACGAGCGCATGGTGCGAGGTCCGTGGCCTTTCTCAAGGCTTGAAGCAGGAGATCAAAGTAGCCAACCACGAGAGCGCCGGCGGCGCGGACCCAATCCACAGGTGAAATATGCAGGGAATAAGGATCAACATACAGTCGTATGTCGGTGTCTAGGAGGATGTCTACAAAATCCAACTGTGACTGTTTCTTGTTTGTTTTAAAGTGGTTCAGAAAACCTGTATTGCCCGCGTCTCTCAGGAGTCCAGGCGATGCCCCTCATCTGCGTTCGGCAAGGATTGTAGTATCAAGTGGGAGGATAACCTAGAGATTTTCGACGTGACACCGCCCCCATCTGCCGTGGGAAAACTCCCTGCGACGCCATCGGCAGTCCCGGTTCGCTAGGGGTCCTTCGACTGCGTTGTCGCTCGCTTCGCGAACGACAACTCCGCTCAGGATGACAGAGCGTGGGGGGAAGGCGCAGCGCTTGCGACTCCTCGTTACCGCGCTCGGGCCAGCACGAGCGTAATGTCATCTGGCTGCTCCTGGTCGCCGATCCAGTCATCGACCGCTTGCGTGACGGTCTGGCTGATTTGCACCAGCGGCAGGCGGCGGTTTTCGCGGACCAGGTCGATCAGACGTTCCTCGCCAAATTCTCCAAATTCATTTTCGGGCTCGCTGACGCCGTCGCTATAAGCGAGGAAGATTTCGCCGGGATGCATGTCCACAGAGTCTTCGTCGTACGTCATGTTGTCGAATAAACCAACCACCGTGCCGCCGGCTTCGAGTCGTCTCACGCCGCCATCTTGCGCAATCAGGAGGGGCGGCAAGTGACCTCCGTTGCTGTAGGTCAGGCGGTGCAACCGTCCATCGTAGACAGCGAGAAACAACGTGGCGTACTTTTCCGGCGGAGTGCTTTCATAGAGCTGGTGATTCAGCAGGCCAAGCAAAGCTCCCGGAGAAATCTCGACGCCTTCGGGCCAAGCTGCCATCACTCTCGCAGCGCCGGCTAACGCACCCACGCCTACGGGCTCACGCATCTGCGGCAAACTTTCGACGCTATAGGCGCGCACCGCGGAGTGAATCGTCGCCATCAGCAGCGCGGCTGAAATTCCCTTCCCGCTGATATCGCCGACGGCCAAAATCAGCTTGTGTGAACTGGCGGTGAGAAAGTCGTAGTAATCGCCGCTGACCGTGCGAGCAGGACGACAGAATCCGTGAACTTCGAGCGACTCCAACTCGGTAGCCTGCCTCGGAAACAGCTGGGCCTGCACCTCCTGCGCAATGGCTAACTCACCCTCCAATCGCTGCTTTTCCTTTTGCTCCTGAATCAGCTTCTCGATGGATTCGGTCATCGAATTAAACGACAACGAGAGCTGCGCCAACTGGTCCGTGGATTTCACCGGAATGCGATGGCTGAAGTCGCCGCGATCCACGCTTCTGGTGGCGTCATAGAGCTGCGCCACGGCTCCGGTCACTGTGCGCGTCATACGAGTGCCGATAAGGAGAGAGATGAGCTCGATAATCGCGAAGAAAACCAGAATTGCCAAGAGAATGGACTCGATGCCTTTAGCCCATTTCTCCAACGACGCGAAGAGGTGACCATAAAGCACCGAGGGCATGGTGCGAATCTTAACTGCCGGCGACGTATCGGTGTCGAGGGCTTCGTTCTCTCCCGTACTCCAGTTGACGACACGCAACGGCGTACCGAAGGGAATTTCCCGGTCCATGACGCTGGAGGACGCCGGCAGTCGACCTACGGTGAAGGTCGGTTCGTTGCGGATTCCGTTGGCCAGCAGCGTGATTTCGCCAAGGTTTGCGGCGATGTCGGCGAGCAGATCTTTATCCAGTGGTTCGCTGGTGATGACGGTTAAACTTTCTGGGCCTACCGTAAACACCGAGGCCACACGCAACTCCAATTCGCCTTGGTCACGAACGATCTCCTTGAATGGTTGGCCGTCGCGCATTGCCTTTGCGTACGGATTGTCATCCTTATGAAAAAAATCGGGGAAGGATACGACTTTCGTGGGCTCTCCTCCGCTGAGCGGCAGGATCTTGGCACCGTGCCAGGCACAAACTCGCCGCCTGCCCCAGGCACGGTCGCGCTTCCTTAATCCAGCCAAAGACTCCGCGTTGGGAGTCTGGCCTTTCTCAATGCGCGCGGCAATCTCGTTGCCCACGGCGGCATTTGCGGCCTGCATACTGCGCAGCTGTGCGGCGATCTCCGAGGTAACTACGAAACTGGAAAACTGCCCGGCGAAAAGGTAGATCGTTATCAATCCAATTAGGACCAGCAGCACGGCGGGAATAACGCCGATGAACACGTATGTAACGATCAGGCGGTTGCGCAAGCGCCACAGAAGTTTTCGTTTGAGCCAGCGGAAGGCAACAATGGAAAACAGCAAGGCCGCATCGAAAACCAGAAATTTAACCCAGCCTCCAATGCTGCCCGCCCAGGCGGGCGCAAAGAAGTTCAAAACCATTTGCAGGACGAAGAGTCCGACAGCCAAACTCAACGAATAACAGGCTCCGCGCGCGATCCATCCCTGTGGCCACAACCCGGCCACCAGCATCCTGGCGCGTAATTTCGTGTAAAACGTTCTCATAGGTTTGGGTCAGAGCCTGAAACGAAAGCCGTGTCCCTATCCAGGCTCCGGCTCTTTTTCAACTCCACTAGATCTCGGGATACAGATCGAAAAACGCTTCGAGACTCGTGCGCAACTGTTTTTCGATCTCTTCCTTGCTACCTTCGAGGATGTGCATGGTAACCCGCGCCTCATGTCCGTTGGTAAGCTTCACCGGCGCGTCCCCAACCTCCGCAATATCTTCGGCGGGCAACAGCCGCATTCCATAAACCAGTGTCAAATTCGCCATTATTGAATTCTAATCGTGTTCCCGGCGCTGGCGAAATTCTTTGCTGCGACCTGTTTTCGAGGGATCGGCCCAATTAGTCGCTGTCTGTGTCGCCGGATTTGTGGTGAAACAGCACCTATCAGTTAGAATTCTGCCGTGCTCTCAAAAATCAGTCTGATCTTAGCCAGCGTTCTTGCCGCTCTTCCCGCCACATCTCAACAGGCCGCCGAGCCGGCGCCTTCAACTCAGCCGCAAGTAAAAGTGAACATGTTGAACGTATGCTCGCCATCCGCAGAGGAGCAGAAAGAGATTGCCTCCGCCTTGGCTCGCATCCCGAAGCAACCGCTGTTCACTTCTGACTTCGAGGTCTCGCACGGCCGCTCCACGCTAACGGACTCGCCGAATTTCCTTCAACCGGGGCAGGGCGCACAAATGTCGGGCGAGCCATCCGTCGCGCGCTACGTTCGCATTCGTCGCGAGTTCGCCGTGCAAGCCTTGTTCGCCAGCGTGCAATATTCTTTTAGTGACGACGGCCAAAACATGGTGGAGACCTTGGTTTTGCACGTGCGAGATCCCAAAGATTTGATCCAGGTTTCGATGGAAGACAGCGCTTCTTCGATTGGCAGCGCGGCAAATATGGTCGCGGCAAACACCCCGGCCAGCCGCATCCGGCTTGAGCGTTTTGGAAAATCGTCAGTGGCGCTAGCCCGTTGTAACGGATCTGAAAACGGCCCCCCGCCCGATCAGAGCGCCTACGAGCCGCTTTTTCGAGGTGCATCCGACGTGCTGGCCGGCTATCGCGCTTTGCTGGGAGTCAAGCACACGGTGCCGGCGGAACTCGCACAAATTCCGACGGCAGCGAAAGGTGCGGCGAAACCGAAAACAAGCGGAGCTTCTCCTAAACAATCTGAAGACAAGAAATGATTGTGTGTTCCGGCGAATCTCAGTGACCTTAACGTTTTGAACCCTGACTCTCTGCTACCGAAATAGGACCTTGCATCGAAAGCGTTACATCGACTATCTAACGGCTGATATCTGGAAAAATCATGAGCGAAACTCGCAACGTCGTCATCATCGGTTCCGGCTGCGCTGGACATACTGCTGCGCTTTATACCGCGCGCGCCAACTTCAAACCTCTGGTGGTCGAAGGCCACGAGCCCGGCGGCCAACTCTCTCTCACTACATTGGTCGAAAATTTTCCCGGCTTCCCCGAGGGGGTTATGGGGCCGCAACTAGTCGAGAATATGCGCAAACAAGCTGAGCGGTTTGGCGCCGAATACCGCATGGCCCATCTGACCAGCGTCGATCTCAGCCAGCGGCCGTTTCTGCTGCATCTCAGCAAGCATCAAGTGCACGCGCAAACCTTGATCATCGCCAGTGGCGCCTCCGCGCGCTGGCTGGGCTTGCCCAATGAACAAAAGCTGATCGGCCACGGCGTTTCTTCGTGCGCTACCTGCGATGGTTTCTTTTTTTCGGGCAAGGAGATCGTTGTGGTCGGAGGCGGCGATTCCGCCATGGAGGAGGCCCTGTTCCTCACTCGTTTTGCGACCAAGGTCACGCTCATACATCGCCGCGACAACTTTCGCGCCTCCAAAATTATGCTGGACCGCGCTCGACATAACGAAAAGATCCACTTCCTCACCGACACCGTGGTGGAGGATGTCTACGACCACGCCAAGCAAGAAGTCACCGGCCTCAAGCTGCGCAACCTAAAGACGAATGTCGTTTCAGATTTCCCCACAAGCGCGCTGTTCCTGGGCATCGGCCACAATCCAAATGCCAAGATGTTCGACGGCCAACTCGACACGGACGAGGATGGATATCTCAAAACTCACGGCTACGTCCGGACGAAAGTCCACGGAGTTTTTGCCTGTGGAGACGTGCAGGACCGGCGTTACCGCCAAGCCATCACCGCCGCAGGAAGCGGCTGCATGGCCGCCATCGAAGTAGAGAAATTCCTGGAAGAGCACGGCGGGTGATGCCGACGAGTTAAAGATGTCAACGCTTGGCTCCCGGCACGTCACCCACCGTCGAGAGCTTCAATTCGATTACCAGCGTAACCTACGCCGCGGATGAGATCTCACTTATTCTGCTTCCAACATGAGAATCCAGGGAACTTGGACCTCAGCAGTGTTTTTCTTACTTGTATCAGTTTTGATGCTTGCTCCCAGCCGCTCGTTTTGCCAGGAATCCACTCCCAGCGTTCGCAAAATTTTGACTCGGGTTGCCCCGCAATATCCCACCGTCGCACGCTCAATGTCGATTGGAGGCACGGTAAAAGTGGTGGGATTGGTCGCTCCCAACGGCACGGTAAAATCCGTCAAGGTGCTTGGAGGCCATCCCGTGCTGGCAGAGGCTGCGCAGAAGGCGCTCTTGCAGTGGAAGTTTGAAGCCGCGCCACACGAAACTTCCGAAATCATTGAAATGAAGTTCACACCTTAAAGGCTGGCGTGGCTCGCTAGCAAACGTTCTTGAACACAAGTTTCCGCATTTTCATTCTTCTCGCATACTTACCGCCAAGTCATGGACGGAAGCTCATAAGCATCCTCGTGACCTCTGCCCCTGCGATGCTCTTCCGCCAGCTTTTCCTCCAACCATTGGGCCTGCTGCGCCGCCTCGTTGTCGTCCGCGTGTGCAATGTCGTGATAGATGGCAAACATCTCGCCGCAATTGTCAGGAGAACATGTCACAGTCCCCATTTTCCTGTCGTCGTTAGTCGGCTCGACGTTTGTCTGCGTGATTTTGATTGCTTTTCCAGACATACTATTTCTTCCTGAGTGGATGATCCGTCTTCGGGGAAATCCTTTCAACTACGTTAACAGAAATCTGGAAAACTCTTCGTCGGCTTCCGTTCGCTTTCGAGACCGTCGTATCGTCGGAAAAACAGGCTGCCCCTCGCGGACCAAGCAACGTCGATTCTTCGATTCCCTGACCCCATTGTGATACAAAGTTCTGTGATCTTCCTCCACCAATCGGTCCCCGAGTCTTATCGGTTTACGGGTGAAGCATGCTGAGGGCGTTCTTCGTCGGTCTCTCAGAGAATTCTTCCTTGCGCGGTTTCGCCGAACGCTCTTCCATCGGCCGCCGGGTTTCCGGCCGCTTCGTCGCCGGAACTGGAATCGACGATGCGGTCCGCGCCACGCAGGCTATCAACCGCGCCGGCATGAGCGTGACCATCGACAACCTCGGCGAAAATGTAACCAATCCCGACGAGGCACGGCACAGCGCTCAGCTCTACCATCAGATTCTCGACGCCATCGGCGCCAATCATCTCAACGCAAATATCAGCCTCAAACTTACTCACATGGGGCTCGATGTCGACGAAGCACTCGCTCGCAATATCGTCAGCGGCTTGGTGGCGAAGGCCGCATCGATGAACCCTGCCGGCTTTGTGCGCGTCGATATGGAAGGCTCGCCTTACACGCAGCGCACTCTGGATTTTGTCCACGAACTTCACCGCATCCCCGCGAACTCAAACGCTGTCGGCACGGTGATTCAGGCGTACCTGAAGCGTTCCGAGAGCGACATCGAAAAACTTCTGTCCGAAAGCATCCGCATTCGCCTTTGCAAGGGCGCTTATAAAGAGTCCGCTGAGATTGCCTTTGCTGCCAAGTCTGACGTCGACGCGAACTACATAAAACTGATGAAGATCCTGTTGAAGAGTGGCATCTACCACGGGCTGGCCACGCACGATGAAAACATCATTCGCGAGGCCGAGGCGTTCGCCCGGCATGAAAAACTTTCCCCAGACTCCTTCGAATTCCAGATGCTTTACGGCATCCGCCGTGACTTGCAGCAGAGTCTGGTGCGCAGCGGTTGGCGCGTGCGTGTTTACATTCCTTTCGGCAGTGAGTGGTATCCCTACTTCATGAGACGGTTGGGAGAACGGCCCGCCAATGTGCTCTTCATCCTGCGCAATTTGTTGCGGTCGTGATGATGTGACCTGCAGTATGCATTGTGCAGGACATGCAAGCTCTTGCCCATACGGGCCCCGCATCGGCTATGCGAGTCCTTGTAAATCACTTCGAAAATCGCAGCATTTTTCAACCAAATCCGGTAAGATGCTAAGGCCTTCCCCCCGCCGAGGCATTGATGGAGAATCCCGCTTCACCCAGAAAATTAGCTGGCCGCTACGAAGTCCGGCAAGTCCTCGGCCAGGGCGGCATGGGCCTCGTCTATCGGGCCTACGACACCGTCGTACGGCGCGAAGTCGCGGTAAAGACGATCCTCGATATTCCCGATCCCGCCTCCTTGCAATTGTTCTATAAGGAGTGCGACGTCCTCGCCTCCATGAGCCATCCCAACATCGTGGAGATCTTCGACATCGGAGAGTTCGAAGACGACGGCAAGAAGAAACCTTACTTCGTGATGCCGCTCCTTCCCGGCACAACGCTCGAGTTTTTCATCCGCAAAGCCAGCCATCGTCTCACGGTGGAGCGCACCATCGACATTATTTCTCAGACCTGCCGCGGCTTGCAGGCGGCGCACGAGCGCGGCCTGGTACATCGCGATTTGAAACCGAGCAACATTTTCGTGATGGAAGACGACTCGGTGAAAATTATCGACTTCGGCGTGGCGCACATGGCCGATGCTCATACCACGCGGGCGCAAAAGGGCACGCTGCTCTACATGTCACCGGAGCAGATTGAACTGAAGGCGCTGTCGCCGGCCTCCGATATTTTTTCTTTGGGCGTGGTCTGTTACGAAGCCATGACCGGACGGAATCCATTTCAGCGCGCCCGCGCCGATGAAGTTGTCGACGCGATTTTGCGTCAGATTCCACCGCTCGCGGCGGAACTAAATTCTGCTGTGAGCCAGCCCGTGAGCCGGACGTTGCATAAAGCGATGGCAAAGCAGTCCTGGCATCGCTTCGGGAGCGCTCGCGATTTTGGCGACACGCTCAATAAGGCTTTGCGTAATGAGCCGATCGAGTTTTTTGATCCGGAACGCACGCGGCCGCGTCTGCAGCGGGCCACCAAGGCGCTTGAAGAAGGGGATTTTCAATTTGCCGGCGAAATTCTCGGCGAGCTCGAGGCTGAGGGCCATATGGATGAAGCGATTGGCTCTCTGCGTCGCCGGCTTGATGGCTCGGTCCGGCGAAAGACTTTGTCGCAGTTGCTCGATGCCGCCCGCGCACGCTTTGAGGAAGAGGAAGATCCGCTCGCTCTGCAAAAACTGCAGGAAGCTCTGCAGATCGAGCCTGACAATGCCGTCGCGCTATCGCTGAAGAGCAGGATTGAAAACCGCCGCAGCGAGCGCCAGATCGACAACTGGTATCGCCTGGCCCGGCAGCACATCGACAATCACGCCTACGCCCATGCCCGCGAGGCTTTGCAGAATGTCTTGCAGCTTCGGCCCAAGGAAGAGCGCGCCTTGCAGTTACTGGCAGAGGTCGACCGCGACGAACAGGAATACAAAAAACTCCGCCAGGAAAAAGAACAACTCCATCGCGCTGCCATGGACGCATGGCACAAGGGCGACGTAAGCAGCGCCCTTGCCAAACTCGGCGTCGTGCTCGATCTCGATCGTCGCGCCCCCGATTCCATCAACCGCGAAAGCGGAGCCAACTATCAGGGTTTTTACAATGAGGTACGCTCCGAACATGACGCGATGAACACCGCGTATGCCGAAGCGCGCAGAAATCTCACCGAGCACAACTTCCGCAAAGCGATGGATTCGTGTCTGGCATATTTGGCGAAATATCCGAACAATGCAATCTTTCAAGCATTGAAGTACGACATCGAAGAGCAGCAGCGGCAGGAGCTTTCCGCGTTCATCGCGTCCGTCGATCGGCAGACGGAAGGTGAGCCTGATCTCGATAAGCGAGTCAATATTCTGCGCGAGGCGCTCGATCTACATCCCGGAGAATCGCACTTTGAACGCGCGCTTCGGCTGGTACAGGACAAGCGCGATCTGGTCAACTCAATCGTCGCCCGCGCTCACTTGCGCGAAGAGCAGGGTTCTTACGGCGATGCGCTGAACGATTGGGAAATTCTGCGCACGATTTATAGCCAGTACCCAGGGTTGACTTTCGAAGTAGAACGCCTACAAAAACGGCGCGACCAGCAAGTCCGCATCGAGTCCAAGACGCGGCTGGTCGAACAAATCGACACCTGTCTGCACTCCAGCGACTACGGGCGCGCGCTTGATCTTTTGCAAGGTGCAGCCGTCGAGTTTCCTCACGACGCAGAATTAGCCGAGATGGAAAAGCTTGCCCAGGATGGGGTGAAGCGAAAGACCGAAGCTCATCGCATGATGACTGAGGGTCAGGATCTGTGTGCGCAGCAGAAACCCGCCGAGGGAATCAAGTTATTGCGGCGCGCCTATGAGCTCGACGAAAACAACTCTCTAGCCCGCGCGGTCCTGGCGAATGCCCTGGTCGAACAGGCCCACTCCACCGTGGAAAGCGACTGGCGCGAAGCTGAGAAACTGGCCCGTGAAGCTCTCGATTTAAATCCCGGCCATCCCATGGCCAAAACCATTCGTACGTTGATCCTCGATCAGAAGCGGGAAACTTTTGTGGAAGATTGTGTCTCGCAGGCGCGCAAGCTGCAAGCCGCGACCGACCTCACTGGAGCCCTGTCTCGAATCGAGGAAGGATTGTCAGTCTATCCGCGTGAGCCGAGGTTGGTTCAGATTCAGGAAGCAGTTCAGCGCGATTTCCAAACCCAGCGTCGACAAAGCCGTCGCCGCGATTTGGAAGAACTGCGAAGCATGGAGAGCAAAATCGAGGCCGCCACCGATGGTACATCGAAGCAAGCCTTAGGGGAACGAGTGCGCGCCATCGCAGAAAAATATACGACCGATGGAGAAGTCTTGACTGTCGCAAATGGCCTGCTGCATCGGTTGGGCCTGCTCGATGTGACCCGAAGTTCGAGTGCACCGGCGGTAAACGAAAGCGCGACCCTGACCTTCAATGCTGCGCCAACCAGCGCAGCCGCGCCTCCTTCGCCTCCGTCAAACAAGACTCCGGCTGCGCCGCCCGTGGTCGAGCCAACCCCGGCTCTTCCGGCGGCGCCGGTTTCGGCAGCGCAACCTCCTGTGCAACCGGTTCAAGTCCCGGCTACCGCGGCAAAGCTCCCCGCATCGGCTGGCCGAACCGTTATTCCCTCCTCTTTTTCTATTCCGCCCGCCGCGCTCAAGAAGCCGATCGAACCGGCCAAACTTTCCTCCAAACCTGTCCTCGCCATCGCAGCTGCGATCGTTCTCGTCATAGCAATTTTTCTTTTTGCACGCAGGAAGCACGAGCCAGCCTCTCCATCCCCGTCAGTTCCCGTCGAGACCGCGCCTACCGCGTCAATTCCGGCTACGCCGACATCTGCGCCCGAACTGCCGGCACTGAAACTATCTTCTGACACCGCCACCGGAAAAGTGACTTTCGACGATCAGCCTCCTGTCGAATTTCAGGATGGCCAGTGGGCTCTCGACCAAATTCCCTCAGGAGAACACAAGCTCAAAATCGAGGGAGCACGAGGACAAGCATCTTTTGCTTTCGCAAGCGGCGCGGGAGCGGGGCTCGTCGTAAACGGTCCCGTCGTCTCCAAAGGAGTGATGGCACTGATCGTGAGCGGCATCGCCGACCATCTGCACATTTATTCCAGCGATGCAGCAGCCAAAGTCAGCGTTGACGGTCAAGCACCGCTCGCCGTGGGAGAACAAGGCCTCGACCTTCCATCCATTTCCACCGGAGCGCACGAGCTAACTGTAACTCGCGGTCATGATCAGTACAAACTTGAAGTAGATGCGGGAACGGCACCCACCCTTACTGCATTTCTTGAGTCCGGCCAGGAGGTGGGCACGTTGGTGGTGGTAACCGGTCAAGACAAAGCAAGAGTCTTTCTAAACGGCAAGCTTCAGTCGCAACCCACCCAGGGCGGAGAATTGCACATTGCGAATCTCGAAGTCAAAGACTATGCTGTGCGCGTCTCCAAGAGCGGGTTCCAGGATCTGCCAGAACAGAAAGTGCGGATTCGCAAAGGTGAGCAAGCCAAACTGATTTTCAATCTGCAGCCCGTTCCTCACCTCGCTTCGCTGACAATCCAGGGCGGAGCTCCTGGCGCCACAGTGCTCATCGATCAAAGCCCCGTGGGAACAATTCAGCCTGATGGCACGCTCACTCTAGCCACAATCAATCCCGGAGATCACGTTGTCGAACTACGCAAAGACCGATTCAAACCGAAACAGCTAAAGAAGCACTTCGTGGTCGGAACCGCAGTGTCTCTGACGGCTGCAGATGTGGCGCTGGAAGCCGCGCCCGCCGAGTTGAAAATTACTTTCACTCCTGGCGATGCGCAGGTGACTCTTGCCAAAACTGGCGAAGCACCCATCAAAGTGAGCAGCGGCGCGCCGTTGACTCTGGCAGGGGGCAACTACACTCTTACAGCGAAGACCGCCGATAATTTCGTGCGCGCAACGAATCTAGAAGTAACCGCGGGTCAAACCAGAAGTTTGGACTTATCCTTGGCTCCCAGCGGCATGTCCAAGTGGGATCCGGCCGCGGACTGGAAGCAGGAAAAAGGTTCTTTCACCCGAAAGGGCGGCGACTTCGTGATGTACTCGGTCTCTCCCACGTCGGGGACATTTGTCTTTTCCGCAATGTTGACCAAAGGGCATCGCTTGCAGTGGGTGCTCGACTGCACCGACGTCAACAACTACGTCCTGTTCCAGATGGATGACAACAATTTCTACCGCACGGTTGTTAAGAACGGCCAGAAAGGCGACGAGACCAAAATTCCACACAAAAATGACAAGAAAAGTTTTCGTACGTTCCAGATCCGAGTAACACCCATCGAGATCGTCCATCAGATCAGGCAAGGAGATAGTTGGGTGGTGTTGGATCGCTTCACTCAGTCCGGCGCAAACCTGTCTCTCGGCAGATTTGGTTTCTACATTCCTGGAAACGACCAGGTCGCGCTCGCTAACTTCGGTCACTATGTGGACTTGAACGCGAAGTAAAATTTCTCGGAAGTTCCTCCACAACGAAACTTTGTGCGTTGCCTTCCTGCAACGCACAACGTGGCTTGAGCTTTCTAACGAGTTCCGGTCACGGAACGTGGCGGGGCATTCTTCACATATTTGTCAAACCAGCGAAGCATCTCGTAAACCAGCTGTTCGTTCGACTCCATCGCTGCATACCAGTGCGGCTCGTGCGGCAGCATCACGAGGCGAGTGACACCACCGTTGCCGCGAATTGCCTCGTAGAACCTTTGAGATTGCAGTGGCGTAGTGCCCGGGTTCGCGTCTTCCGCGCCATGCATAAGCAGGAGCGGGGTCTTCAATTTGTCGGCGGAGAAAAATGGAGAAGCCTTCAGATAGACGTCCGTTGCATCCCACACCGATCGCCGCTCGTTCTGGAAACCGAAAGGAGTGAGCGTCTTGTTATAAGACCCGCTGGTCGCGACGCCCGCGCGGAACAGATCGGAATGCGCAACAAGATTTGCCGTCATCAAAGCGCCGTGGCTGTGTCCGGTCACTCCGATGCGGTCTGGGTCCGCAACACCCAGTCGCACTGCCTCATCGACTGCAGCTTTCGCATCGGCGACCAACTGGTCCAGATACGTGTCGTAGGCTTTCTTTGGATCGCCAATGATCGGGAAGGCTGCGTTGTCAATGATCGCGTAGCCAGCGAGTAGCAAGAGCCTGTAGTTCCGCAATTGCGTGAAGGTTTCCTGCGAACCTGCAACCTGGCTAGCTGTCGAAGCATCGGCATAATCGAGAGGATACGCATAAAGAATGGTCGGCACGCGCGTACCCTCGATATACCCGGGAGGCGTATACAGCGTAAAAGACAGGTCGAGGCCATCGGTGCGCTTGTACTTGACGAGACGCTTTTTTATTTTGCGCACCTCGGGCGCCGGATCAGGCAAGTGAGTGAGAGCAACACTGGTCGAAGCAAACGCCGCCTCCCCGGCTGGCGCATCGACGGACTTTCCTAAAGTTCGCGTAAACGCATTCGGCGGGTCAGTCGGCGATTGATGCCAGGTGAGAAAGGTCCGTGTATCAGCTCCGGTAAAAGAAAGAAATCGCTCGAAGGAAGTCTTATCGCTGCGGAACAATCGCTCGGTTTTTCGCGTGTTTAGATCGAGGCGATCGAGAAATGGCCGATCCCCGTCCGCCGAAGATCCGACTCCTGCGAGATAGATCGAATCACCCTCTTGACGAACCACCATCGCCCCGTTCGGAAGCTGGCGTCGCACCGGAATTCCGGGGTTCGCGTATCTTTCATCCGTCGAGAGATCCCAAAGCAAGCGAGGTTTTTGATCCTGCGAATCAACATCGACGATGAAAGTCCGCCGCCAGTGCCGGTTATTGTCGTACTCATCCAACAGAGCGGTGTTGGATTGTTCGCCCCAGAAGACGCCGTTGTAATGCTGCTCCATTCGCGTGATTTCGACAGCTGGGGAGCTGAACGGCGCCTTCGCCACCATGATCTTGTCGCGAGCCGGAACGTTCACATTCCAGTCACCGCCATCGAGTGCCTCCGCCCAAAGCAGCGTCGCAGGCTCAGTCGCACGCCAGGAAAAGTCGCGCGGCCCCACGGGAACTCCATGGATGGGAACTCGATCTGCAAGTGGAAGCGACGCGATCGTGTGGCGGCCAATTTGAGCGGGCTGCGATATGTCCCAAACCTCGACTTCCCTCGGGAAGCGCTCACTAGTGGTGACATACGAGTAGGGTTTGTGGATCGTGGCGACGAGGATATGGTGCCCATCTGGAGCAACGTCCAGCGAGTCGTAATTTGCTGGCTTTCCAAGCGCCGTGATTGCCGCCGTTTCAGCATTGACGAAGGCGAGTTGCGAGGCCGCGTAGTAATCGAAGAGATCCTCGTCGTGCTTGTTGCGAAGTGTGTCGCGATTTTCGTAGGTACTGCTCTGTCCTTTTTCACCTGCAGTTTCCTGAATGCTGGGGCCAATCGGCACGATCGGTTCGGGCGGAGGAGGACCCATCTCTTTGGGCACCAGCTTGACCAGGAGAGTTTTCTGATCCGGCATCCATTGCATTTCGTCGTTGAACATCGGGTTGAGCCGCGCACCGGGCACGGGATGGACTTCGCCCGTCTTGGCATTGCCGATCCAAAGCTCGACCGATTCAGGCGCGAGATTCACGAACGCAAACCGCTTTCCGTCCGCGGCCCACAGCGGCTCGCCCGGACACGCGCCTGCGGGAAGAGCAATATGAACCTGCGCGCCGTCGGCGATGTGCACCAATTCGAGGCTTCGGACGCATGGAGTGATGCCGTAACCACCCGGGGTGTCATGCTTGCTGTGATTCTTCGGCTCGACGCGCACGCCTGCAAGACGCAGGAAGGGAGTTGCCACCCGGGAAATCGATGGGTAGTCTTGCCACGACACCAGCAGAATCGAATCCTGGGTCGGGCTCACCCTCGGCGTTGGCGCGGAGGGCGCGTGCATCACGTCGAGAATGTTTTTCGGCGGTTCGTTATATCCAGAGGCGCCTTCCGTCGAAGCTGCGGGTGCTACGTTCGCCGAAGACGATTTTGACTGCGCAGCGATGGGTTGAGAGATCGCGCAGGACAACAAAGCCAAGAGCAAAAGACCGTTCAGGAAATTCCGGACCGGCATACCTTCTCTCCTTTTCAATTCAGTGGCAAGATCGAGAACAAGACAATACTCCGTCGCAATGATTCAAGGGACAGTTTGATAGTTTACACAAATCGCGATTACACTCGTTCACCCGGACAAGTCGGCCGCCAGGCCGTCCAGAGACGGGCTTATGGTTTGGAGGCTTTTATTGTGTCGAGACATTTTCGATTGCGCCTGCTGCGAGTAGTTTTTGTTTTGTCATTTCTCGTTGTGCCGTTGTCTCGGTCGTTGGCACAATCGAGCCACCCAGGCAAGATTTTCGGCGGGTACTTTGAGGAATGGGGCATCAACTACGCCGGTTACAACATTGCGGATTTGCAAAAGAATGGCGTGGCCGATGAACTGACACACTTGATCTACGCCTTCGGCAATGTGACTCCAACTTCTCCGCCGGCGTGCGCGATTGCCGATCCAGTGGCCGCTTACCAGAATTCGAAACTTCCTTCGGTTAGCGGCAAGCCCTATACGGGACCGCTCTATGGGAATTTTGGCGCGATCCAACAACTCAAGGAGCTTCATCCCAAACTGAAAGTATTGATCTCTTTAGGGGGACAAGCGGGCGACGTTACGGGCTTCGTGACTGCCGCGTCTAATGCGACCGGACGTGCGGCGCTCGCCTCTTCGTGCATCAACTTATTTGTTAAGGGCAACATTGCTGCGGTCATCGCCGCGCCAGGCTTGTTTGATGGCTTCAATATCGATTGGGAGTTTCCCGGTGCGGCGGATAAGGAGAACTTTACTGCTCTGCTGAAAGAGTTCCGTACACAACTCAATGCGTTGACGAAAATGACTGGCAAGAAATATGTCCTGACGTTCGATTCGCCAGCGAACCCGAAAAAGTATGTAAACATCGATCTTAAAGCTGCCGCCGCGCAAGTGGATTTCCTCACCATCGACGGTTACGACTATGCCTCAGCGGAAGAGAAGCAAACCAATGAGTCGTCGTCACTGTACGACACAGCCGCGGACCCTGCGTTCGCCGATGCCCGATACATCGATGCAACGGTGAAGGCTTATCTCAAGGCCGGCGTGCCAGCGGCCAAATACACGATGGGTTTGCCGTTGTATGCAGTGGGTTGGACGGTTGTTCCTAACGCAAACCATGGCCTGTACCAGAAGGCCGCCGCGCCTTCTCTCGTTCTCTTGGCCGACGGATCGGGCGAGTGCCCGAATCCAGAGAAGGCCCATGCGTCGCCCGGTTGTGACACGATCTTGACAGCGGGTTTTGCCACCTACTCGACTATCGAGAACCTTACGCATCGAGATGGCTACATCGCCTGGTACGATTCGGCGCGAGTCGGAGCGACGATTTATAACCCGGCCGACGGAACCTTCTACACGTACGACAATCCTGCCGCGGTTGCGACTAAGACGGCCTACATCAAAAGACACAAGCTTGGCGGCGCCTATGTGTGGGCGCTGAATGATGACGATGCCAGCGCATCCCTGACCAAAGCGATTGCTGCTGGCCTAAAGTGAACTGAGATTCGGCGCTCGTCCCGGCTTCGGGTGGCCGGTCTGGTACATGTCCTATTTCCTGCCGTGATGCAACGCGTCTCTCAGTTTGAAGAATCAAGGAGTTCTACGGGGTAACCTGCGGAGGTGACGAACGGCACATTGCAGCGGCCACGAGCACATTCTAGTGTCGCGATCAGAATGAACCTGAAACCTGCACATCCACCTAAATCGCACCGTCCAAACCCGGCTGCTAACGCAAGTGGCAGCCGCAGCCAGATGGCAAAACGCCGAAGCAGTCGCATGGCGCTGCACGCTTCTATCGGGTTATCCGGGGAAGATCGGCAGAAATGTTCTTTCACGATGCCGGCCAGAGCCACGAAATTGAACAAGCACGGCGCTGCCGTTCAACTCGGTCGTGAGCTTCGGGTGGGCTCGGTCGTCTCCGTGAATAACAAGCAAGGCACCCAGATCTCGGCCCGCGTAGTCGCGCAGTTGGCAGGAGCAGAGGGCGTATCCACGTACGCAATCGAGTTTGTGGAGCAGGACGACCGGGCACAAACCTTCTGGGGAATTGTCTTCCCCCCGAATGGCTCAAACACCTGACCTGCCCAAGAAACAATTGCAGTGTTTAGACAAAACCAGTCGACCAACTACCCCCCTGGATTGGGGCGTTAAGCTGCAGATCGCTGTTGATGCACTTCTTCTGGATGTTCGCCGTACTTATTACGAAAGCGCGTCGACGCATTGCGGGCGACAGGCTTGCCATGGCCAAACCCGGCAGCATCGAATGAAAGACTGGCAAGTTTGCGCTGGCTCACACGACCTTCCTCCAAGTTCTCGAAGCCAACGGGATCACCGAGGCCCATGATGTTCGTGCACACATCAGCCGCGAACAGCATTCGTCCAGGACGCCACAGCAGCGCGACCTGTCCGGCGCAATGCCCGGGGACATGAATTACTTCGATGCCACCTGCAATCGGCAGTGTTTCCCCTGGGGTCAAAGGCTGGTCGATGGTAACCGGTTCCAGTCGCTCGTCGGGATGGAAGAACAGGTTGCACAAAACTCGCCCCAACAGACCAGGCGCCGGCGTCAGCGGCCGAAAAGGGCCTCCACTCTCGGCGATAGGGATATCGAGCGGGTGCATGTAGGTCCTCGCACCGGTTCCCCGCACTATAGCGGCGGCGCTGCCGATATGATCAGGGTGAGCGTGAGTGAAAACCAAGTGCTTGAGCTGGTTTGGCGAACGGCCAAGCCCGCGGATCGCCCCGAAGACCGCTAGCTCCTTGCCCGCGAAACCGGCGTCAATCAGCGTCAACCCGTTGTCGCCCTCGATCAGGAAGGCGTTTGCAAACCCCATCGGGACGATGTACACACCTTTGATCACCTGCTTCACAGCCAGTAAGCTCTCCGTTCGGTAATTGATGCCCTCGCGACCGCTAGGGTTGGAAGACAACCCGATTCATCTAAGCCCGAGTTCTGCTTTCAGAACGCTCAGGAGTCACTGTAACGTGCCGGATGGAAACATAGGTTGTTGGTGATTATGCATACCTGGTGGGGGTAGTCGTTATCAGTGGATGCGATTCTCGAGGAGTGATACTTCGCCAATGCGGTCATAAAGATTCCGAAGAACTCGGCGTTCTGGGCGATGACGAGCAATCCGGAAGTTATTCGCGACGACGTACTCTCAACGACACTGGCCCGAAGTCGGCTTTCTAGGAAGTCACCCGCAGCAGCAGCATCGCGTTTCTCCCGATGATGGCCAACCTAGAAATAACCCACTCCCGAGACAACGTCAAGTTGGCCGACCAATCGCCCGGAATGTTATAGCGTGAACACGCATGAGGAGAACCGGAACTTGTTCGCCTGCTTTGGTGTCTGAGGAACTTAACGCGCCAGGGCGGGTGGATCGGAAAGGACCTCGCGTTTTTTGCCTTGTCCGCGCAGAGGTCTGCCGATCCTCCGATCGCCCTAGCCTTTCACGGTTCCTGCGACATATACGGCGAGCTGGCCGCCGCCGCTGCGATGTTCGGAGCTTCCTGTTTAGCCTGCTGCTCTTCGTAGATCTTCATGTATTCGCCAAATGAGGGGAACAATCCTTCGCGTTCTTCTAAGGGCTGAGTGGAACCCTCCGGAGCAGTGATAAATGCGCAAAACTTTTCCTGCATTTTGATTTTAGGATTGAACTGGTCCAGCCACAGGAATTGTCCTCGCTCGTTGATCTCGAGGAACCACCAGTTTTCATGCATGTCCACGGCGAAATCGATAGAACCGAAGCAGAGGCCGGATTTTTTGGCAAAGGCCACGATTCCACGTTCGACATCGGATGGGGTGGGGACCATTTCCACGTCGATGTTTCCCATTCCGGCGTCCGAGCGCCAGTCGAGCGCTTTCATCGGATTATGCAGAGCGTAAGAATAAACCCTCTCTCCCATGAGGACGGTACGGATGTCAAACTGTTTGACCACCATGTCCTGGTAAATGCCGGGAGCATAGGTGAGCACTTCATCGGCCGGCAGCTGATCGCGAGTCAGCTCGAAAGTTTCCGTAATCGCGACGCCACCCTCGCTTTGCGGTTGCCATACATGTGACGTGAAAGATTTGCAGATGGTCCGATTCAGGTTGTGGTCGAGGAAATCCTTTACGCCCTTGGGAGAATTTGACATGAGCGCCTTGGGGACCCTCAGGCCGCAGTTCCGGGCAAACTGCAATTGAACCGATTTGTTGTTGATGAAGCGCGATGCCGAAAACCTATTGATGACCCAGACCGGCAGGGTTTCAAGAACATAAGCAACGGCGTGATGAAAGGAACGGTATTCCACTTCGGCAAATTTTTTGTCAGCCTCGGCGACCTGCGGATTGCCCACAGGTTGCTCAAGCCTGCGGATCCAGATCACGTCGCCGGGTTCGACCACATCGGGCCCCAGAGCTACCTTGGGCTCCTCGTCAAGAAGCATGGAGACTTGCTGCTCCTCGGTCCAGGAAACGCCCGGCCAGCAGACTACCTGATACCCAGCTCGTTCTAAAGCCCACTTGATCGGGGCAGTGTGATTGTCGGTCTCGCTCGCAAGAATTATGATTTTCATTTTTCTCTTCCTCCAGTGAGCTTGGAACGGCGGGTGCCGCACTGTGGATTCAAGGGGTTGTCTGGTCAGGATTAGGGTTGGGAACAGCGGTCCACCACCCTGCCAGATTAGTGGACCGCTGGTGATTGTTACTCGTCAGGGAAAAAAGGGCTGGTCATGTGAAGGGTCGTTTGATTCCCTTGCCCCAGTATCTTCTGTAATTCCTCGGCGCTGAGATGACGAGCATTTCTGCGGCCAAGTACGCGATTGTCGTTCTTGTTTTGCATACATTTCTCCTTTCCACATTCGGTCTGCTTGTCGTAATCGAGCCTTGCGAGCTTAGCGTGTAGCGAGCAAGCCGGAAGTCATGCGCTAAAGTCTAGGCGCGTTCGTAAGGTTTGACAATCCGGTGTTTGGCCCTCAACCTCAGAGTCGGCAGCCACTGGGCACTGCGTTGGCAGACGTAGCTAGGAAGTGATCGCCAATGCTGTTGTAACCCCGGGGGCAACTCACCACCCTCCGCATCATGTTCGGCTTTCGTAACAAGATCGTTCCTAGGTCGCCATTTTTCCACACCCCGAAAGAAACCTGCGCCGCCGCTTACACGCCCCACACCTTCTACTGATTAGCACCTCGCTCGATTCACTTGTAGTTCGGATTGCGCAACAGAAAAAAAGTTTCTTGACTTGGTTGCTCATGCGGAGTACGCTCTTTTCCCATTAGTGCTATAGAGCAGTTTGGAAGAGGTGAATCTTCCACGAGTGCTGAATACAGCTGACTTGCATGACGCGGAGTCCGATGCAACCGCAGCCGGACTCTTTTCTCAATCACCCAACCGCGGGCGGATCGCTCCGGCACGTCCCCCGAAATAAGGAGCTACCATGAAGCGCGCTTTAGTTTTCTCCTCCCTGCTCTGCGTCTTATTCTCGGTTTCGCTGTTGGCGCAAGCGGCAGTCACTCTAAGCCCATCGAGTTTCAACTTTGGAAGCACCCCCGTCGGCACAGGCACCGCGTGGGAAACCTTCACACTTTCGAACAGCGGCAGCTCTGCCGTGAGCATCAGTAACGTCACGGTCAGCGGACCGTTCGTAGTGTCCAGCAATTGCGGATCCTCGGTGGCCGCCAACGGCTCGTGTCCCATCTATGTATATTTCGCTCCAACTGCGTCAGGCGCGGCCAGCGGCACTCTCACAGTGACCGACAGCGGCACGCAAACTGCGGCTCTCAGCGGAACCGGCGGAAGCGGCGGCGGCACCTGCGCAACCTCTCCCAACGCGCCTACGGGTCTGGCCGCCTCAGGCACGACCAGCTCAGGCACGAGTTTGAGCTGGAACGCAGTGAGTCCGCCCACGGGTTGCACGATCAGCAACTACGCCATTCTGAAGAACGGATCTTCGGTTGGAACCTCAAGCGGCACAACGTTCGCAGTCAGTGGACTTTCGCCTTCAACGACCTACAGCTTCACGGTTGAGGCAATGGACGCGAATGGCGCATCATCTCCAAGTTCGGCGGTGAATGTGACCACGCTATCGGGCGGTGGTGGCGGATCGTGCGCCACGGCATGGAGTTCCACTCAGGTCTATACGGCCGGCATGACGGCAAGCGAGAGCGGGGAAAACTACGTCGCCAATTACTGGACGCAGAACAATAATCCCGCGACCAATAATGGCGGGGCTGGCAGCGGCGAACCTTGGACCGCGACTGGCGCCTGCTCGAGTTGCTCATCCGCGCCAGCGGTTCCGACGGGACTCGCTGCTTCCGGCACAACCAGCTCCAGCACGAACCTTGGCTGGTCAGCGGTCACTCCACCGGCAGGATGCAGCGTCAGCTACAAGGTTCTGCAGAACGGAGCCTTGATCGCGTCTCCAACCACAACCTCGGACGCTGTGACTGGCCTCACGCCGTCGACCACCTACGGCTTCTCGGTAGAGGCGACGGACTCAGCTGGTACTTCGGCGGCGAGTTCGACGGTGAACGTCACGACTCTAGCAAGCTCGTGCACCACCAAGCCAAGCGCTCCAACCGGATTGGCGGCTTCGGGCACGACCGATTCCAGCACAAACCTGAAGTGGAATGCGGTCACTCCTCCTACCGGCTGCACCATCACCAACTACACGGTGCTGCAGAACGGGACTGCGGTTGGAACTACAACCACAACGTCCTACACGCCGGCTAACCTTTCGCCTTCGACCACTTATACCTTTACGGTTGAAGCGAGCGACTTTGCTGGAACGTCGAGCGCAAGTTCGGGCGTCAACGTGACAACGACTGCACTTACCAATCTGTTCGTGGGCGGATGGCTCGAAGAGTGGGAAACCTACTATGCCAACGCGGCCGTCGCGGACCTGCAAAACAATGGCGTAGCCAGCGTCCTCACACACGTCATCTATGCCTTTGCCAAACCGGTCGCGAACGGCAGCAACGTCAATTGTGCGCTCGCCGACACCTATGCCGATTACCAGAAGGTTGTCACGCAGGTACCTGGCGCTACTCCGGCCACGGCCCCATTGCAGGGCAACTTTGGTGCGCTCGTGCAACTCAAGCAACTCCATCCCAACCTGAAGGTGTTGATCTCCATCGGAGGATGGAATCCCCCAACCTACAACCAGCTCTTCGATCTCGCCGCCAGCACGCAGGCTGAACGCCAGGCGTTTGTCGGTTCGTGCGTCAACATGTTCATCCAGGGCAATATCGCCTCGGGTGTCTCCACCGGCACTCTCTTCGATGGCTTCGACATCGACTGGGAGTTCCCCAACGCAAACGATACGGCTAACTTCACTGCGTTGATGACCGAGTTCCGCAACGAACTGACTACGTTGTCAGGAACGACGGGCAGGACGTATCAGGTAGTGGCCGATTTGGCTGCCGGTCCGGCAACCCCAGGCGCGGGCGTGGACTCAGGCAACGATGGTGGCTATGACACGATCAACATCGCGGGCCTGAATGCGGTGTTGGACTACATGAACGTCGACGGCTACAACTACGCCGGAGACTGGTCGAATGCTACCAATGACGCCTCTCCGCTGTACGACGAAACTGCCAGTCCGCTGTACGGAAAGGGTGACACGATTGACGCAACCGTACAGTACTACTTGGCTCACGGGGCAACGCCAGCCAAGTACACCATGGGCTTCCCGCTCTATGGTGCAGGTTGGGCCGGAGGTCTGACCTCGGCGAACAGCGGCATGTACCAGAACGCGGCTGGAGTCTTAGATGGATCGGGAACTCAAACCCCGAACGGCACTGCTCCGGTACCCAATGCAAACGGAGTGGGACTCTGCCCGACGGGTCAGAACCAGGGTGGCCCGGCGGCAGGATGCGACTTCCTGTTAGTCGACGGCCTGGCGACCTACGGGACAATCGTAAACCTGCTGAACCACGGGTTCACCTCCAGCTACGACGCAACCCGCTGCGTGGCCCGTATGTTCAACGCAACCACCAACACTGCCTTCAGCTATGACAATGCTCAGTCGGTGCAGTGCAAAGTGAACTACATCAAAGCCAACGGCTTAGGTGGCGGCTACGTTTGGGCCGTAAAGGATGACGACCCGAACGGAGACCTGACCAAAGCCATCGCTGGCGACCTCAACCCGTAGAGATCTGTCAGCGATAAAACACGAAGGCAGGCTGGCTAATAACCAGCCTGCCTTTACTTTTGCCAGGCGATTGATTTTTGTTTTGACAACGCTTGGCGGCCACTTGGTGACACCGCACGTGCAACTCTGCGAGCCCAAACTTTCAATGCACTTCCGATTTACGCATCGTATCGATTTTCCGAAAGTCTGGTATTGCAAATTCCGCTATATAGCTCTATACTCCGCCGGTTCGTACTTTACGAATTTGTGGAGGTGTTTGTCATGTCGAGCTATTCCCTGCCGCGCCTGCTTCGAGTTGCTTTGCTCACCCTGTTGACCCTCGTTGCGTGCATCTCCCCCTCCTTCGCCGAAAAAAATAATCAAGGCAAGATTCTTGGGGGATACTTCGAAGAGTGGAGTATCTACTATGCTGGCTACAACATCGCGAACCTGCAACAGAATGGTGTGGCCAATAAACTGACGCACCTGCTCTACGCCTTCGGCAACGTGACGACGACTCCGGCGCCAGCATGCGCGATCGCTGACACGTGGGCCGACTATCAATCGCCATACCTGCCCAGCGTAAACGGCACCCCCTATCCGGGACCGCTCTACGGAAATTTTGCGGCCATTCAACAACTCAAAGGCCTGCATCCCAATCTGAAAGTGCTGATGTCTCTGGGAGGGGCGTCCGCCGCCAACACGGCAGCCTTCGTCAGCGCCGCCAGCACCTCCGCGGGACGCCAAGCCCTTGCCGCTTCATGCATTGATATGTTTATCAATGGAAACATCGCCGCAGGCATCACCGCCCCCGGCTTGTTTGACGGTTTCAATATCGATTGGGAGTTCCCCACGGCGACCGACACGCAGAACTTTACAGCCCTGCTGACGGAGTTCCGCAATCAACTGAACGCATTGAGCAAGACGACGGGTGAGCAATATAGCTTGTCGTTCGACGGGCCGGCTGGAGCGCAGAACTACGTCAACATCGATCTTCGAAACGCCGCTAAGCAAGTGGATTTCATCACGATCGATGGCTACAACTATTCCGGGTCATGGGTCACACAAACCAATGACGCGTCTCCACTATTCGATTCCCGCCAGGACCCATTGTTTGGTCAGGATCTCGACATCGACGACACCGTAAATGCCTATCTCAAGGCCGGCGTACCGGCATCGAAGTACACGATGGGGTTGCCTCTTTATGGCGCCGGCTGGACTGGCACTCCTAACGTGAACCACGGCTTGTACCAGAACTCAACTGGCCCTTCTCCAGTTCTGCTGGCGAATGGAATAGGTCTGTGTGGGGACATCAGCGGCAATACACCGGGTTGCGACACCCTGTTAACTCCGGGGCTCTCGACCTATTCGACGCTCTCCACGCTCACATCCAACGGCTACAGTAATTACTTCGATCCGCTTAGAGTTGCTATTTCCCTGTACGATCCGAGCAGCGGAACCTTCTACACTTACGACGATCCCTTCACCGCTGCTCTGAAGATGATCTACGTAAACCTGAAAGTCCCGGGAGGTCTGGGCGGCGCCTACGTCTGGGCACTGAAAGACGACGACGCCAATGGGACCATGGTGAAGACCATGGCTGCAGGTCTGGGTCACTAGCATAGAGGCTGCATCGGAAACAAACACGGCGGCAGGCTGGCCCAAAAGTCAACCTGCCCTTTTAATCTCGGTTCACGGCAGTTACCTTGCCGTCTCCGGAACCGCGTCGACTAGATCGCGCAGCGGCTTGACAACGGTGAAGCGAACCAGCGCTTGTGGTTTCTCGGCTTCGTCCAAGATGGCCTTTCGCGAAGCCTTCCAACCCACGGGTGCCGGCAGTCCCGATGAAAGGTAAGAGACCGCTTCGAGACCCACGGTGCCCAAGTCGGCAAGTTGCTGCACACGCGGTTCAGAGTAAGCAAGTGTGGGCGCGCCAGCCATCAATCGCAGAATTTCAGGCTCGGCCCCGATCCAGGTTTTGAAGGTGGTAGTAAGTTGGGTTTCTTCTGGCGATCGCGTTGCGGGGACTTGCAGATAGGCGCGCACGAGGAGTTCAAAATTGTGGCGCGATGTCGGATCAGCCGGAATCGCGTCCACCAACTGATTGAGCGGTGTGAGTTGATTCGGATGCTGAAGGTGTGCGCGCTCGTCAAAAGTCACCGGCTCCAGAACTGAGGCTAAGGTCTCCAGCGGGCCAATCTGTTCGCTTCGGGCCAATTGACGGAGGCTCACTTCTTCCTCAGAAATGTGCTGAAGACCAAGAGCTTCAAGTCGAACTGACTCCACGCGGAGTCGCCGATACATGTCATCTACATTGTTTACGTCGCGCGGTGACCAGAGGCGCTCGGCGATCGCCGCAGTTCGCGGCCAAATGCGGGAATCGATGTCTTGCGGGGTAGTTTGCTCAGTCCAAATGCAGGCCTCTCCGCCGAGAATGCGCGCCTGCTGCTCAGAGGTGAGATCGTTCGCTTGCGGCAACGGATCCACCATGTAGTGAGCTTCAGCGGTGCTCATCAGATTCAGGTAGTAACCTGCGGAGAGAATGCTGCGGTAACCATTTTTGGCTCCGGCAGCTAGCGAGTCAAAGCCGCGCCAGCTCTGGACGACGATGTCCTTAGGCAGGCCGGGGGTGAGAATTTCGTCCCAGCCAATCATGTGTTTGCCGTGCTTCTCCAGAATCTTGAGCAGACGCTGGTTGAAATAATTTTGTAGCGCGGCCGTGTCCTGGAGTTTACGTTCGCGCATGAAAGTCTGGATGCGCGGATTCGCCTTCCACTCTTCCCCGTTGTTCTCATCGCCGCCGATGTGCATGAAGTGATCGGGGAAGATGGCTGCCATCTCTCCAATGAAAGCATCGAGAAATTTGTAAGTGCTCTCTCGCGTTGGATCCATCACTGGATCGAAGACGCCGAACTCGCGCTCAATTTCGAAAGGGCCGGGCGCGCTGGCGAGATCGGGATATCCAACGAACCATGCGCTGGTGTGTCCCGGCATATCAAACTCGGGAACTACGCGGATGCCTCGGGCTTGGGCATAGGCAACGATTTCGTGGGCCTGCTCTCGGGTGTAGAAAAGCCCGTCGGATCCCAACTCGGCGAGCTTGGGAAATGCCCGGCTCTCCATCCGGAAACCCTGGTCTTCACTGAGATGCCAGTGAAAGACGTTGAGCTTAACGGCGGCCATCCCGTCGAGCGCACGTTTGATGACGTCGACCGGCATGAAGTGGCGCCCACAGTCGATCATCAGGCCACGCCAACGAAAACGCGGAGTGTCGTGAATCGACACTGCGGGAACAAAAAAAACGGCTCCATCAGACTGCACGAGTTGTTGCAAAGTCTCGAGACCATGCATGGCTCCCACGACAGTAGCGGCGTGCAGGCGCGCGCCCGAGGGAGTTACGTCGAGAGAGTAGGACTCGTCTTCGTCGACTGACTGGATCGTTTCGCCCTGTCCATCGACACTGATTACCCCCGCCGCCGATGTGCTGGCGGCCGGCGGAGCCACTGGAATTGAAATCCCGGTCTGAGCTTCGAGGCGGTGGATCGCGCGCGCCATGGCGGCGTCGAGGCGGGCGTCCCGGTAGTGGTCGCTTCTGACCGCAAAAGAGGATGTGAGAACGAGCCGTCCGTCCCGCGCGGAAAGATCTGTAGGTTGCGGTATTAGGGTGTTGACGAATCCCGAAGCACTCTGAGGCGGCGTTACCTGACTCCGTGCGGCAGACGAAAACAAAGCTATAACAGCTAGAATCGTGAAGACTATTCGATGCACAATGGCCTCATTCTCGCGGGCGCTAGTTGCAGTGCCTTTAGCGGAAGCGACGGATAAACAGAGTGTGCCGTTCTGAACGGTAGAAACCGAGTCCGTAAATCGTAGCCTTGCCCTTGGTCGAATAAATAATCTGGCGAATGCGCAACACCGAGGCGCCCCGAGGGACCATGAGCAAGTCAGCAATGTTGGAATCCGCCGATGTGGCATCGACTTCTTCATCCGCGTATGCCAGTTTTGTCGCAAAGTCATGTTCGAGAATCGCAAAGAGTGAACTTCTTCCCAGGGGTGCCGACACGAGCCCGGGAAAATCGGTTGCAGACAGGTAGCCGGTCTCCAGGGCAAATGGCTCTTCGCCCGTAAGCCGGAGACGTTGAATTTTCACCAGCCGGCTGGCTGCGGGCAGTCCAAGTCTAGCCGCAATCTCTGGATCGCCTTCAATCACCTTTGCCACTAATACCCGGGAGCGCGGAGCCAAACCACGGCTCGACATTTGCTCGGTGTAGCTCATCAACTTGTTAAAGTGAATTTTGGGCACTGCGACGAACGTACCGGCCCCAAGCCGACGCTCGACGATTCCTTCGTGCTCCAGGCCAGCCAAGGCATGCCGAGCCGTCATCAGGCTCACCTTGTGGGTCTTGGCCAGTTCGCGCTCCGAGGCAACCGCATCCCCCGGTTTTAAACTGGCCGCGGCAATGCGGTCGCGGATCGCGCCCTGAATTTTCTTATAAGCCGGAGTCCTGGTGTGGTGATTTCCAGACATATTTATCGTTTCTATACCCGGTCGTCTGTAGATCTGATGGACAGCAAAATCGTTTGGGGACGCAGGGTACATTAAAGCCGGTTTTGCAGCAGCGCCATATGCTATATAGCTTATTGCGAGTTTGATGTAAAGGTTCAATTCCCTAACGCGGATGGCATGGATGGTCCCAGCCGAGCATCGCTTCGGAATCTGCGGCGTGAAAATCCCTGCTCCTGTTCTGACATCAAGATTCTTAGCGTTTTCACTGGATTCGACTGGACGCTGGCAATGGCGACGTAATCATTCCCGAATCGGGAGCCAACCTCCACCTTTAAAATCCCCTCGATCTCGATCTCTCCGACGCGGCAGACCGGACCGCGGCTTCGTATCGAACAATTTTCTCGGGCTGATCTCCTTTTTTTTCTTGACTATGAGCTACGACGTGCTATATAGCATAGTTCGTTTCCATTAGCAGCTTTTTAGTAAACCCCACGCGGGATTCGGTTTGAGGAGGGTGCCATGACGAAATGGAACTACGGAAGACGGATAAACTCAACCGAGGACATTCGCCAAGCTATGCAGAAGTATTTTCTATTTCTAGCGATCTGCGCAGTCATCCTAAGCTTGTCAGCAATCGGTCTGGGGCAGGAGCTGGCGGCAACGCTCACAGGCACGGTGACCGATTCCAGCGGAGCCGTTGTCGCGGGCGCGACGGTTGTGGTTCACAGCGAGGAAACGGGCTCGGACGTCCGTTCCGTGACCACCAACGATTCCGGTAGTTTCAATATTACGAACATTCCTGCGGGGCGCTATACGGTCAGGGTCACGAACAGTGGATTTCAAACCTTCGTGGCGAAAGACGTCATTCTCAACGTTGCCGAGAAGCACACTCTCGATGTGCAACTGCAAGCCGGAAAAGTCAGCGAAACTATGGTGGTCACGGCTGAGAACACTCCCATCCAGACCACGACAGCAGAGGAGTCGGGAACTGTTACTGGCGATCAGGTTCGGGAGCTGGCGCTGAGTAACCGCAACTTTGAACAACTGGTTCTGCTGCAGCCCGGCGTCTCGAATCAACTTGGCGATAAGCCCGGCTTTGGCCTGAGCAGCAACACCCAAATCTCGATTAACGGAGCGCGTACGGGCGCGAACAACTGGACCGTGGACGGCGCCGACATCAATGACAGCGGCTCAAACGGAACCTTGCTGAATACGCCGGGCATTGACGCGATTCAGGAGTTCACTCTGGAGCGAAGCAACTACGATGCCTCGTTTGGACGCAGCGGAGGCGGCCAGGTTGTGGTCGCAACCAAAGCTGGGACCACCCAATTCCACGGCTCCGCGTACGAATTCAACCGCAATAATTTCTACAATGCGAACACCTTCGGCGCCAGGGCGAATATCGCCGCCGGTGGGTCGATCGCCGATAACGAGACTCCGATTGAGCGCTATAACGACTACGGATTTACGATCGGCGGTCCGCTGTTCATTCCGAAACTTTTCCATCCGCAAAAGGACAAGACCTTCTTCTTCTGGTCGGAGGAATGGCGCAAGGCAAGCACTCCGGGCACGAATACCATCGCAGTACCAACCGCGGCGGAATTGGCAGGAACTTTCGCAGGACCGATTCCAATTGCCCCAGCGGGGTGCGTGACGACCTCAGGCGGGAACTCCACAATCAACCCAGCCTGCTTCAGCGCGAATGCGAACGCCTACCTAAAAGCCTATATGGCCGCGGCCCCGGCCAACGCAAATGGACAACTGGTAACGAACTTCAGTCAATTAAATAATTTTCGCCAGGACATCGTTCGCCTGGACCAGAACGTGGGTGAAAGGGTCCGCGTCTTTGCCCGTTACATGCAGGACTCCGTACCGCAAAACTTTCCGTACGGTCTGTGGGGTGCGGTCAACTACCCCGGCGTTGAAACGACAGCGCTCAACGCTCCCGGACGAAATCTGGTTATCAACGCCACGGCAACACTCTCGCCAAAGATCGTTAACGAAGTAGAGTTTGTGGATTCCTACGGAGCCATCAATTCGGTTCTGACCAACGCGATCGCGGACTCGCCTGCTTTTACAAGCACGCTCACCAACAATACCGTCTATGCCGACCCGTACGGTCGCGCGCCTAACATTACCTTTGGTTCGAATGCTGCTGGTTTGACGAATACGAGCGCCCCGTATTTTGAACGCAACAAAGACAAAAACATATTCGACAATCTTTCCATACAACACGGCAAACACACCTTCCGCACTGGCTTTACCGCCATGTGGATGACCAAGACGGAGAATGGTGACGCCGGGGCGGCAACTTTTACTTTTTCGGACCACACGGCCAAGGGCGGAGATCCCGAATTCGCAAACTTCTTGCTGGGGCAGGCGGATACGTACACGCAACAAAGCAAGGACACGGTTCCATATCTGCATTACGTGAACTTTGAGGCTTACGCGCAGGACGATTGGAAGGTGACGCCACGCCTTACGCTGAATCTGGGCGTCAGGTATAGCTTCTTCCCATCTCCGTCAGACAGCAACAACACGCTGGTGAATTTCAATCCAACACTGTTCAATCCCGCTAATGCGCCTGTTATTGACCCGGCAACCGGCCAGATGGCGCCGGGAAACGACGCCGCAACCTATGCCAACGGACTCATTTTTCCGACCGGTGCAGCGTGCAGCGCCGCCAAGGCGATTGGGCCGTTAGTAACATGTTCGCCTTTTGGCAGTCGAGTCAACCCGAGTTCGAATAACAACTGGGGACCACGGCTCGGCTTGGCTTACGATCCTTTCGGCGATGGTAAATGGGCGATAAGGGCGGGATACGGACTTTTCTATGACCGCACGCTGAACGGCATCTGGGAGCAGAATGCGTTCAGTGATCCTCCACTCGTACAAACCGCAACAGATAACAACAACGGAAATACCAGCATCGATTTGTTCGACAACCCAACCAACGGAGCTGCGGCCGGTCCGCCCTTGGGTCCAAGCTCTCTCACCGTAACTGGAACACCAACGTTCAAGGTTCCGAGCTACCAAGATTACAACCTGTCAGTCCAGCACGAGGTCATGCGGAATACCGTAGTGGAGGTTGGTTACGTGGGCACAAAGGGCGTTCATCTGTTGGGAGACGTTAACATCAACCAGCCCACAGTGGCTGCGCGATTGGCAAATCCCACGGTAGACGCGAATGCGCTCGTTCCGTATGCCGGCTATCAGGCGATTGTTTCCCGTGCTCCCGAGTTCAATAGTAATTACAACTCGTTGCAAGTTTCGCTGAACCGCCGATTCAGCCAGGGTTTGACGCTGGGACTAGCCTACACATGGTCCAAGCTTCTCACGAACAATCCCCAGGACCGCAGCCTAGGCGTTGCCGATGCTTATGACTTGAACGGGAGTTACGGACTCTCGACGCTGAATACCCCGCAGATCTTGGTTATAAGCTACGTTTACGATTTACCGTTCTATCGAAATCAAGAGAAACTGATTGGCCATGTGCTTGGCGGATGGGAGATTTCTGGAATTACCAACTTCCAGTCCGGGCAATCCACGACCGTGACTCAAAGCGGCAGCGATCCATTTGCCACCCCCGCGAATGACAACTCGGGGCTAAACCTGGCGCGCGGCTCGACCGCTCAAATTCGTACCGATCTGGTGGGAGATCCACACGGGCCGAAGACCGCAGCGGAGTTCTTTAATACCGCTGCTTTCGTTACGGCCGTCGGCCACTTCGGGACGGAACGACCTGGCACGGTCTTAGGGCCTGGGTTCCAACTATGGGACATCTCGCTGATCAAAAACGTCAAGTTCGGCGAACGCGTCGCCTTGCAGCTTCGACTCGAGACCTTCAACGCATTCAACCACGGCAATCCGGACTTGATTGACACGAACATCGCGAGCAGCACATTCGGCCGAGTCAATGGATGGCACGATCCGCGCACCTTACAGATCGGAGCGAAGGTCAACTTTTAATTCGTGTTCGCAATTTGGTCGAAACGCACCCGGGGCCACCTGTACGCGTGCCTAGGCAAGCAATTTTTCAAGATTTCATGGCTCCTTCATCGACGATACTCGACGGGATTCGGATTGGTGTCCAGCTGCTGCAGTCACCTTCTTAAAGGTGCCTGTTCGGATTTCGTAACAAGTTATTTTTTTCTTTCTTCCGCGGGCGAGGTCTCAGTAAGCTTGCGGCGTTCCTCAAGGGCCCCTCACTGAGCACAGTCACAAGTGCCGTAGTCGATAGCTATAAATTGGAAATCGCCTAGAGTCAGGCCGTACAGTTTCCGGTAACCCATACCGCCTTTCCCTTCGCAGGGAGCGACACCCACGTTCGAACCGAACGGAACCCCGTTCCCGAGAGGAGAAGTTATGTGTCAGAAATTTGTTCCATTTCTGCTAACCGTACTTGCACTAGTGTGGTTTGCGAGTCTCACTTCTCAAGCACAGCAATTACCGTCCCCGAAGTCCCCAGAGTTTGAGGCCTGGCGCACAAGCATGAAGCAGACGCCCTTGCCGTATAGGGGGTGCTTCAAGGCGTCGTATCCGACCACGGAGTGGCAAGAAGTTGCCTGCACGACTGCTCCGGACTATCCTCTGCAACCAGCGAGAGGAGCCAGGTCTAAGACTGTGGGTAACGGCCACGACTTCACTGGCGTAGTTTCGGGTCTGCTATCCCAAGCGGAGGGATCCTTCCCTACTGTCACCGGTCTCGCAAGCTCAAACGCCTACTCCGTTCAGCTCAACACGAACCTCTTCTACACCCCGTCCTTTAAGTGCGGCACGACTGACTGTGTCGGCTGGCAGCAGTTCGTATTCGAATCGTCAGGTTCCGTATACATGCAGTACTGGCTGCTCGGTTACGGAACATCATGTCCATCGAGTTGGACCGAGTATCAAGGATCCTGCTACAAGAACAGCAGCGCTACAAGCACCAACAGCCTGCCAATCTCTAACTTGGGTTACACCTCGCTGACCGGCAAGGCGTCGGGGGGCACGGATACGGCCCTGTGGGACGACCTCGGCGGCATCTCCGCCGTCGGGTTGGATAGCGCGCTCGATCTGGAGCAGAACTGGAGCCAGGCCGAGTTCAATGTCGTCGGCAACGGCAACGGGGACGCAGTCAACTTCAGCGCCAATGAGGCGCTCGTTGTCCAGCTTAGCTTGACCAATGGGACGACTAACAAGCCCACCTACACCTCCGGAGGGACAACCGGCGAAACGAATAACCTCAACCTGATAGGGACCGCCCCCTGCCTCTATGGCGGGACAACGCCGATGATCCAGTTCATGGAAAGCAATGCCTCCAGCGCAACGGCGTCGTGCGGAGCCAGTGCGATTAAGACCGACATCGCCCAGGCACCTTACAGCGCTAACGTCGTCTTCACCCGGTACCCCCCAACCGGGCCGCCCCAATATGTCAACTGGTCCATGACCCTTGTGGATGGCACGCCGGGGGCCCGCATTTACTATCTAATAAATTTAGTCGGTTGCGATCAACAACTGTCCGGTAGCCAGGCGCCCGGGAATTTCAACCTCCGGCTTACGGGCTCTCAAATGGCTTGCTCGCCCTCTGGGACAATGTATGCAACTGCGCCTGGGTATCTAACGAGCTCAACGAACTACATGAGCTTCTAGAATCCGATGATCGGATGCCGAGCCGGGGTCGCCTGGCCATGGTCGGTCTAGGCGTTACAAAGCGGAGGTAATTTTCAATCTTCAACCCACTTCTTATCCAAAGCGCACGCTCCGGCGTGCGCTTTCTTGTTGTGCAATTATCGAGCCGGAAATCAACCAGCTTCGAGCGACGCTTCTCAACGGCTCTCGTTCTTCTTAATTGCCGCCGCCCGGCGTTTCTCCTGTATATCGAGCGCAATCTTTTGTTCGTTGGCCGCCTCAGGGGCCCGTCCTAATTGCCGCAATACCGTTCCTAGAACAAAGTGCGCCTCAAAGTAGTTAGGATCAATCTGAATGGCCTTGCGCAGCGGCTCAATCGCCGCTTGAGGATGTTGCAGCGCCAACTCACTCTTACCTAGACCAAACAGAGCCTCAGCGTAGCGAGGATTCGCCGCCAGGGCTGCGCGAAAATGAGGCTCGGCTTCTGCGGGCTGAGATTTATCCAGAAGGATTTGGCCCAGTATGCAATTCGAAACGGGATCGCTCGGAAAGCGTTGCAGTTCCGTGCGAAATCCTTTCTCTGCGAGTTCGTTCTCGCCCTCCCGCCAATACTCGAAGCCCAGGCCGGAATGCGCACCCATGAAGTTCGGATCCGCCGCCACCGCTGCTTGATACTCTTTGATGGCTTCCGGTCGATTCGCCATCTGGTCATAAGCCGTACCCATCATGATGTGAGCGGACGCCGAGTTTGGATTTACCTGCATGATTCGAGTAAATACGCTCGTAAGCGACTTGTAGTCCTTCATCCGCAGGTACGCTTTACCGAGCATGTCGAGGGTTTCCAGATCGGATGGATCAACGTGGTTCGCACGCTCCAGAAATCCGGCGGCTTCGCGATAGCGATCAAGAGCAAAAAGAGACAAGCCAGCTAGATCGAGAATCTGAAAATCGGTTGGATACTTCGCGGCCATCGATCGGAGCAATTGCCAAGCGGGCAAGTAATGCTGAGCTTTGAAGTAAGCGATGGCCAGATTGCGTTTTGTCGAAGTATCCTCGGGATGGACTTTCAGCGCGTCTTCATATAACGGGATCGCTTCGGCCGGCTTCCCCATCCGGGTCAGCACAATTCCCAGATTATTTAGCGCGATCATCGAATGCGGATCGATTTTCAATGCGCGCCGAAGATCCTCCGCCGCAGCTGCGTTGTCACCTTTGTGCATTGCATCCGCAGCCTCTGCGAGGTCCGTGTGCAGCTTTACCTCGGCGCTGTTCGAGAGCGAAGTGGGCGGAGCTTGGTTCTGGGCGGTCGCACAATGCGCAATCAGCAGCCAGATTGCACACATTTTTGCGACCGGGAAGCCGCGCATTTGCACTCGCATACGCCAGATTTTAACTTAACTGATACACACTGGAGCCGATTGCATGAGACTTCGCCGAATGCAGTGCTTGGTGTAGTTCAACAGGCAAGGGCGATTTCAGAAAGGCGTTATGGATCTGCTGTTTGGAAAAGATTTGGTAGCGCTACCGGGAATCGAACCCGGGTTTGAAGATTGAGAATCTTCCGTCCTAACCCCTAGACGATAGCGCCATCCGGGTGGAGACCAATTATAGCAAAGGCTTGCTCGCCACTTTTCTGGCAAATTCTGTTCCCTCCCGACAAATTCTGAGCTAAGGCAAGTTTCCACAGGCCGCGAAAGTTTATAATAAAACCACTCGCCATATATAAAGTTTCACGCTTCCTAAAAGTTGCGGGTGATGTGTATGTGGATCGCGGAACAACTCAATTCATTCATAAATCTAGGCATATGCAAGGAGTATCCAACTATGGCAAGGTCGAAATCTACCCCCGGCACCAAGGCAAGTCGCACCGGAACGGACTCAAGTACGAGTAACAGTAATAAAGAGCAAGCCAACAGCGTAACCCCGGCCAGTATTCCTGAAGTAAAATCGGCTGGCGTGAAAGCGGCAGAGGTGAAATCGGTCGCAGTAGATACCCCGGTCGTCCAGTCTGAAACGAAGCAACAGAACAAGGTGGCGTCGCCGATCCGGAGGCTCGAGGTTGCCAAGCCCGAGCCCAGAAAAAATGTGGTTCCCATCAACCTCGAGGACGAGATCCGCCGTCGCGCTTACGAGCTTTACGAGCAGCGCGGAAACTCGACCGGCGGCAGCGAGACCGAAGATTGGTTAACTGCCGAGAGTGAAGTGCGGCAGCGCTACCATCAGCGGAGCGCCTAGCCGCGTCTGCCTTTACAGATCATGCGGCGGCTTCCAGCGGCCGCCGCAGTGAGGCATTGCGCGCCCCAGATGTTTCCTGAAAGCGTTCCGGGAAGCGTCTGCTTTCTCTTGTTTCTTCGAGAGACTATTGAGACTCGGTCTGCTACCATGTCAGACTTCTGCCCTCGCGGTTGCCTCGCACGGGAGTTTTTGAAAAAATAGCTTGGGGTTCGGCCACATGGCGCAAATTGGCAGTTTCGCACTTCTTCTCGCGCTGGCTTTAAGCGTCTATTCGTTCCTCGCAGGGATCATCGCGCTGGTCTTCCAGAATCAGGACTCACTCGCCGTTAAAGGCGCTCGCCGCGCCGGCGTCGCCGAAGCACCCTCTTTTAATGCGACCCTGCGCCAAGGCTCAGAGCGCCTTGGCGAAACTGCTCGCCGCGCCGGCGTCGCCACCTTCGCCGCGGTTTTGCTCGCTTCGGTCGTCCTCGTCATCTGCGCCTTTCACGACGATTTTTCCATCGCTTACATCTTTCACCATAGCAACCGCGATCTTCCCGGTCCTTATAAATTCGCCGTCCTGTGGTCGGGACAGGAAGGTTCGCTGCTGTTCTGGTCGCTGTTGCTTGCCGCTTATGGGTTCGTGCTGCGTTTGCGCTATAAGACCGACCCGCGCTTGTTTGCCTATGCTTCCGTTGTTCTCGCCGGCGTACAGATATTCTTCCTTCTGCTGCTGAATTTTGCGGCCCGACCGTTTGGCTTACTCGAAGGACCAATGCGTCCCGATGGAAGCGGACTCAACCCGCTGCTGCAGTATCCCGAGATGGTGATCCATCCGCCCATGCTCTACCTGGGGTACGTCGGATTCACTGTGCCGTTTGCCTTTGCCCTGGGCGCACTGATCATGAAATATCCCGGTGAAAAGTGGATCAACATCACGCGCCGCTGGACCATGGTCACCTGGGCGTTCCTCACCTGCGGCGTTTTCCTCGGCGCGCATTGGGCCTACTCCGTTCTCGGCTGGGGCGGCTATTGGGGGTGGGACCCTGTCGAAAACGCTTCGCTCATGCCCTGGCTCACCGGCACCGCCTTCCTGCATTCCGTGATGATGCAGGAAAAACGCGGCATGCTGAAGATGTGGAACATGTGGCTGGTCTTTGCAACGTTCTGGCTGGCCATTCTCGGAACATTCCTGACGCGCAGCGGGATCATCAGCTCGGTGCATGCGTTCGCGCAATCTTCCATTGGGGATTGGTTCGCCTGGTTCCTCGCGATCACCTTGGTCATATTCCTTTTCTTCTTTTTCAAGAACAAATCACACTTGCGCAGCGAGCATAAGCTCGAGTCGTTGGTTTCGCGCGAGTCCAGCTTCCTGTTCAACAATCTATTGTTCGTTCTCCTTTGCTTCACCGTGTTGTGGGGGACGTGGTTCCCGAAGATTTCCGAACTTGTGCAAGGCAACAAAGTAACCGTAGGAGCACCGTTCTATAACCGGGTCGCCATTCCCGTGGCCCTGTTGCTGCTGATTCTCACGGCGGTTGGCCCGTTGCTGGCATGGCGCAAGACTTCGTTCGAAAGCTTGAAACGCAATTTCATGTGGCCGACCATCGGCGCCGTCGTGGTCGCAATTTTCCTGATGGTCACGCCGCAGAGTTGGGGATCGGCATTCGGCCTCAGGCCGTGGCAGGACATCTCTTACTTCTACTCGCTCATGGCCATCGCACTCTCGGTGCTGGTGACGCTCACTGTCGCAAGCGAGTTCTATCGTGGCGGCAAAGTCATTTCGAAGCACACCGGCCAGGGCATGTTCGCGTCGATGGTGCAGCTCACGCACCGCAACACGCGCCGCTATGGCGGATACATCGTCCACTTCGGCGTGGTCGTGGTCATCATCGGTTTCGCCGGCGCGGCGTTCAACCAGGATAAAGAGCAGGAGATGGGCTATGGAGACAAGATGACCATCGGCTCCTACACCCTGATATGCCGCTCTTATACCGATGATGACGCCCCGAACTATGCCAGCGAGTGGGCCGTGCTCGACGTTTACAAGAGCGGTAAGCAGGTCGGCACCATGACGCCGGTGCGCCGTTTCTACAAAGCCAGCCAGCAGACCTCGACCATGCCCGACATTCGCTCTGGCCTGAACGAAGACTTGTACATAGTATTCGAGGGGCTGAACCAGGATAACGGCCACCCCATTTTGAAAGCGCATCTGAACGCGCTGGTGATGTGGATTTGGCTGGGCGTGTGGATCATGCTGATTGGAACGGTCGTCGCTTTGGTTCCGAACGCGCCAGCGCCGGTACGCGTTACAGCTCCCGCGCGGTTGGGGCAAACGCCCGCAGCCGTGGCCACGGGCGATTGATAGCAACAGGTCGTAGGTGTTAGGTCTTAGGTGTTAGGTTCCAAGTCCGCAAGCCTAAGACCTAACACCTGCGACCTAAGACCCGCCACTTGAGAGTCGATGTCAAATTCAATTCCGAAAACGAAGCTGGCCCGGCGCATCCGCTGTTGCACGCAAACGATCCTGGTATGTGCCGCCGTTTTCGTCTGCCTCGGCTCCAGCGATCCAGCCACGCGCTTCAATGAAATCGGCCACCAAATGATGTGCATCTGCGGATGCAACCAGATTCTTCTGGAATGCAATCACGTCGGCTGCCCGGCTTCCGATGGCATGCGCAATGAACTCATGGCTTCAGTGACCCGCGGAGATAGCGACAGCCTGGTTGAGCAGGGATTCGTGCAAAAATATGGACCGACGGTGCTGGCCGCTCCGACTGCGAGGGGCTTCGACCGCGTCGCCTACATCATGCCGTTCGTCGCGCTTATTCTCGGATTTGGTTTGATCGTGCTAGTGATTCGCGCCTGGAAAAATCGTCCCGCTCCTGCGCTGGCCGATGGCTTGCGTCCCGTACGCGGCGCCGAACTGGAACAGTTCCGCGACCAAGCCCGGAAGGAGACTGATTTATGATTTCTTCAAGCTGGATATGGCTCGCCTGTTGCGCGATGCTGTCCATCGCATCTTTCTTTTATGTTTTCTATCTGCCGGGAAAACTTTTCCTCGGTCCCGAGAAGACCCGCGCCGGCTACCTGCGCGAACGCAAAGATGCTGTCTACGAAAATCTGCGCGACCTTAACTTCGAATATAAAGCGGGCAAAGTACCGGACGCCGATTATGCGTCGCTGAGATCTTCTCTGCAAGATGAGGCGGCCACGATCCTGGCCGAGATCACTCGCCTGGAAAATCCCGCGCCGCAAAAAGGAACCAAGGCTTGATAGAACAAGAGATTTCGGAATTAACGAGGACTGTAATCCTGACCCAGAGGACTGTCATCCTGAGCGAAGCGAAGGACCCCTTACGATCCCAGAGCACCACGAACCCCCGCAAGGAGTTCTCTCCTCGCTCTGTCTTGGCTTTCCTCCAAACCACTTGCACTATGCTCTTGTCCGCCGCCGCGATCTTGTTCCTCGCCACCTTCGCCTCGGCACAAACTCTCACCGGCACCGTAAAGAACGCCACCACCGGTAAACCCGCCGCTGGAGATGAAGTCGTCCTGCTAAAACTTGGCCAGGGGATGGAAGAAGGTGGCCGCACCAAAGCCGATGTCAACGGAAAGTTCAGTTTCAAGCTCGACGACGCGCAGTCTCCGCACCTCATCCGTGCCATTCATCAGGACGTCACCTACCACCGCATGGCGCCGCCGGGAACTACCTCGGTGGAACTCGAAGTCTACGATGTTGGCAAGAAGATCGACGGCATCTCCGTGGTCGCCGATATCATGCGCGTTCAGGTTGAGCAGGGGCAACTTGAAGTCATGCGGGCGTTCGCGGTGCAGAATAATTCCAAGCCGCAGCGCACTCAAATGAATGAACGCAATCTTGAGTTTTACGTACCTGACGGCGCGAAGATGGATGGCGGTTCGGCCATGACCGCTAACGGCCAGCCCATCACTTCGGCTCCAGTGCCGGAGGGCGAGAAAAACCGCTATTCGTTCATCTTCCCGCTGCGGCCGGGAATCACGCAATTTCAGGTCGCATACGAAATGCCCTACTCGGGCAGCGCCAATCTCGATCCGAAATCGGTTTACCCGCTCGAACATTTCGTCGCCATCCTACCGAAGTCGATGCAGTTCACAGCCGCCGTTTCCAACACCGCTTTCAAGCCGATGAACGATCCCAATCAGCCCGATTCAATCGTGCAGGTGGCTTCGAGCACCGCAGTCGGCCAGAACCTTGCTTTTAAAGTTTCCGGCCAGGGCATGCTCGAAACCCGTCGGGAGGGCAATAGCAGCCAAGGCTCAGAAGAAGGTGCGCAGAGTTCACCTCCGGAAGCGGCGGGCACGGGCGCACAAGCAACCAACCGTCCCGGTGGCGGATTGGGACCGCCCATCGATGCTCCCGATCCTCTGCAGAAGTATGAGTGGTGGATTCTGGGCGGACTCGCCGCAGCCTTAGTCATCGGCGGAGTTTACGTGGCTTCGAGGCAACAGTCCGCAGCCCGCGCTGCGCACCTGAAGGCTGGATCCGTCGTTTCCGGTTCATCGACATCAGGTTCGTCCGTTTCAACAGCCATGCTGGAAGAAGACGATTACGAATCCGCTCCAGTTCTCTCTGCTGTTGCGGGTCGATCCTCCGTGTCGACTCGTCCTACGTCGATGTTGCTGGAGGGACTCAAAGAAGAACTTTTTCAGCTAGAAATTGAGCGCAAGCAGGGGCAAATCTCGCAAGCGGAATACGAGAAAGCCAAGTCCGCGCTTGATCAAACCCTAGAGCGCGCACTCAAGCGTGAGGCCCAGAGGGCCTGATGTCGAAAGCATCGAACGTTTTTTGTCCACGTCAAGCTCTCGCGCCGCTTTCCCCAAACCACTTTTTGCGCTACTCTTAACCCGTTTCAAAAGGAGGTCTCCCATGGCTCAAAATACTCCGGTCGAGATCGTCCGCCACGCTTCTGGATGGTCCATTCTCTGGGGCGCTCTTCTCATCCTCTGCGGCATGCTGGCGATCGGTTCGCCGCTGCTGGCCGCAGTCGCGGTTAACGCCGTCATCGCCTGGTTGCTGGTCTTCGCAGGCGTGGTCCACATCGTAGTCGCCTTCCACGCTCACGGCGCCGGCAGCCTGCTCTGGAAGCTGCTGGTCGGCATCGCCTATCTCTGCTTCGGCGCGTATCTCATCATGCATCCGGTGCTGGGAGTGGCGTCGCTCACGCTGGTGCTGGCCACGCTGTTTCTGATCGAAGGCGTCCTGAACGTGGTTTTATATTTCCGCATGCGCCACGTGCAAGGCTCGTCCTGGATGCTGATCGACGGCATCATCACGCTGCTGCTGGGCGGGATGATCTACGAGCAATGGCCCTCGAGTTCCGCCTGGGCCATCGGCACGCTGGTAGGCGTGAGCATGATCTTCAGCGGCATCACCCGCGTAGCCATGTCGCTGGCCGTGCGCAAGGTGACAACGGAGACGACAACCAGGTTAGCCGCGTAGATCAAGTCAAGTCCCATAGGGACGACCGAGTTCGCATCGGGGGACTGGTCAGTGCACGGCAGAGGGAGAATCTCGCCCGGCAAGATCGCGCAGCCGAAAGGCCCTTGTCATTTCGAACCTGCTGTTAGCAGGCGCTACCATGACTCTCGTGCCTGGGTGCAGAGCAAGAAGCGCAGAGCAAGAAAGGATAACTAACGAATGGGAGGACTCATCCCGCTGGGCGACGCATCGCGTCGCCTAGCCCGCATCCCGGTAGTCACCGGATTTCTAATCTTGATAAACGCCGCAGTATTCATCCAGGAGTTGCTCCGCGGCGACGACTTCGTGATGCGCTGGTCGGCGATCCCGGCGCAAATCGTCTCCGGGCATGGCTGGATCACTCTTCTAACCGCCATGTTCATGCACGCCAGTTGGTCGCACATCATCGGCAACATGATCTTCCTGTGGGCCTTTAGTCCCGAGATTGAAGACGCCATGGGCCGCGGCCGCTATCTAATCTTCTACCTGGTCGGCGGTCTAGTTGCCATGCTGGCACAGGTAGCCGCCAGCCCACACTCGACGGTGCCAAATCTAGGCGCCAGCGGCGCTATCGCAGCGGTGATGGGAGCCTTTCTAGTCACGTATCCCCGCGACCGCATACGCTCGGTTCTATTTATCTTCATCTTTTTCCACGTAACCTTCATTCCCGCAGCTCTCTTGATCGGCTTCTGGTTTCTGACCCAACTCTTCAACGCCGGACAAGTGGCCCACGCCCAAACCGGAGGCGTAGCTTACCTAGCCCACATAGGCGGATTCATCTTCGGCGCCGCCACAGCCCGCCTATTTGAAAGCGGAGATAGAAGCCCAGCAATCCCCGCGCCCTGACCATCCTCGCTGGCACCATCACAATTGAGGAGCTAATAAGGGAAAATCGAGCTTTCGGAGGTCTTACCATCCTCCACCCAAAGTTCGAAGAGCGGTTTGTGGACGGGCGTCAACTCGCCTTCGTGGTAAACGATGCCGCCGCCGAATGGAATCCCGATCGCCCGCAAACTGTCTGGGACCAGGGTGACGAGCTTTCTGAGCGAGCGCCAGTCGTCGCGCTCCTCGTGAGCCCCAACGTAAAACGGGAGAAATCCGAATGTGGGCATGACTTTCGATTCGTCATCGGTTAGACCGCCACGCCCGAGTTGCACCGCACCCGCCGAAACTCCCATAAGCAGCGCGCCTTCGAGCCGACGCCGCTGAATCAGCTCTTTCACGCCATTGCTTTCAAAAGCCCGCCAGCCAACTTCGACACTGCCTCCCGCCAGCAGAATAATGTCGGCCCGCTCAAGAAATGCTCCGTCTTCCGGCATCGGGCGGGCAAGGATCATCCGGCACTCGGCGACGCCGATTTGTTGCATAGCGGGCTCGAAAATGTCGTGATACGGACGCAAGTCATCGCCGTTCGATGCGCCGATGTATCCGGCCGATCGAGGTTTTCCGTCTAAGTTCTTGACTACATCGTCGAGAAATAATGAACCGTCCGGCCTGCGCCAGAAAAGCAGCCGGCTGTCGGCGAGGGCATAGATCGGTTTGAGTGGAGAGGAATCCATCAGAGAATGGTATCGCGGAGCCGGAGGATAGGCTGGAATTTGGCAGGTTCTTGGGAAGTAATTTGTAGAGCGTTACAACGCAGGCCTCTCACGGCGCAGACTATTCCGGTTGCGGCCGCAAAGGCTTACGCTATCTTTTCGATTTCCTCCAAATCACCTAGGTCTTGTCTAGTCAGGCCGCCGCTAAGAATCCACTCTCGCCAGTCAGCCAGCCATTGCCAACGAGCACGAGCCAGACCACACTTCCAGTCTGTGCTCTCGACGCAGGCACCGGGGTCAAGGTTATAGGTAAAGAGCTTCAATTGCCGGTCAGCAAAATCTTTAACAGACGGGAACGGCGTCTTTTTAGTCTTTGCCCAACAAACCATATCGTACATGGCGAGGAAGGTGGTCGTCCGTCCGTCCCCGCCATGGCAGTGAAAGTGAACCCAGGTCTGATCGTCCTGCTGCTGGTACAAATGCCGGAACAGCACCTTGGATTTTTCCTGAGCGGCCGCGTTGGGCGCGCAGTGGTCAGTGACCGTAATTCGGATATAAATGGCCCGGCTCGGGAACTTCATTTTCGTTTCTATGATCTTTTTCTCCGACAAAGCGTCTCCGGCTGTTATTTCCGAGTAACCCGTGGGCACAAGATGCTGTGCAGACTTGCTGGTCTGATCGAGGCAGAATATTTGTGCAGTGCCCATACCGGGCGCTGAAATACCTTCGATCTTGCTGGCTTCGTCCTGCAAAATCCATGCCTCTGATTGGCCGACGTTGGACCAGTCCATGTCGGCATACCAGGAAACCGCTCGATTGTCGAAGAACGCGTGTGACTCCTGCCGGAGATCGACAATGTACAATCGCCCACGTGGCTTGACTTCGGCGGCAACCGATTGCAGCACATCATAAAACGGCTGAAAGTCGAGTTGTCGGCTGCCCGACGCCCTCAGATCGATGCTCGTGCCCTCCCGGAAATGGGTGGCTTGGCCGGGCGGGTAGTCGTAGATCAAGTAGCTGCCAGTGCGGTACGGTTCTTGCAACGGCAATTTTGTATTGATGGGAATCTTGCAGTCGGGTGTTTCAGGCAGCATGGAGATGGATACCTCCGATGTGGCGGGTCCGCGTGCACAATCCTTCTACCACATTCCAGAAAACGATGCACGGGGCGCAAGGCTAATATTTTCAGCGGCGTGCGAGCTGCTGGCCTACCTATCCGAGCCTGCATTTCTGCCGCGACCGTTTCCCATGCATCTCCCCACCAGCCGTAACATCTAACTGCATGGGATATACCTATGGGAAACACCTTCAAAACCGCGTTTCTGCTGACCGCGCTGACGCTGCTGCTGATGTTCTTTGGCCGCTATTTCGGCGGTGAGAACGGGATGATTCTGGCGCTGATCTTTGCAGCCGTGATGAATTTCGTCTCCTATTTCTACTCCGACAAGATTGCGCTGGCGATGTATCGCGCGCAGCCCGCGACGCGGGAGCAACTGCCGCGCGCCTATGCGGCGGTGGAGCGGCTGACGCAGAAAATCGGCATCCCGATGCCGAAGATTTATGTGATCCCAACGGAGTCGCCGAATGCATTTGCCACGGGACGGAACCCGAGCCATGCCTCGGTCGCGGTGACACATGGAATCCTGGGGCTGCTGACGGACGAAGAACTCGCAGGCGTGCTGGCGCATGAACTCGGACACGTAAATAATCGCGACATCCTCATCAGCTCGGTGGCGGCGACGATTGCCGGCGCCATCACCATGCTGGCGAGCATGGGGCGCTTTGCCATGATTTTTGGCGGCATGGGCGGAGGCGGACGCGACGAGCGGCGTGGAGGCGGGCTTTCGGCGCTGTTTATGCTGATTGTGGCTCCGATTGCGGCGAGCTTGATTCAGCTGGCCGTATCGCGCTCGCGCGAGTATCAGGCAGACGCTACGGGAGCGCACTTTACGGGGAATCCTTATGCGCTGGCCAGCGCGCTGCAGAAGCTGGACACTTATTCGCGGCGCATGCCGATGGCGGCAACACCTTCGACGGCGCACCTGTTTATCATCCAGCCGCTGCTGGGGATGAATTTTGGCAGTCTGTTTTCGACGCATCCTCCGATTGCGAAGAGAATTGAGCGGCTGACCGGGCGGCCCGCGGAGTTTATGCAGTAAGAACGCTGCTGGCTACTGGCTACTAGCTTCTAGCTTAAAGCCTACGCAAGAAATATTTGCGCTTGCGTTCTGAAGATGTGCCGCCGGATACCAAACCAAGATTCCTCGCTTCGCTCGGAATGACAAATGCTGGGGGGCTGGAAGCTGATGGGATGCGATGTTTGAGCTAGGAGCCAGCAGCTAGAAGCTGAAGTTCTGTGACATCGGTAACTCCGCCGCGAGTGCGCTAGATAGTAGAATCCAGCCAATGTCTCCCGAGACCGCAATCGCCGTATCCCATAAGGCTACTGATCTCGAAAAGGCGCTTCGCCGTGTGATTCGCGGCAAGGACGATGTTGTGCGGCTGGCTCTAGTCAGCATTTTTGCGCGCGGCCATCTGCTGATTGAGGGCGTGCCGGGCGTGGGAAAAACCACGCTAGGCCAGGCTCTGGCACGCGCCATCGATTGCACCTTTCAGCGCGTGCAATTCACCAGCGACATGCTGCCCTCCGATGTGCTGGGAATTTCGGTGTACTCGTCTCTGGATCAGGAGTTTGAGTTTAAACGTGGTCCGGTTTTTACCAATGTCCTGCTGGCCGACGAGATCAACCGGACGACGCCGAAGACACAGTCCGCGTTGCTGGAGGCGATGAACGAGGGGCAGGTCACGGTGGACGCGCATTCGTATGAGTTGCCGCAGCCGTTTCTGGTGATCGCTACGCAGAATCCGGTAGAGCATCACGGGACTTATCCTCTTCCGGAGTCGCAGCTGGATCGATTTTTGATGCGGGTGCGGATGGGATATCCGGAAGCGGCGGCGGAGCGAGAGATTTTGCGGTCGGAGGCAGGCGCGGGAGTGTTGCAGGATTTGCGGCCGGTGCTTACTGGAGCCGATGTGCTGGAGATGCAAGAGGCGGTAAAGCACATTCGTGTGGACGAATCGCTGGTGACTTACGCGCTGGAGATTGTGCGGCGGACGCGGGAGTCCGACTATTTGTCATTGGGAGTTTCGCCGCGCGGCGCGCAAGCCCTCTATCGCGCGGCACAGGCTATGGCGTTCCTGGATGGGCGCGGGTTCTGCACTCCGGAAGATTTCAAGCCGCTGGCTGTCCCGGTGTTTGCCCATCGCGTGGTGGTTAACGGAGGGTACGCTTCGACGCTGAAGAAATCGGAGCAGGCCGATCAAGTGGTGAAAGAAATTGTGGAGAATGTTGCGGTGCCGGTGTAGGAACGAGTACCTAGTACCGAGTACCCAGACCCCAGTTTCCAAGCGGTGATCACGGGACTAGGTACTGGGTACTAGGTACTGGGAACTCGGCATTCATCGCGGGATATAATTCTCCGCTATGTCCTTCCTGCGTTTTCTCATGCTGTTGTCTCTCGTCTGCTGGATTGGCGGACTCATCTTCTTCGCCTTCGTGGTTGCGCCTACAGCTTTTTCTGTTCTCCCTACGAGTCATCTTGCCGGCAATGTCGTGGGCCGCTCTCTGGGTAAGCTGCACTGGATTGGTTTGATCTCTGGCATCGTCTTCCTGGTCAGTTCCCTGCTCTACAGCCGGTTCACCAATGGGACGGCGCATGTGTTCGCAGTGCGGCATGTGCTGTTATGCACGATGCTGGCGCTGACGCTGATCTCGCAGTTTGGGATTATTCCGCGAATGGATGCGTTGCGGGCATCGTTGGGTGAGGTACGATCCGTGCCGCTGGATAATCCTGAGCGGGTTCAGTTCGATGCTCTGCACGTGTGGTCGACGCGGGTTGAAGGAGCGGTGTTGTTGTTGGGGTTAGTGGTGGTCTATCTCACGGCGAAGCAATTCGGATTGCGCTAGGATACGCGCATGAGTTCATCACGCGTTCCAATCCCCTGTACCATCGCTCCCTGGCTGACCGTTCGCAACGGTAAGCAGGCTCTTCGTTTCTACCGCGATGCATTCGGTGCGAAGGTGGTCTACCGGCTGGAGGACCCCAGTGCAGGAGTGGTGGCGCGACTCTCCGTGAACGGCGCGGAGTTTTGGCTGAGCGATGGACAGCCTGCTGAGTCAGCCGCGGAGTCCCTCGGGGGCGGTTCGGTCCGAATGATCTTGACTGTTGCGGACCCCGATGCGGTTTTCAAGCAGGCGCTGGCGACGGGCGCCTCAGAGATATTTCCCGTAGGCGAGGAACATGGATGGCGATTGGGACGCCTGGAGGACCCGTTTGGCCTTCATTGGGAGATTGGCCATCCTCTTGGGTCTTAACCGCATTCGCAAGGTAACATCCAAAAGTAAATCCGCAGGTTCGCATTGGGCAATATCGGCTTCTTCGTTTATTCTGAAGTGTTGTCTGACGGTCGCTGAAGCTGCCGTGCTATCCCTATAAGAAATCTCTAGTGGAAACTCCTCTTTGAAGCTGCTGATGGCCCGGGGGTGCAAGGGATTCTTCGCTTCGCTCAGAATGACAGAGTAGAAAAAACATGAAAACTGGAATTATCGGCCTGCCGCAGGTGGGTAAGACATCGCTGTTTCGCATACTGACCAAGGCGCATCTATCAGATTCTGCTCGTGCGAATCCGCGCGAGGCGCACATTGGCGTGGCCAAGGTTCCAGATGACCGTTTGGATCGGCTCGCTGCGCTTTACAACCCGAAGAAGCTGACGCACACCTCGGTTGAGTACGTCGATGTCGGTGCGATTGGGCAGGAAGCGTTGAAGGACAGCGCTTACGCGGCGCATCTTCGCAATGTGGACGCCCTCGCGCATGTGGTGCGGGTGTTTGAGGATCCGTCAGTGCCGCACGCCGGGGAGATCGATCCGCTCAAAGACATCAAGAATGTGGAATTCGATTTGCTGGTCAGCGATCTGGGGCAAATCGAAAAGCGGCTGGAGAGACTGGAAAAAGACCTGAAGAAGATGAAGACTCCGGAGCTCGAAAAAGAATTCGAGTTGCTGAAGCGCGCGAAGCTGCAGGTGGAATCCGACAAGCCGTTGCGTGAAATGGAGATGACTCCCGAGGACAAGAAACGCATCAAGGGTTTTATGTTCCTGAGCGAGAAGCCGATTTTCTATGTGCTCAATATTGGCGAGTCGACTGAACTGGGCAAGGAACTCGACGAAGCGGTGAGCAAATATAAGCTGACGGAAATTGCGGCCCGGCAAAATGCCGCGGCCACTGCTATCTGCGGCAAAGTGGAAGCCGAACTGGCCGAGATGAGCGACGCGGACGCTGCCGAGTTTCTCTCAAGCTATGGACTCACGGAAAGCGGCCTAGTGCGCCTGATTCGCACTACCTACAAACTGCTCGGCCTGATTTCATTCTTCACTGCCGGCGAAGATGAATGCCGGGCCTGGCAGGTTCCCGCCCATTCGCGCGCTCAGGAAGCGGCAGGCGCCATCCACTCCGATCTGGAAAAACACTTCATCCGCGCTGAAACCATTCGCTGGGATCAACTGCTGGAAGCCGGATCAGAGGCCAACGCCCGCGCCAGAGGAACACTCAGACTCGAAGGCAAGGATTATATTGTGCAGGATGGGGACGTTATGCATATCCGGCATTCGGGATAGCTAGTACCCAGTACCCAGCGCATGGTGTTCCGAGTTGGGACAGAAACGGATATTTTGATTGCTAAGCACAGCTCCGCCAGCTCTTTGGATTTAGGCGCAGCATTACAAAGATTTGATTGCATGGCAGAAGGCAATGGACCTGGTCGCCGCGCTCTACGACGCAACCGAGAGCTTTCCAAAACGAGAAACCTATAGTTTGGTCGATCAGATGCGCCGGGCGGCCGTGTCGATCCCCAGCAACATTGAGGAGGGGCAGGCACACTTCAGTCGCCGTGAGTTTCGGCATTTCCTTCGACACTCGAGCGGGTCTCTAGCCGAACTCGAAACTCAGATACTGATTGCGCAACGAAGAAATTATCTGACTGAATCGCAAACCGCTGAACTCCTAAGACGCACCCACGAAGTAGGCCGAATCCTAAGTGGGCTGCTGAACTCTCTGAGGGAACGCACAACGGCGGCATGACGGGGAGTTGACTGGGTACGGGGTACTGGGTACTGTCGTACTTCATGCATCCAATTGCCACCAGCGTATTGCTCGGCCTCACCGCCGCTGCCGCTAACGTCTTCGGTGGCGCGATTATTGTGCAGCGCAACTGGGAGCGGCGCTATCTTCGCTACTTCGTCGCGCTGGGCGCAGGCTTCATGCTGGCCACTGCATTGGTCGAGATGGTGCCGGAGAGTTTAGAACTGCGAGGCAAGTCAGCTGCGTATTTGATTCTGCTCGGCTACCTCATCATCCACTTCTTCGAGCACACGGTTACGCCGCACTTTCATTTTGGCGAAGAAACACACCAGGATGAGTTTATGCATTCGCATAAGGGGTACTCGGTGTTGTTGGGACTGATCATTCACACCTTCTTTGATGGCATCGCGATTGCATCGGGGTTTCTGGTTTCGAATGCCTTGGGATGGATTATTTTCTTCGCCATTTTCCTGCACAAAATTCCTGAAGGGTTTACCGTGAGTTCGGTCATGCTGGCCAGCGGACGAAGCCGGGGCACGGCTTGGGGAGCGTCGGTGATTTTGGGAGGCGCCACGCTGGCGGGCGTTCTGACCATGGCCCTGTTCCGGCAGCATGTGGACGCGGGGTTGCCGTTAGCGGCCGGAGTCACAATTTATGTGGCCGCTTCGGATTTGATGCCGGAAGTGAATAAGGAGCCGGGAGCTAAGATGGCGCTGCTGGTTTTTGTTGGAGCCGGAGTAGTCTTCTTGTTGGATGCTTTATTTCATTAAGTCTCAGCTCTTCGTCGCACGAAAAACAAAAGCCCCCGTCTCCGGGGGCTGATTCAATCAATTCCCACTAGTTCACCATGATACTCACAGCTAGCGACGGAATTCCGTTGGCTACTACTACGAGCGAGCTTGCTCCCGTTTCCATTCCAGCGGGAACGTCGAAGTTCGTGAAGACAGGTTTGGTTCCAGTAGCTACGCCCATGGTGCTGTGATCGTGCGTTTTGGCGTAGAACACATGACCGGTGCTGTTGTTCGTGATCCGTACCAGCGGATAGTTGGTAGCAGTCTGATACTCGTCGCCGAAGGCGGCAGCTTGCGACAAACCGTTAAATTGCGTTCCAGTAATTTTGTAAGTGGAGCCACGGACCACGGTCGTTGGGACGCTGTGAATCGCCGGAGCCCAAGCAGTTTGATAGGTGCCGGAAGCAGTGTAGACCTCCGAGCCGCCGACCAATACTTGGCCGGTCGGCAGAACCATCAAGCAGCCGGGGATGGCAACGCCCGGCGTCAGAGTTGTGCCGTCGAATACGTACGAAGTTCCGGTGTCGCCTTCAACCAGGACATTGCCGTTGGTGAGAAGAACGGCGAAGGAATCGCCGGCGTTGTCGCCATTGGGAAAATCGGGGCCAACGGACCAACCTGCGGTTGCGGAGTAGATTGCAGTGTGGCCAGGGCCGCTGCCGTTATTAGAGTAAGACCCGGTCGCGAAAACCGTGCCGTCAGGACGCAGGATCGCGGGACCAACTTCCCCAGGCGGGTAATAGCACAGCGAACCGTTCGGACCGTAGTTGATGCAGCCGAAGGGTGAGGGCGAATGCAGATCGACGATGGTGCTGCCTGCTGATGCCCACGCGCCGGCAGACGGCGTGTAGATCTCTGAGTTCGGAGCGTCCTTCACGTCTGCAGTGAGGATGGTTCCGTTCGGCAGGAGGGTCCAGCCTTCTTCCGCGCTGAAATCGGCCTTGCCCGCCGAACTTACCGACTTCCAGGTGAGGGTCTTGGGATCGAGGGCTGCCATCGATTTCGTGAGCTTATTGCCAACAAGAAACTTGCCACTGGGCAGAACCAGGGCGGGCGAATCTCCGATGTAGCTCCAGGATTTCGGAGGGGTCACGGAAGTCCAGACGTTGGTGGATGGATCGTAAATCGCACCCAAGTTGGTGAGGGCGAAGTTACCACCATTGTATTCACCGCCCACGATCACTAGACGTCCGTCGGCCAGCACTGCGGAGGCGAAAGCATCGGGAACGTATCCGGCGGGCAGGCTGGCGAGCTGCTTCCATGTTCCATTGACGTAGCTTCCGGTGATGTCGGGAGTGAGTTTCCACCAGTCGGAGTCGTTGCCCCCCTGAGCGATCACGGTACCGTCGGTCATTTGAAAAGTTAAGATGGCGCCGTCGGGTGGCTGATGCTTGAGCCGTGTCAGGGTTTGCGAGAATGAGGCAGAAGTGATGGCAAGAACAAGTGCGGTCAGCAGAAAAATTTTTCTTGGCAAAAAGCACCCCTGGTTTTGATGAATTGGAACGACGAAGAACCTTGCGCTCACGGCCAGCCGGGATAGATTACTACAGTTGCGGATGGGAAATCGCTTGGAGCGGGAAGTTTGACAAACTATTCACAACTTTTTCGCTGTTCGTTTTTGGATGGAGAGACTTTACTCTCCAGCGTCGACGAGCGCTGAGGCTATGGGCAGTTTCGGGACGGCCTACGGCGACGCTGACCGGTCGGCAAGTCTCCGCACTCAGTTCTCAATCCACAGTGTGTTTGGCGGTGTAGCCATCGCGGGAGACGACTTCGATTTTCTGATCTTTGCCCTTCTGGTCTTTCACTTTGATCGGGCCGCCGTCGGGCGCTACGACTTGCACCTTTAGTTTTCGGTAGGTGCCGTCGAGCTTCGTATTGGTGGGGTGATACGAGAGCGAATATTGATTGCGTATGTCGTTGGAGATGTCCTGGAAGTCTTCCGGGTACTCGCCCTGGAAGCGCGGAAAGTAGGCACGTCCACCAGTCATGGCGGCAAAGGTGCGCATTTCGTTGTCGGCCTGCAGGTAATCCAGTTCGCTGGCGTGAATGCCCATACCGCGGTTTCCAGCACCGCCCATGATCCGGAGAATCTGCCCCACGCTGATGGGAAAGATGGTTACATCCTTGGTGTCCCTGATCTTTTTGGTGATCTTATCCAGCGTAAGTTTGCTGAAGCTGTCGAATCCGGTGGTAATAAGGATGATGTACTTCTTCCCTTCCACCCGGTCTAGGCGATCCAGCGTGTCATACAAAGCGTCAAACAAATTAGTCTCCGCGAATCCTGGAATTCGTAACTGATTCAAGGCGCCATAGACCGCCTTTTTGTCTTGAGTGAAATCCGCAAGGATGTGGGGTTGCATGTCGTAATAGGTAACAGCAATCCAGTCGTCTTTCCTGAGTGTATTGGCGAAGGCATAGGAAGCCTGTAGCGCCTCCAACATGAACGAATACCTGGTGGAGGCGAATTCCACAAGAAGCACCGCGGTGATGGGTGCTGGCGTTACGTTGAAGTTGGTGATCTGTTGGGGCTCTCCGTCTTCAAAGATGCGGAAATTGTCCTTCTTCAGGCCGGGAACAAACTGGCCGCTTTTTGTAGTAACCAGCACATCGACGTTCACCAGTGGGACGTTCAGCTTGATCGAGTAATCGGGCATTCCCTCGACAGGCCTGGCTGTGGGCGGAGGCGGCGGGGGCGGGGCTTCATCTGGATTCTTCTTCGGAATGGTATAGGGGCCAATGCTGCCGCTGGGTCCGCCAGCATCGGGCGGAACCTCCTGCTTGGGCTTGCCGCTGTCACCATTCTGCGGCTGAGTTTGGGACTGGTCGCCTTGCGGCTGAGCATAAGCGGGCGCAGGGGAGACAGCGGAAAGCAATATTAGGGCAACTGCCGTCGCCAGCATCATCTGCATAAGATTCTGTAGCCACGGGCATCGATTTATGACCAACCACCCTCTAAACATAGGAAAACTCCGGGCGTAAAGGCTCTATGGGAGAGAAATTCCCTGTGCTAGTATAGACGCAGGGATTCGCGATTGGGATGTTTTGCCCGGCTCCCGGTTTCTCCCCTCCTGGCAACAACTACAATCTAGCGGAGTCTAATCACATCGCGGGGCGCAAGCGGCCCTGTTAGGCGTAGTTCATGAAAAAATCAGTTGTCGGGACCTTCTTTCTTCTTGCCTCCCTGTCTTTTCCCTGCCTGGCGTCTGCGCAAACCTCTACTTCAGGTCAGACCGCAACGCAAGATCCACCAATTATCCCGGTAAGCCAGATTCACACTGGCATGCGCGGCGTGGCCTACACCGTGTTTGAGGGAGTGAAGCCGGAAGCCATGGAAGTGGAAGTGCTCGGCGTGCTGCACAACGTGAATGGACCGAAGGGCAACATTATTCTGGTAAGGCTGCACGGGCAGAAGGTGGAGTATACGGGTGTGGTCGCGGGCATGAGCGGGAGCCCGGTTTATCTGGATGGAAAACTTGCGGGAGCGCTCTCCTTCCGCATCGGAGAATTCTCCAAAGAGCCGATTGCCGGGGTTACTCCGATCGCCGACATGCTGGAGATCAATGCGCTCGATCGCTCGCCGGCTGAGGAGACTTCGTCTGCCAAGCCTGCTCTCAACATGGTCGCGGGAAAGAGCGGCTCGCCGGGCGAAAGCTCCGGGTGGCAAGCTTTAGAGAAAGATTCCGCGGCAAAAGATTTTTCGAATTACCTGAAGCCGATTGAAACGCCGCTGGTGTTCAACGGATTCTCCGAGCAGGCGATTCAACTTTTCGCCGGACAGTTGGGCGCAGCCGGAGTTGTCCCGGTGATGGGTGCGGGATCCATCAGCACCGACAAACAGCCCGAACCACTCGTCGGCGGTTCGGCCGTCAGCGCGATTCTGGTGCGTGGCGACATGGACATCGAAGCCACTTGCACGGTTACCTATGTAGACCCGCAGCGGCTGCTGGCTTGCGGACATCCCTTGTTGCAGTTCGGCTCCGTCGATCTGCCCATGAACAAGGCCGAGATTCTGGCCACGCTGCCTTCGCCGTTGAACGCTTTCAAGATCGTCAACACGACTGAGCCTGTGGGAACCTTCGTGCAGGATCGCCATACCGGCATCATGGGCGTCTTCAACCGGCAGCCGGAAATGATTCCGGTCACGTTGAGCATTCACAGCAACACTGGCGTGAAGCAGTTCCATTACGAAGTGCTGAATAATCCGCGGCTCACACCGGTGGCGCTGATGGTGACTGTGTTCAACGCATTGCATGGAGTGAACGAGTTCGGCGAAGAGATCACTTACCGGTTGGCGGGAAGCATCGGGGTGAAAGGATTTCCCGATGTGACAATGAAGAACATGTTCGCTCCTGGCGAGAGCGCGCAACCGGCGGCGATGCAAGCGGCAATGTCGCTGGGTGAACGTTTCGGGCGCATCTACGACAATCCCTATAATGCTCCGGCGATTGCGGGCGTGAACCTGGATTTCGACCTCGTCCGCGAACGCCGCTGGGCGCGACTGGAGAGCGCGCGCACGGACGTTACCGAAGCTCGCCCCGGCGATGAAGTTATCCTCGAGACCGTGCTTGCACCATATCGCGGCGAGCGCATCGTGCAACAGATTCCGGTAAAGATTCCCACCTCTGCCAGCAAGGGAACGCTACGCATCCTGGTGAGCGATGGCGACACTCTCGACCGCATCGGTCACACCAACCCGGCGTTCGGCCGCAAACTCGATCTGGCCTCGACCATCGCGGTGCTCAACAAAGAGCACTCGAATAATCGCGTCTACGTCTCGCTGCTCGAAGCCGATCCCGAAGCTCGCGTCGCCGATAAAGTGATGCCAACGCTGCCCATCTCGATCATGAATGTGATGGATGGAATGCGTGGGAATCAGGAGATGGTAGTCAGCGGCGAATCGAGCGTGGATGAAACCGCAACGGCTCCGCTGGACTACGTGGTAAGTGGGGCGCAGTTATTGACGATCACTGTGAAGTGAGGCTTGGGGTCTACTTGCTCTCGCCTGTACCAACCGCGCTTTGCCGTTTTTCACTCCGCGAATTCTTGTCATTTCTGAGCGAAGCGAAGAACCTATGCATTCTCTCGCTGCCGGCAAGATGCATGGGTCCTTCGCTGCGCTCAGGATGACAATAGAATAGACACTCCTTTTCTATCGGAATAATGCGAATCCAGCTTTATCCATGTGGCGGAAACCATCCGTCTGCAGAGCGGCGAGGATCATCAGCGTGCCGTTATAGCCGATGTGGGCAAGAAAGCTTGATGCCACGGATTTGGTTCTTGCCCGCACCGCGGTAAGAACGACTCCTACCAGGAAAATAATCAGGACCGCGCCCCACGCGTAGCCATATTGAACAGCGTGGATCAGGCCGAACGGCAGCGCGGTCAGAAGAATTCCCCAAACTACTCCCAGCCGCCGCGCCACCACCGGATAAAGGAATCCGCGAAAGAAAAGCTCCTCCATCAGCGGTCCGAGGGTAACGGCAAAAGCTACGGTGAGATAGGCATCAGAAGGCCGGGCAAAGAATTGGTCGAACGGCGTCTCCTTGGGCATGGGAAGAAAACGTCCGAGAACGTCGAGACCCAGCATGAGGACTCCGAGGCCGACGAGACCGAATGCTGCCATACCAGGCCAATTCCAGCGAATCGCGGGCCAGAAGCGCGCGCGATATTTCCCCTCGACTAGCAGGATCATATAAATCGCGACCGCAAAGTAGGTCAGCAATTCGGAGAGCAAAGCGAGCGACGGTTTCTGCGCGACGTCCGCCCAGCTTGCTTTGGGGAAAGCGTAGCGCCGCGCCGCGAGCACGATTAGAAGCTGCAAAACAAAAAGCGTGGCGAGGGTGAGGCCTGCGATCTGCAGCACGTCCCATCCATTCCAGACGGGGTTCTCGTTGGCTTTGGGGGCGGGGGATACGGGCGCGAGAGGTGCCGGAAATGAATCGATGATCAAGGGCAGCGATGGCTTAGGCTCACCGTCCAGGGGCTGGGGATCGAATAACGGATTGTTGGGCGATGACAAAGAATTCCTCGGAGTTGAAGCCTGACTCAATATTAGACGCACGGTGAGGCTGAAAGCCCGTCCCCGCTAAATATCTCTAGCGCGCGGCCAGAATTGCAAGCGGCCTGATGGCTTTAAGCTCCTTGGAATATCTCCGCCGCACCTGATGAACTGCAAAGGCATCCTGCAAGTTCAGCCAGAAGTGTTCGGAGGTGCCAAAATACTTTGCCAGGCGCGCCGCCATTTCGGGAGTAATTCCTCGCTTCTCGCGAACGATGTCGTTGACGGTGGGAGGAGAAACATGTAGCTCTACCGCCAGCCGGTACGCAGAAATTCCCATCGGCTCCAGAAACTCCTCGCGAAGAATTTCTCCCGGATGTACTGCCCAACCCGGCGAGTTTTCATTTTTGATAGGCATTCAAATGCGGCCATCTAGGGCTAAGGCTCTATTCTACATACCGACTCTGAGCGGCAATGGTTGCGGCCACTCATCCGGGGTAGGGTCAATACGAAATCCACAGAAAAATTTTGCCTACCCCTTGACAGTGATGTGCCGGCGTGATTACTGTCAGCCTTAAGCTTGATGAGGTCGCCCCACCCAAGGGGGCTTGGATTTGGCAGCCTTCACCAGCTTCTTCCCTCCAAATTGGCTGCGTCTGTGGACGCACTTATCCGACATTGCTAGCTAAGCCCGTGGTGTGCCGTAGCTCTCGTCGCGTTGATGCCGCATGCAGCCTTCGCTGCTAGGGCAGCCACCTTCGAGCAGCAAGCCCCTGAGGTTTACGAGGAGACTTTCCGATGAATACGAACCAATTCCCGTCTTCCACACGCAAGTACACGAAGAAATGCCTCTATCTGCTGTTTCTTGCAGCCGCCTTAACTACCTTTTCACCGGCGCAGTTAACCTACACTGCCACGTCGAGTTATGCCGGGGGTTGCACCTCGTCCGACCCCATCGGACCCAACGAGACCACCTACAGCAACTGGGTGTACAAGGACTCCTCGGGGGTGAATCACGACTTTACCGGAAGTGATTATTTTGAGCAGCGAAACGGATGGTTTCAATTAGAGGGCGACGAGGAGGTTAAAGTCTTCTGCGGCCAAAACAGTACAACCTCGCTGGATGCCTTCTCGACTGACAACCTTTACTACCTGCAGGCCACGGGATCCTCTGGTTCGGTTGGAGGGGCGGGAATCCTTTATCCCAAATACAAGGTTCTGTCGATCGTGTATGCAGCACCCGGTAACGAGAGCAGCGATGGATACACCAACACTCTCACCGACGGTACGACGACATCGGTTGGCAGCAGCTTTTCGGCGGGCGACACAATTACCTTCAGCGAAAGCTTCGGTTTCCTCGGCCTAGGCTCGACCATGAGTTGGAGCTTTGGCACTGCGGTAACAGAGGGGAGCAGCACAGCGGTAACGGACACTGTCTCCGAGGCTACTGGTGTGTCCAATAATTCCAATTCAGGCGCGTCCAACGCCATCAGCCACAAGAACGACTTGTTTATTCTCTGGCTCAATCCCGCGATCAAGCTGGCCCAGACAGGAACGACCACGGCAATCTACTCGGAGGGTACACAACTCCAAACTAGCGGCGACCCAGACCCCGGTCAACCTGAAGCGGTGGACTCGCTCGAGGTCTACGCTGGCACAATGATGGCGAACGCTAGTGGCGTTACCACTGTTCCGGCGGCGATTCTGAATGCCCAAACCGTGAGCGTGACCGGCGAGACGGGGTCACAGACACTGCCTGGGTTGGGCAGTATCTGCGCCAGTCATCCGTACTACCCCAATTCATGCACCTTGGCCAATCAGTGCGGCTGTGTCCCCAGCGATTTTGCGGGCATCTTGGCCACCGATCCGCTGCTTAACTTCACCAACACCGAAAGCCCTTTGAACGCCAATACGTCCGGCAATCCCGACCGCTTCATCGAAGTAACAGGCGCTGAACTGCTGGCAGGCCCTGAAAATGCGGGTGGGAACAACCCTGTCAACAGCTTCACAGAGACGGACTCAACACAAACGGCGGAAACATGGACCTACTCTTTGGCCTACACCGTGGGCTACAGTTGGGGGGTGTCATGGGTAGTGCTGGGCACCGGCCCGAGCTTAACGAGCACAAGTCAGTTCACCTGGACAAACACCGACAGCGTGGGTAAGAGCAACGGAAGCGCGCACACGGAGGCAGTCAGCTTGTCGTCGGACACCGTCGGCTGCTATGAGGATGTCTCCATCTTCGAAGACACCGTCTTTCACACCTTCGCTTTCCAACAGCCCACAGGCAACACGAGTTGCCCGTGAAACTATTCCTCCTACAATCTGGTGTTTATCAGGTAGGTCGCCGCCAGCCCCAAGACTGGCGGCATTTGTTTGTTTTGCACTGAGACGGCTACGCGCTCCGCTTGCCACTGCCTGCAAAATATCCCGCCAGAGCCTGCCCCGTATACGACTTCTTCACTCTCGCCACCTGCTCCGGCGTGCCCTGCGCTACGATTCGGCCGCCTTCTTCGCCGCCTTCGGGGCCGAGGTCGATGATCCAGTCGGCGTTGCGAATCACGTCTAGATTGTGCTCGATGATGATGATGGAGTTGCCCAGGTCGGTCAGCCGATGCAGCACGTCGAGCAACTTCTTTACGTCGTCGAAGTGCAGGCCGGTGGTGGGCTCGTCGAGAAGATAAAAAGTCTTGCCGGTCTGCCGCTTGCTCAACTCGCGGGCCAGCTTGATGCGCTGCGCTTCGCCGCCGGAAAGCGTTACTGCAGATTGACCGAGATGAATGTATCCCAGGCCCACATCGACCAGGGTTTGCAGCTTCTGTTTTACTTGCGGAATGTTTTCGAGAATTGGCAGCGCATCGGACACCGGCATTTCGAGCAGGTCGGCGATGGAGTTGCCGTTGTACTTCACAGCCAGCGTTTCGCGGTTGTAGCGGCGGCCTCCGCAGACCTCGCAAAGCACGTAAACGTCGGGCAGAAAATTCATCTCAATGCGGCGCTGGCCTTCTCCTTGGCAGGCTTCGCAGCGTCCGCCGGGGACGTTGAACGAGAAGCGTCCGGGCTTATATCCGCGCTCGCGCGCTTCGGGCAACATGGCGTAAATGTCGCGGATCGCCGTGAATACACCGGTATAGGTTGCAGGATTCGAGCGTGGCGTGCGCCCGATCGGCGACTGATCGATGCGGATGACCTTGTCGATATTCTCGGCGCCCATGATCGCCTTGTGCTCGCCAGACTTTTCGCGCGAGCGGTAAAGCTGGCGCGCCAGCGCGCGATAAAGAATGTCATTGACCAGCGTGGATTTGCCTGAGCCGGAGACTCCGGTCACAACCGTCATCACGCCCAGGGGAAAAGTTACATCAAGATTCTTGAGATTGTTTTCTTTCGCACCCAGAATGGTCAGGGCCGCGCCGTTTTTCTGACGGCGCTCGGGACGCATCTCGATGCGAACTTTGCCGGAGATATATGCGCCGGTAAGAGAGTTCGGCTCGCGCATGATTTCCGCAGGCGTGCCATGAGCCACGAGGCTACCGCCGTGACGGCCGGCGCCCGGGCCGAGGTCGACGACATAATCGGCGCGGCGAATGGTTTCTTCGTCGTGTTCAACCACGAGGACGGTATTGCCGAGGTCACGGAGATTCTCCAGCGCCGTAAGCAGTCGGCCGTTGTCGCGATGATGCAAGCCGATCGAAGGCTCGTCTAGAACGTAGAGCACGCCGCGCAGTCTTGAGCCGATCTGGGTTGCGAGACGAATGCGCTGGCCTTCGCCGCCGGAGAGCGTAGCCGCCGAACGGTCGAGCGAAATGTAATTCAGCCCCACGGCATTGAGAAATTGCAGGCGCTCTTTCACCTCGTGCATCACGCGCCCGGCGATCTTTTCTTCGCGGCCGACCAGCTTGATACTCTGCGCCACTTCGAGCGCCCGGGAAAGCGGCAACGCAGTGAATTCGCCGATCGACATGCCGTTCACTTTCACCGCAAGGCTCTCCGGCCGCAGGCGCTTGCCATGACACGCAGGACATTCCGTCGCGGACATGTGATCCATCAGCCAATCGCGGTAGCCTTCCGAGGTGGACTCTTCGAGATTTTGTTTCAGGTATCCGAAGATTCCGCGGAAACCCGTCTTGCCACGGCCCGATTCGCCGTTCAAGAGCAGGTCTTGAATCTTCTCAGGAAATTTCTCAAAGGGAATGTTCAGATCGATGCCATGTGCCGCCGTGACAATTTGCAGGCTGTGGATCAGGCCTTGCGACGCCGAACCCGGCCCGAGGCCGCCATCAAGCAGCGGCTTCGACCAGTCGGTAATCACCTTCGCGGGATCGAAATCGTAGCGGCTGCCCAGGCCGTGACACTCGGGACAAGCTCCATACATGCTGTTGAAGGAGAACGAGCGGGGCTCTAGTTGGGGCACGCTGATGCCGCAATCCGGGCAGGCGAGTTTTTCGGAATAAAGATGCTCTTCGCCACCAACCACAGAAACCTGCACCAGGCCTCCGGCCAACTTCATCGCCAAGCCGACAGACATTTCCAGGCGATGCTCGATTCCCGGCTTTACCAGCAGGCGGTCGATCATCACTTCGATGGTGTGATTCTTCCGCTTGTCGAGATTGAGATCGTCATCGAGGTTGACCAGCTCGCCATCGACACGGGCGCGAGTGTAACCGTGCTTGAGCAGCGTCTCCATTTCTTTCTTGAATTCGCCTTTGCGTCCGCGGACGATCGGCGCCAACACCATGACGCGATCTTCTGGCGTGAGCGCCATGACACGCTGGACGATCTGCTCAGCCGACTGGCGGCTGATGGGCTGCCCGCACTTGGGGCAATGCGGCACGCCGATCGAGGCAAACAAGAGGCGAAGGTAGTCGTAGATTTCGGTGATTGTGCCGACGGTCGAGCGCGGGCTGCGGCTGGTGGTCTTCTGCTCGATCGAAATGGACGGGCTAAGTCCATCAATGGCGTCGACATCCGGGCGCTCCATCTGGTCGAGAAACTGGCGGGCGTATGTGGAAAGCGTCTCCACGTAGCGCCGCTGGCCCTCGGCATAAATGGTGTCGAAAGCCAGAGACGACTTGCCCGAGCCGCTCAGCCCAGTCACGACCGTGAGGGAGTTGCGCGGAATCTCGACGTCGATATTTTTAAGATTGTGCTGGCGCGCCCCACGCACCGAAATCTTGGTAATAGCCATTTAGTTATTGGTCTGAAAAGCCAGGCTGGATGGGCCTTCCGTAACGTCGACAGGTTCCCTAGGTTGTTCGACAGTAGGAATGCGCAACTCTACTTCGTATTTTACTACGGCGCATCTGGGTCGTCACTAGCAGCGGGCGTTAAGGCAGGTAAATTGTAAAGAAGCCTCTGCGGGTTGCCGACAACAAAGGTGTGGGTTGCGGCATCACATAATTGCAATCTAATAAGGTGGCTTCCGTGATTCCGTTGTTCATGCCTCTGATTCTTTGCCTCACCGTCGTGGTTTCCGTGGGGGCTGGTGTTCTCGCAGCCTATGCCGCGGTGATCGGCATTATTCATCTTTGCGGCCGCGCGGCCCAACCGCGTGCCGCGGAAGCGCGTCCAAGGCTGGTTCTGGTGCCTACGCAGAGCCACGCCAGCGGAGACTAGTTAGCACGCAGAATTCTTGAAGTTCCGGTAGTGGTGCCACTCGATTTCCACAAGGCGTTACGCCCTTCCTGCCGACTGCGCTAGACTGCAATCACGCCAAAACGCAAACTGCGAATCGTAAAGCCGGGTCCTTGGGCCATTGGCGTGTGCGAACGGTGCAATGGGAATGGACAAAGACGCTTTGGAAGGGTTGATCGCAACGCTAGATAACTGGGCAGCGTTCTTCACGTTGCTAGTTGTGCTTGGAGTCGGCGGCGAATTAGTGGTCCATTTGATGTCATCCCGCGCAAACAAGAAATTGGCCGTAGTACAAAACAGCCATGCTCTCGCACAAGGTGCAGAGATAGCCCGGTTGCAAAAAGACTCTGCATCTTTTGAATTGGACATTGCAAAAGCAAACAAGGGAGCCGCAGACGCCAATGCGCGAGCCGCTGGCCTAGAAGTAGAGGCTTTGCAGCTGCGGAAGCAACTCGTGCTACAAGGCGCGAGGGAAAACTTGCTGTCCGGGGACAATCGAAAGAAGATCGTAGAAGCGCTTAAGCGGTTCGCTGGACAAAGAGTTGATGTTAGATACAGCGCAAACACTATTATGGTCAACAGCGCTGTAGCAACGGCAACGCCATTGGGTGACGATACCGTTGGACTAGCTAATGCCCTAGTGGGCGTTATGAAAGATGCGGGATGGAGCTTGCCGCCGACCCCGTTGCTGTACGCCGTCCAAGGGTACGGGATAAATGTCGAGATTGTTGACGCGGCATCTCCCTCGACGCGGGCGGCTGCTGAGGCGCTGACCAAGGCACTTCGGGATACGTCGCTTGTCGTTTCTGGCCCGCAGACTGTGTCCCCGGAACGGACTGCGCGGGTCGGGAAGGAAGCACAGGCGATGTCCCCACCCCTTGATAAAGACACGATTGTGCTAGGCGTGTTGACACACCCAAAGTAAAACGAAAGGCTGGCTAGGGGTAAGGCTGCTTCCCAGCCCCTGTGGATGCGAAACGGCACCACCACTCAAGTGCAGGTCTTAAGCTCGCTGATCTACCTTCCTATTTCTTCGGTTCTTGCGGCCAGTTCACCACCAACGTCAGGCTGGGAGAGTTTTGCACCGGCGCTTGCATCATGAGAATTCGTTTTCCGTCGGCGGTGGCTTCGAAGTTGCCGGGCTGAGCGGGAAATAAAGGTTGCGGCTTGCCCAACTCCACGCTGTCGCCATGAGCCGTCACTTCCACCGCCGCGATGCGGGCGTGGTCGTCCATGTAGAGAATCTCTTTGCCGTTATTGCTCCACACCGGCACCGCGCCGTCTCCCACCAGGAATTTGCCGCCCGGCTTTGGAAACGCCACCACATAGACTTGCGGGTGACCGGCTTCGAACGAGGTAAAACAAACCCATTTTCCATCCGGCGAAAAAGCGGGATAGCGGGTGTTGAACTTTTCCTGCAGGAAGGGGTACGGTTTTCGGTCGCCGAACATCGGCATCACCCACATATCGAAGTGTCCGTTGCCGATGGTTTCATAGAGGATATATTTTCCATCCGCCGACCAACTGCTGGGGTACTTGTCTAAATCGTCCTTATAAAGCAACTCCTCCTGGCGCGCGCCGTTCGCAGGACGGGTGTAGAGATCGATCTTGCCGTTGCGGGCCGAGTCGAAAACAATTGTGTTGCCATCGGGAGACCACACGGGATCGTCATCGCGCGATTGCGAGAAGCTGAACTGCGATTTCGTGCCGCGAGTCAAATCATAGATGTAAATTTCGAGGTGCCCGCCGGCATCGGTGCGCGCGGCCGAAACTTTCTTGCCGTCGGGCGAAATATGTGCGTCCTGAAAAGTTCCGGTGTCGATCACGTCGCTCTTCTTGCCAGTGCGGTCGTACCATGCCAGGTCGAGGCTGGTCGCCTGCCCGCCGGCGAAAATCAGCTTGCCGTCATTCGACAGCGAGAACGCTGCCGCCCCGCGAGACTCGCCACGGATTTGCTCGGCAACGGGGATAGGATTGCCGGACAACTTTAATTTCTTGTCGTCGAAAGCCTGGCTCATCAGATTTCCGCCGTGGACGAAAACCAGACGACCGGAGGCATACTGAGCGCGGTACTCCGATTTAACCAGAGGTGTATCCTGCTGCGAATCGAGGGATCCCAGATGAATGTTTCCACCGCCCTCGCTATCGGGCGCGAATTGAAAAAAGATGAAGTGCTTGCCATCGGGCAAAAAATCCGGCCAACGCGGCGAGCCCGCGGTGACGGCTGCCTTCTCCTTACCTATCGCTAATGTCGGTGTGCCTCCGGCTGCCGGAATGCGGAACATCGCTGAGACGGTATCGGGTGTATACAAAATTGTGCCGTCCGCGCCCCAGGTGCCGCCGCGAGGGTTCGCAGCATCGGCCAAAGTTTGCACTGCTCCGCCGCTGGCGTCGATGATTCTCAACTTGCCGTCGGCAAAGAACCCCAGGCTATGGCTGTCGGGGGACCAGAAGGGAAAATTAGCTTCTTCCGTTCCGGCCAGCGGCTGGGCCGCAGTCGAATCCAAGGGGCGAACCCAGAGTTGAGGCGAGCCTCCGGGTGCCGACGCCACAAAAGCCAGCTTGGTGCCGTCCGGCGACAGCGCTACGCTCATCGGATCGAAGTTGTGCTGATCCGGCGGCAAAATGCTTACGCGTAACGGCCGCGCGGGAACCGGTGAGCGCAAGACGAAGCCAATGGCAAATGCGATGGCAATCGCAGCAGCCACGCCCGCTGCAATCCATGCGATTCTCTGCGAAGTTCGCCGCCTCGCCACCACCGGCGCAGGCACGCCCGCCTGCGAGCCGGCTTCGGCAATCCAGCGGAGCTGCAGCTTGACGTCGTGCGCGCTCTGGATGCGGTCTTCGCGATCCTTGGCCATGCAGGAACTGATCAAGCGTTCGAGTGCGGGTGGAGTCATGGGCGCCATTCGCGAGAGCGGCGCGGGATCAGTCGCCAGAATCGAGGCGATGACGCTGGCCTGCGTCTTGCCGGGAAATGCGCGTTTGCCAGTGGACATTTCATAGAGCACGCAACCGAGGGCGAAAATGTCGGAGCGCGTGTCAGCCTCGGCGCCTTCAATCTGTTCGGGAGCCATGTACTGATATGTACCGACGATTGTGCCTTCCACGGTGAGCGGCTTCCCCGCGGTCATCGCCGTGAGAACGCTGGCGCTGGCGGTTCCCACCTGCGCCTGCTTCGCCAGGCCGAAATCCAGCACCTTCGCTCCGGATTTGGTCAGCATAATGTTGCCGGGCTTGAGATCGCGATGGATCACGCCCTGCTGGTGGGCTTTGTCCATCGCATCGGCAATCTCGGCACCGTAACGGAGCACCTCTTCGAGGGTAAGCGGGCCGCGCGCAAGACGGTCCGCGAGCGTCTCGCCTTCGAGGCACTCCATCACAAGATAGTCGGCGCCATCTTGCGATCCAACATCGTAAAGGCGGCAGATGTTGGGATGAGAAAGTTGCGAGACGGTGCGCGCCTCGCGCTCGAAGCGATCCTTCAGACTGGGATTCGAAACGAAATGTCCCGAGAGAACTTTGACTGCGACCTCGCGGTCGAGGCGAGTGTCGCGGGCGCGGTAGACTTCACCCATCCCGCCCGCGCCAAGTTGAGAGACGATTTCGTAGGGCCCTAGTTTGGTGCCAGAGGTCAGTGGCATGAGTGCCAGCATTATAGACCGAGGCAGGCTATTTAGACTGAATCTCGACCGCTTCCGCGACGTTCATCGAATGTTCCCCTTGACTTCCGACCTGAACGCTTCGCCCATGCTTCGCATATGCGGCAATCACGGCAGACTTCGACCAGTCGAGATCCCATCCGTTCTCAATTGCCACGAGGGTATAAGAGCCGGGGACGACACCGCGAAGAGTGAATGTGCCATCCTGATCGCTCTGGTCGCGGCGGAAGAGATCGTGATCGACTTCTGGATTTTTCGGCACCAGAACCACCATCGCTCCGGCAAAACCCTTCCCGTCTTTCTTCGCCGTTCCTTCTACTTCCACGCTGCCACCTACCAGAGTGAGAGAAACTGAGGGGGATGATCCCGCTGTCACGGTGAGGGTGTGGCCCGAAACATCCGCGCCTTCTGCTGACATGCGCGAGACGGAATAGCGCTTCGCGCCGCCAAGGACCGATATCTCGTAGCGGCCAGCGGCCACGTCCGGAAGTTCCGCTTCGCCTTTGGAATCGACGGGCCGCGCAACGGCAATTCCTCGACCGCCTGAACGCAAAGCAACCGTAAGGTTGGGGGGAATCGTGGGCTCGCCGGGAACTTGTACCGAACATTTGATCTGGCTCGCGGCTTCGCTTTTAGAGGTGTCGATCAACTCTCCATCTTTGGTGAAATCGACGCCATCCATCTGGAGGCTCGATCCGTTGGCGAACAGGCGAACGTTGTAGCGGCCGGCGGGGACGCCGGTAACTTCCATCACGCCGGGCGCGACCCGTTGAGTACCGCTGGCCTGGACAGGAGTAAATCCATCAAAGGCGGGTTGTTGAAGCTGAGGCACGAAGAATTGATGGTTGTTGCCTTCGGGGACACGAAAGAGCAGATGCAGAGACGGAACCGGATTCAAGTGGAAATCCGCTTCCACGCGCTCGCCGCCTTGAATCGAGATCGGTGCTGCGTCGTCGGCCGCCTCTACGTCCGGATAGTAAGTAACCGGATAAGTCACGTTGAGGGATCGATCGACGGCTGGCGGGTCGACCGTTGGGTCCGCCTCCGGCACCGAATTCGCTAAACGCGAACGCGCTGATCCCAATTGTCGCGGTTCCGACGGGGGATGAACGGCATACCAAGGCTTGGCGTTCGCCGATAAAAAGTAAGTGCCGGGCCTGAGCGGAGTAATTTCGTAAGCTCCGAGATCATCCGTCTGCGCAGAGCGGAACTGGTGAATCTGGTCCACGCCTGTGCTGTGATCGTCGTAATAAACGGTGACCGTTGCGTGGCGAACCGGCTCACCGAATTCGTCCAGAACTTTGCCGGCGATCACCGCATTAGGGGCGAGCCGCAGCACGAGAGTTTCAGTGTCGAGACCGGCTCCGGTAACAATGGCGGTGGAGAACTGCTCGTGCTGATCGTAGCGGGCGAAGATGAATCCGCGCTTCCCGCCCTCCAGTGAATACTTTCCCGCGGGGACGTCGCGAAATTCGAACTTGCCGTCTTCGGACGTAACCATGGTCTCAAATTTTTGCTGATCCTTCGTCTCTCGTAGGGTCACTCGCACCTTGGAGAGTGGACGCGCATCGGCCTTGCTCACGACCGTTCCTGCGATTCTGTGTCCGCTGGGAGTCGACCTTTGAGCCGGCTTCACAGTCTGTGTCGCGGCCAGCATCAAGGGTCCGAATAGACAGAGCGCCATCACCCGTAAGAATCGCTCGGGCGGCATTGAGCATATCGGCCTATTCACCCGCTGAATCTCTCTTCCCATAGCTAACTGGTTTTCTCACTCGCTAACAAGCTGCAACTGGACGCTCGCCTTCTCGCCGGCAGAAACGCGGACGACCTGGCCTTTCGACTCGTAAGCCTTCATCGCTTCTGGATCGCGATACGGAAGCTCCGGTTGCCGATTCTTGAACGCCATCACATGATAAGTTCCGGGTGCAACCATCTGATAATCGAACGTTCCATCCGACGATGCGGAGAGTTCCAAAAACTGCCCTGGGCTATCCGGCAGAGGGACACAATAGATGTGTGCTGAGGGAGACCATCGCCGTCCGCCTAGGCTTTCGGACGGCGCAGCCATCGGAGTTATTCCCGCCACCGTGCCTACGATCTCTGCATTGTCATCGCGCATTGTGATTTCAATCGGCACAGTCGCTCCCAGCCCAACATCGAACGGCTGGCGGAGTAGGTCAGTCGCTCCCATGGTCGCCGATGAGATATAGCCACGGCCCGCCCGCGCTCGCAACCAATATCGCCCGGGCGCAATGTCTTCGAGAACCATGGAATTATCGTTAGGCCCAGAGGGAGGACGAAGCGATCCGCCCCCCCGCTGAGTTATGTCATCGTCCGCAGGCTCGACGCTGACATCTAGATCGAGTCGCTGCCTCGGCATGGCAAAGGTTTTTCTTCCGGTGGAAATTGTCCCGGAACTATTCCAATTCGTGGAAGTGAATTCTTCCTTTACGTTCACGACAACCGAACTGGTCGCGGTAAGCGTCATGCTTGGGCCCTCGACCGATGCCCCCGCAACCGAAATGTTCACTTGCCCAATCGATGAAGTTGGCGCATAACTTCTTGCTTCGACGAGATATTTTCCATGGGGCAGCGAGCCTTCGATTCTCTGTTTGACCGGATTGTAACTAAGCGAATATCCCGGCCCGCGATGCCCCTGCGGCGATACCGTAATGCTCATTCCGCCCCTGCCCTCGGCGTTCACGACTGGAATCCCTACCGGATAATAGCGCTGGCCGACCAGCGCCATATCTGCGTGAAACGTTTGCCCTGCGGCGAGCTGAATTGTGCTGGCATCGGCAAAATCGACGGAACTGGAGTAATAGACGGGTGGAAAACCGGTGGGCGGATCGCCGGGAGCAGTAACGGCCGGATCGTTGTCCATGAACTCGTGCGTGAGCAATTTGTACTCGCCGGGCCGCAGCTCGGCGAAGCGGAATTCGCCGCTCGAATTCGTCCGGTTCATCGCCCCCGGCCTCCAGCGAGCGGCGCCGTCCTCCACCTGGCGCGTGAAGACCTGCACGTTAATGCCGACCGCCGCTTCTCCCGTTGAAAGTGTGACTCGCCCTTGAATCAGCGCCTCAGGCACTAAAGAGATCGTGAGAGCGCCGCTCTCCGATCTCTCTACCCCGTTGATCCTGTTCAGCTCTTCAAGAAAGCCCGGCTTTCGAGCCAACCATGCATAGCTAACGGCGGAGTTCGGCGGTTGAGTAAATTCGAAGCGTCCCTCGCTGTCGGTAAGGGCGGCGTAGTGGTTGTCACCGGAATAGACGAGAGCCCGGCCAATGGGATCGTGGGTAACTGCATTGACGACGGTGCCACGAATCTTGTTAAGGGTAGGGTCAGCGTCCGGAGCCTGAGCCTCGGAGCGTCGCATGAAGAGCGCAAGAGCCAACAAAGAGACAATTAGAAGCGCGTTCGGTCGAAGCCCGGAACAAACGCATGTCCAGAGGGGTTCGTAGTGCGGCCAGGTTTCGCGGGCATTTCGCAATGACTTCACTGCTGCGCTATGCTCCTTGTGAGGGCTGCTGTTTCTAGAACGAGCTATCGGCACTCATTTGACTTCTTTTTTTTCGTACCGTCAACGTAAGAAGGCCAAATTGCTCCATAGGATGCCCGACGACCCTCGTGTTAGCATTTTGATGGCGCTATCTTGAGCAGTAGTCCTCTCCTGGCGGTATACGCATGAGCCGCATCCGTTTCATTCCGGCTGGCTTTATCTCCGCCATGCTTCTCGGCGTTCTGCTCTCTTCGCCGGCTCCCGCGGCCGAGCAGTCTCCCTGGCTTGAAATTCACTCAACGCACTACACCGTCATTACCGATGCGGGCGAGAAAAAAGGCAAGGAAGTTGCACTGCGCTTCGAGCAGATGCGTGCGGTTTTTGCTACGCTATTGATGAAAGAACGTCTGAACGAACCCGCGCCGCTTACCATCCTCTCGTTCAAGAGCGACAAAGACTATTACCAGACTGCGCCGTTGCAACAAGGCCAACCAATCAGCGTTCCCGGATTTTTTGTGTTCGGCGAAGATCAGAACTTTATCGTACTGAATTCATTCGAAGAGGAGTCGTGGCGCGCTGTGGCTCATGACTTTGCCCACCTGCTGCTGAACTACAACTACCCTCCCGCTGAGGGATGGTTCGACGAAGGCCTGGCCGAATACTTCAGCTCGATCCGCGTCGACAACAAGCAGGTTGAGATCGGCAGCGACCCCGAACTGAATCCTCTCTTCACCACGGATCTGCTGGAGAATCAGCACGAGGCACAAAACCCGCCGAAATCGCTAACCGAATTGCTTGGTGCACAAGTCTGGATCTCACTTCCTGACCTGTTCACCATGAAGCACGACACCTCCACCTACATTGAAGGCACGCATCACACGCTGTTCTACGCGCAGTCGTGGATGGTGATGCACTATCTGCTGCACGAGAAAAAACTGCCGGAGACGGGAACCTACTTTGACCTCGTTGAGAACCAGCACGTGCCGGTCGAAGAAGCGATTCAGAAGGCATACGGCATGAGCGTCGCTCAATACGACCAGGCGATAAAAGATTACTTTCACTCGCTCACACCGCTGTTCGTCGCGCTCGACGCATCCAAGCAGCCGGGATCGCAGCGCAACGCGCCGCAGGTTTATCAGTCCCCAACACCGGTTGGGCCGGATGACAGCGCGATGACCGCAAAGCCAATGCGCGAAGCGGATGCGCGCGCCTCGGTGGGCGAGGTGAAGGTGAGAATTCCCGAGCGGCGCGAAGCCGGCTTGCAGGAGTTGAAGACGTTGGCGACGACTCCCAGCCTCGCGGATTCCAAGGCGTCCGAGAAAGAAAAAGAGAATAAGAAGAACTACGGCAATAAAGACGACAACGATACCGCTCCCTTAGTCTCAGCCATTGGGAATGAGGTCGCGCATCGCGCGTTGGCTTGGGATCACCTGCAGCATAGCGAGTTCGATGCTGCGGCCGAAGAACTGAGCGATGCTGCCGCGCTCGACCAGCGCGACCTCTGGATTCGTTATTACCTTTGCGTGCTCAAGTATCGCATCGCACAAACCAAGCATACCGACATCCAGGGTCTGCCGAACATGATGCAGGATCTGCGCGCGGTGCTCGACTGGCGGCCTGAATTCGCCGCCGCGTATGACTTGATGGCGATGGCGCGTATGGAAGGTGGCGGCTCAATGACCGCGATGCAGGCCGAACGTGCCGCCATTCAACAGAGTCCGCGCAATCAGGAGTATCTCTATCATCTGGGAGAAATCTACGTTTCGGCGAAGAAGTGGGACGCCGCGAAAGCCCTATTCGATCGGCTGAAGACGAGCCGGAATCCGCAGATCGCGGCGGCCGCGCGCGGAGAACTTGATCGACTCACGACCGAGCAAAAGTACGGCATCTCCGCTGCATCGGCGAGTGCATCGCAAAAACTCGCTCCGCAAAAATCTCCGTTCGACGTGCTCGAAGAAGACGCCGCCAAGCGCGCCGCGGCGCAACAAACCGCACAAAGTAGCGGACCCGCAGACCGGCGGCCCTCAAAGTTTGTGCACGGCAAGCTGGTGAGTGTGGACTGCTCGCAATCCCCCAGTGCAGTACTTACCGTGACTTCAGGCACAACAGTTATGAAGTTGCGCACTGCCGATTACAAGTCGCTGCTGGTGCTCGGTGCCGATACGTTCTCCTGCGCATGGAACGATCGTGCCGTTTCGGTGAACTACAAACCAGGCGGCATAGCGGATGGAGATTTGGTGTCGCTGGAGCTGCGGTGATTTCAGCTCGCCCGCGAGCCCTCGACCGTGGATTTAAGTTCGGAAAATTTCCTCGGATTCCATCGTCACACCGGCTATGCTTCCTGCACCAAACCGAAGGGTGAAATCCCTGCCTTCCAAAGGTAGCCAGTCGTACGTCTGAAATCTCCGGATCGCATCAGCTAAATTTACCGAATTCTGAAGCGCCCAGCTCAGGGCATCGAATTCTGCAAGCCAAAGGCCGTCTTTCTCCAGAGTATTAGTAATATGGTCGCGGGTGATGATCGCATAGGAAAGCGTTGGCTGGCGGCGTCCTCGCTCGATGGCACCGCACTCCTTCAGATAGTTTGGGTTTTGCCGAACGAATTCTCGAATCTCGTGTAGCTGTCTGAAGCCTTCCTCTAGCTCGGCATCTTTGTCTAATTGGTCAATCACGCGAACGGGCTGTCTGAGCCACTTAAGTTCGCCGATCAAAATTGGCGAATCCTCTAGGTCGTCCGTGATCAGGATGTCGATGTCCGGGAGGGAATCGGGCAGTTTCTTAGGACCGATGACACGATAGCGACTGGGAATGCTTTTCGAGAGACTATTTCGCAGCTCATCCTCTTTCGCATTTGCTATCGGTTTGTAAATTCGAGATCGTACCGACGAGCAAATCCGTAGAATGCTCTCCTCCGGTTTGCTGATCTGGACGAAGTGCGGGACTAGGTACAGAGTCTGGTTGTCCAGGCTTGGCACAAAAGGATGAATCAAAAGATCAAGCGCTCTGACGGTTCCAACAGTTAGGTCTTCTATCATTAGGCGTACTTGGCTCTCATCGAGGCCGCACAGATCCGAAATTGATGAGGCCCACTGGGAGGAAGTTTTGACCATGACGGCTGATTCAAATGGGTAGCGACCTGTCGCCTTGTGCCAATAGTCGCAAAGATACTCGTGGATAGAGCACAGGGACGACAAACCGGCGAAGAACCGACGGAAGGTCCCCAAGTCGTACCCTCCAAGATCGAGCAGTGCGCTGTGCCTGAACCGCAGACGGTGGCGTTCGTCTAGGATATCTCTCAATACGCTCAGCAGTTCGCTGTCGTCGGGATATCGGATAGCGAGCGCACCTTCCAGAGTTACCTTGGACGATAGCCGCGACAGCATCAGATTTACTTCTGGTTCATTGATGAAGGACTTTTCGAATGGATTGTCTTGGGTCGATGGCCAGTTTGGAATGCGTCGGCCCTGCTGATACGCTCGAACACGCCGATCCATCGGTGAGGAAGGGACGCTGAAACGGAGATGCTCGGGTGAAAGGACCTCTATAACCTGTCGGTTTTGGTACCAAAGAGTGAAGCAGCCAATGAACCCGTCGCAGTGACGCGCCGTGTCGATGGCTTGCGCGCTTGCTGCTTTAAGCTCTTGAGTCCATCTCAACCAGACATCTTTTGACGGCAATTTTGCTTGACGAAGCGTGCCCAACAGAAGAGCGCCCGCCCTACCTAGATTGCTTATTGCATAACGTTGTTCCCACGAGCCGTGTCCGTACTTTTCGACCTGCTGCTCAATGAGTTCGACAATTCCTGTCAGAGTACCCCAGGCCGCCACGTCGTGAGTGAAGTTGGCAAGGGCTAGGTTATCGGCCCATTTGTTGCACCGGTCCTCAATCTGTTTAACCTGTGCAACCAGCGCTCCGGATGCGTCGCTGTAAGACTTCGGCGGAGTCAATCTTTCGATGCGGCACTCCTCTTGGTTTCAATCATCTGTGCAGCCACAGCCTCCACTTTCGGGCGATTACCCGTTTGATGGCGAAGGTGGAACAGATGTTTTTCGTTTTTCATGCTTCGTTCCCTTGAACTTTCCGACCGTGTTCGAATGCATCATTAATCATACGTGGTAAATACATGGTAAAGCCCGCACCAGCACGATTACACCTGTGCCACATGGCAGCCGAGGGCGGCTGCCCCACATGAGTTGTTCCGGTGCATTCGCGAGAAAACAGCTCCACAAAAAACCCTCCCGCGGGGGCGGGAGGGCTGGCATTCACAATGTTCGCAGTTAGGCGCGGACGACGTTGCCCGCTTGAAAGCCTTTGGGGCCTTTGAGCAAATCGAACTCGACGGTCTCACCCTCGTTGAGCGAGCGGTAGCCGTTCTCCTGAATCGCGGAGAAATGTACAAAAACGTCTTCCCCCGTGGAGCGCTGGATAAAGCCATATCCTTTCGCTCCGTTGAACCACTTCACTGTTCCCTTCTCTCTCACAGAAAACTCCTTTCACCTGGTCGCGAAGAATTAGTTCCCCGGGTTTCCCGTATCGTAGCCCCGGCGAACCGGGGCACCCCCTCAAGAAAACCGGTGGAACTTGGTTGCGTCTTTTGTGCGCCGAAAGAAACTTGCCCCAAAGCAAAAAGACTCCTCGGTTCAGTGCCGCACAAAAGAAAGTGCGGCGTGAACTTGCGGAGCCCCGACCAGCGGCCGTGATTTCTACCGACCTACTCAAAACGTCAACCTACCCTACGTGTTCATTTCCGGACATATCCGGCTATGAGCACCCGATAATAAGCAGTGGTGAAACGTTTCGCAAGAAGAATTAGAGGTAAATCGCTATTGTGACCCAAGGTCACACATAATCGTTTACGCTGTATAAGAAATGAGCCCATACGTTCGCAAACTTTCGTTCCTTTCCGAAGCTCCATGGCAGCGACTACCCTTGATAGGATTAAGCAAAGCCTGTGTCCGATCAGACAATAGTTCCTGACGTTCGCGAGGTGGAGCAGCAACTAGCCACACCGCCGCGTCCGCGCAGGGCGCGCCCAAACGCGGCGGTCTCGACCGTGAAATATCTGCTGCGCACTGACGTGCACACGTTTGCATTCTCCTTCGCTGCGAACTCGATTCTCTCTTTTTTCCCTTTCGTGGTTCTTTTAATGACGCTGATCCGGCGAGTTTTTCATTCGCGGGTGATGAGCGACGTGGTGGTCGAGCTGTTGCGCGATTATCTGCCCGCCGGTCAGGAATTCGTAATTCGCAACCTGAACGCGATGGTGGAGACGCGCCATCGCGTGCAAGTGGTTTCTCTGGTCATCCTTTTGGTGACTTCCTCTGGCGTGTTCATGCCGCTGGAGGTCGCGCTCAATCGTATTTGGCGCTTTCAAAATAACCGCTCGTATCTTGGCAATCAGCTCATATCGCTGGGACTCGCATTTGCCTGTGGCGTCCTGGCATTGCTTTCGATTGCCTTAACTGCGGGCAACGTAACACTGATGGAATTCCTATTGCGCGGCCACGGCACCGGCTTTGTTCGTCTTGTGGGATTTGTGGTCATGAAGGCATTCGCCATCGCAGCGAGCATCGCCATCTTCTTCTTGATTTACTGGGTGCTTCCCAACGGCAAGGTTCCGGCGCGAGCGGTGTTACCCATCGCCGTCATTATGGGTTTGCTCTCAGAAGCGCTGAAATACGGTTATATTCTGGCTCTCCCCTGGCTCAACTTCGCCGAGGTCTACGGACCCTTCGCGCTCTCGGTGAGCATGATGTTCTGGGCTTTCCTGACGGGAATGCTATTGCTGGCTGGAGCTAATCTGAGCGCGGAACAGCATCAGCGGCATCGTGTTGGCTAGCCTCAAGAACTGAGTTTCTCACTTTTCTACAGGGATGCTACTGAAAGCAATTCCTCGTCTGCGATTGATCCGGCAGATTACATTCTCCAGTATCTTCGGCAACAGGTTTACTCCTTGCATCGGCATCAGGGTGTTTTTTTCGACGTACTCCTCTGCTCCGGCCGCCACGAGTTTCTGCCGATTCTTTTCGGTGAGGCTGCTAAGAACGACAACTGGAATGTCGGCGGTTGCTGGCTCGTGCTTCAGGTGATCCAGAACGTCTGGCCCACTCATCTTCGGCAAGATCATGTCCAGCAGGATCAGATCGGGTTTGTGCTCTCGAGCCATGTCAAGCGCAGACTGACCATCCTCGGCACAGACCACCTCATAGCCAGCCTCGCGGAGTACGCGCTCGTTCTCACGCAGGATCGGCTTGCTGTCGTCGACTAAGAGAATTTTCATGGTTGTGCAGGTTCCCCTTGTGTCTCATCGGTAGTTTGCGACCCGGCATTAGCTCGATTCTGCTCCATTCCGCAGAACAGCGGTTCTTCCTGCGGAGAATCCACAAGGCTGGACGGTGACATCCATCACAGCTTTGTATCGCCACCAAAGTTAGGATGGCCTCGGTTTCCCAGATTCCTCCGAGCAGACATTGATTTCTAGGGGATAGCCGATGATCCGGCGTCTGCTCGACGTTTTTTCGCTCGTCGTACTAACAATGCTGCTCACGGCGCCAGCGTTCCTGCGCGCACAGGGTGCGTTTGAGGAGCGCGTTGCCGGCCCAGGTTCGGTGACCCCGCGGCCTGTCCTCCCTATTGCGCCGCAGACAGTTCCTTTACCATTCCCAGGCCTGCTGCCACCCAATTTGCCGAGGCGTTACCCAGTTCCTCTTCCTCCCGGACCTAGCCTGAAGCAACTGGTTCAAGCTGCCGGCATCATCTTCTCCGGTCGCGTCACCTTCATAGGACGGTCCGGCCCAGTTTCTGGGCAAGCTCCTGCCGCCACCACCATCACCTTCCAGGTTGAACAGGCCATGAGAGGAACTGCAAGTGGTCAGAGCCTAACCATCCATGAGTGGGCCGGCCTTTGGAACAGCGGCGAGCGTTACCGTATCGGCGAACACGTTCTATTGTTTCTTTATCCGCCAAGCAAGTTTGGCCTCACGAGCCCAGTGTCGGGGCCAATAGGAAGATTCGCGATGGGCTTGGAAGGAAAAATTCTTGTCGGCGACAACCATGCCGTGGTTTTCACCAGTGATCCCATCCTGGGCGGCAAAAGGGCGATCCCATACCTCGACTTCGCCCACGCCGTGGGACGCGTCGGTGGAGAGGAATAATTAAGACGTGACCATACGAGGAAAAACGAGATTGACCAAGCGCGCACTTCTAAATATAGCAATGGTCTTGGCCCTTGCTATCCTGCTACCCGATGCAACTTTCGCAGGTGGTCCAGAATACGTTGCCGGCTCCAGCTACTTCACTTCTGGCATGATGGGGCAACCCATCGTTTGGTCGCAGGGCCAGATCATCTATTACACCGACCAGGGAGATCTAAGCCCGATCCTGCCCAACGCGCTCGCCAACGCGTTTGTCGGCACCGCTTTCAATCAATGGACTTCCGTGCCTTCCGCGGCAGTTTTTGTAGATATTGGAGGACAGCTCGCCGAAGACGTGAATGCCAGCAACATTGCGGTCGATTCAAGTGGAACTGTCACCGCACCCTCCGACATCACTTCCTCTGCCACGCAAAAACCGCTCGCCATCGTCTACGACTACGATGGCACTGTAACCGACGCACTCCTTGGCGCCGGCGCTGGAAATCCTTCGCAATGCTTCTGGAACGCCGCTTACGGAGGCGCGGATAATTTTGGCACGGGTGCGAATTTTCTGCACGCGCTCGTTGTCATCAACGGCCAGTGTGCATTGCAGTCCTCGCAACTCACGGATGTGGAATATCGGTTGGTGCGGGTGCTGGGAAACATATTGGGGCTGGGTTGGTCGCAATTGAACTTGAACGTGGTGACGGGCAATCCGACGCCAACTCCCGCTGACTTCGCCGGCTTTCCCGTCATGCACTATATGGACCTGGTAAGCTGCATCCCGATCACGGTCTGCTATCCCAATCCCCTCCAACTCGCGCCGGATGACATGGCGGCGTTATCCCGGCTTTATCCGGTCGTGTCGGTCAACCCGAACACAGCGCGCATCTACGGCTCGGTCTATTTCGTCGACCACACCGGTGCCGCCACTCAACCCATGCAGGGCGTAAACGTTGTCGCACAATGGATCGATCCCGCCACTAATTTGCCCTCGCACGAATACGAAGCTGCGTCTGTCTCCGGATTCCTCTTTACGGGGAATGCCGGCAATCCCATCACAGGCTTAAGCGATCCTCTGGGAAATCCCTACAACGAGTTCGGGTCTTCCGATCAAGCCGTGGAAGGATTCTTCGATCTCGGCGGCCTGCCCATCCCAAACAACGCAAGCTCGGCGCAGTATCAACTCACTGTGGAGCCAGTGGACCCAACTTGGTCTGCCGGAGTCTGCCCCTACGACTTTGTCCAGGTCGCACCCTCTGGAATATCCCAGCCTATCGTGGTGACCGTGAGCGCGGGCGGCGAGTTCGAACAAAACATCGTCATGGCTGGGAGCGCGCAGGCTGTGCCCGAATGGGCTGCGACCGAGACCTGGAATGGTCCAGCCGTAGTTCCTTCTCCTGGCGATTGGGTCGGATCGCTCGACAGTTATGGCGACGTAGCCTATTTCCTACTCCCAGCCCAGGCGAATAGAACCTTGTCTATAGCTGTCACGGCGCTGGATGAAACCGGCGCCCCCAGCGAATCAAAGATACAGCCGCTGGTCGGCATGTGGACGTTGGGAACTTCACAGGGCACAATTCCCCCCACTCTTACCCCTGCTCCATTCAATTCGTCGAATTTCGGCATGAGCCGACTCGACGCGCAGGTGCTCGGCTCGAATAGCTTCATCATCGGAATCGCCGATTTGCGTGGCGATGGCCGGCCCGATTACCACTACCACGCACATGTGCTCTACGGAGACTCGGTGACACCATCGCGAGTCGCTGTGAATGGCGGAGCGATCACACTACAGGGCACCGGATTCTCGCCCGCGCTTAGCGTCACGGTTGGCAATACTGCAGTGCCGCTGATCGCGACCAACTCCAGCCAAATACTTGTTGCCGCTCCCGCGCAAAGCGACGGGCTGCAAACAATTACCATTACCGATCCGGTGAGCGGCGCATTCTCAATCATGAGCGATGTGGTCATGTTCGGAGCCGCCGCGACGGATAAGCTCGTTTTGCTGCAGGGAAGTAATCCTGTAACGCCGGTAGGAGCGCAGGCGGCCAATCCCGTGATCGTTCGGGTCGTCGCCTCCAACGGCATCACGCCGGTCAGCGGCGCGACGGTGGCGTGGGCGTCCACCAACAAGGCTGCCTTCTCGGCCTGCGAGGGCACAACCAGCTGTTCAACAACTACCGATGAAAGCGGAATCGCTTCCACATGGGTCACTCCCCAAGCTACAGGTGTCGCGTCCCTCACAGCAACGCTAGCACCAGCCGCCTACGGTTCGGCGCAGGCGGTCGTGGCGACTTTGTTTGCAACCGCATCTTCCGCCCTGGAGCTAACCACACCTTTACTCTGGATTGCGCAGGGAGCAACTGTTAGTGTCCCGCTTACGGCGCAGGTGCTAAACGCCGGATCGCCACAAGCCGGAGTCACCGTGGACTTCACGGTGAGGCAAGGTTCTGGATCGCTCAGCAGCGCCAGCGCCACCACCAACAGCAGCGGGTATGCCACCGTGACTCTGAATCTCAGCAGCTTCACCGGCTCTGTGCTGGTCAGCGCCTGCGTCGCGTCCGGAAGTCCCTGCCAAACCGTCTCGGGAAACGCGGTAGCTCCAGCGTTGATAAATCTGCAGGCTGTTTCAGGGGCCGGACAAATCGTCGCGAACCAGTCATTTCAACCGGTGACCGTCCGAGTGATCGACTCTTCCACGCCACCCAATCCCGTCCTCGGAGCCAGCGTATTGTTCCAATCGACCGTGCTCCGTCCCTCAGGAGATGACCTGTCTCTGACAGGGGGCGACCCCGGCAGCACGTCGGCAGGAATGTCCGTGATCTTGGGTGCGAGCCAAACCACCGTGTTGAGCGATTCCAACGGCTTGGCGAGTATTGTCCCCTCAGTCGGATCGTTCACTGGCCCGCTCGAAGTTGCAATCCAAGTCGCAGCCGGAGCCACAGCCCTCCTCGAGAACCAACTTGAAACATTCCCTCAAGCTAGCAACACGGGAAGCGCTGGAACGGCATCGCCGCTAACAAGCGTGGCAGATCCTGTATTCGTCCCTCCCCCAGAGCATAACGTCTTGAATGTAGCCTCAGAGGAGGATCGCCAAAGAGAGTATCGCTGAAGAGTGGGCTGTGTCCCGATTCGACTGTTACTCCGGCGTCGAACGTCGCGGCCGCTGTTTGGCCGAAATCGATTTGATGATGAGCTTGCGCCGCGCTCGCTCAGGCATGGGAACTTTGCGCGGTTGAGAGCAACGTTGATCAACTCGCGAACTTCAGGATCGTCGAGAACCTTCTCGTCCGCCTTTCCCGCCTCGTAGAGGCGAACGTTTCGTACAACGTTGCCTTTCCCTTGCAGCCGCTTTGCCGGATCGGGCAAGCCAGCACCTTGAAGAAAACATAAGGTGACTCGTCCCGGCGGAAGCACGATGGAGAAAATTGCCTCCGAGGGCCGCTCGCTCGGACTGAAGCCAATGACAAGCCAGTTGTAGTTGTCGTAAACCATTTCGACCGCACCCGGAACCAGCTTTCGCATCTTTGCGAGCGTGCGATGTGCAAACGCCGCAACATCCGGATTATATTTCTCGAGGAAAGATTCAAGTTGGCGCTCGGCCTCGGCTGGCGAAATGTCCGCCGTAGCTTCTCGTGGGTTCCGTTTTGCAGGTTTTGCCTTGCGCACCTTGTCACCTTTTCACGGGCGACTGACAATCAGCTCCCGTCTTCTCGTGCGGTTCACTTCTGCGTTCCCTGATCTTTCGTCCACTGATCGACCCAGTCGTTCACTGTCTTGTACCACAGCTGAGAATTTTGCGGCTTGAGCACCCAATGTCCTTCGTCAGGGAAATAAAGCATCTTCGAGGGCACCCCTTCCATCTGCAGCGTGGTGAAAAGCTGCAAGCTTTCGCTCACGTCGTAACGGTAGTCGTTCTGCCCGTGGATCACCAGCATCGGCGTCTTGAAATTTTTCGCGTACTGGTGCGGCGACCACTTCTCATACATGGCGCGGTTGTCGTAGGGAGTGCCTTTGAACTCCCAATCGAAATACCAGAGTTCTTCCGTCGTGCCCCAGCCGGA